>OCZU010001284.1_pt1 | contig 16641 bp, 17 predicted proteins | sample 1539001 | NCBI WGS metagenome assembly OCZU01 (sample SAMEA3539306, study PRJEB22396) | soil metagenome | biome: tundra; feature: field; material: soil | place: USA | collected 2010-05 | depth 0.15 m | reverse complement strand
GACACTTTGCTCGCGATCGGCAGGGAAATCGGCGCCGAGGGCTTTTTCGTCTTCGCGCACACACTCGAGCCGCACGGCCTGTCGACGGATTCTCGAATGTTCTGTCCGGCGCTCGGAATTCCCGAAGACCCGGTCAGCGGCAACGCCCACGCAATGCTCGCAACCTATCTGCTGGAGCACGAGCTCATCGATCGGAGCAAGCCGGAGTTCGTCGGCCGCCAAGGCCGGCAAATGCAGCGGCCAGGCGAGGTTGCGGTGAAATTGGAGCTCGACGACGGCACGCTCGCGGCGGTGCGCATCGGCGGCAGCGCAGTCATCGTCAGCGAAGGCCGTCTATCGTCCTGAAGATAACGGGGTCTCCTCCAGCGCATCGATTTTGGTTTTAACCTGCTCGGCCGTCTGCACGGCTTCGTCGATATTGCGCGACGCGAATGCGGATCGCGCCTTGGACCAGAGTGAGTACACGTCCCGCAATGCCGCCTGCCGTGCCTCGAGATCCTTTTCAGCGGCGCCCTTGCCTTTCGATCGCTTTGCGAGCAAATCGATGCGCTTCGTGAGTGCGCTCATTCGATCGGGCAGCGCCTCGGCAAGCGTCGACCATTCGCCCGCAAGCGCTCGATTCCTGTCACCCTTGGCGGCCGTGGCCGCACCGAACAAGTCCCCCGCTGCGGCCAGAACGGCCGGTCCGCGGGATACGACGGCCGCATAATCTCCGTGGTCGAACGAGCGCTGCAATGCGTCGAGCTCGTCTTGAAGCGCATGCAGCTGATCGGGCACATAGTTGGCGGCATCCGCCGCGGTGCCCGCCAAAGTCAGCCTTATATCGTCGAGCAGCGCCTGCGCCGGTTCTTTCTGGCTCGCGCACGCGCCCACGATCAAGCAAATCAGCAGCACGGCGTTTCGGATCATCGCGTCACCATCGTGAAAATCGAGTGGCGCTACGCGAGTTCGCGGCGCGCGAGTTGCAACCACTCGGCCTGCGCCTTGCGGTAATGGTTGGGACCAATCTCGGCGCTTTCCAGCAGATCCTTGAGAACCCGACGCGACTCCTCGATTTTGCCGCGCCGCTTCAACAGCAGGCCATACCGCAGGCGCGCCTCGGCGCCCGGGAATGCCGGCGCAACCACAGCGTACTCCCGCTCCGACTCATCGAGCGCCCCGACCGCCTCCAGGGTCCGCGCGTACAGCAGACCGCAATCCGCGGATTTGAACTCGGGATTGTGTTCGGCGAGGCGCTGCAACGTGGCGCGCGCGCCCGGGTAGTCCTGTTTGGCGAACTGCGCCCGTGCAATCCCCAGCAGCAGCGTCGGATCGTGCTCGAAAATTCCCGCGAGGCCGCCGCCGTATATCTCGATCGCCCGGTCGTATTGCCCACGGTCGATGAGTTCGTCGGCAAGACGCCGGCGCGCGTCGACATTTCCGGAAATCTCGACTTCGGCGCTGGCGCGGCGCAGGTCGCGATCCGGATCCATGATGCGCTGGACGCCGAATTTCGCGCGCCGCGCCGTACGGCCGCCGAGCAGTTCCGGCAGCAACTCCACCGCAATGTAGGCGAGCGTCCCGACGCCCGGCAGGAAGCCGATCGCCGCGACCCAAAGCCAACTGCGCCCGGTTTTGACGACATGCACGATCAGGCCGACTTGGATCAGCAGCGAAACAATCGAAAAACCATACAGCGGCACGAAAGCCTCCGGGTGCGCACGGCGAACCGGCTTAAGCTGCGTATTGTAGCGAAAAAAGCCGGCGACTCGGCCCCGGGCGCTGCTCAGCCGGCGGCGATGCGCACGCGGCGCTGGATTTCACCGCACTTCGCCCAACCGATATTCGACAGCGAATACCCGAGCACGTGCTGCGATTTCGGCTCGACCGTGACTTCGAGTTCACAGCCGTGAAAGCCGACGGGGGCCCCCGCGGGGGCCTGCGCGATGAACCACACGTAGATCAACTTGGTCGGCGTCGTGTCCACCTTGCGGGGCTCGCCGAACGCCTCTTGCAAACGGCCGACCGGCCACCCGACGTTATCGGCGGCAATGCGCGGCACGGGGCGCACCGCATAGCCCGAACCGCTACAGGCCGCGAGCAAACAGAGACTCGAGGCAAGGATCGCAACAACGGCACGCGAGGTCATCGAGACTCTCCAGATAGAGTGTTTTGAGGCCTCGATTTAGCCGTCATCGCGAGCAAGCGCCGCAGACTCAGGTCGCAAAATCGGAATCTATTTGCTCTGCGCGCCGCTTATGTAAATGCAATCCGTGTGTCACGCCCCGCGGCAGGTCCTCCGCGTGGTGCACGGCGATGATCAGCGTCACACCGCGCGCCATGAGCAGCTCCAGAAATCGCTTGATTGCGGCGCGCCCCGCGGGGTCGAGGCCGGTCAGCGGTTCATCCAACAATAGAATGCGCGGGTTTCCGCAAAGCGCGCGGGCGATCAGCGCGCGACGCAATTGTCCGTAGGATAATTCGCGCACCGAGCGCGCGGCCTGTGGCCATAATTCGAAGAATTTGAGCCAGCGCGCGGCGGCGCGCCGATCCTGCGGCGTCGGCGCATCGACGAGACCGATACTCGCGTAGCGTCCGCTAGCCACCAATTCCAACACACCGACGCCCGCCGAATAATCCGTCTGCAGCTCCGCGGACACGTAGCCGACCCGGCGTTTCCATGCCGCGATCGGCGTGCCCGGCGCAAAGCCGCGGCGTTCGATGCGCCCCCCCAGCGCCGGCGACAGGTCGCCGTAGATCAATTTCAAGAAGCTCGTCTTGCCCGCGCCATTCGCCCCCACGATCGCCCAATGTTCACCGAGCCGCAGCTCCCAATTCACGTCTCGGAGCACCGGCCGATAATCGACGTATAGGTCGGCGTGCTCGAGTCGCAGCAACGTGCTTCGGGTTCCGCGCCTGCGCGCACTGAAGCGCGCAGCGGGCCGCTCTTCGGCCGCCCGTGCGAGGCGCGCGATGAGCTTGCGATCGAAGGGCTCGACCGATGTCAAGCGGCCCTCGTGGAGTTCCATGATATGTGTCGTGCCGCGCGGCACATCGACCGACCGATGCGCCGCCACGACCCATGATTGGCCGCGTTTGCGCGCCGCCTCGAGGACCGCGTCGATGCGCGCCCGAAACCGCCGATCGAGGCCATTGTAGAACTCATCGAGCAGCAGCCAGTGCGGCCGCGCGACCAGGGCGCGCGCGAGCAGTGCCAGGCGTTTCTGTCCGTATGACAAGGACAGGAATCTGCGGTCCGCGAGCGGCGTCAGGCCGCAGGTTCGCAGCATCGACGTCACGCGGCGCCGCTGCGCGGGCGTGATCGCGCTGAGCAGCAGATCGGTGCCGTGAATGCCGCTCGCGACCAGGTCGCTGACGGCGAGATTCCACGTGTAGCGCGCGTATTTGTCTTGACGTTCGGCACCGAGATACGCAAGGAGCTGCTTGGCCCGGCGCCGATCGATGCGCCGTCCGCCCAGTCGATAGATCAGCTGTTCGCGGCCCGTGGGGGTCGGCCACACATCAGTCGCCAGCACCTTGAGCAGTTGCGTCTTGCCGGCGCCGTTGCCGCCCACGAGCGCCCAGCGCTCGCCGCTGTGCAAGCGCAAGCTTATGTCTTGCAGAGCCCATTGATCGGCGCGCCGAACCGACACCTCGTGCAGTGCGATTTCGAGTTTCGCGCTCATCCGGCTCACTCTAGCCGGGGACGTCGATTTGCGCGAGCCCGCGCTCATGCAGGCGTAGCCGCAGCTGCCTTGCGGATGCCGCATACGTGAAGGTTGCGGACGCCGATGGAGCAGCTACACTGGAGGCATGTCAAAGCCGCCTGCACGAAGATTAGGTGAGCCGCCGTCTTGGGAGCATTTCGCTCGCCCCGACACGGAACAGTGTCAGCGGTTCCTGGCAGAGTCGCTGTCGCTGCTGCTTGCGGATCTGCTGCGCTCGGTGTTGTCCGATGCGAGTCCGGCGCTGCCCGCAGATGAGTCTGCGGTCGAACGCTATCGCAATCTGACCGATTCGCTCGCCGATGGAGAGGCGGGCCGCCGTACGAGTTTGGGGATTACGCGCGCCGGCCTCGCAAAACGCTGCGTGACATGGCTCAAGCTGTTGCTGAGCGCGCCGCCGAATGTCGCTTCCAGTGCGGCGCTGCGTGAATTCGTCGATGCGCTAGGCTTGTTTCCGGCACTGTTCGACAGCGAACCGTCCGCCCGATCGCGCCGTGCGCGCCTCACGTGGCTGCTGACACATGATCGGCGCCTGGATGCCAGCACACGCGAAGCCGCGGCGGCCCTGATTGAAGCCTGCGAGCATTTAGGGGTTTTACTCTGGCCCGACGCCGAGACGGCCTGACCGAAATCCGTCGAGATACGCCCTGCCGATCGCTGCAATACGCGAATCCCAGCATACAACATTGTCGGACCTGAGCGTATAATGGTCGGCCGATATTGAAAAAATGCTGGTTGGAGTGTTTCATGGAACCAAGCCCTGAATTAGAAAAGGCCGGTGCGCTGCCGGCTGCCGACGCGGCGCCTGCCGCGCCCGTGAGTCGCCGCCGGAAATTCACGAAGTTGCTGCAACCGTTCGCCGTAGAGCCCGGCATCGTGACTCCGGTCATCTGGTTTTTTCTCGACTGGCTGGTGTTGGGCGTTGCGATCGCGAGCCTGCTGATCGTGGACGCCTGGTGGATCAAGGTATTGACCTCGATGGTCGCCGGCCTTTGGATTGCGCGCCTGTTCGTGATCGGGCACGACGCCTGTCATGGCTCCTACACGCCGAATAAGACACTGAATAAATGGATCGGCAGAATTGCATTCCTGCCGTCGCTGACGCCGTACAGCCTGTGGGAGATCGGCCATAATCTGGCGCACCACGGATTTACCAATCTCAAAGGCCGCGATTACGTTTGGACGCCATATTCACCCATTGAATTCGCGCGTCTGTCGTGGATCCGGCGCCAATTGGAGCGCGTTTACCGCAGCGGCGTCGGCCAGGGCGTCTATTACATGATTGAAATGTGGTGGAAAAAGCTGTTTTTCCCGGGACGCAAACACGTCGCTATGCGGCGCACGAGCTACACGGTCGATAGCTTCATGGTCGCGGCATTCGCCGCGGTCTGGATCGGCGGGCTCGTCGCCTGGGGAATCCATAGCCACCGCTCTATCATCTCGCTGCTGATCTTCGCATTCGCCGTGCCGTTCTTCCTGTGGAATTGCTTGATGGGTTTCGTCGTCTACGTACAGCACACGCACCCGCGCGTCGCCTGGTACGAGCGCCGCGACGAATGGAGCGCGAATGCGGGCTACGCGACCACGACGGTCTCCGTGACGCTCATGCGCCCGCTCGACGGGCTGATCCATTACATTCTCGAGCACGGCGCGCATCACGTGAACATGGGCATTCCGCTCTACCGCCTCAAGGAGGCCCAGGCGCGGCTCGCGGCGACGCTCGACGAGCGCCTGAATTCGGAAGTATTCACGTGGCGCTACTACTGGAATACGGTCAGGCGCTGCAAGCTCTACGACTTTGCCAAGCACGTCTGGACCGACTTCGACGGCCACATCACTTCGGAGCCCATGATCAACTCGCGTTGATCGGCTCGCGTGCGTCAAGCTGCGCCGGTCAAGCGCGCGGCGTGATGCCGCAGATGATCGGCCATGAAACTTTGAATGAAGTAATAGCCGTGATCGTATCCCGGCTGCATGCGCAGTTCGATCGGCTGACCCGATCCCGCGGCCGCCGCGGAAAACCGCTCCGGCATCAATTGTTCGGCGAGAAACTTATCCGCGCTGCCCTGGTCGATGAGGATGGTCCCGGGGAAGCGATTGTTCGCGACGAGTTCGCTGGCATCGTATCGCCGCCAAGTTTCCACGTCGGCGCCGAGATAGCGCGTGAAGGCGCCCCTGCCCCAGGGACAGCGCATTGGCGCCGCAATCGGCGCGAACGCCGAGACCGATTTATATTGCCGCGGGTTGCGCAATGCGCAGATCAGCGCGCCGTGCCCCCCCATGGAATGGCCGAATATGCCGCTGGCAGCCGGCGCGACCGGCAGATTCGCCGCGACGAGCGCAGGCAATTCTCCGCTCACGTAGCTGTACATTCGGTAATGCTCTTTCCAAGGCGCTAAGGTCGCATCGACGTAAAACCCGGCCGAGTATCCAAAGTCCCAACTGTCGGCATCGCCGGGCAGACGCGGATAGCGCGGACTCGTATCGGGCGAAATCAGCATGAGGCCCAATTGCGCCGCGACGAATTGCGCATGCGCTTTGATCGGAAAGGTCTCTTCGGTGCAGGTCAGTCCGGAGAGGAAATAAAGCACCGGAACGTTGCGTTGCTGCGCTTGCGGCGGAAGATATGCGCCAAATTTCATCGGTCCGCGCGTCTCGCTCGACTCGTGCTCATAGAATCGCTGAACGCCGCCGTAGCAAGCGTGCTCGGAAATCAACCGCAAAATGCTCATTAGTAGCGCACGACGCTGCGGATCGACTCGCCGGAGTGCATCAGGCTGAACGCATCGTTGATCTTTTCGAGCGGCATCTGATGGGTAATCAAATCGTCGATGTTGATCTTGCGGTCCATATACCAATCGACGATCTTGGGCACATCCGTGCGGCCGCGCGCACCGCCGAAGGCCGTGCCCTTCCAGACGCGCCCCGTCACGAGCTGGAACGGCCGCGTGCTGATCTCCTTACCCGCTCCGGCGACGCCGATGATGACCGATACGCCCCAGCCGCGATGGCAACATTCCAAGGCTTGGCGCATCAAGTCGACGTTGCCGACGCACTCGAAGCTGTAATCGGCACCGCCATCGGTCAGGGCCACCAAATGCGCGACCAGATCGCCGCCGACCTCCTTGGGATTGACGAAATGCGTCAAGCCGAATTTTTCGGCTAGCGGCTTGCGGGCGGGATTCAAATCGACGCCGATGATTTTGTTCGCGCCGACGAGGCGCGCGCCCTGAACCACATTCAGTCCGATGCCGCCCAAGCCGAACACCACGACATTGGCGCCGGCCTCCACCTTGGCGGTATTGATTACCGCGCCGATACCCGTGGTCACACCGCAACCGATATAACAAACTTTGTCGAAAGGAGCATCCTCGCGAATTTTCGCAACCGCGATTTCCGGCAAAACGGTAAAATTCGAGAAGGTGGAGCAACCCATATAATGGTGCACCAGATCGTTGCCGATCGAAAAACGACTCGTCCCATCGGGCATGAGTCCCTTGCCTTGGGTCGCCCTGATCGCCGTGCACAAATTGGTTTTGCGCGACGTGCAGGATTTGCACTGGCGGCATTCGGGTGTATAGAGGGGAATGACGTGGTCGCCCCTGCGCACAGACGCGACTCCCGAACCCACTTCGACGACGATGCCTGCTCCCTCGTGCCCCAGTATCGCGGGGAACAATCCCTCGGGGTCCGCGCCCGAACGCGTAAACTCATCGGTGTGGCAAACTCCGGTCGCCTTGATTTCGATCAATACCTCGCCGGCTTTCGGGCCGGCCAGGTCCACGGTGACGATTTCCAAGGGCTTACCGGCAGCATAGGCGACGGCGGCTTTGGTTTTCATTTGCGGACATCCTAAGGTTGTAAAGGCGCTACCCTAAAACAACCGGCGACGACTTGGAAGGTGGACATGAATATCGAATTTTCCGCAATTGAGGCGCGTGTTATCGGCTGCTTGATCGAAAAGGAGATCACGACGCCGGATCAATACCCGCTGTCGCTCAATGCGCTCACCAATGCCTGCAATCAGAAGACCAACCGCGAGCCCGTGCTCGAGCTGACCGAGGCCGCCGTCCAGCATGCCGTCGATGCGCTCATGAAGAAATACATGGTCAGCGACAAGTCGGCGGGTTATGGCGGCCGCGTAACGAAATACAAGCACCGTTTCTGCAACACCGAGTTCGGATCGCTGAAGTTCTCCAAGCAAGAATTGGGCATCATTTGCGTACTGCTGCTGCGCGGACCGCAAACCCCCGGCGAATTGCGTTCGCGCACCAATCGCTTGTGCGAATTTGCCGATGCTCAGGAGGTCGAGGCGACTCTAACGGGCTTGATGACGCGCGAGGACGGACCTTTCGTTGCGCGGCTCGAGCGCGCTGCGGGTACGCGCGAGTCGCGCCATGCGCACCTGTTTAGCGGCATGATCGAATCCGTGGACGAAGCCGAAGCGACCGTCGATCTGTCGCTCGACGGACCCGCGGCAAGCGCCGGGACCCTGAGCGGGCGCATCGCCCGCTTGGAGGATCTCGTCGAGCAATTACGGCGGGATCTCGACGCGCTCAAATCCGCTGCGCGCCAGGCGTAGTTCCGCGCCGCGCTGGGCGTAGATCCGCTGCGCGCCAGTGCCTCACGAAGTAGCTGGATTCGCCAGTTTGTCGCGTTCCTTGAGCCAATGATCAAAGGCGTCGATTTGCGCCTGGCGCACTCCCTTCGGATCCTGGCGGTGCTCCTCGAGCCAGTGCTGCATCGCCGGCATCAGTTGATCGGCCAGCGGGCGCGCGTGATTGAATAAATCCATATAGGCGCTTTCGGCCTCGTCGAGCCGATCGAGCCGCAAATAAGCCTCGGCGCGATGCGCGATCGCCTCCTGCAAATCCGGATTGAATTTGAGCGCATGATCGTAATCGTCGACCGATTCGCCATACGCGCCGAGGCGTAAATGCACGTAGCCCGCTGAATTCCAAGCCTCCGACATTTCCGCGTTGTTGCTCAACGCTTCGGTGAAGTAATCGAGTGCCCGGTAATACGAATCGCGGGCCTTGTCCAATTCGTTGGCCCTCTTGTCCGCATTCGGCGCTTTGAGAGCCAGCTGATCGTACTCCATGGCCTTGTTGAGGGCCTTCACGGCCTCCTTATAGGCCTTGCGCGCAGCAGCGTCCGGCTTGTCCGGACGCGGAGTGGTGTCGATTTGCTGGCTGGGCGCAGCGCTGCCCGGTCTGCCGCCGGACATCTGTCCGCCGCCCGGCATCTGCGCCCAAGCCGGGCCTGAAGCCACCGTCGCGGCCGCTGCCGCAAACGCCGTCATGAGAAGAATTCGCCGCATTCCGCCCTCCCGAAGCAATATTTCGAAACTATGCGATACTTTTCCGATGCATTCTAACTCGAAGGCCTCATTTGTTTTTGTCCTTGGTCTATTGCTGGGATCGGCGGCAGCAGCGCATGAAGCGGCGCCGGGACCGGCGCCAACGATGACCGAACTGCTGGCCGCCTCCTCGCCCGCGGACTGGCGCACCTTGGATCCCGAAAATACCCTATATATGGAATTAGCCAGCGGGCGTGTCGTGATCGAATTGGCACCCGCGTTCGCGCCCCTGCATGTCGCCAACATTCGCGCTCTTGTGCGCGCGGGATACTTCAACGGCCTTTCGATCGTGCGCGTTCAGGACGATTATGTCGTGCAATGGGGCGATCCCGAGGCTGTCCGGGCGATTCCGGGCGATATCCAGAAGGTGGCCGCAGAATTCGACGCGCAGATCGACCCGCGCAATGATTTCACGCGTTTGCCGGACGGCGACGTCTACGCGCCGCTCGTCGGTTTCTCGAGCGGTTTCCCGGCGGCCCGAGACCCCAAGCTCGGTCGAACCTGGCTCGTGCACTGCTACGGCATGGTGGGCGTCGCGCGCGGCGACGATACGCAGAGCAGCGGCGCGGAACTGTATGCGGTCATCGGCCATGCGCCGCGTCATCTGGACCGCAATGTCGCCTTGGTGGGGCGCGTCGTCAAAGGCATCGATGAGCTCTCGAGCTTGCCGCGCGGCAACGCGGAGATGGGGTTTTACTCGAAGGCGCAGACGACCATGCCCATCAAAACCATCGAGCTTGCCGCCGATTTGGCGCCCGCTTTGCGGTCGAATCTCGAAATATTACGCACGGACTCGCGCCTTTTCACAAGCGTGATCGAGGCTCGCCGCAATCGTCCCGAGCAATGGTTCAAGGTCAAAGCCGGACATATCGACATCTGCAACGTGCCGATACCGGTGCGAGAAATACCGGCCTCTTCGGCTCAATCCTTGCGTTGATGCGACGCGGCGTCGATGCCGATGCGCAGGCTGCGGGTTGCGATGCGCACCTCGATCAGAAATGCCGAGAGCGCCGCCGCGAGCGACAACATCGACAGGATGAACAATATCGCGATCAGTTCCGGCAGATCCCAGCGCAGGAATGCGTTGACGAACAGCATCACGACGACCAGGGAGATCAATAGCGCGGATACCGTGATCAGCGTGATGGCCGCGTTGATATAGCGCGCGCGGCGCGCCAAGACCTGCAACTTTCGATGCACCGCGAGACCGTCGCCGCCGTCGGTTTCGCGGTTCAAGCGATCTTCCATCGCGCGTGCCCGATCGACGATCCGCGAAAGGCGGTTCGCAAGCACGTTCAGCGTGACTCCGATCGCCGAGATCAAGAATATCGGCGTGAGCGCAACCTGGATCAGGTGCGCGATATTCGCTGACTGAATTTGATCTGGGCTCATCCGCCGCTAAATAGAAAAGCCCCGGCCGCGTTACGTGGCCGAGGCTGCAGACCACTGATTACTTCGTGGTGGGGGGCGTCGTCGCGGGAGCGGTCGCAGCGGGAGTCGTCGCAGCCGGCGTGGTCGCCGCAGGAGTCGTCTTACCAGTCGACTTAGCAGTCGTCTTACCGGTCGACTTAGCGGTAGTCGTCTTGCCGGTCGACTTACCGCTCTTGGCGGTCGTCGCGGTCTTGGCCGCGGGTGTCGCGGCAGCCGGGGCGGCAGTAGCTGGGGCAGCGGCAGCCGGAGCAGCGGCAGCCGGAGCAGCGGTTTGCTGCGCATCCGCAGTCATTACGCCGGCGGCGAGGCCGAAGGTCAACAAAGCGGCGGTCAGCATCGTTCCAGACTTGTTCATAATGTCTCCAACGGGTGTATGTAAAACCAGAGCCAAGAATACGCGGTGTTCGGGAAATTCCGCCGACATGACGATCATTTCACATACGATTCAGGCGTGCCTCGTGACGCCCTTTCGGGAAGACCGCAATTGAAAGATTAGATACCAAACGATGGCCACATTGATTAATAGAACCAACGACTTGCCGATAGTCGGGCGGATCGAGAATTCCCAAATTTCCAACGGGATCAGGGAGCCGGTAATGATGATCGTCAACCATTCGGCCCAGCGCTTGCGCAACCACAAACCGATGCCCTCGGTCGCAAAGATCGCCGCATAAGCGAGCGTCACGGCACCCAGCGTTTCGACGCGTGCGGGACTCAAGCCGCTGAACCAAACGAGACCGCGCTTGACGACGTCTCGTTCGAGACCGTACTGCAGCGTCGACGCCCGCGTGTAGACCTGGGCGATGAACGAGGCATCGCGTAGCCGCAAAACCCCGTAAGCCGCCGCCAGCAGCAGCAATACCTTGCCGAGCTTGTAGACCGCGATGACGCGTAACATCCCGAAGCGCTGCGGCGCCGTTCCTGCCGAAGTCTCCATGGAGCCTAGGCCCGGCCCGCAGGCGGCGCGATATCGACGTGCGAAGCATGCGTAAGATCCCGGATCATGGCGCTCATCTTATTATAGTTCTAGGTCGGATTCTCGAGACTGAAGACCGCATTGTCATCCTTATAGGCAAACGCCTCCGCGTAACGGCCCCACTGTATGACCGCGCGCAGCGTTTGTTCCGCGGCGTCCTCGTTCATGAAATCTTCCAATTCGTCGATGAAGCGGCTTTTGCGCGCCAGATGCGAAGCGCGCTCGTCCAATACCCGCCGTATGTGCGCGGCAAGTGGTACGTAGTTCAGCAAATGGCGCAAAAAAATCCGTTTGCGCTCGTCCGGATCGGCCTGCGCGAAATCGAGCCCCTCCTCGGTGAGCTTCAAGTCGCCGCCTTCGAGTTCCGCGAAGCGCAGCATCTGCAGCGTTTCGGCGACCGGAAACAACACGTCGATCTCCATTTGCAAGTCCGATGCGATTTCCGGCAAATCCGCGGTTCCATTGAACGGCGCCGCCGCCACCGCCTCGATCAAGCCGGCCAACAGGTTCGAGGATACCGCCGGCAACACGCTGCCGATGCCGAGTCCCGGGAATCGCTCTTGCCGGCCGACGGCGGCCGGTCCTTTCGGGCGCGCGGTCATTTCCACATAAATGCGTTCGACCAATTCCCGAAAGCTCGGGTCGAGGCGGTTGCGCGGCTGCGGCAACGTGACCTTGATTTCGGAAAGAATTCGGCCGGGATTGGTGCCGAACACCAGGATGCGATCGCACATGAGCACGGCTTCCTCGATGTTATGGGTCACCAGAATGACGCCCTTGATCGGCATTCGGCCTTCGGACCACAAATCCAGGAAGTCGGTTCGAAGCGTCTCGGCGGTCAACACGTCGAGCGCCGAAAACGGCTCGTCCATGAGCAGGATATTCGGATGCACGACCAGCGCGCGCGCGAAGCCCACGCGCTGCCGCATTCCGCCCGACAGCTCACGCGGATAGGCCGACTCGAACCCGTCGAGACCGATCAGGTCGATTGCCGCGAGCGATCGCATGCGGATTTCCGCCTTCGGCAATCGTTGCGCTTCGAGTCCGAGCGCGACGTTTTCAAATACGTTGAGCCACGGAAACAATGCGAAGCTCTGAAACACCATCGCGATCCCGGCGGCGGGGCCGTAAATCGGTTGGCCGAGGTAACTGAGGTGCCCGGCACTCGGTTCGGACAGACCCGCGATCAGGCGCAACAGCGTCGATTTGCCGGATCCGGAGCGACCCAACAAGCCGACGATCTGACCCGCATTGAGCACGATATTCATTCCCTCGAGCACGAGCAATTCGCCCCCGTCCGGTTTCGGGAAGGCCTTGCGGACGTCGGTGCATTGAAGCAATGGTGTGGTATTCATCGGCGGAACCCTTCAAGTCAGTCGATATTTACGCTCGGCGTGGTAATACAAGGGGCGCCAAAAAATTCTATTGATGATCACGACGAACAGACTCATGGTGCCTATCCCCAAGACGATCCGATGAAAGTCGCCCGCCGTGGTAGCCTCGGCGATATACGAGCCTAAGCCGCGCGCCTCGATCGTCGTGTTGCCCCAGGTCGCGATTTCGGCGACGATCGCGGCATTCCAAGAACCGCCCGATGCGGTGATCGCGCCGGTTACGAAGAACGGCAGCACGCCGGGCAGCGCCACCTTGCGCCACCATAACCAGCCTTTGACGCCGAAATTTTCCGACGCATAGCGCAGCTCCGCCGGGAATGACGACGCACCCGCAATGACGTTGAACAAGATGTACCACTGAGTACCTAGGATCATCAGCGGACTGAGCCAAATATCGGGATTGAGCTTCCATGTGACGATGCCGTAGATCGCGATCGGGAACAGTAAATTGGCCGGAAACGCCGCCATGAATTGCGCAATTGGCTGCACGATTTGCGTGGCTCTTGGCCGCAGCCCCACCCACACGCCGATCGGCACCCAGATGAAGCTCGCGAGTACGATCAAGAAAAACACTCGAAACATCGTGATGAAAGCCAAACCGCAGACGTGCACCGCCTCGCGTAACGGCGTGTTGGCGATCACCACGGCCGCGATGTGCCACACTCCGAACGAGACCGCGGCGACGACGAGCAACACCCACAACAAATCGAGACTGCGCTTCGGCCCCCGCGCCGCATCGATACTTTGCGGATCGACGCGCGGCACCGCGCGGCTGGTACGCATTACGATCGCGTGGAACGCCAATTTCCCGGCCTGAATCACGCGCGAGCGGCGCATCATCGTGAGCGCCCATGATTGCGGCACACGCACGCCCGGTTCCTGCTCGACGCGGAACCGATCGACCCAGGCGACCAGCGGACGAAACAACAACTGGTCGTAGAGCAGGATCACGAGCAGCATTGCGCCGATCGCCCAGGCGATCGCGACCAGATTCTTCTGCTCGATCGCCAATGCGATGTAGGAGCCCACTCCCGGCAGCGCGACCGTGGTATGTCCGACACTGATCGATTCCGAGGCGACCACGAAGAACCAGCCGCCGGACATCGACATCATCATGTTCCAGACCAGCGCGGGAAGTCCGAACGGAACCTCCAGCTGCCAAAACCGCATCCATGGCGAAAGTCGGAACGACTCCGCGGCCTCGGACAATTCGTGCGGAATCGTGCGCAGCGACTGGTAGAAGCTGAACGCCATATTCCATGCCTGGCTCGTGAAAATGGCGAAAATCGAGGCGAACTCAGCGCCGAGCACGCGCCCCGGCGCCAGCGACATGAAAAACACCACCGTGATCGAGATGAAGCCCAGGATCGGCACCGATTGCAAAATGTCCAAAATCGGCACCAACAGCTTTCCTGCGCGCTCGCTCTTCGCGGCCCACGTCGCGTAAGTCAAGGTGAACAGCAAGGACAGCACCAGCGCCGCGAGCATTCGCAAGGTCGTACGAGCCGCATATTCGGGCAGGTGAATCGGGTCGAGCGACAAAGGCGTGGCGTCCAACTGCGCGAGCGGGATGAACACACCGCGTGCCGCTCCCCCTAGGAACGCGATCAAGCCGATTACGACGACGAACGCAATCACGTCCCAGCGGGTCGCGAGATCCCGCAGAAAACCGAAGGGTTCGAATCGTCGTGGCATCGAATCGGGCAAACATATCCTCCCTATATGGATCGTCGGGAACCGTGGGCGGCCAGATCCGCCATTTTCGCAGGAGCGGCGGCGTACTAGCTAGCGGTGATTGCAATTTTCATGGCGACTTGTCGCGTGCGTTTGCGCTTACCGCGTCAAGGAACGCGCGGCGCGGCCACCGTAATGGCCGTCAGAATCGCGCTCAAGATCCGCGTCGGGCTCGGCGGGCAGCCAGGAACCGCGACGTCGACGGGTATCACGTTCGCGACGCGGCCGAGGCTCTCGGCGGACTCGCCGAAGATTCCGCCGGTGCAGCCGCAGTCGCCGATTGCGACGACGAGTTTGGGATCAGGGGTCGCCTGGTAGGTGCGTCGCAAGGCGCCTTGCATGTGTGCGCTGACCGGCCCGGTCACGAGCAGCAAATCCGCGTGACGCGGACTCGCGACGAATCGAATACCCAAGCCTTCGATGTTGTAAATCGGATTATTGAGGGCGTGAATTTCGAGTTCGCAGCCATTGCAGGATCCCGCGTCGACCGCGCGGATGCACAGCGCGCGCCCCATGATTTCCAGAATATTGGCCTGCAGCTCCGCGCGCAGCCGCAAGCTGTCGTCGCAGAGCGGCGGCGCTTCGGTCACGATCCCGACGCGCCCGATCTGGCGCAAGGTCTTCAGCATGTTTGTCTCGCTTGCGGCATCTTAAAGATCGTGGCCGCTATACGAAAGATTGAACGATTTATTGATCAACGGAAAATCCGGCACGATGTTGTCGATGATCGCGTGCTCGAGCACCGGCCAGTTCTGCCACGACGGATCGTGCGGATGGCAGCGGCGTATGCTGCCGCCGGGGCCCGCGACGAGCGCGACCAGCACGGGACCGCGCCATGCTTCGACGAGGCCCAGCCCGAGTTCGTGCGCGGGCGGCGGCGGCACGGCAACGCGGCTCGCGCCCGCCGGCAGACCCTCGATGATCCGCAGTACCAGCCGACAGGACTCGAACAATTCATCGAAGCGGATCGCCACTCGCGCCGCGACGTCACCCGCCGTGCCGCCACATTTCGCCGGTTCGAGGTCGACATAGGGAACGCAGGGCATGTCGACACGCAGATCGTAGGCCTGGCCGCTCGCGCGGCCCGCAAGTCCGGTCAGTCCGAGACGCGCCGCGAGCGCGGGCGTGACGACGCCGGCGCCGACGAATCGCCCCCGCAGACCCGAGTGTTCATCGTAGATATCGCGCAACAGCGCGGCCTCGGCGCCGATCCTTTGCGCGCATGGCGCGAGCGCCGCGGCACCCGCCGCCGACAAATCGTCCTGCACGCCGCCCGGCACGATCGCATCGAGCAAGTAACGCTGTCCGAAAGCCGTTTCGCATGCGCGCAGCAGGAGTTCCTTGAGACGCGAGAACTGCGCGAGTCCGAACGCGAATCCCGCATCGTTGCCGAGCGCGCCAAGATCGCCGAGGTGGTTCTGGGCGCGCTCGAGTTCGAGGCAAAGCGCGCGCAACCACGCGCCGCGCTTGGGCACCTCGGTTTGCGAGAGTCCTTCTAGCGCTTGCGCGTAGGCCCATGAAAACCCAACGGCCGTATCGCCCGAGACGCGCGCCGCGAGCCGGTGCGCCTCGTCAACCGACAGTTCGGTGAAGCGACGCTCGATGCCCTTGTGCGCGTACCCCAGACGCTGTTCGAGCCTCAAGACCTTTTCGCCGACCACGGAAAATCGAAAATGACCCGGCTCGATGATGCCGGCGTGCACCGGCCCGACGGGAATCTCGTGTACGCCGTCGCCCTCGACGCGCACGAATGGGTAGCCGCCGCTGCCTTCCGAGTGTTTCTGCCAAGGTCGCCGGTCGGCGTCCGTGGAATAGACGCCAAATTGGTCGGCGACTGCACGCTGCATGCGGCTCGCCGCGGGAAACAAATCTTGCAATCCGGAGTACTGGGCAACGGCGTCGGCGGCCGCATCGCCGGCAACGGCACTCTCGCCCGTCCGCAGGTCGAGCACGAGCACGCCCGGATTCGCGGAAAACGCCGCGTGCAGCTCGAGGTCAGCCGCCTCTGACTGGTCGGCCCACAAGGCGAGCAGCCGGCTGCCT
>OCZU010001283.1_pt1 | contig 16642 bp, 16 predicted proteins | sample 1539001 | NCBI WGS metagenome assembly OCZU01 (sample SAMEA3539306, study PRJEB22396) | soil metagenome | biome: tundra; feature: field; material: soil | place: USA | collected 2010-05 | depth 0.15 m | reverse complement strand
GTCAGACCGAGAAGCGCACGGCCACCAATCGCGCCAACACCTCCCGCCTGCGCACTGCGCTGCGCACGCTGCGCGAGACCATTGAGAACGGCGACAAGCAAGCCGCCGAGCAGACCTACCGCCAGACGGTGTCCGCGCTCGACAAGGCGATCCAGAAGGGCACACTGCACGGGAATACCGCCGCGCGCTACAAGTCGCGGCTGTGCGCCCGTGTCAATGCGATGAAGTAGCTGTCGTCTTTCAGCCTTTAGCTTGAAACTCGGAACGGCAGGCCCGCCTTGGTCTGCCGTTTTCTTTTTCACAGTAAGCGCGGAAACAAAAACCCAGTGTGCCGGCAGTACTCCTGAAAATCTTCTCCGAACTGCGCGGTCAGCATGCCTTCTTCTCGCTTCGCCTTGATCCAGTAGCCCACAACAATCAGGCTGACGCCCGCCACGCAGCGCCAGCGGTCAATCGCCAGGGCTGAGCCGATCGCAGCCATATCCAGTCCTGAATAGATGGGATGCCGAAGGCGCGCATAGGGCCCGGTGCGGATCAGCTTGTGATCTTCCTTGATCGTGATGCGGGCGCTCCAGTACTGTCCCAGATGCCATCGCGCCCACAGTGCCAGCGCAATCCCTGCCCAGATCAGCGCAACGCCCGCGACGCCAAGAGGGTACGTTCGAGGAATAACCTTTTGGCCGAGAACCCCGATCCCTGCGTCGTCGCTGAAGAGCAGAACGAAGCCGGCAATTTCAAGAAAGAGGATGCCGTAGCGAGAAGCGAACGATTCCGTCCGCTCCGTACGGAGCGTCTTGAGCGCGCCGACGGCCCAATAGGCGACAAAGACGATCCAGGGCCCTTCGATGATGTAATGCCAACTCATTCCCTATTCAGAAGCCAAGGGCTGGTAGCCAGGAGCTAGTAGCTGGAAGCCGCTCTTCACACCGGCAACTGTTCCTGCATCCATCCGGGCGCTTCCAGTTTGGCCTCAGTCGTCAGGTCCATCACCAAGCGTTCCAGCACCATCCGTTTGCTCACGGGATTGGATCGCAGAGCGAGATCGGCCTTGGCCACCAGGCGGATCGCGCGCGTCAAATCGCGGCGCGACTTGTAGCGGCGAGCCTGTTTGATGATGTCGTCGGCGGCGAATGGAGGCACGCGGAAGCCCTGCCACAGCGCGGCCCAGAGCATGCGCTGGTCGCGGACGTTGCGTTCGAGAATCACCAGCATCTGGCGGAAGGTTTTGGCCAGCATGTAGATGTGTCCGATGGCGGCTTCTTCTCCATCGCCCGACGACAGGATCGCATCCAGCACTTCCAGCGCGCGCACGCGGTCTTTGGAGGAAATAGCGTCGGTCAACTCATAGAGCGAGCGCTGCTTGGCGGCCAAGACCATGGTTTCGACGTCGCCGAGCGTGATGCGGTTCCGGGCGCCGACGTAGAGCATGAGCTTCTCCAGTTCGTTGGAGATCATCATCATGTCACCGCCGAGGGCGTCGACCAGTTCGCGGGCGCCGTCGGGATCCATCCTTACTGGTACTTCGCGGCTGGTGCAGTAATCGGAAATCCAGCGCACCGCTTCGCCTTCCTCAACGCGCGCCAGCTCGACGATGCCGCAGTACTGGCCCATGGTTTCGCGGATGCGCTGGTAGCGCTCTTTGTCCTGCATCTCCATGCGGCGGACATCGGCGGGGATGCTGATGTGGTCTGCGACGAACACGACGAGCGCGTCGGGATTCGGGTTCTTGCAATATTCTTCGATGGCGGCAAGCTTTTCCTCATTTGAACCGCGGCCGAAAAGACTTTTCACGCCGCGCACGAAAAAGACCTGAAATGGCGCCATCAGAGAGGGCGTGCGGGCGCGGTCGAGAACCTCGGCCAGGTCGTTTTCTGCGAGGTCGAATTCGAACAGGCTGAAGTCGCGCAGATCAGCCGAAACGAGGTGCTCGATAATGGCATCACGGAAGCGCTTGCGGAAGAAGGCTTCGTCGCCCACGAACACGTAGGCCGGACGCAGCTTGCGCGACTCAAGTTCACTGACAAACCGTTCCGCTTGGGCGAAAGCCCGCATCAGAAGTTCTCCGCACTGCGTCGTTGGTCGACCTTCTGAAACTCTAGCATTTAGAACCCTTCCAGAATGTTGGAGACCAGGGTTCGGGCGAAATCCTGGGAAAGCCGCCGCAAGGCGGGCGAGTCTTCCTCAAAGAAGCTGGCCAGGTCCTGCGAGACTTCGTACTGCTCGCGAAACAGATACGAAGGATTCTGGTAGAGCATTTTGCCCTGGCGGTCGGTGAGCGATACCTTCATGCTCACCACCACCAGAACGCTGGCAGCCTGTCCGGTTGCGGAGTTGTAAGTGAGCGGCGTCGAAGAAGCAGAAAGCACGGTGCCGCGCAGGGTGGCATCGGCAGTTTCATCGTGGTTGTTGAGAATGTGATAGTGGGTGCGCGTGGTAAACTCGCGCACCACCGACGATGTAAGCGTCTGCTCGATGCGGTACGTCGTGGTGTCATTCACGAATGCCGGGACGGCGATGGTCTTGACGTTTTCCGGAAGCTGAACGGCGTGGCCAGCCGTGTGGTATCCGCAACTGGTGCTCGCGACGAGCAATAGCAGGCAGAGCAATACCAGCCAGGCAGCCTGCCGGGGTTTCATTGGATTTTTCCCAGCGGGCGGGTGGGAATCATGCTCTCGGCGCACTCTACGGCAGTCAGGGCCGCGATGCGCAGGTTGTCGGCGGCCGCCCATAGCCAGATTCCATTGGGACGGGCTGCCTCCTTCTTAAGTGAAACCAGTATGTTGGCCTGGCCAGCGGTGTTCACGTTGCTCGGCTGCGAATCGTCCTCCGCTCCCGCAAGCGTCGCATGATCTCCGGCAAGAACCTGCCGCAGTCGTTCCTGATCGACCGCCTGGTCCATCTCCAGGAAGATCGCCAACACATGGCCGTGAAACACCGGAGGCTGAAGCAGCATCAGCGCCGGGTGCGGCGCGTTCGCCCCGGCAATCTCCTGGTAGTGTCGCCGAACGCGTGTCTCCAGCGACGCGAGCGACAGGCGCGATTTCCGCCCGTAGCGGGCAAGCATGTTGAACGCCACCTGCTCATCGAACACATCCTTCGGCAGCGGCTGAAACGACAACAGATTGATGGTTTGCTGGTGCAACTCGTCCATGCCTTTCTGTCCCTGTTCTGAGGCAGGCTCGAAGATCGTCGCCACCGCGCTCCGGATAGCACCAGCCTTGCGGGCCCGCAGCAGCAACAGAGCCAGAGTCACCGCTGCAGGATGAGCCACAACGCACGGAGCCGGCTGCAGTTCCGGCTGCCACATCTCTCCCCGCTCGCGCTCCACCCAGAGGGAGCGCACGTTGGCGCCAGGTTCTTCCTCCAAAGCGCCGGAAAGATCGATGATCGCGCTGCCGGCATCGCGGGCGCGTTGCCAGTTCTGGCGTGTACACTCCGCGTCAGCCGCAAAGAAAGTGAAGTCCACGTGCGTAAACTGTTCCGCGCGAACGCTCTGGATGAAGTTGATCTCGTCGCCCGTCGCTTCCAGTTGGCCGATCGAGTCATCGTCGTCGAGCAGGCGTATATCCACCGCGGGAAAGTTTCGCTCGTTGAGCATTTCAGCGACTTCTTTCCCTTTCAGTGTGGCAGCACCCACGATGGCCGCGCGGAAAAGCTGACCGCGCGCAGAAGACGAGGCGGACGGCGCCGCAATCTTGGACGGACTACTCATGAAGTCAGGGAAGCCTCCTTGTAGGTGGGTGGTGGCGGCGGCTGATTCCGGCGACGGAACATCCACTGCAAGCGCCAGAACACCCCGGAGAACGTGTAAAGCAAAGCGATCGCGAACAGCGTGGGCCGCGAGAATTGCCAGATGAGGGCAATCAAAAGAGCGATAAAAATGATGAGCCGGAAGGGATGACGCGAACCGAAATCGATGTCCTTGAAGCTGTAGAAGCGCCATGTGCTCACCATCAGATAGCCCACCGCCGCCACCATCGCCAGCCAGATGATCGCCATGTATGAAGATTCGAGGGGAATTCCCGATTGAAAATGAACTACCGCTGCAATGACTCCGGCACCCGCGGGAATTGGCATGCCCACGAAATACTTCTTCCCCGGCCGGCCGGGGTTCGACGGCTGAGGGTTCGAGGTGATGTTGAAGCGCGCCAGGCGGCTGGCTCCGGCCATCAGAAACAAGAAGGCGGCAATCGCCCCGAGCTGGGTGAGTTTGATGTTCCAGTCGGTGAGGGCGACCGGCGGCATCAGGTGGAATCCCCACGTCCAGGCCAGCATCGCCGGCGCCACCCCAAACGTGATCACGTCCGCCAGAGAATCGAGTTCTTTGCCGAAATCGCTGCTGGTTCCGGTCATGCGCGCGACGCGTCCATCGAGGCCGTCGAACAAAACGGCAAAGCCAATTGCTTTGGCGGCATTGTCCAAATGCCAGGAGGTCAAGGCGCTGGCATGAACGACCTCGAGGATGGCGTAGAAGCCTGCCGCCATATTCCCCGTAGTGAAGAGTGAAGGGAGAATGTACATTCCCTTACTCATGCGGCGCGGGCGCCGCTCATCCGGCTTGAGCTTTGGAATCGGAAGATCCATCAGCGCGTCCCTTCGGTGGCGGAATAACGCCCTGCGCCTGCCAGTTCGCCTTTCGGTTGCAGGTAAGCCAGGATGCTCGCCCCGCCGCGAACCCGGTCACCGACTTTCACTTCCAGGGCCGCGGCCGCATCGAACAGCACGTCTACCCGGGAACCGAACTTGATCAGACCCACGCGCTGGCCGCGCTCCAGCCGGTCGCCCACCTTGGGATGGAAGACGATTCTTCGGGCCAGCAACCCGGCGATCTGTTTGAAGATAACCACCTGGCCATCGCCTTCCACCGTGACAATGTTCTGCTCGTTCAGTTCCGCGGAGGCTCGATTCATGGCGTTCAGGAATTTCCCGCGCTTATAGCGAACTTCACGGACCACGCCGGCAATCGGTGAACGGTTCACGTGCACGTCAAAGACGCTGAGGAAGATGCTGATGCGAGCCTGTTCCCCGTCGCACTCCGTCACGAATGAAACATCCGTGACTTTGCCGTCTCCCGGTGACACCACAGCGCCTGCGGCGTCCGGGATGGCGCGCTGCGGGTCGCGAAAGAACCAGAGGAAGAACACCGCCAGCAAGAGCGGCACCAGGACCCAGGCGGGTTGGGCGAACCAACCGACCAGAATCCCAGCCGCTATCAGAGCCAGCGCATAAAGGTAGCCGTCACGAACCATGGGAGCACCCCATTATAGTGCAGGCGAGAGCGGCACTGACTCCCGCTCCATCAGAAAGTGCGTAAGTCCAAATAAAGAAAGGCGCTGATGAGCGCCAGTGGGTGGATAGAAAACGCCTGTAGCGGCGAGGGCCGCCGTCAAATGGCCATGAATTATGCTACGTGGGTTCCGAACTGCTGCCGGTACTGCCGCTCAATCGATTGCATCTGGTCCTTGAGCCGCAGCTTCAGCTTCTTGAGCCGAACTTCCTCTAGCTTTTCGTCTTCGCTGAGATAACGTTTTTGGGTGAGCGAATCGAGACGAGTGGAATACTGCATATGCTCCTGAGCCAGCTTGCGGAATTCATCGTGGCTGGTCAGGAGTGTGTCTTTCGGAGTCAGCATCCAGCAGACCTCCAAACCGGGATTCAGGCATAAAGTTACCACAGCACTAAAATCGGTTCAATGCCGAATTCTGGTGCAATCTCGTTATGAGAAAGCCTACTAAAGGCTTAGCCGACAGAGGATTGCGTCTTCCGGAGGGTTGGAGTAGTAACTCTTACGTAAAGCTGCTTCTTCGAAACCAAGCTTACGATATAGGGCGCGGGCACTCTGATTCGACTCGCGCACTTCGAGAAATATTCCGCTGCCCCGTTCAGATCGCACGTGCGCGACGAACTCGCCCAGCAGACGCGCGCCCACGCCCCGGCGGCGGGCCGCTCCGGCGACCACGATGTTCTCCAACTCCCAATCCGCATCAACCCTGTGGGCTACGAGGAATGCGAAAATCCCGTGCGCTTCGCTCGATGCACTCTCCCGCGGAACTCTAGTCTCATCTTCAACTACCCAGGCGGACCGTTCGAAGCGCTGCTGATCCCTTGCAATCGCGAACAAGCCCTCATATTCCTGGCGCGACCAATGCCCGGCCGCAGGGCTCTGCTGTTCCAGATCCATCATGGCGGGAACATCCGCGACATTTGCCCGTCGGACGCGCACGTTAATTGTCATCCTGAGCAAGCGTTCTTTGCGCAGCGAAGGATCTGGGCGAGCCGCGCGAAGCGGCGCGTTCGGCTCGCTTCCTTTACCTGCTTTTCCCAAGCATCTCGGCGTCGGTGCGGCGGATGTAGTTCGCCTCCAACTGCTCGGGGGTTACGGTCTCGCCGGACTGAATCTTGCGCCAGGCCAAGCGAGCGACTGCCGTGGCCGAGAGCGGCGCCAGAATTAACGCTGACAATCCCGCCACGCCCGCCGCTTCAGCGAGAACTGAATCGGGAGTCACCAGCGACCATCCTTTCGCCCGCGCAAAGAATTCATTTCTGCTCAGGATGTGCTCTCGTGGAGCTGGCTCAGCAGTAGCCGGGACTTCGTATTCTCCCACGTAGACATCACCGCGGCCCGCGTCCAGCGCAGCCATAATCTTGCCCTGGGCGCCGCTAGTGAAGACGCACACCTCCAGCAGCGACACCGCCGCGATCGGTTTCTCCAACACCTCGCCCAGAGCTTTGACAGCCGCCAGGCCGATACGAAGACCGGTGAACGATCCCGGCCCCGATGCCACCGCGAAAGCGCCGATGTCATTCCTGGTGAATCCGTTCGTCGAGAGCAACTCGGCGATTTGCGGAATAAGCTGGGCGGAGAAGGTGCCGCCAACCAGGGGCGCAATCTCGATCACCTCGACATCGTTGGCATCGGCAGATCGCTCACCGGCTCGCGCCAGCGCGATGCTGCCATGCTTGCCGGAAGTATCGGTAGCGAGAAGAAGCATGAAGAAGGTTCTTGCCGATCCGTGGAGATCCGCGAGAATCCGCGGCCGCTCTTGCGTTTACCCCTCGACCAGTTCCAGCAGCACGCCGCCCGTGCTCGAGGGATGCACGAACACATACCTGTGCCCGCCCGCACCACCGGTCTTGATCTCCTCCGAAACCAGGCGTACGCCGTCTTTCTTCAACCGCTCGATGGCCGCGGGCAAATCCGGGACGCGAAGGCAGACGTGATGCAACCCTTCGCCACGCTTCGCAATAAATTTTGCGATTGTCGAATCCTCCGAGGTCGCCTCCAGCAGCTCCAATCGACTCTCGCCGACGGGAACCATCACCAGCCGCACTCGCTCCTGCTCCACCGTTTCTTCCGGAGAAACCGTCAATCCCAGTTTCTCGTAGATCGCCTTCGCCGCAGCCAGTGACTTCACCGCGATCCCGAGATGATCGATTTGAAACATCAGCGCTTCCCCACGTTCGCGGCGATCTCCTCCACCAGCGTGTAGGGATCGCGTTTGTGCTCGGCCACCTCAGCCGCGAGCCGGGGCAAGTTGCCGTCACCGAGTTGTTTTCGCGCCTTCTCCAGCATGACGTCGCGCAACATCTCGACCAGGCGTTCCTGCCAGTTCTCGACGCTCTTGTTCAGCGCCAGATTCTCCTTCTGCAGATACGCTTCATAGTTCGAAATCGCGCCCGCCAGCTCTTCGATCCCCACTCCCTGACTGGCAACGGTCTTCACGATCGGCGGCGTCCAGCCGTCGTGGCGCACAGCCAGCGACTGCAGCGTGCGGATTTCCCGCTCCACGTGCTCGGCGCCGTCGCGGTCGCTCTTATTGATCACAAAGATATCGGCAATCTCCATGATGCCAGCTTTGATAGTTTGCACGTCATCGCCCATGCCCGGGACGAGTATCAAAATCGTGATATCGGCGAGCCGCACGATGTCGACTTCATCCTGGCCCACGCCCACGGTCTCAATCATGATGAGGTCGCGACCCGAAGCATCCAGCACCGTTGTCACGTCGGCCGTGGTGCGCGCCAGCCCGCCCAGCGAGCCGCGCGTCGCCATGCTGCGAATATAAATCCCTGCATCGGAAAAATGTTCCTGCATGCGGATGCGGTCGCCAAGAATCGCTCCGCCCGTGTAAGGACTGGTTGGGTCCACCGCGATAATGCCGACAGTGCGATTATGTCTGCGATAGAAACGAGCCAGCTGATCGACCAGCGTGCTCTTCCCCGCCCCCGGCGGCCCCGTCAGCCCGAGGACGCGAGCCCTCCCGCTGTAAGGAAACAACGCCTTCAACAGCTCGGACCATCCCGGCGCGCGGTTCTCCACCGTTGAAATAGCACGAGCCAGGGCGCGCACGTCGCCGGAGCGAAGTTGCTCAATCCATATCTGGATGTCAGGGTTCAAACGATCAGTGTAAAGCAGAGGGCAAGGAAGAAGAAATGCAGGACGGACTCTTAATCCTTCAGCAACTGCCGCGCAATCACCAACCGCTGAATTTCGCTTGTCCCCTCGCCAATCGTACACAGCTTCACATCGCGGTAATACTTCTCAGCCGGATAATCTTTGATGAACCCATATCCACCGTGAATCTGTACGCCTTCGTTGGCGCACCTCACTGCAACTTCACTGGCGTAGAGCTTGGCCATGGACGACTCCATCGTCGTCTTCATGCCCGCGTCCTTCATGGACGCCGCCCGCATGGTGAGCAGGCGAGCCGCGTCAATCTCCGTAGCCATGTCCGCCAGCTTCCACTGGATCGCCTGAAACTCCCCGATCGCCTTGCCGAACTGCTTGCGCTCCTTGGAATAGTTCAGCGCGGCCTCGTAGGCGCCCTGCGCCATGCCCAGCGACAGAGCCGCAATCGAGATGCGTCCGCCATCGAGCACGCGCATCGCGTCAATGAAACCGTCGCCTTCCTTGCCCAGCAGATTCTCCGCCGGAATTACGCAATCTTCAAAGATCATCTCGGCCGTGTCGCTGGCCCGCAGGCCGAGTTTGTTCTCTTTCTTTCCAGGACGGAATCCCTTCGTATCTTTCTCGACGATGAACGCGGAAAGCCCGTGCGTATGCGCTGTCCGGTCCGTGACAGCAAGCACGACGATCACATCCGCATAATGACCGTTTGTGCAGAAAGTCTTTGTCCCGTTCAGTACCCAGTTATTTCCCTTGCGCCGCGCGGTCATGCGGGCACTGCCCGCGTCCGAACCCGAAGAGGGCTCGGTCAATCCCCATGCGCCGATGAATTCGCCGGTGGCAAGTTTGCTGACGTACTTCTTTTTCTGCGCCTCTTCGCCAGCCAGGAAAATGTGATTGGAACAGAGCGAGGTGTGTGCGGCCACAATGATGCCCACCGAGCCATCCACCCGCGACAACTCTTCGATGGCGATCACATACTCCACATAGCCCATGCCGGCGCCCGCGTACTCGGCGGGGAAAACCGTCCCCAGCAGTCCGAGCTTGCCCAGCTCCTTGATGGTAGCCAGAGGAAACTCGCACGCCTCGTCCCACTTCATGACGTTAGGCAAGATCTCGCGTTCGGCAAACTCACGGACGGTTTTCTTCAGATGCTGTTGTTCTTCACTCAGTTGGAAATCCAAAGACTCCTCCACTGCCACGACCGGTTTTTTGATTAGAACATAGCGGTGGAAAGGGTAAAAGTTACCTCCGACATGGAAAAGGGAGGGTGCGGAAAGGTGCGCCAGCACTGGGGATTGTGAGCACAGCAGCCTTCAGCCCTACCGACCGGATGGTTTGCCAATAACCGACATCAGCGCGAATCAGCGAGAGATTTCATCTCCGACAATGAATCTCTCAAACACCTCGTTCGAGAGCAACCGCCCGCGCGACGTCAACCGGACGAAGTCTCCCGACTGCTCCATCAGCCCGCCTTCGACAAGCTCTGCCATGCTGGCACGAGCGTCCTCGACGGCTTTTCCGCCGAATTTCGCGGCGAGTGCCCGCAGACTGACGCCCCGGTTCAGCCGCAGCCCAAGGAAAAAACTTTCCTCCAACGCCGCACGCCGCGGGACCGCGATCCGCTGCAGACCTACTCCGGCCATATACCGCTCCAGGGAGTCAGCGGATGCGAATCGAACCGCCTCGTTGTCGTAATTACGGGGGCTAAAGCCCGGCTCTCGTTCGTTCTCTGCAATGGCACAACTGAAGTCGGGCGCTTCCCGATTTGCCAGCAGCATCGAGTGCGCGTCCACGCCAAAGCCGAAGTAGGGTTGCCGCGTCCAATATTTCAAGTTGTGCCGCGACTCAAACCCCTCGCGGGCGAAGTTGGAAATTTCGTACTGGTCGATCCCGACCGATGGGAGCCGTTCACAGGCAGCAAGATAAAAATCCGCCATGGCTTCTTCGTCCGGGACAAAGTGTGCGTGATAACGTTTGCCTCCTGCCAATACTTCACGTCCGAGGCGCGAATCGTCATCCACTTCGAGCATGTAGACACTCACGTGCGGCGCGCCGGTTGCGATGGCTTCCGCTAGAGAGAATTCCCAACTTTCGGCCGTCTGATGGGGCAACCCGGCAATGAGATCAACGTTGATATTCGTAATTCCCGAAGCACGAAGTTCAGCAATGTCCTGCAGCACGGTCGCGCGCTTGTGCAGGCGACCAACCGCCGCCGCCTCGTGATCCACAAACGACTGCACTCCGAGACTCACGCGGTTCACACCGCAGCGGAGCAGACTCTGCAGCATGGCGCCCGTCAGCGTGCCGGGAGCGCATTCGACCGTAACTTCCGCATCGGGATTCACGTCGAACTGCCGCCGCACCGTCGCAAAGATGCGCTCCAGTTGCGCGGTATCGAGCTCGGTCGGCGTCCCCCCGCCAAGATAGATGGAGTCCACGTGTTCCATCTTCCCGTCCATCTCGCCCGCGATCTGCGGGGTGTTCTCAATGTCGGCACAAACGCGATCTACATAGCGCTCAAAAACCGCCCGTGAAAATACGTCGGAGGCAAAGTTGCAGTAGCTGCACTTGGTACGGCAGAACGGGACGGAAATGTAGATACCGAGGGGCACGCCAGAACATTATCCCACCTACCATCGATCTGCCCGAGCACCAAACCTTTTCCATCCTCCAGCCAGCCTCGGCCATCCATATTGAGGTACCCTGTTACCAGCGCTGCCGGCGCACTTCACCGCCCGATCGCCAAGAAGCCGATGTCTCAGGAAGAAGAAATATTAGGCAAAGCCTACGACAGCCGCCTGATGGCGCGGCTGCTCAAGTATCTGCGGCCCTACCGCTGGCAGGTGGCGATCGCTCTGGTATCGATTCTTCTGAAGTCTTTCGCCGACGTGCTTGGCCCGTATCTCACCAAGGTTGCGATTGACCGTTACCTCGCGCCCAGAGGGGCGGCTACCGGTACGTCTTCCGGCATCTGGAGCTGGCTTAGCCCGCTCCCTGTCACCGGCATCGCGCAGATCGCGGCCATTTACGTTGGACTCCTGGTCTTCAGCTTCCTGCTCGAATTCCTGCAAACCTACTTCATGCAGTGGACCGGCCAGAAAGTGATGTTCGATCTCCGCCGCCAGATCTTCCGCCACCTCCAGCGCCTGCACGTGGCCTTCTTCGACCAGAACCCGGTCGGCCGCCTGGTAACGCGAGTCACCACCGACGTGGACGCGTTGAACGAAATGTTCACCTCCGGCGTGGTGTCGATCTTCGAAGACCTCTTCGTCCTCTTCGGCATCCTCGGCGTAATGCTGTGCATGAACTGGAAGCTGGCGCTGGTCACGTTTGCCGTGCTGCCCTTCATCGTTGTTGCGACCAAGATTTTTCGCGACCGGGTGCGCGATTCCTACCGCCGCATCCGCGTCGCCATCGCCCGCATCAACTCCTACCTGCAGGAGCACCTCAGTGGGATGGTCGTGTTGCAGCTCTTCAATCGCGAGCGCAAGGCCTACAAGCGGTTTTCGGAAATCAACCGCAGTCACATGGACGCGTTCAAAGACGCGATCATGGCCTACTCCGTTTACTACCCGGTAGTCGAGATTCTCTCCGCGATCGCGATTGCGTGCGTCATCTGGTTCGGCGGCGGCGACGTGATGCGAAACGTCTCCGCCAGCAGCGTCTCCATCCAATTCAACTGGAAAACGCTGATCGCATTCCGCTTGATACCGACGGTAGCGTCGCTGGGCGTGCTGGTCGCCTTCATTCAGTACGCGCTGCGTTTCTTCCGCCCGATCATGGACTTCAGCGAAAAATACAACATCCTGCAATCAGCCATGGCCGCGAGTGAACGCATTTTCAAGCTGCTGGACACGCCGGTGCAGGTAGTTTCTCCCGCGGTAACCAAGCGCCCCGAGGGAGCAGGCCGCATAGAATTCGACCAAGTCTGGTTCGCCTACCGCGATTTCGAACCGGGCAAGGACAATGTGGGGAAGGAAGCTCATATGGGAAAAGAGACCTATGTGGGGACGGCCGCCCCCGGCCGTCCAGCCGAGCAAAGCTCGGCAGGTTCTTCACTCTCCACGAGCACTGCAGCAGCCAGCGACCAATCCCCGGACTGGGTTCTCCGCAACGTAACCTTCACCATCGAGCCCGGCAAAACGGTAGCCATAGTCGGCCACACCGGAGCCGGTAAGACCACGCTAATCTCGCTCCTGCTGCGCTTTTACGATGTCCAGAAAGGCGCCGTAAGAATCGACGGCGTTGACGTGAAAGAAATGGATCTCTCTGACCTTCGCAGCCGCTTCGGTGTGGTCCTGCAAGATCCATTCCTGTTCAGCGGCACGATTGGCGGAAATATTCGCCTGGGAACAAAGCGAATCCAGGACGAAGACATCGAGCAGGCCGCCGAAGACGTAAACCTGGCCGACTTTATCCGCGCCCTGCCCAAAGGCTTCGACGAAGAAGTCCGCGAACGCGGCTCCACTCTTTCGACCGGCCAGAAGCAGCTCATCTCGTTCGCCCGCGCGCTGGCCCACGGGCCGAAAATCCTGATTCTCGACGAAGCCACTTCCAGCGTGGACACCGAAACCGAATTCCGCGTGCGCGACGCCCTCAACCGCATGGTCGAGGGACGAACCTCCCTGATCATCGCCCACCGGCTCTCCACCGTGCAGCGCGCCGACAAAATCATCGTCATGCACAAAGGCCAGGTCCGCGAAATGGGCACGCACCAGCAGCTCCTCGCCCAGCGCGGCATCTACTTCAAGCTCTACCAGCTCCAATACCAAGATCAGGAGATCAATGTGGCGCGGGCGCCCTCGCCCGCGAATGCGGACGGATTCCCGCGGCCGGAAGTCACCGCGAGCGCGGACGACTAGGCGTAATATGCAATGCGGTATGAGTCGAGTGCGACATTTGCTGCTCCTGCCTTTTCTAGCAAACCCATTCTGCGCGGCGCAGCTGTCGACTCTGCCGGCAGCCAATGCCATCGCCGACCTACCGGGCCCACCCAAGAATCCTCCGATCTTCTCGCAGATGACAGTTATCTTGCGGGGGGACTGCAGTTTGAAAACGCTCCGAACTTGAAAAGGTCCAGTCGCGGAGGTTCGTCGCGAAGACGTCGGGTCGCCGAAGCAAATCCCAACCCCTTTTCACAGGACTACGACCCTACGGTCTGACGAACAGGGGCGTCTGATTAAGCGGACCTTGGAGGATTCGCTCAGCATAAAGACCCAAACTAACATCTTCCGTGATGGAAGGTTGCAGTCCCAAACGGTCGACTATCACTCCCCGAACCACGGAGATTGGCAGGAGTGGCAGCCGCTTCACTTACGACAGCGAGGGGCGGCTCTCAGAATTCCGAGCGGGACGCGACAAGACTGAACTGAACGATTATGTGGGTTTCAGGTATGACCCACGGGGCCGGCCGCTGGGCAATGAGTATTACGCCCAGACCTGACAGATATCTCATATGCCGGAAATAGGGTCATCATGACCAGGATGGACAAAAACCAGCGCCGCACGTTTTATGAACAAGTCCAGGAGCGACTGGTCCGGCAAACGATCACCTATCGCTAATATTTCCGAGGGTGGCACGGCGAGACCTAGGATGCGCTTTACAATCTTCTGTGCGAATCCTGATCTCAGCCGGCGAAGCTTCCGGAGAAATGTACGGCGCGCAACTCATCGAAGCCCTGCGCCGCCGCGACCCGAAGCTCGAATTCTTCGGCGTCGGCGGAGACCGCATGCGCGCCGCCGGCTGCGACACAGTCGTCGACGCGAAAGATCTCTCGGTAGTCGGCATCACCGAAATCCTCAGCCATTTGCCAAAGATCTACGGCCTCTACCGGCATCTGATCAAAGAAGCCGACAAGCGCAAACCCGACCTCGCCATCGTCATCGACTCGCCTGCATTCAACTGGCGCGTAGCACGGCAGATGAAGAAGCGCGGCATTCCTGTCGTGTACTACGTCGCCCCTCAGTTCTGGGCGTGGCGTCAGGGACGTGTTCGCCTGCTGCGCGAGTACATCGACAAGGCGCTGGTGATCTTTCCCTTTGAAGAAAAGTTCTACCGCGACCGCGGAGTGGATGCGACCTTCGTCGGCCATCCTTTGGCTGAGTTGCCCCACCCGGCAATCGAGCGCAATGACTATGCCGCGCAGTTTCATCTCGACCCCGCAAAGTATTGGATCACGCTCATGCCCGGCAGCCGCGTCAAAGAAGTGCGCATGAACCTGCCCACCATCCTGGAAGCAGCCGCGCAACTCGACGCCAACTACGAATTCTTACTTCCCATAGCACCCACGCTCGACCGCGCTTTCCTGCAAGACTTGATCGGAGAGCAAAGCATCACACTCGTGCCCGAATCCTTGCCCGCACTCAGTCATTCGCGCGCCGGCATCATCACCAGCGGCACGGCCACGGTAGAAGCCGCCATGATGCGCACGCCGTTCGTGATGGTCTACCGCGTCTCGCCGCTCACCTACCTGCTGGGCAAGCCGCGAGTCAAGGTCGCGCGCTTCGCCATGGTCAACTTGATTGCCGGAGAGGAAGTCGTCCCCGAGCTGGTGCAACACGACTTCACGGCGGAGAGAGTTGTCGCGCAGATCAAAGAAATCCTCCCCGACGGCGCCGCCCGCGACCGCATGCTGGAAGGCCTGACCCGTGTGAAGACCTTGCTCCGTCCCCCGCAAAGCCCCGTAGATGGCCCAGTCCAGCACCCGGCCGACCGCGCCGCAGAGATCATCCTGCAGCTGTCCCGTGCACGAAAAACCGACGGCCAATGACCCCTCCCCGATTGTCATCCCGAGGAGCGGATGCGACGAGGAACCTGCTTTTCGCCGGCGGCGGCAGAAAGCAGGTTTCTCGCTTCGCTCGAAATGACAAAATGGGGTAAACGAAATGACAAAGTGGGGTAAACCTTGTGCTACCAGCATCTTTTAGGTGAGAATCTTCATCATAGGGAAGTGGATAGGCCCATTTCCGGGAGACTCTCCTTAATGCAGATTCGCCTTCGGCGCGGCGCCCAGAGCGTCCTGTCGAGTTCCCTCGCCCTGTTACTATTGGCTTTTGTCGCGATCCCTTCACGGGCCGCTGACAAGACTGCCCGCTTGCGCGTTGACGATTACCAGATCGAGGCCGAACTCACGCCTCATCTCCACCAGATTTCGGCACGGGCAAAGGTCAAGTTCACCGCCCTTCAGGATCTGAGCGTTGCCGTCTTCGAACTGCATAACGACTTGCGCGTCACCCGGGTTCTCGACGAAAAGAACCAGCCGCTGTCGGCCGAGCGGGTAACCCAGGATTCGACCATCCGCGTGCCGTTACCGGCCGGCCTGGCGAAGGACGCCTCCACTACGCTCACCTTCGAATACGAAGGCAATCTCGAGACCGCTGACGACAGCCCGGTGCCCGGCCTCAAGCTGGCCTATGTTGGCGACGACACCAGCTACCTGCTCTACTCCGGACGCTGGTTCCCGGTAAGCGGTTACGGTCTCAACCGTTTCACCGCAACGATCAGGGTCACGGTGCCGGCTCACATGGTGGTGATCGGGAGCGGAAAGTCTACGGTCACCGACAATCCGCCTTCCACGAAGCCCAATACCAACGGCCTTCCCACCAAGACATTTACGTTCGTCTATGCCAAGCCGAGCTTCCCCGGCACCATCGTCGCCGGCATCTTCCAGGAATACAAAAGCGATGAAGCCGGAATGGACCTGCACGTCTTCTTCAAGCCCGCACATCAGACCCTGGCTCCCGAATACACCACCACCGCGGTTCAGGAGTTCACTTACTACATCACTCTTTACGGCACGCCGCTGTCGCAGAGGCTCAACGTTGTCGAGCTGCCCGGCGACACAGTGCCCTACGCCTGGGCTCCGGAGATCGCTGGTCTGGCCGGTCCCTCGATCACTGAAAAGACAAACTACCGGCTGCTCGCCAATGCCATCGCTCACCAATGGTGGGGAGTTTCCGTAAGCCCGGCCTCGAAAGACGATTGGTGGTTGGTCGATGGCTTCTCCCGCTATTCTGAGGCGATGTATGTCGAGAACGCCGCCGGAGCTGCGGGCCTTGAGGAAGCCATAAAGGACATGTCGGTGGGCGCGCTGGCCTACGATACTGTTCCACTCTCGAGCGCCAGCAAACTCGATCCTTTCTCCACCGAGTTTCAGTCGCTCGTGACCGACAAGGGTGCGATGATCCTGCACATGCTGCGCTGGGTGCTGGGCGAGGACAAATACCTCAAGA
>OCZU010001281.1_pt1 | contig 16661 bp, 21 predicted proteins | sample 1539001 | NCBI WGS metagenome assembly OCZU01 (sample SAMEA3539306, study PRJEB22396) | soil metagenome | biome: tundra; feature: field; material: soil | place: USA | collected 2010-05 | depth 0.15 m | reverse complement strand
CTGACTCATCGTCACCATCCCTGAGAGGGTGACAGAGTCTCGTTGCAGTTAGGGGGTGACATTATCTTGGAGCATCTACAAACCTAAGTAAAATCCTTTGCTCTGTGCATGTCCCGGCGTATAATTCCTCTGTTTTTCGGCCCCTTCCCTAGGTGTACAGCTCCCCTTTCCAAACAGAGCGGTAATAGGAGATATTATGCGATCTCGCGTGCTAGCGGTCTTGAGTTGTCTTTCGCTGTTTCTACTAGCGGGCTTTGCCTCGGCACAACACTGTTCAAAGGCCGATGAGGACCCGTCCACGGGCTTCTGTACCATACCTGATCCTAATTTGACACCGGGCGAGATGGATGCTTCGCTCGTATGTGTATCGAACCAAGACCGCCCTCGCAAAGTAACATTGCCCGAAAAGAATGCCATTCTTGCGAAATACGGATATCCAGCAGACACAGACAAGTCTACTGGCGAGTTCGATCACTGGTTCCCGCATTGGATGGGAGGCTCAGATGGACCAGAGAACATCTGGTTCGAACCACACGCGGGACAATTCGGTTCACTGGCAAAAGATAAAGTCGAACTACTGCTCTGGCGGAAAGTGTGCACGGATAAAACGATGACTCTCGAACAGGCGAAGGCAGTTTACCTAGAGGGATGGAGAAAGCTGCTCCCTGAAAAATGAGCTTCCCTCTTTAACTATCGCATATCAAGGAGAATCCCATGTCTTTCATGCGCCGATTTGTATCAGTTCTCGCGCTCGCGGCGATACTTCTCCCCGCGTTCGCGCAAACACCCCAGCAACCCACACAGGGCCAAAATCAGCAACAGCAACAGTCAAAGCCAAAATGCACTGACAACGGAACCTATGTAAACAGTAAAGGCGAAACTGTGAAGCGTCCCGAAAGCTGTTCCGCTGCACCGCAAGGCGCGACAGCGCAATGTGCAGATGGGACCTACAGCTTCAGCCAGAGCCGCAGAGGGACATGCTCCCATCACGGCGGCGTTGCGAAGTGGCTTTGAAATCACTCCGGCCCGAATCCTGGGAAGTTTCTTTAGTCTTTCACAAGCGTGATGCCGGGAACGGTTCGGTCACATTATGGAATCACGCTCGCGTCTTTGTAAGACAGCTTTAATAATCTTCTGTCTGATGGCCTGTGAGCTGGCTGCGCAGGCCCAACAACCCGACTTATCCGTATTGAGTTCGGACGACCGACTTTCCATCGAATTGGCCTGCGTGATCGACAAAGGAAACGGTCCTGCACCCTATCACGCCTGTCTTCAGAAACAACTAGGGGCGATGTCCGGCTCTAGGTCTCCTGATCTATCCGTATCGAATGCCACAACAACTGCCTCCTCGCCAACTACTTCTGGAACAGGCCTATGTGCAGAGAATGGCTCGTGCTATGGAGACCTCAGCGCTAATGGTGTACCCAAGACCGTTCATGTAAACGAATACTATCGTAAGGACGGAACCTACCTGCGTGGACACTACCGCAGTGCCCCTGGAACCAACCCGCCGAAACAGTAGCCCGCATCGTGCGCGCGGCGCTGATGCTCTTCCTTGAGTGGTTTCGTCATGTTTCCAAACAACGCGAAGGTGGAGCGGGTTTTGTCACAAGTTTGCCCGAAACTCTAGCTGCGAATCGCCACATGATTTTGAATCTTGAACTCTGGGCCATGAATCGCTGCTAACATTGCGTTGTTGCCGTGAATGACCTTCGCCACATCATGGCTCGTTGTTTGTTATGCGAAGCATCCACAAGCTCGATTTCCCTGTGCTGCTTGTCGCTTTGCTATGTGCGACAAGCGTCGTGACTTGGGCTGAGGTAGGAATATTGGTCGTCCATGTAAAGGACGTACAGCGGCGTCCTATTGCCGGCATGCAAATTGGGGTCGAGGGGGACGGCGGTGCTTCGGTTACCGGGGATGATGGCAAAGCGCGGATTCCCCTCGCCAAGCAGACGAAAGAAAAAAATTGGGTCTCGCTGCAGATTTTGAAGTCCCCACCGGGCAAAGATTTCGTAATGGTATCGCCTTGGGACTACAAGACCCTCATTCCTTCGTACCAAAACGAGTCGGAAAATTTTGTCGAGGTTGTGGTAGTGCAGCGCGGAGACCGAGCGGCTTTGGAGAGCGGCACTGTTTTGGTCGCCGCAGCGGAGCAGATCAACAAGGCTAATGCTCCGAAGACCGTAGACAAGCAATCCCCGCCAGAAGACCCAAAGGCCAACCTCGCTGCAGTTGCAAAGCAGTATGGAGTTGCCCCGGATGACCTGGATCAAGCGATACGATCGTGGGGAGCCAAAACAACCGATCCTTACGAAGCAGGATTGGCAGCCCTTTACCAAAGGAACTATCCCGCTGCGTCGAAGCAGCTAAGAAAGTCACTGGAGAATCGGGAGGCAGAGCTTGCCATGAACCTGAGAGGTGTGGCAGATGCAGCCTACTTCCTGGGTCAGTCGTTATTCGGAGAAGGAAAATACAGGGACTCAGCCGCAGCTTTCCAGTACCTCCTGCAACTAAGACCGAATGAACCGGGAGCCCTAAGCAACTTGGGTCTGAGCCTGATGGCGGCGGGCGACTATGCGGGCGCGGAGGCGTCACTCCGCAGGGCCCTGGCCATCTATGAGAACGAGCTGCGACCCGATCATCCCTTCGTGGCTATTGTTCTAACCAACCTCGGCCAAGTGTTGTGGTATCGAGGCGACTACGCGGGTTCAGAGTTGTTTCTCCGACGAGCACTGGCCATTAACGAGAACACCTTGGGACCCGATGCTCCCTCCGTGGCCACTGTCCTATGCAGCCTCGGTGAGGTACGGCAGGACGAAGGTGACTATGCGAATGCCGAGCAACTCCTCCGGCGGGCGCTCGACATCGATCAGAGGGTTTTCGATCATAATCATCCCCAAGTGGCCATCGCCATGGGCGACCTCGGTGAGTTACTCCGGGCCAAGGGGGACTTTAGCGCAGCCGAGCCGCTCCTCCGGCGGGCCCTCGACATCGCTCAGAAGGCTTTCGGCCCCGATCATCCGGATGTAGCTACTGGCCTAAACAATCTCGCCGACCTGCTCCAGGCGAAGGGCGACTACGCAGCGGCGGAACCGCTTTTCCGGAGGGCTCTGGACATCTCGGAGAACTCTCTGGGGCCCGATCATGTCAACGTTGCCTCAGCCCTGAGCAACCTCGCGGCGTTGCTTGAGGCGAAGGGCGACTACGCAGCGGCGGAACCGCTTTTCCGGAGGGCTCTGGACATCAGGGAAAAGGCCCTCGGACCCGACCATCCCGACACAGGCGAAAGCCTAAACAATCTAGCCCTGTTACTCCAGGCCAAGGGGGACTATGCGGGAGCAGAACCGCTTCTTCGTAAAGCACTGGACGTTGCTGAGAAGGCGCTGGGACCGGATCATTTTCATACGGCGGCAGCCCTGAATAACCTCGCCTCGGTGCTCCAGGCCAAAGGCGACTACGCGGGTGCGGAGCCCCTTTTTCGACGGGCGCTCGCCATTCGGGAAAAGACGTTCGGTCCCGATCATCTCGACACCGCCAACAGCCTAATCAACCTTGCCGGGCTGCTCTGCGCCAAGGGCGACTACGCCGATGCCGAGCCAATGGTACGGCAGGCACTAGCCGTGGATGAGAAGTTGCTGGGACCTGTCAATGTCCTAGTGGCGGCTGTGTTAATCAACCTCGGTGATGTGCTGAGGGGCAAGGGCGATTATACGGGCGCGGAGCCGCCGTATCGGAGGGCGCTGGCCATCAATGAGAGGGAGCTGGGCCCGGATGATCCACACCTGGCTAGAGTCCTGACCGGCCTCGCTTGGGTGCTTCTTGCCAAAGGCGACTACGCGGAGGCGGAGCCGCTTTTGAGACGGGCGCTAGCCATCGATGAAAAATCGTTCGGCCCCGATCATCCCAACGTGGGCAGAGACCTGAACAACCTAGCTTTGTTGCTACAAGACAAGGGCGACTACGCGGGGGCGGAGCCGCTTTTCCGGCGTGCGCTGGCCATCGACGAGAAGGCGCTGGGACTTCATCATCCCACCACTGAGACCATCAGGAGCAACTTGCAGGCGCTCATCGACAAAGAATTCTCGAAGAAGAGGGAGAAGTGAACCGTGTGGGAAAAAGCTCTTGAAATTGCAAGCCACATCACGCACCCCGGAACGGTCGCGGTGTTCGGGGCCGTTCTTGCGGCATACTCATTCAGCCTAGCTATCAGGAAACGGCAATCTCGCGTCACGTGGTTCCTGGTAATCGTAATCCTGCTTCTGGGGCTTGCTCCTTTGCTATCGTCCACGTACCTGCAGTCGAGAGGGTTGTACATTGTTCGTGTTTTCGTACTCGGGATTGATAAACAACCCGTCGATGATGCCAGCGTGACCTCATCAAACGGCGGTGAACCGAAGAAGATTCAAGGCGGATGGGAGTTCGACATTCCACCGCAATCGCGACCGGCAGATGGCAAGTTGAAGTTATTTGCGTCGGTGAAGAGCGCCTTTCTGGCCGGTGATTCTACGCTCATTTTGGACAAAGATTATTTTCCCTCCGTGGAGATTCAGCTGGAGCAAGATACCCCTGCGGTGGTTCGCGGAGACGTGATCGACGATCACGGCAGATCGGTATCCGGAGCACATGTGTCAATTCCTGGGTACCCGGACGTCGTGATGACGGATGGGGAGGGCAATTTCGTCTTGCCTGCGCACGCAGCGGATGGGCAGATCGTTCAAGTGCGAGCGCAGAAGGATCAGTTAGTTGGGACTCTGTCTGTTCCGGCCGGCAAGACGGTGGAGTTGGTGGTAAGGCGTCCGTGACCTAGAGGAGATGGCTCCACTCTCCGGCAGCCCGCACTTCCGCGCTCGCGCCGGTTAAGGTTAACTCGGAAGGCAGGGGGGGGGCACTTTTGCCGTCGCCATACAATAACCCCCACGGCGTTTGACGGGGGTTATACGCACTGAGGGGATTTTGCTACACCCCCTCCACCCCCACCACAGACCCGGTTTTGACGTTGACTTTGGCCAGGGCCCGCCCGCGCGGGGGGCTCAACGCATTACGAGGGGAAGGATACGAAAAGCTTGCGCTAGGAATGTCGAGCGATTGAGGTGGGGAATGGGCGGGGCGGGGGACCGGGGATACGCGGGGCGGACGAGCGTGGCGACGCCTTCAAGCTGACAAGCTGCCCCCATACTCAGGCGAAGCAAGAATATATGTTGTTCGGATCGTTCAAGTTCCTTCGATAGAGTGACTGGAGCTTTTTCCTTGCAACATCCCCGGCATATCCATCTTTATGAAAGAGTTCCTTCGCCCAAGTATCAGACATCATAGCCGATTGGGTGAGGTATTCGTCAACCATGTTAATGCCGTCATCCATATTTTGACTGAGGGTGCCGAGGAGAACCAGCACGTGGTCGTCGCTTTGACAGGACGTAAAACCCGAGTTCATAATGATCGGAGTTAATGTAGTCAGAAATTTCTTCAGCTCCTCCGGGGGCATTGGGTGTTTCGTCCCGTCATAGTTTCCTTTCCAACCGGCGTTTCGTCCGAACTTGATGCAGTCATAACCCTTGGGAGTCCAGCCGTTAATGGTTTGATTTGCAATGCTGCCATCCACAAAGATGTCGATCACCCCCGGCTTAAGCAACTTCGGCAAGATACATTTCATTCGCTTGGTTTGCCCGCCTGTGCTATCTCCCGTGACTCGGCGGGTATCCAGTAATTTGAGTAGCCGGGCTACCCTCGTTTCGAGGTCCTCCTGATCACACGGGGATCGTGGTATCAGCGGTCCGGTGCGAATGATCAATACCTCCACGCATCGGTTTTGCGCATGGTAAGGCTTCGCGGTCATCTGTGTGGCGCCCTTCCCATCCGTTACCCACTCGACGCCACCAAGCGGCTGAGCACCCATCCCGCGGTCGTCCCAGAGGTCTTTAACCGTACCCGTAAGCGCGTCCTCGATCGCCGAGGCACGATTGAAGGCAACCTCTTCCTCTTTTCTCGGGCCGTGCCAATCCTTGTCGGCATGACCAACGATCGCTACTTTTCGGAAGGGAGGAAAGGTATACTGCGCAAAACTGGAGACAATCAGGTCGGCCAACTGATCGATTTTGTCCCGCTCCGCCTTAGGTAGGAGGGAGACTTGGTCTTTGTATTGTCCCCATCCGTAGATCACGGTTCCCACGGATTGCGTGATTGGTTGTCCCATCCGCTGCATGACTACTGCATGATCGATGCTTATCATAGAACGCTCCACACGCCGCCAGCCACCGGGGTGGAGATCCCTGGTATTGCGCAGCCGAGTCGGCGAGCCCGACGGGGCACTCACAAATGAATAGTATAGGCTAGGGTGCTCTCGAAAAGAAATATAGATCGCGACGAGACCGCCTCCTCCAAGAACAGCCACTATTAACGGAACAACGACTTTCTCGAGGGCGTGCGGGGGCGAGCGCGGGGTGGAGGGCTAGGAAGGCGTGGGCAGGGCGGGTGTTCCGGGAGTGTGGGCGCGAAGGGACCGGCGCGGGAGCGTGCGGCAGTGCGAGGTGGTAGAATCCGGGGCTGAAATCCCGGACAATCGGGCAGCCCCAACCCGGCAGGAGGAAAATTCCGTGGGAAGAAAGCACGCGCCGAAAGGTCAAATCGTACTTAAAAAGACCGCGAAGTTGAATGCTGTTGCAGCAGCTTTGCCTGCGGGGGCTACCGCCGAGGCTTTCAGCGTAAAGTTCAAAGAAATGTATCCCGAAGATTGGGACAACATCATTCGCAGATACAAACAGCATCAGCGGCAGACTGCGCCCGGTAAAAAGCATCCAATGCCTGAGCCAGAAAAGTATCTATTGAATATGGTGAGGGTCTTCCTAGTGGATTTCATCAGGCCCGACCCTGCCTCCCACGATTAACTGACCCACTGGCCTAAACTGACCCGTCCTGCGCATATTAGCGAACGTCCCGCGAGGGCGAGGGCGTGGGCAGTACAACAGTTGCGCAGGGGCCTAACCATGCAAAGAAAAAAATCCATCCGAGGAAATACGATCCAGCGAGCGAAGCGGCGGTTCCAGCGACCACGCCTATCGCCCCCCAGAGCCAAGGGCTTTCAGCGAGACGGAGTCGGCGGCTTGTCTTGCTGTCCGGCGGAGAAACGGAGTGCCTTCGGAATAATCTTTGTACGGACTCAGTTTTCGCTTTAATGTCGTTCCAAATGGCACGCAATTCTTCCAGCGGATCGTCTCGCTTTGGCGGAGGATGCATGTCGACATCTGGAACGCCGTCAGCCATGATTCACGCCCCCATGCAACAGTTTCAAACTCGTAGTGGGACTCCCGAGAACGTAACAGGGAGATGGTTATAGAAGCTGCGCTGATGCCCATATTGTTTGGAGTTCAGTTCGCAGCTTCGTGATATTCGCAGGGTCTTCGAGCTTGTTGACCAATGAAAGTTGTCTGCCCAGGTCTTTGATCGAAGCCCCGAAAGCATAGAACTCCTTATCGTCAACGATGATAGCTCTGTCGTGAATCTCTTTTTGGTGAAGTCTCACTTCGACCGTTCGATTGTATTGACTCTGGAATTTCTTAACCGCTAGCCTGAAGTCAGCCGAAGGTTTGAACGTCAGGAGCCTGACGCTAGGCTGACATGGCGTGCTCGCTAGCATGTCGAGAATCGTGGCGTCGAGATAATTGTCAGTGACAAAGATATCGTTGTGCGCTGACTTGAATATTGTTGAGACTACCTTGTATGCCTCGTATTGCGTATCCTTCGCGAACAACAGCTCGCTTCCGATGGATGTGCCCTGCTTCGATTCGTAGGCCGTTATCAGTTTCTCTGTCGCCCTGCCGATTCTTTCCATTACCTTGTCGAGCATCTCTTGGTTGTGAAGCCGAAACACATTTCGACGAATGTCGGCCTGACTTGCTCCGAGATAGTCAAGGTCTTCAGGAGTGTCAAAACTGACTGGGTAGAGACCCGGATGGGTGGGGTGCCTGTAGCTCAGCCAGTACGCTTTGTGGATTATGAACTGCCGAATCTCCGGGTCATTCGCGAGCGGCTGCTGATTGAAATCGGAATCGTTCATGTCCAATGGCTTGTATATGTGCTCGTCATAAGGTTCGTCGAAGCTCAGCTTTCCCGAATCGAACGCGCGACGGATGATGTTGATTCTGACAAACTCAACGCGCGCTGTATAGTTCGGGTTTAGCAGTTTGATCTGATCTGACCTGAACAACGTGACAAGACGTTCACCCCGCCCGCTACGTACGTCACGGAGTCGGAATAGGTGTAGACTTCCGGCACGCTGCCCATGCCTCTCTTCACGTTCAAAATCTGCTTCAAAACACTCACCAGCGAGTGTTACGAACCACTTGTCAACGTCCATAGCCAACATTGTAATCTTGAGTCTCTAGCTAGGGCTTAAACCTCACTCATCTGACGAAACGTGCCACTTAAAGATTTCTCGCGTGGCTGCCAACCAATGCCGTGTCGTTCGGGATACGCGCATTTCTCCCAACGGATTACCGGCACGCATCACCAAACGTTTCCGATGCGTCTTGAACAGGCCGAGGCGGTCGACAAGACCTTCGATTATTTTCACTCGATCTGGTCTGAGGATCAGCACGCCGTCCCGCGCTTCCTTTGGAACGCAAAGATGCGCTTTGGAAAGACCTTCACGACGTATCAGCTCGCTAGGAAGCTCGGCACCAAGCGGGTGCTCGCGTTGACCTTCAAGCCTGCGGTGGAAGACGCATGGCAGGCCGATCTCGAATCCCATGTCGACTTTGAAGGCTGGCACTATCTCTCCCGCAATTCCAACAGCGATCCCACCAAAATCGACGACGACAAGCCGGTCGTCTACTTCGGCTCCTTTCAAGACCTCCTCGGTCGCGACGCGACCGGAAATATAAAACCGAGGAACGAGTGGCTGCACGCGGTGAACTGGGATCTCGTGGTGTTTGACGAATACCACTTTGGCGCTTGGCGGGAGACCGCCAAGGAACTGTTTGAGGGCGAGGAAGAGGCCGTTGCAAAAGGAAGAGGCTAAGATCGAATACGGTGCCGCGCTGGAAGGTGTGAACGAAGACCTCGGCGTGCTTTCGGAGAAGGAAACCGAGTTCCTTCCCATCACGACCAAAGCCTACCTTTACCTCTCTGGAACACCCTTCAAAGCGCTGGCGACGGGCGAGTTTATCGAAGAACAAATCTTCAACTGGACCTATACCGACGAACAGAGCGCCAAGGAAGATTTCGCTGCCAAGAACCCCGGCAAGTGGAGCCCTTATGGTGCGCTTCCGCAGATGCGTCTGCTTACTTACCAGATGCCGGACGAACTGCTGACGGTCGCGAGCACCGGGGAATTCGACGAGTTCGACCTCAACGAGTTCTTTGCGGCTACGGGCACGGGAAAGGGCGCGCAGTTCAGGCACAAGAGCGACGTACAAAAGTGGCTAGACATTGTCCGAGGCCAGTACGCGCCGAAGATCGTCGAGGGCCTGAAGACGGACAGGCCCCCGTTCCCTTATTCGGATGTGCGGCTGCTGCCGTACCTGCAGCACTCATTCTGGTTTCTGCCGAACGTCGCGGCCTGTCACGCGATGGCGAATCTGCTGGCCGAGAAACACAACATCTTCGGCGTTTGACCCTTGTTTTCTCACGCCTGTAAGGTCGGGGCACGAGAGAGTTGTGGACTTGTGTAGAAGCGTTAAATTCTCGGAACGCGTGAAAATCTGAAAATCGAAACAAGTGAGCGGAAATCTGTTATTTGCCGCTCGCCCGAGTCGGCCCGCTGTAACCACTTGATTCTCTGGTCCGACGATACGAATTTTAGCGGGGTTTTTAGCTCGCTACTCGGAGTCTTCCTTCCCCTGCGAGAATCCGAGGATGCCATCCTAGCCGCTCGGACCAGCATGTCCAGACACTGGGGCAAAAGCGCAGCAAAGGCGAGGTGTTCATGAAACCGACCAGCCCTCCTCGCCGAAATGAGCAGCGAAAGGTCGAAAAGTGCTCGTTCAGCTCGCCAAAGTCCAACCGATTTCAGCAAAAGCTGCACCCATCGCGAACGCCGTAGGGGGCACTCTTAAATCAGCATAGGCCAGGAACTTTCATGCCGCGTCCTGGTCTGTTGGCAGATGCGCTGCTCTATACTGGGCTTGTCCCGAACTCTAGAAATTTTGTCAGCGGGAAACGGCATGGTTGATACCAGTCTTTCTGGGAAACCAGAGTGGGCGCTTCATGCGGTAGGGCAACCGTCTGCGAATGCCGACCGACACAGCGCAGAATGCTACCCTCTCCAGGATGTGGTTCACTTCACTCACATTTCAGAGGCATTCAGGATTTTCGAAGACAAAGTGATACGGCCAAATCCTGCTGGATTAGGCGACCTGAAAGGAGTTCGCGCCAACGTCATTTGGCTTTCACCGAACGTTTACTCCGCTTCTTACTACGGTAGCATCGGCTTCCGTTTTAACTGGAGAGCACTGAGGGATCGCAAAACCCTCCATTGGGTCCAGAACACTGAGTCAGGTTACAGAATCTTAATAAGTGAGGGCCAACAGATCGCTGGGCTAGAACTGTATCCAGAGCTGGGAGACGGTGGTGATAAGGGCCCCTTGTACTACGATTCAGAACGTAATCAGTGGTACTACAACGAACCCAAAAGGGGCGAGTTGGTTTTCGCGGGTACGCTGTCATTGTCGGACTGCCATGGCGTACTATTTGCGAGTCACTACGACCATTGCGTCGCGAATGGATCAGCCTGCACTGACCTAGGAGTCCCAGGATCCGAAGCAGGAGCACGATTTATGGCACGCCTCATCGGTCAAGAAAAACTAACTGGGGGTAGCCCATTGTGTGGGTTTTTTCTCCAAGATGGGGGCCTAGCGCGTCACGTCGAACGTGCTTGGAAAAATCTTGTCGTTTACTTCAGCAAAATTACGACCGCTGGAACTGTAGCTTATTCGGACATCTCTGCCTCAGCGCTCGTCACTGCAATGCTTGACCGCTTTGGGACGGGCCGAAAAGCGAACGAGCTAGGTTTATTTTTCCGGAGTAATAAGGACCTAGAATTAGCAGTACGCCTCGAAGCCGCAAAAGCATTCGGGATAGCGCTGGATAAGATTCCTGATTCCGAGGATGAATGAATTAACTGGCGACGCCGTCTTGGCTCAGCGTGAAATGGAGAAGCGGCGTTCTCCGCTAGTGTAGGTCCGCTCCTTCGGGGCGGGGGATTTTCAAGGCATGTGTGGGCTGTGAGGCCAACCGCCGTCCACAGCGTACGAAAAATATCAGTTTTTTACCCGCGCTCGATCGACTAGGAAGTGGTGGATTCTCAGTGCCTGAGGTTGGTGTGGAAAGGTGGGGTTTTTTAATCACCGACTAAAACGTGCCTGAAGGCGGATTCCTTGCTACAGCCACGTTCCTGCCCGAGTTCGGGAAGCCTAGCGAGGGCCTCCGATTGGTGGCCTCGGTAATCTTGGGAAGTTGCGCTTCAACTCGTCCTGTAGGGTTACCGGCCCCGTGATGTGATCCCGGATGCTCTGCTTTTCCCGCCTGGTGAATTTTCGTCGGTTCCATTTTCGCGTGGAGTTCTCTTCGGCTCGTAATTTCCGCACGTCCGCTTCGGCGTGAAGGGCGATGGCAAATCGCAGGTCGTACTCGCTTTCAACGTCGATGAGCATGAAATGGCAGAGGCTGAGAATCGCAACATTTGAGAGACCGTCAAACGGCTTATCCCGTTCCGGTTTGGACAGCTCGTCTCGTGCGCCCTTGTCTTGCTTGTTCATGCCCCCTCCTGTGCACAACCATAAAATGTCTTAGCATATTCGCCTTTACCGCCCCAGGCTGGGTCTGCATGTCCAGACGTGGATCTGTGGTCGATAACTTACCACGGGCCAAAACCACGTTTGCCGGTCGCCCATATTGCCGGCCAAGGCCGATTTTGGGGGCAAACCATCACTCGCATTGAAGGCGCGTGCGAACCGTGCCGGGCGACGCACCGACCGCCTTCGCAATCTCTCGAAAGCTCGCCCCCTGTCCTCGCAACCGCACCATCTCGTCGCCGTTTACTATCCGGCGCGGACGCCCCAGCGTCTTGCCTTTCAACTTAGCGTTGGGCAAGCCGGCCCGGACACGCTCCTGAATCAGTGATCGTTCAAATTCCGCCATCGCGCCGATGATCTGAAACATCAGCCGACCGGACGGGGTCGAGAGGTCCAGGTTGTCACGCAGGCTCACAAAGGCCACGCCGGACGAGTCGAGATCGGCAAGTGCGTTAACTAAGTGCTTCAGCGACCGCCCAAATCGGTCTACCTTCCAACATAGGACCGCGTCGAAGTGCCGCCTCTGAGCATCAGCCATCAGGCGATTCAGTTCTGGGCGCGATTCCTTGGAACCAGAGATTCCTGAGTCCACGTATTCACTGTAGATTTCCCAGCCGCGCCGGGAAGCGTATTCTCGCAGCTCATTCAGCTGCATTTCGGGAGATTGACCGTTACACGTTGAAACTCTGGCATATATCGCTGTTTTCAAAGTTGTCTCCTACGCCGAACCATAACGCTTCTTTTAGAGAAGTAAACAAAAGAATTTGGCGCTACTTCGAGGGACTGTGTTACATCGCACAGTCAACTGATACGCGGCGTATCCGGCTCCTCGCCTAGCGGCTCCCGTCCGTTCCTGGGTAGTTTCTGAGTAATGACAGATCCTAGGCAAGAATTAGAATCCGCACTTGCGCCGCTGGCGTGGATCCTGAACTTCATCTGGGACACTATCCGGTTGATGGTCTGGTTCTTCAGTCTGCCCATCCTGATCGTCGCTTGGTGCTTCTACCACCCAGTGGAGGCCCACGCCTATTTCGTCAACGCGATTCCGCTTCTGTGGGGTGGAAAAGACGGGAGCGGAGATTGGGCTACGCGCGGTGTGTTGATTTTCTTTGTCATCCTTATTGGGACCCTGTTTGGGAAAAGGATGCATTGGATTTGTTGGTGGATAATCAAACTGGCTCTCATCGTTGGCCTGATCGGTTACATCTATCTGATCTTTAAGCTGGCGTAATTTCGGCTGCATCCGCACACTCGTATCCCTGATGAATCTACGGCGCGGTAGAGGGCAACGGGTACCTGATCACGCAGAGTGGACAGTAGGTTGTTGAAAGGATGCTGGCAGCTCGGGAAGTGGCCATACGGGTCAGCGGAATGCGAGTGACAAACGCAGCGGCACGCACGACCGAAAACGGGCCGGAACTGATCATCACGGTACCGCTGCTGGGTGACTTTGTCGTTGACGACAGTTTCGAACTGGAAGTGCTGGAGCTTCTACTCCCCTGCGAAATGCGGCAGAGGCTGCCGAACGGCGGCTGGAGGAGAGTGTCATTGAGAATATTGATTGCGCTACTCCGATCCGGCTTAATCAGGGTAACGAAGGAGGATTGAACCTCAACCCGCAAACAGATTCGACTGTCGGTCATCCTTGCTTCGAACCGGTGGGCATCGTTGCAGAAGAGTGCCGGAAATGGAGTTGGGTGAGGACGGTTGACCAAATCATGCCAGCAATCCCGCACACGTCATGAGGTGTCCCGGCCAACCATGGACCAATGGTACTGTTCTCGCGTCCGGTTCGTCTTAAATTCAGACACTACCGTCCAGCGGAGAAGCGCCAGTTCGCAATTCGTAACGCCAACCACCAGCGCGCAGATCCTGTCCCTCTCGTGGTAGACTTTCGCCTCTCAACTGAACAGGAGGTCCAATGTCACTCTCCAAAATCCTCAACATTTCACTGCTAATTTGCTTTCTCGGTGGTACCGTGCTGGCACAATCGAAATTAGAGGACGATCCATCGAAGATCATCCCTAAAAAGCTGCACGACTCAGAGGACTCTCCCTTGGACACTGCGCCTCTGAACATCACACCTCATCACCTACAGCCCCTTGAACTCAGCAATGGCGCTCGTTTCGCACGCGCATTTCAATACCAGCTTAGCTTGGCCGAGCAGTTTGGGACAATATCTGGCGCAAACGGCTCGTTTTTGCCCGCCCCTGAACACTACCTAGTTCAGCATTCGCTAACGTTCCAGTTCAGTGAGCTCTTTCTCACTTCATCTGATTTCGCGAAGATATTGAAAACCTACTACGACGGGTCAATCGCACCTGGAGTTCCGCCCGTCCCCTCTAATTCCAGACTAGTTTCGCTCGATAGCCTCTGCCCAAAGAGTTCACCATTGCAATGTATTGCTGATTCCGGCGGCTGGTGGAAGCGGGCGCTCGCTGGGGTCACGGCTACCTTCTCGCTATCTGAGCGTCAACGAGTGGTAGGAGGGATTGTAGTACCGGAGGGCCCTTTTCCGGCTGATTACGACAAAACGGGACAGGTTACATTTGATCCGGCTAGGTTATTTATTAATGGATCCAACTGGTCCGGGGCTTTATCGGCATTGGCGGGGATGAGAGTTAAAGTTAGAGAGCCACTGAAACATCCACTTTTCAATAAACATGAAAAGAAAGCATATCTGAACAACTCACGCAGGGGCGATTTGTACTCTGAATGCTTCACCTATTCTGGCACTGATTCCGTCACCCAAGTGACAGGAAAGGCCGCATCTAAGACCGACCCGCTGTTCGGATCAACGCAGAAATCTCAGGTGCCCGACTGCATTTCTGCGTTTGGCGGCTCGAAGGGAGGACGGTTGGGATTCCTTGCAGCAGCGATCCCGAAGTTTACATTCAAAAGAGCGAGTCAGTTCGACTTTGTGAAGGATGCCGGCATATTGATTCCAGCACCTTTTGGCGAGCGGGGCGTGAATAGCTATACCTTCAATTGGGACCTCACGAGGTTGATCGCGCCAAGCAGTACCCGTTTGGCTGTAATGGACGCAATGACGCAACCATCCAAAGTGGCAGCCGCCGAAGCAAAGGACAAATCTCAAGGTTCAAAGTTATGTGTCACGATATCGCACGGGCAGGCGAGCTACCTGGCAGTTTCGAGTTCGTTTACCGAAACCGCTTGTCGCGAGTTTGCAAGCAACCTGGACAGCGCAGGCCAGTATCGGATCGGCTGTGTCTTAAATAATGGTGTCTCCCTAAGCCCGCCGGTTGAGGTGAAAGCGCGGTCGGCGCCGCCGCCCGTCAACTCTTGCAACTGGGCGGTAGTGTCATTTTCGGAGATTGCCACCGGGTCAGGCCGTTAAAGAGCAGGCTGAAGGAGGAGAGTGGGTGCCCCTCGATCCAGTCGAAGGTGCGAAGTTGGTTCGACATCGAATGTCGATATGCCGGGTGCAGGCGACAGAATCGGTCGTACCCAAGGATGGTCGCGAGATCGTTTTGGCGCCGACCTTTGCGAGTCAACGTTTGCTGCGCGGACCCGCCCCTCGAAAGCCAGTTGCAGGTTGCGTCGTGTGGAGCTTCATCGTGAATTACCCTTCCAGCGGTAGGGTTCGGCATTGGCCTGCTTTGGTCGTAGATGAGCCTCCGGGACATCCTCGATCATCTTCTTGAGATTGTCGCCGCGCCGGAGGTAACCCTCCGAGAGGTTCTCGCGATACCAAGCATTCTTATGGACGTCTAAGTGGTAGACGATTGCTTGACGGATCTGTTCCGCGGAGTACGGCGAAATGTCTTTATCCCACTCGCGCAAGCTCTTCCTCACGGGCACGGCGGGTGCCGCTATGTCAACGGAGATAGGAGCAGCCTTCTCTCGCGGAGCCGTCTTGTATTTGCTCACGGGGGGTACGGGGGTCTCCCCCGCCGCTTCGACTTCCTCGACGACTCCAGCTGTTGTTGTGTTGTTTAGTTTTGTTTTATTTACCCATTTCTGATCTCTAACCGGTTCATTCGTTGGTATCAAGAATCCTTGATCGTGGGTTGCTAGGCCGTTGCTAGACGGTTGCCCAACTAGTGCTAGTAGGTAGCGCGGCGCTTGCGCCCACTCCGCTCGGTCATTAATGTTCATCCTCTTCAGTAGCGCAACAGGGTCATTCGGCAGCGTATGCCGCAGTCTGCCTCGGTGCCGTCGGAGCCAATCCATCATCCAACGCTGGAGGACAGGCTTCATATAGTAGTCCGGGTCTTCGTCCTTGCCATAGTAGTCTCGGATGTAATCCGTGGTGTAGTTCTTCTCCTGCCAGCTGTACCAGCCTTTGATCTCCAGATACTTGTTGTCGCCGACGAGGCGGTCCCATTCCTCTTTCCACTTCGGTTGTTTGCTCATAAGACGTCCAACGCATCTGTCGTCGTGATCCCGGACCGATTCCCAACCCAGCCGGATTGGGACATTGGATAGATGTCGGGATTCATGCCGAAGGCTTCCCGGTCCTTAGCCAGTGAGAGCATGAGTTCCTTCAAACCTTGGGTGTTCACTCCCTTATCGTAGACACCGAGGATGACCGTCATACTGCGGCCAAGCTCTTTGTCATTGTTGACGGCGGAAGGACCGTAGACACCGTCCGCGTCCGCGTCTTCCCTGCCAGATTCGTTCGCTTGAACCGGGGAGATCATACACAGTCCGCGACCGCCGTCGAAGTGAAGACCAAAGCTGCGCACGTCCTTGATCATTGCGCTCATCTTGACGCGCTGGTCGTCATAGTTCTTGGCTGTAGGCGGGTCAATCATGCTCAGGTAATCGATCATGCAGGTGACGTGACCGGCAGAATTTGTACCAAGTGGAATGAGAGAGAATCCACTTGGAGGAAAAGCAGGTCATGCC
>OCZU010001280.1_pt1 | contig 16667 bp, 16 predicted proteins | sample 1539001 | NCBI WGS metagenome assembly OCZU01 (sample SAMEA3539306, study PRJEB22396) | soil metagenome | biome: tundra; feature: field; material: soil | place: USA | collected 2010-05 | depth 0.15 m | reverse complement strand
GGCGGGCTGGCCGGAGCCGCGGCCTGATCGCGCTGCGGGGACCACGCCCGCAGCGCGCCGCGGCCTGCCGGCAACTGGACGCGAGCCCGCTTCGGCGGATGCACCAGGTAGAGCAGTGACTTGGCATGGGGTGTCCAAGTATCGTTCCGCCATAGACTTGGCACTCAGGAAACATGAGTGCCAAGGGGAGGTGGAGACGTGCTGGATGACAGGAAGCTGGCGGTGCTGCGCGCCATCGTCGAGGATTTCGTTTCCACCAACGAGCCAGTCGGGTCGAAATCTCTGGTGGACCGGCACAACCTGGATGTCTCCCCGGCCACGATCCGCAATGACATGGCGGTGCTCGAAGAGCAGGGCTACATCGTCCAGCCGCACACCAGCGCCGGCCGGATCCCGACGGACAAGGGCTACCGCCTGTTCGTCGACCGGCTGTCGGGGATTAAGCCGTTCTCCGCGGCAGAGCGCCGGGCCATCGAGACGTTCCTGGCCGGCGCCTACGACCTTGACGACGTGGTCAAGCGCACCGTCCGCCTGCTTGCGCAGCTCACCCGGCAGGTGGCGGTCGTCCAGTATCCGTCGCTCAGCAAGTCGGCGGTGCGCCACATCGAGCTTGTCCCGCTGACTGACCGGCGGCTGCTGCTCGTCCTGATTACCGACACAGGCCGGATCGAGCAGCGGGTCGTTGAGCTGCCGGCCAGCTTCGATGAAGACTCGATCATGCAGCTGCGCGCGGTGCTCAACGCCTGCCTGGACGGGCGCAAGCTCACCGATGTCGCGTCCGTCGTGGCTGAGCTGCCGGACCGGGTGGCGCCGCCGGAACGGGCCAACGCGGCCGCGGTGTTCTCGGTGATCGTCGAAACGCTGGTAGCTCGGCATGAGGAGAAGATCGCCGTGGGCGGGGCTTCCAACCTCACCGCCGCCGACTTCTCCCAGGGCCTGCGCGAGGTGCTTGAGGCGCTAGAGGAACAGGTCGTACTGATGCGCCTGCTCGGCGAGTCGGACGACCAGTCTTCGGTTACGGTCAGGATTGGCGCCGAGAATGATGTGCTTGGCTTGCGCAGCACCTCGGTCGTTGCGGCAGGCTACGGATCGGGTGACCGGGCGCTGGCCAAGCTCGGGATAATTGGCCCGACCAGAATGGATTACCCGACAGCGATGGGAGCAGTGCGCGCGGTGGCACGGTATACGGGCCAGATCCTGGCGGAGTCTTAGGGGTGAGCGTGGCGACCGACTACTACGGCGCGCTCGGCGTGCGTCGTGATGCGAACCCCGACGAGATCAAGAAGGCGTACCGGCGGCTAGCCCGTGAGCTGCATCCGGACGTCAACCCTGATCCGGTGACGCAGGAGCGGTTCAAGGAGATCACGCAGGCGTACGAGGTGCTGTCGGATCCGGAGAAGCGCCAGATGTACGACCTCGGCGCGGACCCGTTCGCACCGGGCGGCGGTGGCGGCGCTGGCGGGTTCGGGGCCGGTTTCCCGTTCAGTGACATCATGGACGCGTTCTTCGGCGGCGGCGCGGCGAGCCGGGGACCGCGCAGCAGAGCACGCCGCGGCCGCAATGCCACTATCCGGGTGGACCTGGATCTGTCCGAGTGCGTGTTCGGCGCGACCAGGGACCTGACCGTGGATACTGCCGTGGTCTGCCCGACCTGCTCAGGTGAGGGCAGCGCGCCGGGCAGCCACCCGACGTCCTGCGAGGTCTGCAACGGCCGCGGGGAGGTCAGCCAGGTCACCAGATCGTTCCTCGGTCAGGTAATGACCTCAAGGCCCTGCCCAGGCTGCGGTGGCTTCGGCACCATCATCCGCAGGCCGTGCCCTGAGTGCGACGCTGACGGGCGGGTCAGGACCAGGCGGACGATCAAGGTCAGGATTCCGGCCGGCGTCGAGGACGGTACGCACATCCAGCTCGCGGGAGAAGGCGAGATCGGCCCCGGCGGCGGGCCGCCTGGTGACCTCTTCCTGGAGATCATGCAGCGGCCGCACGCGATCTTCGAGCGGCACGGCGATGACCTGCACTGCACCCTGACGATTCCGATGACCGCGGCTGCTCTGGGCGCGACGCTGCAGATCCAGACTCTGGACGGCCCGGCGAACATCGACATCCGGCCGGGGACCCAGTCCGGCCAGGCGATCCCGCTCTTCGGCCAGGGCTCGACGCACATTAGCGGCCCAGGCCGCGGTGACCTGGTGATTCACGTAACCGTCGAGACGCCCATGAAGCTGGAGCCTGAGCAGGAGGAACTGCTCAGGCAGCTTGCCAGGCTGCGCGGCGATGAGTCACCGCCTGGCCGGTTCTCACCGGGCGAGCAGGGATTCTTCTCCCGGCTCCGAGACGCGTTCAACGGCCGCTGACCCTCCGTTCAACGGCCGCTGACCGACAAACGACCGCTGACAGACAACGACGCTGACCGACAGGGGGCGCGCGCTGACTCCGCCGGTCTTCGTCGGCGATCCAGCCGACCTGGTCATGGCGACCTTCACCCTGGCTGGCGCCGAGGGAAGGCACGCCACGACGGTCCGCAGGATCACAGTCGGCGAGCGGGTGGACGTGACCGACGGCGCGGGCCTGATGGCGCAGTGCGTGGTCACCGCCGCCAGGCCGGGATCACTTGACCTGACCGTGCTGGGCCGCCGGACCGAGCCCGAGCCGCGCTGCCGGGTCGTCGTGGTGCAGGCCATCTTGAAGGGCGACCGGGGCGAGCTGGCGGTCGAGCTGATGACCGAGGTGGGCGTTGACCTGATCGTGCCGTGGCCAGCGGAGCGATGCGTGGCCAGGTGGCGTCCGGACCGGGCGGCCAAGGCCCTGGACCGCTGGCGATCCTGCGCACGGGAGGCGGCGAAGCAGTCGCGCCGCTCCCGCTTCCCTGAAGTGACTGAGCAATTGCCGACGTCGAGTGTGGCTGACCGGGTCGCTGGCGCGAGCCTGGCTCTGCTGCTCGATCCAGTGGCTCCGGACGCGCTGCATACGATGCGGCTGCCGCAGAATGGGCCGGCGGTCGCCGCGGCCGGCCCGGCGGTATCGGATCCGCGCGATATCGTCCTGATCATAGGTCCCGAGGGCGGGATCAGCCCGGCCGAAACAGCGGTGCTGACCGCTGCCGGTGCCGTGCCGGTCCGGCTAGGGCCAACCGTGCTCCGCGGGTCAACGGCCGGCGCGATCGCCGGCGCGCTGGTGCTCGTCAGATGCGGTCGCTGGGCCTGACGGCCCTAGACGCTGGGCCTGACGGCCCTAGACGCTGGGCCTGACGGCCCTAGACGCAGGGCAGCGGCGACGACGTTGGCGCGGGCGACGGGCTAGTCGTCGGCACGGGGCTCACCGTCAGCATGGGTGAGAGCACGTGGTTTCCGCCGGTCTTACTGTTGCTTCGTGGTCCGCTTGGATCGCCCGATGCGCCCGAATCGCCCAGGCCGGTAGCGGTGGTGTTCGGATCTGGATCGGCGACCTGAGGTGTGGACTGCGGGCTCGCTTGCGTGGACGTCGAGTCGGTCGGCGAACTGCTCACAGATGGGCTGATGGTCGGCGAACTGCTCACAGACGGGGTGATGGTCGGCGAACTGCTCACAGATGGCGTCGCGGTTACCGTCGGACTCGCCGTCGTCGTGGGGGTGGCGGTCGGGGCGTGGCTGGCAGCCCCCCTTGAGCTGCAGCTCGGCGATCCCGCGGGCCGCGAATGACCGCCTTGACCAGGGCCGACCCCGCCACGCCCAGTGGGGCTGGCTGACCTCGTCGGCGTGCGGGTACCGAGCCCTATGGTGGGAGGCCCGCTACCGCTGTTGGCCGTCGGCGCGATGACCTGCGGCAGATCGGTCACCGCCCAGGACCCTGCGACGACGACGAACAGGCCCGTGGCCACTGCCGCGGCTGGTCGTAGCCAGCCATACCTGCCCCCGCCGCCCGGATTCGGCCGGAACCTGTCGACGACCAGGTCAAGTATCGGACGAAGTGCGGCGGCGGCCATCGCGAGCTGCCGAAGCGGCATTCGGTCGGCACGGACCAAGGCGGCCGGGCTCCAGCGCTGTGGCATCCGGTGCCGTCCAGCCGATACCTTGGCCCGGATCCGGTCCAGTCCGTCGGCGCGCGGCTCGACGGATTCTGCCGCCGCGATCAGCGCGCGGCGAAGACTGACTTCCAGGTCACCCTGTCGCGGGTCCGGGCGACGGTGGCTCATGAGTCCTTCTCCAGCACGGAACGAAGCGCCATCATCGCGCGTGACGTGTGACTCTTCACGGCGCCACGGGTGATCCCCATCGCGGCGGCGATCTGCGCTTCCGACAGGTCCGCGTAGTACCGAAGGACCACCACCTCGCGCTGCCGGTGCGGCAGCGTCCGCAGCGCCGCAACTACGGATGACCGCTCGATCAGCGCCATGGCGCTGTGCTCAGCGCTCGGCATGTCCGGGGCCGGCTTAGGAGCGTTGCGGTCGACGACGACTCGATGCCTGAGCACGGAGCGTGATCGGTTGACCACGGCTGCTCGCAGGTAGGACAATGCCTTCTCGCTGTCCCGCAGCCGGTACATCCCGGCGTGCATGGCGACGAACGAGTCCTGCACAACTTCCTCCGCGGTAGCGATGTCATGGAGTAGCAACGCCGCAAGGCGCACCAGGGAGCGGTAATGCGCGCCGTACAGCTCGGTGACCGCCGCGTCGGCATCAATTGATTCGGCGCGGGCCGGTACCTGGACCGAACCGAGTGCGGCACCCGCCACGAGCGTTTCGGTCACGTTGATTGGACGCGCGGGCGGGCCGCCAGGTTCACTCGTTGTCATCGCCAGTTTTAGCGCGGGACCCGCGCGCACCGTCTCGACTCACGATCCCATCGCCCCTGACCCGTTCACATCGACTCTCTCCGCGGTCCCACGGGCACTGCGCCACGGGAGCGTCCAAGCCCAGCGGCACGTGGCTGTCGCTCCCGCCGGGGGGGGTCCGACGAGACCGCGCGGTGCGCTGATGCCTCGCGGGCTCCGCCAGAGGTTCGCAGTGGTGCAACCATATATGTCGGCACTCGCCTAAGCAGCGTACACGTTAGGATCAGGCCGTGCCTGATTGCCTATTCTGCAGAATCGCCGCTGGGGACGTGCCAGCCACGCGCGTGCTCGAAACCTCGCGCACGCTCGCATTCCGCGATATCAATCCGCAGGCTCCGGTTCATGTGCTGGTGATACCGAAAGCGCACTATCCCGACCTGGCCGCGCTGGCGGCCAGCGACGGACTGCTGGCCGAAGTGGTGAGTCAGGCTCACCAGGTGGCGCTCACCGAGGGCGTCGCGAACACCGGATACCGGGTGGTCTTCAATACCGGCGATCATGCCGGCCAGACCGTGGCTCATGCGCACGCGCACGTCCTCGGCGGCCGGACGATGGCCTGGCCACCGGGATGAGGCGGGGCATTTGAAGAAGAATCCCGGCGATCAGCCTGCACCCGAGCCGAATTCGGACAGCACGACGTCGGTGCGGATCGTGATCCCAGAGGATCACTCGATGGTCAGCTTGCTCGGCTCAAGGGACGAGCTGCTGCATATCATCGAGAAGGCATTCGACTCCGACATTCACGTCCGCGGCAATGAGATCACCGTGACCGGATCGGCGAAGGAAGCGGCGGTCGTCGCCGAGCTGTTCGACGAGCTGATCAGGCTGATCGCGAGCGGCGCGGACGTGACCGCGGATGTCGTGGAACGCAGCGTGATGATGCTGAGCCGCAAGTCCGGTGCCCGGCCGGCGGACGTGCTGACGCTGGACATCCTGTCATCCCGCGGTCGGACGATCAGGCCGAGGACCCTGAACCAGAAACGCTATGTCGACGCTATCGACGAGCACACCATCGTGTTCGCGATCGGGCCTGCCGGAACCGGCAAGACCTACCTGGCGATGGCCAAGGCGGTGAAGGCGCTGCACGCCAAGGAGGTCAGCAGGATCATCTTGACCAGGCCGGCCGTGGAAGCTGGGGAGCGACTGGGGTTCTTGCCTGGGACGCTGTACGAGAAGATCGACCCCTACCTGCGGCCGCTCTATGACGCGCTGCACGACATGGTCGACCCGGACTCGATCCCGCGGCTGCTCGCCGCGGGCACCATCGAGATCGCGCCGCTCGCCTACATGCGCGGCCGGTCGCTGAACGGTTCGTTCATCATCCTCGATGAGGCGCAGAACACCTCGGCCGAGCAGATGAAGATGTTCCTGACCAGGCTCGGATTCGGCTCGCGGATGGTGGTCACCGGTGACGTGACCCAGGTCGACCTGCCGACCGGGCAGACCAGCGGGCTACGGATGGTCCAGGACGTGCTAGACGGCGTGCCGGATGTGTACTTCTGCAAGCTGACAGCGCACGATGTGGTCAGGCACAAGCTGGTCGCCGACATCGTCGACGCGTACGCGCGCTACGACGTGGTGAAGGAGGCCGCCGACGCCAGTCGGCTGGCGGCAGGCCGGGCGCGGCGTGACAGCGGCAGGAACCGGTGATCGCAAGCGCGGGGATACCTGCATTGGCAGTAACAAATCCGGCGGAGATGGTGTGAGCATCGAGATCGCCAATGAGTCCGGGGTCGACATAGACGAGTCGGCCCTGGCTGGTCTGGCTCGCCATGTGCTGGACGAGATGCGGGTACATCCGCTGGCCGAGCTTTCGGTGCTGCTCGTCGACGAGCCGGCCATGACCGAGCTGCATGTCCGCTGGATGGGCGAGGAGGGGCCGACGGACGTGCTGGCTTTCCCGATGGACGAGCTCAGGCCGCCGCAGCCCGGCGGCGTACATGCCGAGCATGCCGCTTCGGATCCGCCCGGAGTTCCCGGGCTGCTCGGCGACGTGGTGATCTGCCCGCAGGTCGCGCGCGCTCAGGCCGAGCTGGTCAGGCACGGAGTTCAGGGCGAAATCGACCTGCTGTGCACGCACGGTATCTTGCACCTGCTCGGCTATGACCACGCTGACGCCAGCGAGCACGCCAGGATGTTCGGCCTGCAGGACAGGCTGCTGGCCTCCTGGCACGCCGAGTCCGGCGGGCCGGCAGGTTATGACGGCCTGCCCGATGAGGCGGCAGGCGACCAGTTGGCGCAGGGACCGGACTTGCGCTCCGCTGACATTCCCGCGCGCGGGGCGGCCGACGGCGATCCTGCTGACGGCCGTGAGGCGCGAGGCTAACGGCCGTGCTGGGCTGGCTGCTGGTCGCCGCGGTCGCGCTCGCTCTGTTCGCAGGGCTGTGCGCGAGTGCCGATACGGCCCTGCTACGGGTATCACGGGCCGGCGCCAAGGAACTGGCGACCTCCGCAAGTGAGGCATCAGCGCCGCTGCAGGCCGTGCTCAGCGAGGTGCCGAAGTACATCGCGGTGCTGCTGCTGGCCAAGGTCGCGGCCGAACTCGGCGCGACGGTGCTGGTCACCGCGGTACTGCGATCCTGGCTCGGGCCGGGCTGGCGGGCATATGCGATCACCGCGGCGGTGATGACCGCTGTGATCTACGTCGTCGCCGGGATCGTGCCGCGGACCCTGGGCCGAGAGTACGCAGCGGGCGTGGCTGGCGTCGCTGCGTCCGTTATGGAGCCTATTGTTCGCTTTCTCGGTCCGTTTCCAGCGCTGCTGCTGGCGATCGGGCGGGTACTCGGCCGGGGCGGCAGGGAGCAGAACGGGCCATCAGGCGAGGAAGAGGACCTGCGCGGTCTGGTGGACCTGCTTGAGCGGCGGCGGGTGATCGAGCCCGGTGAGCGCGCCATGATCCACTCGGTCTTCGAGCTCGGCGACACCATCGTGCGCGAGGTGATGGTGCCGCGCACCGACATGGTCTTCGTCGAGCGGGACAAGACGCTCCGGCAGGCGCTGTCGCTGGCGCTGCGCAGCGGTTTCTCGCGAATCCCTGTGGTGGGCGAGAACCTCGACGATGTGGTCGGGATCGCCTACCTCAAGGACATCGTGACCAGGAACTACGAGCACAGGGAAGGCGAAGCGATCGAGGCGGTCGCATCGATCATGCGGCCTGCGACGTTCGTGCCGGACAGCAAGCCGATCGATGACCTGCTCAGGGAGATGCAGGCGCGGCAGATCCACGTCGCGATCGTGATCGACGAGTACGGCGGCACGGCTGGGCTGGCGACCATCGAGGACATCCTGGAGGAGATCGTCGGTGAGATCGCCGACGAGTACGACCGGGAGCAGCCGCCGGTGGAATGGCTCGGGGCTGGTCACGCCAGGGTGACCGCACGGTTGTCCGTCGACGAACTGGCCGAGCTGTTCAGCGTCAGGATCGAGGCGCAGGACGTCGAGACGGTCGGCGGCCTGCTTGCCCAGCGGCTCGGCCGGGTCCCGATCGCCGGGTCGACCGCGACCGTGGCCGGCCTGCGGCTGACCGCGGAGAGCCTGGCCGGCCGGCGCAACCGGATCGGCACCGTCACCGTGCAGCGAGCCAAGGAGAGTGACCAGGGCGGCCAGACCGCAGCCGACCAGGCCAGGGCCGACGAGGACGACAGCCGGGCCTGGGACAGGAGCCCCGGCGCGGGCGTTCAGCCGTGGAACGTTACGGGCAGGGACGATGGTCAGGCCACCGGCGATGGCGGGGCCAGGGAGCACGATCATGCACGGAACGGTCAGGATAGTGCCGGGCCCGCTGGTGAGGGACAGGCTGGCACCGAGCCGAGGGGCGGAACGGCCGCTGATCGCGAGCCGCAGCAGTAAGCTCGGTCGGGTGAGCGAGGCTCAGCTAGGGCCCGAGGACCTGAAGATCATCACGCTGGCACGGTCGGCCAGGGCGCGGGTCGGGTCAGCCGAAGGCGCCGCTGTCAGAGACGAGACCGGGCGCACGTACGCCGCGGCCGCCGTAGCGCTGCCGTCCCTGCGCCTGTCCGCGCTGGCGCTGGCCGTGGCGATGGCCGTCTCCAGCGGCGCGACCAGCCTGGAAGCCGCGGCCCTGGTTACCGATGCTGATCAGCCGGATCCCGCGGACATCGCCGCTGTCAGGGACATCGGAGCATCGGCGTTCATCATTCACGCCGGCTCGGACGGCGGCGTCCGGGCGACGCTACGTCCGTGAGCGAGCGCCTCGGCGGAGCGCGGGTATTTCTCAGGAACAGTTCCTGAGAAATACCCGCGCTCGCTGGCAGGCGGATCTAGTCGCGGAAGACGGTCTCGGTGAACCATTGCCAGGTGCCGGCGATGCCGGCCTCGCGGCTGATGCTGGGTGCGTACCCGAGTACTTGCTTGGCAAGGTCGTAGGACGCGAAATTGCGCCCCACCTCGCCGGCCCGCCTGGGCCGGTACTCGACCGGATGATCCGGCACGTCGGCCGCGGCCAGGCACAGGTCGGCCAGCTCTCGGACCGTGGTCTCGATACCGGACGCGATGTGCAGCACGGTGCCGCCGGGGACATCTTGTTCCAGAGCCAGTTCAAGCGCGCGAGCGATGTCGTCGACATGGGTGTAGTCACGTGACGCAGAGCCATCGCCGTAGATCACGATCGGCTCACCCGCGTGAATCGCACGGAAGAACAGCGTCATGGCGCCCTGCTTTCTGGCGCTCCACGGGCCATACACATTCGCGAACCGGAGCGCCACCGTGCGCAGGCCGTACGCCTGGGAGAAGGCGTACGCGTAGCCCTCAGCAGCAAGCTTGCTCGCGCCGTAAGGCGAGATCGGTTTCGGCAGCGAGTACTCGTTGACCGGCGGTGTCGCGTCACCGATCAGCGCGCCTCCGGTCGAGGCCAGCACTATCCGCTCTACGCCCGCCCGCCGTGCGGCGTCGAGCACGCGGAATGTGCCGAGAACGTTGACGTCGAAATTGGTCGCCGGGTCCGCGACGGACAGGACGACCGATCCGGATGCCGCGAGGTGCACGATCGCCTGCACTCCGGCGAGCGCGGCGTCCAGTGCCGCCGCATCGCGGATGTCGCCCTCGACGAGCTCCGCGTCGATCCCGGCCAGGTACTCAGCGTCACCGGTCGAGAGATTGTCGAGGATCCGAACCGAGTGCCCACCACCGACGAGGCGCCGGACCAGCGTCGCTCCCACGAATCCGGATCCGCCAGTGACCAGAACGCGACTCGCCTGCACCATGACGAGCAAAGGTAGCAGCGCGGCCAGTCGCCGGTGGTAGTGGATCACCGAGCCCGCGGGAAATTGGTCAGGCAACCGTCACGGGCAGCATCTCGAAACCACGCAGGACCAGGCCTTCCCTGCGAGTCGGCTCGCCTGCGGCCTGCGGCCAGCGTCGCAGTGACGGCGTCGCCTCGTGGCTCGCAGCTCAGAGGACGGACGGGCGTTACGGCCGGGTGCCGAACGAGGGCCTGCCCGGGCTGACTGGCAGCGTGGCGTAGGCGTCGTTTACCCAGTCGCACAGCAGCGGTCTTGTCTCGCGCGGGTCGATGATTTCCTCGATGCCGAATCGTTCCGCTGTCCGGAGCGGGCTGCGGACAGCGTCGAGCCTGGCGTGGATAGCAGCGAGTGCGGCCGCCGGGTCGTCGGCGCGTTCCAGCTCGGCCCGGTAAGCGGCCTGCATGCCGCCTTCGAGCGGCAGCGAGCCCCAGTCCGCGCTGGGCCACGCCCACCGCCTGATCAGCCGGTGCCGGTTGGTAATGCCTGCTCCGCCAACGCCGAAGACGCGGCGGACGATGACCTCGGCACCGGGCACAGTTGCCTGGTAGATGGCACTGATCGCGCGCACGCCGTGCCGGATCGTGCCGCGCTGCTCGGCGCGGGTGCCGATCAGCAGTCCCGGTGAGTCGGTGAACGTCACGATCGGCAGGTGGAACGTCGAGCACAAGTCCGCCAGTCGCGTCATCGCCTCGGCGCCCTCGACGGTGAGGCAGCCGCCCGCCTGATACGGGTCATTGGCGAGCACGCCGACCGGATGGCCATCAAGGCGGGCCAGCGCGGTCACCGTTGATCCGCCGTATCGCTGCACCTCCATCAGCGACCCGGCGTCGAGCACGGCCGTCAGGATGTCGCGGATCCGGTACGGCTGGCGCCGGTCACGCGGCACGGCGGACGCCAGCATGTCATCTCGGCGGCCTGCCGGGTCCTCGCAGCCGGTCACCGGCGGCCGCTCGTACGCGCTGCGCGGCAGGTAGGACAGGAAGCGCCTGATCATCCCGAACGCCTCGGTCTCCGATGCCGCGATCAGATCCACCGCGGCATTGCGGCGGTGCACGCTGGATCCGCCCAACTGCTCCTTGTCGACGTCCTCCCCGGCTCCGCTGCGTACCACCGGTGGTCCGGCCACGAAGAGCTGCGCGGTGCCTTCCACCAGGATCGACAGATGCGCTGCGCACAGCCGGGCAGCACCCAGGCCAGCCACCGGGCCCAGCCCCGCGGCGACGACCGGCACGGTCGAAAGGTTGTCGACGACGTAGTCCCAGCCGGGATTGACCGGGACGTAAGTGTGCCCGGACTGCTCAAGCATCTTCACGCTGCCGCCCCCGCCGGTGCCCTCGATCAGCCGTACCAGCGGCAGCCGCATCTGGTTCGCCAGTTGCTCGGAGTAGATCTGCTTGCCCGCGATCGCGGCATCCCCGGCGCCACCGCGGACCGTGAAGTCGTCGCCGCCCACTACGACCTTGCGCCCGTCAATGCGGCCCGTACCGGTCACGAAGTTGGCCGGCGTCAAGCTCGCGAGCCGGCCGCCGTCGTCATAGACCGCTGTACCCGCTAGCGCCCCGATCTCGTGGAACGAGTCCTCGTCGAGCAGCGCTGCCAGGCGCTCCCGAACTGTCAGCCGCCCGGCCTCGTGCTGACGCCGGATCTTGTCCGGCCCGCCCATCCGCTCGGCCAGTTCCCGTCGTCGGCGGATGTCATCCAGTTCCGGTTGCCAGGTCATGAACCGAAGCTACCTAACGCGTGGGTAGTGGCTTCGGTGCCAGTTAACTACGCAAGCGCCGCGGCGCGTTCTACGCTATGCGGCATGGGACAGACGCCCGACGACATGATGTCCGCGGTCACTGCCTCGCTGCAGGCTCGTACCGGACGGTCGCTTGATGAATGGGTCGCGCTGGTCAAGGCCAGCGAAATCGACCCGCTGGACCAGAACGCCGTGCGCGGCTGGCTGCGCAGCGAGCATGGCGTGCAGCAGAACAGCCAGTGGGCGATCGCCGATGCCGCGGCCAGGGCGGCGGGCTGGGTGCGGCCCAGCGTGGGGGAATACATCGACAGCCAGTACCAGGGCGCCAAAGCCGCCCTGCGCCCGATCTACGACGCGATCGCTGCCGCGGTCGGTGAGTTCGGCGACGACGTGACCATTGAGGGCCGCGGCACCTACACGCCGTTCGTCCGGGGCAGACAGTTCGCCGCGGTCGCCGCCGCGTCCAGGGACCGGGTGGATCTGGGCCTGCGCTTCGCCGACCCGCCGCAGGCGGGCCGCCTGGAACGGGCTAGCGCGCCCGGGCAGGCCACGCATAAAGTCTCGCTGCGCAGCGTGGACGATGTCGATGACGAGGCGCTGCGGTTCCTGCGCCTGGCGTACGAGCAGAACGCCTGAGGCGGTCCCCGATGACCGATGTGCTGGTTGAGGTTACCGATCTGGTCGCGACCGTGACACTGAACCGGCCGGAGCGGCGTAACGCCATTTCCGGCAGGCTGCTGGCCGTTCTGCGCGTCACGCTCGCCGACCTGGACCGCAGGCCTGATGTCCGTGTGATCGTGCTGACCGGTGCCGATCCGGCGTTCTGCTCAGGTCTTGACCTGACCGAGCTCGGCCAGCCAGGCAGCGCGCTGTCGGCCGCGGCGCACGGCCCGGTGCTTCTGGATCTCGACAAGCCGCTGATCGGCGCTGTGAACGGCGCCGCTGTCACCGGCGGACTGGAACTGGCCCTGGCGTGTGACTTCCTGGTGGCATCCGAACTTGCCCGGTTCGCTGACACGCATGCCCGAGTCGGCATCATGCCGGGATGGGGCCTGACGGTGGCCCTGCCCGAGGCGATCGGCCTGCGCCGTGCCCGCGAGATGAGTGCCACCGGTAATTTCATCAGCGCGCAGACCGCGCTCGGCTGGGGCCTGGTCAATCACGTCGTCCCGCATGAACGGCTGCTCGAATTCACCAGCCAGCTCGCCACCGATGCCGCTTCCAGCGATGCCGATGCGCTGCGGGCAATCTTTGCCACCTATGCCGAGGGCTCGCGTGTCGCCAGCGATGCCGCTCGCCAGGTGGAGGCCAGGGCGCACGCGCGATGGCACGCCGACGGCATCGACCCAGGACAAGTCGCCGCACGTCGGGAGTCGGTCATCCAGCGCGGCCGCTCACAGAGCTGACCTCTGCCGCGGCAACCCTCCGCCCCTCATTCTCTACGCTGACATTGGCTCATTCCCTACGCTGGCATTGGCGCTTCCTAAGCCGATCAGGTCCGCGCGATCCCGCAGAGTTGCGACCCGGTCGTGACCTGACCTCGACGGCGAGGCGTTAGCTTGCGCGGATCTCCTCGGCTGCTTTCTCCGCGATCATGATGGTCGGCGCGTTGGTATTTCCCCTGATGACCGTCGGCATCACGGAGGCGTCCACCACCCGCAGGGCTTCCAGACCGAGCACCCGCAAGTGCGGGTCGACGACAGCGCCGATGGCGCATGTACTAGTCGGGTGGTACAGCGTCTGACACTCGCGCTTGATGAACTCCCAGATGTCCGCGTCGCTGTCTGAATCCGGGACGCGCATCACCGCCCGCCGGTGCGGCGCCAGCGCCGGCTGCGCGGCGATCTCGGCCAGGACGCGCAGCGCCCGTGTCATCGTCTGCCGGTCGGCCTGGTCGCTGAAGTAGCCGTGCATGATGTGCGGCTTCGCGCTAGGCAGCAGCGAGCGCAGGTAAACCTTGCCCCGGCTGGCCGGCTTGAGCACCGCCGCGCCGAAGCCGAAGGCGTGGTCGGTCGGCAGTCCGAGGCCCTCGTCGACGAACATGACCGGCGCGGCGTGGATCTGGCAGTCCGGTGCCGCGAGGCTGTCCTGGCTGCGGAAGAAGCCGCCTGCCTCGCCAACGTTGGACGTCAGCGGACCACGTCCTTCGCTTTGCAGCAGCTCGATGTTAGCCGGGACCTCGGCAGTCATCAGTGACTCGGTGTCGGTGAGATAGCCGATCCCGACATGGACGTGATCTTGCAGGTTCTCGCCGACCGGCAGGTTCATCCTTGGCTCGATGCCGTAAAGCGCCAGTTCAGCCGCGATTCCGACGCCAGAGAGCATCAGTAGTTGCGGCGAGTTGTAAGTTCCGGCCGAGATGATCACCTCGCGGTCCGCCAGCACCTGACTGAGTTCGTTGGCCCGCTCGTACTCGACGCCGATCGCGCGGCTGCCGTCGAACAGGATCCGGGTGCACAGCGCGTCCGTGATGACCTCAAGGTTCGGGCGGGCTAGCGCGGGATGCAGGTACGCGACGGCAGCGCTGCACCGCATCCCGCTGCGCTGGGTGAGCTGGTAGTAGCCGACACCGTCCTGCTCTGGCCCGTTGAAGTCATCGTTGACCTTGTGCCCGGCTTGCTGTGCCGCATCGATGTAGGCGTCCATCAGGGCGTGCCGCGACCGGCCATCGCTGACGGTCAGCGGACCGCCGTGCCCGTGCAGGTCGCTCGCGCCGCGCTCGTTGTCCTCGGCGCGCAGGAAGTAGGGCAGCACGTCCTGCCAGCCCCACCCGGTCGCGCCGTCGGCTGCCCACTGGTCGTAGTCGGCCCGGTTCCCCCGGATGTAGATCATGGCGTTCATCGAGGACGAACCGCCCAGCATCTTCCCGCGCGGCAGGTACCTGCGCCTGAAGTCCAGCCCTGGCTCGGGATCGGTCAGGTAGTCCCAGTCCCACTTGGACTGGAAGAGCTTCCCGAATGCCGCAGGAATGTGGATCTCAAGTGCCGTATCAGGCGCACCAGCCTCGATCAGGGTCACCCGAACGTCGGGATCCTCGCTCAGCCTGGCCGCCAGCACGCATCCAGCCGAGCCGGCGCCGACGATGACGTAGTCACGCACAGGACCTCCAAATGTTATAAATTCAACTAATACTGTCTGGCATCTGGTTGCCTGTCGAGATGTGCCAGCTCAGGGCCGCTGGCCAGTGGCGATCCCGGTCGGATCGATGCGCTGTTCCAGAGCGGAAATCCAGTGTGGATCGCGGGATCCATCAGGCCGGGTCCGCGTACCGGCGGTACGACGCTGGTCGCCGGTGGGGGAGAATCACGAGAGTGGAACCGTCGCCAACGCCGATTGCCAGGTTTTCCTCCGGCTTCGCCTGCTTCGTCGGCCGGCCCAACGTCGGCAAGTCAACGCTGATGAACGCGCTGGTCGGTACCAAGGTGGCGATCACCAGCAGCAGGCCGCAGACCACCCGCCGGGTGATCCGGGGCATCGTGCGGCGGCCGGACGCTGAGCTGATCATCATCGACACTCCGGGGCTGCACCGGCCGAGGACCCTGCTCGGGGAACGGCTGGACAGCCTGGCCAGGTCGACCCTGACGGAGGTCGACGCGATCGGCTTCTGCATCCCGGCTGCCGAGCGGATCGGACCGGGGGACAAGTATCTGGCCGCTGAGCTGACCGGTGCTCCCGGTCCTGGCCGCGACCGGGAAGGCGGGCGGAGCGGCACAGGACGGGCTGGCACAGGGCGGGCTGGCACAGGGCGGGCTGGTCAGGGGCCTGGCCGGACCCCGGTCGTAGCGATCGTCACCAAGACCGACGAGGCGCCGAGGGAGCAGGTGGCCAGGCAGCTCGCGGCCGTCGCCGAGCTCGGTGACTGGGCCGACGTGGTCCCTGTCTCGGCGGTGACCGGCTTCCAGCTGGACGTGCTTACCAGCGTGCTGATCGGTCACCTGCCGGCCGGGCGGGCGCTCTACCCCGACGGGGAGCTGACCGATGAACCCGAACAGCAACTGGTCGCCGAGCTGATCAGGGAGGCGATCCTGGAAGGCGTCAGGGACGAGCTGCCGCACTCGATCGCGGTCGTGGTCGAGGAGATGGCGCCGCGGCCGGGGCGGGACGACCTGATCGACGTGCATGCCCTGATGTACGTGGAACGGCCGAGTCAGAAGGCGATCGTCATCGGCGCGAAGGGCGCGCGCCTGAAGGATGTCGGCTCGCGTGCCCGGGAGCAGATCGAGGCGCTGCTCGGCAGCCGGGTCTACCTGGATCTTCGGATCAAGGTCGCCAAGGACTGGCAGCGAGACCCCAGGCAGCTGCGACGGCTGGGCTTCTACGACTGACCAATCGCCTTGCAGGCACGTCATCTGAGCGTCTGAGGCCGACGATGCCGCATGTCAGGGATGTCGCTGGCCGACGACGGCTACCTGAGAGAATTCTAAGGAAGCAGGGCCTGAAGATCGCCGATCATGTGATGATCGGCTGGTGGCGGACTGGAGGAAGCGATGCTGATCGTCGGAACCAGGGTCTGCTACCGGGTGGTCGGCGGGGGAACTTTCCACTGTCAGCGATGCGGCGGGGACCGGCCGTACCGGCATCGGTCCGGCCGCCGCTGGTGTCATCTGCTGCGCCTGCCTTTCCTGCCCCTGGCCACCACCGGCGAGCATTTGCGGTGCGCGATCTGCCGGACGTGCTACCGGGTCGAACTGCTCGCGGTTCCGACCACTACGCAGATGCAGGCCGCGCTACTGGCCGGGACCACATCCGCGGCGCTGGCCATGCTGGCCGCCGGTGAGCCTGGCAGCGTCGCTGCCCGTCGGAACGCCATCGACTTGATCAGGGCCGCCGGATCGCCGGACTGCGACGAGGCGAGC
>OCZU010001279.1_pt1 | contig 16681 bp, 11 predicted proteins | sample 1539001 | NCBI WGS metagenome assembly OCZU01 (sample SAMEA3539306, study PRJEB22396) | soil metagenome | biome: tundra; feature: field; material: soil | place: USA | collected 2010-05 | depth 0.15 m | reverse complement strand
TCACGAAATCGATGATCTTCGGCTGGATGGATCGCGACTTTTATCTGCAAGAGCATGATCCCGAGCGATGGGTGGTCGAGACACCTCCTCCGTCATCTTCTTTACCATCGGCATCCAATCGAGTAGAAGGTCGAGGGCTAACTGATGCTGGCTGAGATCAGCGATCGTTGTGATGCTGTGGAAGAGTGCTACGAGTTCATGCTGGCCTACGCAGCCCAGGGGCTGCCCAGTGACCAGGGCAGTAAATCGGGTGGACAAGTCCGTGAGTTCCTGCAGGGCGCCGTGCAAGCCTTGACCGGGCTGGCGGAAACTTGTGCTGTGGCGGTCAAAGAGGAAGGTCTTGAGCCCGCCGACAAATATCTGGCGTTCTTGGCGGTGCTCGATCGCGACGCGCGCGATTCACTTGCCGCCATTGAGTTGGTCCTGGCCCAACCCGCCATCAGTTCCCAATTGGTGGACAACCTGAACGCTTCCATCCATCTCCGGGCCCTGCTCACCGACTTGTTTCTGGTGGGCGAGATCGTGCGGAAGCAAGACAAACCGGCTGGGCAGGTGGTCACGAGCGAGGGCGAATGATGGCCTCTTCGGTCTTGTCCCAGGGATAGAAAGGCCCGCTAGGCGGCAGGCTTTTCAAGTTATGAATCCAGGCGAATTACGGTACGGTAATCACAACTTTGCCTACCTGCGCATTCGACTCGAGATATTTGTAGGCATCCACCGTCTGCGCAAACGGAAATATCTTCGCGATCTTCGGATGAAACCGTCCATCCGCCAACCGGTCGTAGACATACTTCTTCGCCGCCGCGAGCTTCTCCGGATTGCGCGTGACCTCCATCAACGTATAGCCGCGAATGCTTAGACCCTTACCCAGCGCCGTAAACAGCGGAAAGGGTGTGGGTTGCATCGAAAGCGCGCCATACTCAAAGACAATTCCGCCGGTTGCAGCGGCCTCGGCGAGCTTTTCCAGAAATGGCCCAGCAACCGGATCAAAGATCACGCGCGCGCCCTTGCCGCCGGTAATCTCCTGCACACGCGCCACGATGTCTTCTTCCTCAGTGGCGATCACGTGGTCCGCACCCAGAGAAAGCAATTCAGCTTTCTTATTGCTCTTGCGCGTCGTTGCAATTGAAATAGCACCCTCAACTTTCGCAATCTGCGTCGCGGCAATGCCCACGCTGCTCGACGCGGCCGAAATCGCCACGAAATCGCCTTTTGCCAAATGCGCAATCGCGATCAACGCCCCATACGCCGTCAGGTACTGCATCCAGACCGCTGCGCCCTCCACCGGTGACAGCTTCGCCGGATACTCACCCAGAGCCGCAACCGGAGCAATTACCTCTTCGCCCAGCATGGCGTAGTCGTTCATGGAGAAGGCTGGAATCGTGGCGACCGATTTACCCACCCAGTTTTTGTCCACATCTGGGCCAACCGCTTCCACCACGCCCGCCGCCTCATAGCCAATACCAGCAGGCAGCTTCGGATGTTCGAGGTACTGGCCGCGGACGAACATCAATTCCGCCCGGTTCAAGCCTACCGCCTGCACCTGTAACCGCACCTCACCTTTCCCGGGCTGCTTGGAGGGTTCCTCTTCAATCTTCAAAACCTCCGGTCCGCCCAACTTATGAAAACGAACAATCTTTGGCATGAACATCTCTCCCTGGGCATTAGATCGCCGATCGGTCGGGGAAGATTCGGAACGCCACAAACTGGAGGTCCCCCTGCAGAGCGAAGAGTGGTGGTAGTCATGACGCCTATGGCACTCCCAGCGATCATATCGATTTCGCTATCGGCACCACTCTGCAGGGGATAAGGAATGAACTCCTTTGCATACATCGGAAGCCGCAAACGTTGTGGGGCATGCTCGCAAAGAGCGCAATACTCCAACGCAGCCTTCCGCTGTCTTGCCATCCACATGTACGAACCCGCTCGGCAAGCCGGCCAACTCAAGCTCGACCGGCCGTAATAGACAAGACTTTCTTCGCGCCGACTGCGCCCAAGTAGTTGATCGGGCCTATCCCGTCTCGCTGGTCATGATGAAGAGTGGTTTCATCTCGAAACTCTTGTAGTACGGCCGGAGGCGTTCCGTGTTGTAGTGCTCCTTCACATTCACTACTTTCTTGGAAGCAGTCACTACATCGATCGCCATGTTGTCGTAACGGCCGTTCTTCAGCACAACCAGCCTGCCGTGGACCTTGCGGAGGATCAAATCGAGAGCAAGGTTGCCATAAGCCATCGGTACAATGGAGTCAATCGTGTCGGGATCGCCACACCGGACGAGGTAGCCCAGTTTCTGGTTGATGATGTCTACGGTCTTGCCGTTGTTGTACTTGGGCGAAAGCTCCTTCAGTTTTGCGGAGACCAGATCACCGATTCCGCCCAGCTTCTTATGGCCGAACGCATCCGTGGTGTCACGTTCGAACACCATTTCTCCACCTTCGAACATCGCTCCTTCTGAGACCAGCACCACCGAATACCGGCTTGAGTTCTTGCGGCGATCGGCCACCAGCAATTCCGCGAGCTGCTCAATGTCGAATTTATGCTCGGGGATGACGCAGCGGTTTGCTGCTCCTGCCATCGTTGGCAGCATTGCGGTGAAGCCGGCATAACGTCCGAATACCTCGATCACCAGGAAGCGTTCGTGCGAGCCAGCAGAGGTCCGCAAGCTATTGGTCATCTGGATCGTACGGCTAACACAAGTGCTAAACCCGATGCAGTAATCGGTTCCTGGAACATCGTTGTCCATCGTTTTAGGAATGGCGACGGCGCGCACGCCTTCTTGGGCCAGGCGCACGGCGTAGCTGAGCGTGTCATCACCCCCGATTGGAATCAAAAAGTCGATGCCCAGCCACTCCAGATTTTTGAGCACTTCTGGAGTCAGGTCGTTTTTCTCGGCGTTGTACGCTTCCTGCAGATGCGCGGGAACCGCGGACTTCTTTACTTTACTGGGGTTAGTGCGCGAACTATGCAGGAAGGTTCCACCGGTGCGGCCGCTCCGGTTAACGGTTTCCTCCGACAGCACTTGGAAGTTGTCGCTGTTGTCATACTCCTTGTCGCGCACCATGTCGACGAGCCCTGCCCATCCACGACGCAGGCCGATCACCTGGTATCTTTCTCGAAGCGCCCTGATGGTCACCGCACGGATTGCGGGGTTCAAGCCAGGCACGTCCCCACCCCCGGTCAGAATTCCGATCACACCTTTTGTTGTGCTGAGATTCGCCATCGGGTTCGTCCATTCTGAGCGAATAACACGTGTCGCTGTTCATTCCCCGGCGATTCTGCCGGATCGTTCCTCTGAAGAAACCACGTACGCCGAGTAGATGTTGGATCCAGAGTGCCTAGCGATGCCCACAGCGTGGGGCAGCGCTGCTGTAGAGGCTGGTGAAAAATCAGTCGCAACAAAGATACGGTTCAAGAGGATTCGACTCACCGAGCGAAGGAATTGCTGAAATCCTCCTCCCTTTATTTCGATTACGGAATAACCGCCCTTTATTCACCGAAGTAAGTGTGGCAAACCGTTGCTTAATATGGCAGGCTACGGCTTCCAAGTCCATGCCTGTGCAAGCCTCTAGGTTTGTCATTGGGTTTGTCAAGTTCTTCCCCTAGTTGGGCTGCGGAAAAACTCGATTCTCGGAGGCTTTGAAAGGGCGCGACTTCCAGTCGCGCCGCAAAAGCCCAATAAAATCAACAGCGGCTTTCGCAGAAGAGTTTGGGCAGAGGTGCTACCGCTGATCTTCCCCCGGTTATGCTTTGTCATTCAGTACCGGCTGCAGTCGCCAGCCGGATTTGTGTCGCTACTCGACTGCGGGTGCCGCGAGAGCCTTAATTTTGTCGGTTATTTCCAGCCGCCGGTTTTTCCGGAGCTCAAATTCGGAGATCTCAAGGTTCGATGGCGCCTCTGTTCCGGGTTGCTTATCCAACTGTTTGAGCAACACGAGCTCTTTCAAGAGGTCCATCATGGCTTCGGACGATTTAGCGCTCATTCGGTGCTCCTGATTGTTTCTTTTGTGCCCCTACAGACTATGGCTCTTCGCGGTCGAGATCTGCCACAGTGCTGCCAGTGAATTCGCCGCGGCTTCGATCGCAGCCTTGGAGGATTCGAGCGTATTCAAGCCATCCTGTTTGGCCCGAAAGATCGGCTGCTGGGAGGCCGGGATCGTGCGGCCGTTCAGTCTGTTCAACGATCCCTCAAAAAGTTGCTTCCAGCGTCGCTGGTCAGGTTGCTGGGAAATTGTTTTGCGGTTCATATTCGGACCTCGATCGCACCACTAGATTGTTACCTATCCGCGTTTTCTGCAAAATAGGGTGATCGCCTGACCGCTCGGACATTCGGTCCCTAGGCTGTGCGCCATTTTGTCCTAGTCCTTGCTAAACTACTTCGGCTTGAAGTGAGTCCATTGGACACGATCCCTCATGAACATTCTTGATGTTGTCGTCGGCAAGCCGATCAAAACCAGTGACGAACGCGCCGAGCAGATCGGCCCGGCGCAGGGTGTCCCCATCTTTGGTTTGGATGGGCTGAGTTCGGCTGCCTATGGCCCGGAAGCGGCCCTCAGCCTTCTGCTCCCGCTTGGTCTTCTGGGGGTTCACTACATCGTTCCCGTCAGCGCGGCCATCATCACGCTGCTAATGATCGTGTATTTCTCCTATCGCCAAACCATCGCGACTTATCCCTCCGGTGGCGGCTCTTATACGGTGGCACGCTTCAATCTTGGCGCACCGGCCGGACTGCTCGCGGCGGCGGCGCTGCTCGCCGATTACATTCTTACCGCTGCAGTGGGCATCTCCGCCGGAGTCGGGGCGTTGATCTCGGCTGTTCCGGCATTGTTGCCGCATACCGTTTCTATTTGCCTGGGTATTCTGATTGTTATCACCATCCTCAATCTCCGGGGTGTTCGCGAGGCGGGTACTATTTTCGCGGTTCCTACTTACCTGTTCGTCGGCACACTCCTCATCACCATCGCAGGCGGCGTGGTGAGGGTGCTCGTCGGCGGCGGGCATCCAACCCCAGTAGTCGCCCCTCCGCCCCCGCCGGCCGTGACCGAAGCGGTGAGCTATTGGCTGCTGCTGAAGGTTTTTGCCAGCGGTTGCACTGCCTTGACTGGCGTGGAAGCTGTGAGCAATGGAGTGAAGGCTTTCCGGGAGCCTGCGGTGAAGAACGCGCAACGCGCCTTGACCGTGATCATTTTTCTGCTGGCCGTGTTGCTGGCAGGGATATCTTATCTGGTTAAGGTTTACGGAATCGCCGCAACCGACCCGGGCCGTCCCGGCTATCAGAGCGTTCTTTCCATGCTCACCGCCGCGGTTTTTGGCAAGGGATTGTTTTACTATTTGACGATCGGCGCAATCCTGGTCGTGCTCTCCCTGTCGGCGAATACCGCGTTCGCTGACTTTCCGCGGCTTTGCCGCGCCATCGCGCAGAACAATTATCTGCCGCACGTTTTCGGTTACCGGGGACGCCGTCTGGTTTATACCTACGGCATTGTTGTGCTGGCATTGCTATGTGGAGGCGTACTCCTGCTTTTCGGAGGCATCACCGACCGGCTTATCCCGCTCTATGCCGTGGGCGCGTTCTTGGCCTTTACGCTGTCGCAAGCCGGCATGGTCATGCACTGGCGGAAAACTCGCGGGCCGCACTGGGTGAAGAGTGCGATGGTGAATGGGCTGGGTGCCACGGTCACTGGCATTACGACCGGAGTGGTTCTGGTGGCAAAATTCGTAGAAGGCGCGTGGATCACGTTGCTTTTTATTCCGTTGACGATTGTGTTCTTCAAGCTGGTCCGCCGCCACTATCACGCGGTGAAATTGCTTACCAGTTGCAAGGATCCGGTGAATGTGGCTGGCCTGAGCCAGCATCCCATCGCGGTGATTGCCATCGACCGCTGGAGCAGTATTACCTGCCAGGGAATCCAATTTGCTGCCCGGCTTTCGCCAGAAGTGATCGCCGTGCACGTGGAACCGAACGAGCATTCTGAATTGCTTCAAGACGACTGGGAACAATATGTCGAGAAGCCCTTCCAGGCGGCTGGCAAGCAGCCACCCCGGCTGTACGTCTTGCCTTCGCCGTACCGCTTCGTGATCATTCCCTTCGTCCAATTTATTCTTGACCTTTCGAAGAAACATCCCGATCGCAGCATTGTCGTGGTCATACCGGAACTGGTGGAAGACAAATGGTACGAATATTTTCTTCACAATCAGCGAGGGCGCATGTTGGAATGGGTGCTTCTCGCGCGCGGGAATGAACGGATCTTCACTGTGAGTGCCCCTTGGTATATCGGGAGACGAAAGTGATTGCGCGGCAGCCTGCGTAGGGCACGACAAAGTCTGTGCGGCGCAAGTCATCGTGCGCCGCATTCGCCGCTGCGAGATCTGCTGGCGTCGTTACTATTTGGTAAGCTGGCCGATAAAAACTCCGTAAGGCTCGAGGGAAACTTGTTCTCCTTGAGCAGCCGATTTCCCAGTGGCCAACAGACTCCCGGCCGATGAGAAGCCGTTGCGCTTCAATTCGAGGTTGATCTTCTGCGGCGTGTCCGACATATTCAGGGCCACTACCACGGTCTGGCCTTTATAAATTCGCAGGTACGAAAGCACGTTGGTGTCACCTTCATTGATCGCAGTGTAACTTCCGTCGAGCAAGGCTTGATTGGTGTGGCGCAGCTTGAGCACCTTCTTATAGAACTCCAGCACTGAATCGGGGTCTTTCGATTCGTCCGCCACGTTGTGGGTCTTGTACGTCGGAGGAACAGGAAGCCACGGCGTTCCTTTAGAAAAGCCCGCATTCTCGCTGCTATTCCATTGCATGGGAGTGCGTTCGCCGTCGCGGCCTTTTTCTTTGGGCCAGCCGGTGCGGCCGATAGGATCTTTTACATCTTCCTGGCGAGTAGGCGGAGTAGTCTTCATTCCGATTTCTTCCCCGTAATACATGATCGGCGTACCGCGCAACGTGAGATAGAGAGCAGCCATCAGCTTGGCGATCTGGTCGTTGTGCTTGCCGTCGCCGTACCGGTCATAGGAACGCACGATGTCATGATTGCTGATCACGAATGTGGGCCAGCCGGAGGCGGCGTCTACTTCCGCAATCTGCTTGCGAAACGCCGCCGGCGACAGCTTGTTGACCATGGTGAAAAGAAAATCCATGGGCAACTGCAGTTCGTTATTGCCTTTGCCGTAATACAGGTTGAGTTCGGCGACGTCCGCCGTCCAGGTTTCGCCGATGAGCACGGCATTGTGTTCGTCCGCGACCTGGCGCAATCCGCGCAAGATATCGTGCACTTCGGGCAACTTCGTGTTGTATTTGTTTTCCTCGAATGGATCTCCGAAGGCGTTTTTTCCGGGATGCGGGATGGGATTGTCCTGCAGGTTCGGATCTTCAAATAACGTGTCGACCGCATCCAGCCTGAATCCAGCCACACCGCGCTTGTACCACCAGCGCGTTACATCGAACATGGCGTCCTTCACCGCGGGATTGCGCCAATTCAGGTCGGGCTGCTCGGGATAGAAAAAATGGTAGTAGTACTGATTCGTGGTGGGATCGATTTTCCAGGCCGAACCGCCGAAGATCGAGACCCAATTGTTGGGAGGCTGTCCCGGTCCTTTTCCATCACGCCAGATATACCAGTCCCGATTTGCCGAGGTGCGCGATGACTTCGAATCCAGAAACCATTTGTGCTGATCGGAGGTGTGGTTGACCACGAAGTCGAGGATGATGTGGATGTCCCGCTTCTTGGCCTCACTGGCGAGATTATCGAAGTCGGCCAGGGTTCCGTACATGGGATCGATATTTTCGTAATCGGAAACGTCGTAGCCGAAATCCACCTGTGGCGAGGGGAAGCAGGGCGAAATCCAGATCGCATCCACGCCCAGATCTTTCAAATAATCCAGCTTGGACGCGATGCCTTTCAGATCGCCAACGCCGTCATTGTTGCTATCGGCGAAGCTGCGAGGATAGATCTCATAGAATACGGCGTGCTGCCACCATTGATGCCCTTCCGCATCCACCGCATGGGGGGATGTCTGCCCCGAAAAAGTCAGCCACGATGTGCAGAACAGAACCAACAGGATTGCCATCGATCGCGCGGTTTGATTCATCAGTAGGCCTCCAAAATCGTAATCTTTCGGACCGCTCGTGAGCGGCGGACTTGACCGCGCAACGAGCTTACGTCTTATCCTCATCATTCTCCAAATGTCTAAGTCGGGCCGAAATGGATGAGCAGAGTTCGATGCACGTACTTTTCTCCCTCCCCATTCGGCATTTCAATACGAATTTTGCCTTGCTTGGTGAGCGTAGCATTTTCCACCGAACTGATCTGCGCCGGATTCCAAGCCCCAAGCTCGTATACGCCGCCTGGGACACCTGAGACTTCGACTTTCAGTTCGTTCCGCGTTGCGTTCCATGACTCCGAGATTACGCGCAAACCATGGCTGGTGCCGCCCAGCGAAGGAAGTTCATTGGTCAAGACAAGGCCAAAATCTTGCTTCGTGCGAATGACCAAGCTATTCGGACCATCGATAACAGGGAATCGCAGGGACACATGCTGATCTTCGTCATTCGGCTGCACCTGAAATGGCAGCGCCTTGCCATTCATTTCCACCGCAACAATTTGCGCGCGCAGGCTGAATGCGGGAGAGAACTCCACCCAGCAATCTCCGTCTCCAGTCCGCGTTACATCGAGAGTAATGCTGTCAGCAAACTTGTGAAATTTAAAATCCACGCTGACCGGCCCCACCTCAATATTGCGCACCGCAAACGACGTCCAGTCTGCCGGGACGTGCGGAGCCAGCGTGATCTGGTGATTCAGCGCATCGATGTGCAGACCGAACAGCCCTCGCAGAATCGGACTTACCACCATAGCCGCCGACCAGATCTGATGCGGAGAACTGGTGGAGAAGGACTGGTAGTAGTCGCCGGACAAAACCTCCGTGTCGTGACCGAGCGATCCATCCAGCGTGAGCAGAGCGTTCGCGCGAAGATTCGAGTAGGCGGGCAGTGCGCGATGATATTGGTATTCGCCCACCGAGGCCCATCCGGTGAACAGCGGCCACACCGATCCGTAATGATATCCCGAAGCATCATAGAGTTTCGAATGCGAGGAGATGATGCGCATACCCCAGTCCGTTTCGTGGTCGGCGTCAGCGAGGCGCGTGATCATTTCTTCGGCATGAGTGGCGTCGGGTAATTCAAACCACATGGGGACGGTGGCAAGCACACTGGACTCATCCACTCTCTGATTGTTTTTATCCAACGCGAACGCATACATCTTTTTGTCGGGAGACCAGAATGCCCGGTCGAGCGCCAGCAGACGGCGCTGGAATTCCGCGGCCAGATTTTTCTGAATGTCGTCCTTGCCCAGCACTCCCGCCAGATGAGAAAGTGCGCGTAGAGCCTCCGTACCGAGTGCGCTCTGGTAGTACTCCGTCATCACCGGGAGGAGCGGGCCACCTTCCACCCAGCCGTGACCAACACCGGCATTGCGCGGGAAGCCCTGATCGTTGTAGGTGGACCGCAGAAACTGATAAGCCTTCCAACTCTGCTCCCAGGTTTCGCGGGCAAATGCCACATCGCCGCTTTGTGTTACATAGTCATTGGTCGCGATGATGAACAATGGCGTCGCATCCGCCGAGGCGTAGGGATAAGGAAAATCTTTGAACCAGGGCACGAAACTCGCGCCTTGCGCAATCTCGTGTGGAATCTTGCCGTCGTCGCGCTGATACTTGCCGATGAACTCGATCGCCGTTCGAGTGGTGGCATAGTCCCCGGCTGCGTTGAGCGCGAATGAAGTCCACAACGAATCGCGGCCGAAGAACCAGGCAAATCCCGGACGCTGGCTGGTGCCCGAGGTGCGGTACCCGGCAACCAGTCCTGTGCCTAGATAGGGATTGGTCACAAGTCCCTGGATCACGCTGATGCGGGCCCAATCGTAAGCCTGCTGCAAGGCGGGGTCAGGCAGTTCGAGGTTCACGGTGTGCGCGAGGTAGTTGCGGTAGTAGTCGGCTGAATCCCGAAGTAGATCAGGATATGAAGTTGCCAGATGCTCGTAAGTTTTCAGCGCATCGTCGCGCCCTGCGACTGAAGCCGCGATTACGAGCATCTTTCTTTCTTTTCCTCGTTGTGTAACGCCCAGGCGAAACGAAGTTTCATTCGTCGACGAATAGTTCGTCTCGTAGGCAAGATGAGCATTGTCGGCGGTGGGAGAGCCTACCAGCGCCGCAAACTTGTTCGTCTCTTCGCCAAACACGATCGCGCGATGAGACGCGTCCCAGTCTTCAAATGTGCCGCCGATCGCGGCGGGCCATTCCAGTGCAAAATCACCCACGAAGCCGGCTTCTATTTCCAGTGGCTGGATGGTCTCAACGTCGAAAAGAATTACGGCGCCCGGTTCGTGTACCGGCACGAACAGCGTCTCGCGAACGCGAAACGAATCGCCGACATAGACCAACGTCGCCGAAGTTGGCGTGACGGTTAGGGTTCGGGCCAGGCTTTCCGCGGGGAGAGCACGGTTGGAGACGTGAAAAGTCAGATGAAAATCGCGGAAAAGTTTCAGCGGATAAACCCAGGCTTCGAACCTGCCGGATTCGTTGCCGAACAAGCCGGCGCGGGTGCCGACGACGGGAAGAAACTCCCAGGTGCGAACCGATCGCGACAGTTCAATTTCCGGCGGTTGCGCGGCGACAAACTGAACCAGCGAAACCACCAATGCCAGCGAAAGGAACGCCTGCGTCTTACGATGACCGGAAGGTTTGCGCCAAAGAGCAGGCCACAGAGAATGCCAGCGGGCGCTCAGGGCCTGCCGTTTTCCGGAGCTTGCAAAGTCTGGGTTCACTGAATATAAGAATTAGGAGCGAATTTTAGCACGTCCGAGTCGGGCAGGTACCAACCTATTGTCTTCTTCACGTCGCGGATTCCTGAAATCTCTTAGCCGATCGAGCTTGGTGCTGCCACTAGGAAGCATTCTAAGCCTGGCGAGTCCCCGCTGGCTGCGAGCCGTCTCCGAGTCGCAGGAGAAGACGGATCCTAAGACAGTTCCTTCCGAAAGCGATCATCTGGGCGTGGGTTTTCTGAATGTGGCTCGCGAGTCCGGCCTTAACGTGAAGACGATTTTCGGCGGCGAACACAAAAATAAATATCTTCTCGAAACTACGGGCTGCGGTGTTGCTTTTTACGATTACGACAATGATGACTGGCTCGATATTTTCTTGGTAAATGGCTCGCGGCTAGAAGGTTTCCCGCCGGGGAGCGAACCCACCTCTCATCTTTTCCGCAACAATCGCGACGGCACTTTCACCGACGTGACCGCCAAAGCAGGAGTAGGTCGCTCCGGCTGGGGGCAGGGCGTTTGCGTGGGCGACTATGACAATGACGGCTGGGAAGATCTGTTCGTAACTTATTACGGGAAGAATGTTCTGTATCACAACAACGGTGACGGAACGTTCACCGACGTGAGCCAAAAGGCAGGCGTGGCGGGCAAAGGCACGCGCTGGAACACCGGCTGTTCTTTTATCGATTATGATCGCGACGGCCGCCTCGATCTTTTCGTTGCCAACTACATCGACATGGACCTGGCCACAGCGCCCGTGCCGGAATCGGGGCCGTGTCTTTACAAAGGTGTGCTAGTGGCGTGTGGGCCGCCGGGTTTGCAGGGCGGAAAGAACATTCTCTACCATAATAATGGCGACGGCACATTTACCGACGTTTCCGAAGCGGCGGGAATCTTTCGCGCGAACGGCACTTACGGCTTGGGCGTTCTCACGGCCGATTTCGATAACGATGGCTGGCCCGATATTTACGTGGCCAATGACTCCACTGCCAGCGCGCTCTATCACAACAAGAAGAATGGAACGTTCGAAGACATCGCCATCGAAGCGGGCTGTGCCTTAAGCCCGGACGGTAAGCCGCAAGCTGGTATGGGTGTTTCCGCGGCGGACTACGATCTGGATGGCAACCTCGATCTGGTCAAGACGAACTTCGCCGGCGATACGCCTTCGCTTTACCACAATCTTGGAGGCGGCAACTTCGAGGATGCCACGTTCACCGCAGGGTTGGGGGCGCACACGCAATTTCTGGGTTGGGGTTGCGGATTTCTCGACTTCGACAATGACGGATGGCCTGATATTCTGATCTGCAACGGCCACGTCTATCCCGAGGTCGAACAACTGAAGACCGAAGCGGGTTATGCCCAGCGGAAATTGCTTTACCATAATTTACGCAATGGCCATTTCGCCGATGTTTCGTTGCAGGCGGGGACGGGAATTTCAGATCCCGCGCCCTGCCGGGGCTGCGCATTCGGCGACTTCGACAATGACGGCGACATCGATGTAGTGGTCAACACGGTCAACGACTATCCGCAGTTATTGCGTTGCGATTCCAAGCTGGAGAATAACTGGATCAAGATCCGCACCATCGGAACAAAGTCAAACCGCAGTGGTATCGGGGCGCGGGTGATTTGCACCACGCATTCTGCCGGAGAAGCGAAACCTCATCAACAGATCGATGAGGTGCGTAGCGGTGGCAGTTATATCTCGCAAAGCGATTTGCGGGTGCACTTCGGGCTGGGAAAAGCTGCGAAAGTCGACGTGCTTGAAATTCGCTGGCCCAGCGGCCACGTCGATACGCTGAAGGATGTGAAAGCGAATCAATTAATTTGTGTGAAAGAAGGCGAGGGAATCAGCCGGGCGGTGCAGTTCACGAAGAATCCAAAGCCAGGGAAGTAAACTTCGCGTTACGGCTTCTTCGCTTCCGGCGCGACTGCTGCACCAGTTCCTTCCTTCACGGTGTGGATCGCGTCTACCGCGAGGTCGGTAAACTTCTCCATCAGCCCGCTCGGCCAACGAATCTCTATCCATTCGATTTTCGTTGAGGCTCCCAATCCGAAGTGCACTCTCATATCGCTATTGGAAATGTAGCTGGAACCGCTGCGCACTTCGTCTACCAGGATGCGGTTTGCGGTCTTCACAGAAACCCTGGCGCCGATGCCGTCACGATTCGATTTTGTTCCCTGCAAACGAATAGCGATCCAGTGATTCGGCGTGCGGATCTGGTTCACCAGCAAGCTGGGAGCGGCATTCATATTGCTGATGACTGCGGAGATCCGACCGTCGTTCCACAAATCTCCTGCGGCTAGGCCGCGAGAGGAAGCCGCGGTCGTAATGCCCGACCCGGCGGAGGCCGAAATATCGGTGAACGTGCCGTCTCCATTGTTGTGATAGAGAATGCGCGGCTCTTTGTAATTGCTGCCCAGGTGCTGGCTGTCGACTTCGGGGTAAACGTGCCCGTTCACCAGAATCAAGTCGGGCCAGCCGTCGTTATCGAAGTCGAAGAACATCGTTCCCCAGCCCAGATACTGCGTGTACAAGCCCAGTCCGGCAGCCGAAGTGGCATCAGTAAATGTTCCATCGCCATTGTTGCGATAGAGGGTGGAAGTATCGTCGGAAAAATTGGTTTTGAAGATGTCCAGGTGGCCGTCGCCGTTATAGTCGGCGACGGTGGATCCCATGCCAGCCTGCTCGCGGCCGTCTTCGTTGAATGCCGCTCCCGCCGTCACCGCGACGTCGGTAAATGTACCGTCGTGGTTGTTGCGGTAGAGAATGCTGGGGGTGCTGTCGCACGCAATGAAAATATCGGGCCAGCCATCCTCGTCGAAATCCAAGGTGGAAATGCTGAACGCGTAATGCCCGTCGGTGCGATCGATGTGCGCCTTTGTGGTGACATCTTCAAAGGTACCGTCGCCTTTGTTGTGATAAAGAATATTCTTCGCTCCCGGCAAACCGCGCGGGCCGCACATCACGGGAACGCCTTTCCATATACAAGTGGGTCGCTCGCCTGGCGCTGGCGCCGTCGCCAGATCAAAATCCACATAGTTGGCTACAACCAAGTCGAGCCGGCCGTCGCGATCATAGTCAACAAATGCGCAACCTGTGCCCCAACCTTTCCCCGAGCCCGCGACTCCAGCTTTTTCCGCGACTTCGGTGAAAACGCCGCCCTGATTGTGATAGAGCCGGTTCTTGCCGTAGTAAGTGATGTAGATATCCTCCCAGCCGTCATTGTCGTAATCTCCAACGCAGACGCCTTGTCCCCAGCCAGTTGCGTTGAGTCCAGCCTTGGCGGTCACGTCGGTGAAAGTTCCGTCGTGATTGTTACGATAGAGATGATTGCTGGGTGCTGGTCCCGCGGAAGCCGCTCCAAGCCTGGTTCCATTCACTAGAAAAATGTCGGGCCAGCCGTCGTTGTCATAGTCGAAAATTGCGACGCCGGTGCCGGTGGTCTCAATAATGTATTTCTTGGTGTCGACGCCGCCGAAGATTTCCTGCATGGTAAGGCCAGCTTTTTCGGCTACATCCGTAAAGTTGGCAATCGGCTTGGCCGGCGGAAAAGTCTTGGCCGGCTGGGCAGAACCAGAAACGACGCATGCGGCCAGAATTGCGGCATAGATAGATTGAAGGAACCTCAAGCGCATGTCGCACGAGTCTCGCATCCCATGTCTTAGTTGTGAATGTAAGGTGTGTAAAGGATATTGGTCAATGCCGCCTGGTGGATACTTGCGGGGGAGTAAGAGCAGTTGCGCTATTCTGAAAGTCGGTGCCAGAAATAATGCGCGGTAGACCACGAATTTATTTCGTTCTGATCGTCCTCGCTATCCTCTGCGGCGTAGCTGGGACGGCGGCGCAGACGCCCGCGGACCGCGGCTCGCCAAAGGCGTATCAGGCCGGCGTTGCTGCTATGCAGCGCGGAGACTTGCCGGCGGCGCGCACGGCCTTCGAGAAGGCGGTAGGGCTCAACCCGCGCAGTGCAGACGCTCAGAACATGCTTGGTCAGGTTCTGTTACAGCAAGGGGATCTCGACGATGCGATGATCCATTTTCGGACGCTAGTGCGGCTTCGTCCAAAGCTAGCCATCGCTCGCGCCTATCTGGCTCAAGCTTTGCAGGCCAAGGGGCTGTTGGACGAGGCAATCATTGAGCTTCGCTCGGCGGTGGACCTGGCAGCGCAACAATGGCAGGCGCATCAGGCGCTGGGTCGCGCACTCAGTTTGCGGCAGAAGACGGACGAGGCGATCACTGAATTTAAAGAAGCCACACGCCTGGCGCCGCAGCAACCTGAGTTGCACGATGAACTTGGATCGCTGTTGGCGCAGCAATCGCAGCTCGAAGAAGCAGAAAAAGAATTCCGCGAGGCAGTGAAGCTAAACCCGGAATACGAGCCGGGTTATTTTCATCTCGGCGTCACACTTTCCAGCGAAGGCGAGCACGAAAAAGCGCAAGCCGAGCTGGAGCATGCGGTGAAGCTGGATCCAACGGATGCAATGGCGTGGTACTACCGAGGCACCGCTCTCGAGGCGGAGGAAAATCCCGACGAAGCCCTGCGGTGCTTCGAGCAAGCAATCAAGTTGAAGCCCGATTTCGCGCCCTTGCAAACCAGCTTTGGACTTCTGCTGCAGCGTCGCGGCGATCCTGATCGCGCTGTGGCCGCATTCAGCAAAGTTGTTGAGCTAACGCCGTCCGATGCGGAAGCTCACAACAATCTAGCTTTGGCTCTGCTGCAGCGCGGGGAAGCAGATGCTGCGATCAAGGAATTTCGCGAGGCCATCAGGCTCCGCCCAGACGATGCCGGATTTCAAGGCAACCTGGGAACGGCATATTTGCAGAAGACGGATTTCGACGCCGCCGCGGCGCAGTTCCGCTCGGCGCTCAAGCTCGATCCGACGGGAGCGAGCCTGCACCACGATCTGGCCTTGGCGCTCAAGTTCAAGGACGACCTGCCCGGTGCCATCGCCGAGTGGAAGGAGGCGATTCGCCTCGATCCCAAGTTGGCGGACGCCGAGTACAGCCTGGGAGTCACGCTTTGGCAGTCGGGAGATTTTCCCGGCGCGGCGGAACAATTACGGCAAGCCATCCAAATTAAGCCAGACTATGCCGAGGCCTATTACACGCTCGGTACTGTTTTGAACCAGATGAACAAATTGCCAGAGGCGGCCGACGCGTTGCGCCAGGCGATTCGGCTCGACCCTGATTTCGCTGGCGCTCACACCACGCTGGCGGCGGTTCTGCGTCGACTCGGCGATACCGCTGGGGCCGCGGCCGAAAGCCAAGCCGGTGCCGCGATGAGCAAGAAGAAAACCGATCTGCAGGCCGCTACATTCGCCACCAACTCCGGCCGACGGTTACTCAACGCCGGAGACCTTGATGGCGCCATCTCTCAGTTCCGCGCGGCAATTCAGGCGATGCCATCTTATGCCTTAGCGCACTACGAGCTGGGAGTAGCCCTTAGCCAAAAAGGTCTGAAGGACGAAGCAGGCGGCGAATATCGGAAAGCTGCCGAACTGGATCCTCAGCTCGCTCCGCCGTCGGCGTCCGTTCACTAGATCAGGAGTCCTGGAGTTGGCCAGGGGTTCGCCTGCCGGAATCCTCAGGAGCTAAAGCCCGTGTCTTTGTTGGCCATCGGCGGCACGGCTTCAGAGGTTGCGGAAAAACTCACTTGTATTTTGTGAGGGATGAGATAGAAGGAGGGATGCGAGGAAACCAGGACGAGCAAGAGGAAGTGTTCAGCTATATACCGCTGGAGAAGCGAGTGCCGCAGGATCATCCCTTGCGGCGGGTGCGGGAGATGACGGATCGGGCCTTGCAGGAGTTGTCGGGTTGGTTCGATTCGTTGTATGCGCAGACGGGGCGCCCGTCGATTCCGCCGGAGCAAC
>OCZU010001278.1_pt1 | contig 16684 bp, 13 predicted proteins | sample 1539001 | NCBI WGS metagenome assembly OCZU01 (sample SAMEA3539306, study PRJEB22396) | soil metagenome | biome: tundra; feature: field; material: soil | place: USA | collected 2010-05 | depth 0.15 m | reverse complement strand
GTGCTCTTCCGATCCGGATTGTGCGTGGCCGGCATCGTCTACGTCGCCGACCACCGCACGAGCGAAGCGCCGCCCGCCGAGCGGCCGGTACCGCGGCGCGCCCGTGCGGATGCGGCCGCCACCGCCGCGACCACCGATGTTGCGAGCGCGGATGCCGCGAGCCTCGCACAGGGGAAATACGACTTCTACCAGATGCTGCCGAAATTCGAGGTCGTGGTGCCGGAGAAGGAGCGCGGCACGCGCGTCGCGCCCGCAGCGCAGATCGATCGGCCCGGGGTGTACTTTCTGCAGGCCGGTTCCTACCGCGATGTCACGATCGCCGAGCGCATCCGTGCGCAGCTCGAAAAGCTCGGCATCGATGCCACGGTGCAGCGCGTTGCGGTCGACGCCGACGTCTGGCATCGCGTGCGCATCGGTCCGATCCGTGATCTAGCGCAGCTCAACAAACTGCGCGCGAAGCTCCAGCAGAGTGATCTGGACGCGCTGGTGATTCGGGTCGACGACTAGCTCTGCGGTGCGCTGAATTCGGCTTTGGTGCTCTGAAATTCCGCGCCGCACGTACGGCGAGTCGTACATGCCGATCAACAACATGGGTGCCGGACCTCATTCCTCGGCGCCATGCCCGATCTCGATCCCGAGTGAGCGCAATTTGCGGTACAGGTGCGTACGCTCCATGTCGACCCGCTTGGCGAGCAGGCCTACCTTGCCGTTGCACAACATCAGCTGCTGCTGCAAATAGGCGCGCTCGAAGTGCTCGCGCGCCTCGCGCAGCGGCAATGCCAGCAGATCGTGCTTGACCAGCGGTTCGTCGGCGGGCGTCTGCGCCGAGAGTTCACGCTCGACCTCTTCGAGCGCAATATCCTCCGAGCCGGCATTGAGCAGAAAGCGGCGCGTGAGGTTGCGCAGCTCGCGCACGTTGTCGGGCCAGGGATAGTTGCGCAGTCGATTCTGCGCCGCCACGCTGAAGCGCCGAAAACGCAGACCTTCGGTCTCGGTCAGGATATCGACATAGTGGCGCAGCAGCTCAGGCACATCCTCGGCGTAGTCGCGCAGCGCCGGAACGCGTACCAGCAGTACCGAAAGCTGTGCGTACAGATCACGCCGAAACTCCTCCGAGAGCACGCGGCTGACGATTCCAGGGCGCGCAGAGGCGACGATGCGCGCCTCGAGCTGCATGGGATCGCCCCCGGCGATGCGCGCGAAGCAGCCGCTTTCGAGCACGCCGCTGAGCAGGCGCTGCGTCGATGGCGGCATATCTTCAATGTCGCCCAGGAACAGCGTGCCCTTGCGGGCCTGCTCGAGCAGCCCCGGCGGTGCGCCGGCAGCGCCGGTGCCGAGCAGCGTTGCGGCAGCGCTATCCTCGCGCAGCGTGCGGCTGTCGAGCGACACGAACGGACCCGAGGCGGTCGGCCCGGACTGGTGTACGAAGCGCGCGAGCGTCTCGCGTTCGGTCCCGGATTCCCCGAGCAGCAGCAACGGCGAGCTGTAGGCGGCCAGCCGCGTCAGCTCGCTGCGCAACTGCGCAATGGCGCGGCTGCGCCCGATGGGCACCGCGCCCACGACCGCACCGGCACTGACAAATTTGCCGCTGGGCCGGCGCGAGCGGGCATCGAGCGCGCGTTCGACCGTGCGCAGCAGCTTGGCCAGCGAGAGGGGCTTCTCGACGAAATCGTAGGCTCCGAGCCGCGTGGCTTCGACCGCGGTCTCGACCGTGCCGTGACCCGACATCATGACGACCGGGCAGCCGTCGCTCGGTTCACTCGACCATTCGCGTAGCAGCGTGATGCCGTCGGTATCGGGCATCCAGATATCGAGCAGCACCAGGTCGGGCGTCTGGCGCGCGCGCGCCGCTCGAGCTTGGCTGGCATCGGCCGCCACCTCGACCTCATAGCCCTCCTCGGTCAGGATCTCCTGCAGGAGCCGCCGGATGTCGGACTCGTCATCCACCACCAGAATCTTGCTGGCACTCATGCGCGTTCCCTCCGCAGCTCCACGCGTCGCTCGCCCCCTGCAAACAGCGACCGGTCCTGGTCGCTGACTGGCAATAAGACCAGTATCTTAGCCCCGCCCTCGGGTCGGTTCTCCGCCTCGATACGGCCGCCATGTTCTTCGACAATTCGTTTCACGATGGCCAGCCCCAGACCGGTGCCGCGCGGCTTGCCCGTGACGTACGGATCGAATAGGCGGCCGAGTATCTCCTTTCTGAACCCGGGACCGTTATCTAACACACAGATTACAGCGGCAACCGCCCCCTCTGCACGCTGTTGTCGCGTGCTGAGCTCCACGTAGCCGTCGGCCACGCCCGCGAGGGCTTCGATGCCGTTGGTGATCAGATTGGCCAGCAGTTGACGCATCCGGCCCCGGTCGGCCTCGATTTCAGGCAGCGTCGGGTCGAGATCGAGGCGGATTTCGGCAGCCGGGTCCTGTAGCCGGTACAGCTCGGCCACCTCGGTCACGAGCTGATTGAGGCTGAAATGCGCGAGCCTCATGTCAGGCGCCCGCGCGTATTCGGAGAACGCATTGACCATCTGCTTCATCGCATCGACCTGCTGCACGATCGTGTGGGTCGCGCGCTCGAGCAGCTGCGCATCCTCGGCGTTCATGCCGCCGAGAAGCTTGCGCCGCAGCCGCTCGGCCGACAGCTGAATCGGCGTCAGAGGATTCTTGATCTCGTGCGCCAGACGCCGCGCCACCTCGCCCCACGCGGCATCGCGCTGCGCCGCGAGCAGCGCCGTTATGTCATCAAACACGATCACGACGCCGCCGTGCTCGCTCTCATCCGGCAGCGGGGTGCAGGCCCAAAGCAGCACGCGCTCGCCAGCCTCGCCCGGCAAAGTCAGTTGCTCGCGCCATTCGTCCCAGCCCGATTGCAATCGCGCGCGCAGCTCGGCCAGGAAGGTCGAAAAACGCAGGTTGCCGCCGCCTAACTGCGCCAGGTTCTGCCCGGCCGCGGGCGTGCCGAAGTCGCCGCCGAGAATGGTCGCGGCCGATTGATTAGCGCTGTGTACGCGCAGCTCCCGGTCCGTCACGATCACACCGGTCGACAGGCGCGAGAGGATGATCGAGAGCCGCTCGCGTTCGCGCTCCACCGCCTGTCGGCTGCGCTTCGCCTCCTCGCTCGCGCGGCGCAGCCGCTTGGTCATGTCGTTGAAGGAATGCACCAGGAAACCCATCTCGTCGCGCGAGGGCAACGGCAGCCGGGTCTCGAAGTCGCCCTTGCCCACCGCGCGCGTGCCGGCGATCAGATCCTGCACCGGTCGCGTCAGGCGCTGTGCCGAGAAGATCGCGCCATAGATCGCTGCCAGCAGCGTCAGCAGCACCACCAGCGTGAGGGTCAGCCGAAAGCTGATCTTCAGCGGCTCACGCACCGCCGACAGATCGCCGTACTGCGAGGAGGTGTGTTGCACCGCCTCCGCCAGCGCCGAGAGCTCCTGCGGCACTTCGTAGTCGATCAGCACGTAGCGACGCATCGCGCGCGCCGAGACCGCATCGGCGATCGGCGCGGCGGTAGCGATCGTGTACTGGCCGTTGGGCAGCGGATTCAAGCTGACATAGCTGCGCCCGGCGGCCACCTGCAATGCCACGTCCGGCGGCGCCGGTGCCGGCTGCTGCGCCATGGGGGTGTCGCTGCTGAGGGCCGAGGCACGGCCGCTCGCGTCGTAAACGATGATTTCCTTGGCCTCGGTAGCGCGCCGCTCCTCATCGAGCCGCTGCAGCAGCTCCGGCCCGCGCAGTTCGCGCAGCGAGCGCGCAAAGATTTCGGTGCGCCGCGCCTGCTCGCGCAGCCGCAGGTCCAGCGCCGAGCGCGACAGGACCAGCGCGTCGTTGAGACCCTGCTTGATCTCGACGCGAAACCAGCTGTCGATGCCGCGGTTGATGAAGTCGAGCGAGAACAGATAGACGATGATCAGCGGCGCGATCACCAGGCCGCCGAACATGACCACGGTACGAACGGTCAGCCGCGAACCCGGCTTGTGGTCGCGAAAATCGCGATACAGCTGCCAGAATTTGCGCGCCAGCAGCACCATCAGCGCGACCACGCCGCAGATATTGAGCAGCAGGATCCAGGGCTGCCAGTGCGAGAACAGCGTCGAGTTCTCGACACTGGCCGCCAGCAGCACCAGCGCCGCCACGCCGGCGGCGACCGCCACCGCGGTCAGAGCGCGCACGCCGAACAGTCTTAGAGCGTGAGTGTCCATGTGTACCAGTCGCTGTTGCGATGCCATGCATCGCTCCAGAACATCAGCGCCCGCATGGTGTCCGACATCCGGCCGCGCCGCACGCCGGCGCGCACCGCCACCTGCCAGGGCCCTTCGCCTCGCAACTGCGATTCGACCAGAATCGGGAGATCCTCGACGCGTCCCAATTTGTCGAGTGCGCCCTCGAGCGTGGGAAAGCTCTCCTGCTCGACTCCCTGATCGTCGCGCAGCACATAGCGGTCGGTCACGGCGTGGTAGGTGAGTTCCCGACGCAACGTGATGTCCAATACGCCGGCATTCCACCAGTAACGCCGATGCCGCGTGATGCTCAGATCCAGATCGAAAGCCAGCGTGACGCCGTCCTGCAGCGCGCTGCGGATGCGGTCATTGATTGGATACTGTACATGCACATTGAGCTGCAACACGCCGCGGTCGATCACGACGAATGCGGAGCGGATCTGGAAGTCGCCATCGAGCGGCCCGACCGCGCCCCACACGGGCGGCACGGCCAGCCAAAGCAGCAGCCCGAGGGTAATGGCGAATCTGAGCTTTAAAAGCACGTGTACCTTGAATTCTTGGGCGCATGTTGCGCTTAAGTCACTGTCAGGCAAGCATAATAGAAGCCGTCGGTCTGCGCCTTCGCGCCTGGAAGCAACTGCACGCCCAGCGGCCGGACCAGCCATTGCCCGGCCAGCGTGCCGGAGGCCTCGAGCGGCACCATGCGCGCTGTCGGGTTTGCCGCAAGTCCGGCCTCGACGATCCGCTCGTTCTCGGCCGGCAGCAGCGAGCAGGTTGAGTACAGCAGGCGCCCGCCCGGCTTGAGCAACGTAAGACAGCGATCGAGTAGCAGCCGCTGCGTGGCCGCGAACGCGGCGATGTCGCCGGGGCGGCGCAGCAGCCTGATATCCGGGTGACGCCGAATGACGCCGGTGCTCGAGCAGGGCGCATCGAGCAGGATGCGATCGAAACTCGCGCCATCCCACCACGACAGGTCCGAACGCAGATCGGCAGTGACCAGCCGGGCTTGGCGCTGCAGCCGCCTGAGATTCTGTGCAATGAGCTCGATGCGTCCGGCATGGATGTCGACCGCCGTGAGCTCGATGGGCCCCTGCGCGGCCTCGAGCAGCGCCCCGCTCTTGCCGCCCGGCGCCGCGCAGGCGTCGAGCACGCGTTCGCCGGGCTGAGGGTCAAGCAGCGCGGTGGCCAGTTGTGCCCCGGCATCCTGGACCGACACCAGACCCTCCTCGAACCCGGGCAGTTGCCCGACCGGCAACGGCGTGTCGAGCACCAGCGCCGTGGGCAACCAGGACACCGCCTGCGCGCGCAGGCCCTGCTGCGTCAACCGATCGATGTAGGCCTCGCGGGTCGTGCGGGACAGGTCTACCCGCAGTGTCATGGGCGGATGAGCGTTGTTCGCGGCCACGATCTGCTGCCACTCGCCAGGCCAGGACGAGCGCAATGCCGCGAGCATCCAGGCCGGATGCGCACTGGCCGCTTCGCTGCTTTGCAGCACGCTCGCGAGGATTGCCTCGCGCTCTCGCAGATACCGGCGCAGCAGCGCATTGACCATGCCCGCCGCGCGCGGCTGCTCGAGCACGCGCGCGGCGTCGACCGCGGAGGACACTGTGGCCTCGATCGGATTGCGAGAATGTTCGAGCTGATGAAGGGCGGCAGCCAGCAGCGTGCGCAATACGGGCGCAAGGGCTTTGCCATGCAGCAGCCGCGCCACGACCGGCTCGAGCTGGAGATACCAGCGCAGACTGCCCAGCGTGACCGCGCGTACCGCGGCGCGTGGCGCGCCAGCCACGTTGACGCGCTCGAACGCGTCCTCGGACGAGCGGCCCTCGAATGCGACCGCAGCGATCACGCGGGCGGCACCGGCCAACACCGCGGCGGCCGCACCAGGGTGTGTGGTGTTCAAGCGAAGCGCGCGCCGTCCAGCGACTGGCCGCTGACAAAATCACCGGCGGACAGCACGCGCCGACCCGCGAGCTGCAGCTTGGTCACCGCGAGCACACCCTGGCCGCACAGCACCTGCAGCGCGTCCCCGGCGAGCCCCAGCACATCTCCGGGCTCTGCGTGCGAGGACGCATCGGTAGATGTTGCAGCTCCCGGCCCCACGTGCGCCTCCCGGATGCGCAGCTGCGTTCCTTGCCAGAGCGTTTCGGCCACGGGCCAGGTGCTGAAAGCGCGGACCTGGCGTGAGATTTGCTCGGCACTGCGCCGCCAATCGATGCGTGCCTCGAGCTTGTCGATTTTGGCGGCGTAGCTCACGCCCTGCTCGGGCTGTGGTTCGGCGTGCGCACGGCCGGCCTCGACGGCGTCGAGCGTATCGAGCAGCAACTGAGCCCCCAGCTCGGCCAGGCTCGCATGCAGCTGTCCGGCATCGGTGTGATCGCCTACGGCTAAGCGACGCTGCGCGAGCATCGCTCCGGTATCGAGCCCCTGATCCATCTGCATGATCGTCACGCCGGTCTCGCGATCGCCGGCGAGGATCGCTCGCTGGATCGGCGCCGCACCGCGCCAGCGCGGCAGCAAAGAGGCGTGAATATTGAGGCAGCCCAGTCGCGGCAGCTCGAGTACGGCGCGCGGCAGCAGCAGGCCATAGGCCACCACGACCAGCAGGTCGCTCGCCCAGCGCAGCAGCGGCGCGCGCTCGTCCTCGCTCTTGAGCCGGGCCGGTTGCGCCAAGGACAGCCCGAGCTCCCCGGCGAGGCGTTTGACGGGGCTGGCCTTGAGTTCGCGGGGGCGGCCGGCCGCGCCACGACCGGCCGGACGATCAGGCTGGGTCAGTACGCCAACCAGCTCGTGGGGCGATGCGGCCAGCGCGCGCAGCGCCGGCAGCGCAAACTCCGGCGTACCGGCAAATGCGATACGCAGCATGCGTCATATGACGCGCGCGGCGGCGCGCGCGGTCGCGGCAGGGGCGCCGCTGGCGCGCTCTCGGCGCTCTTTCTCGAGCCTGCGCCGGATGCGCTCACGCTTAAGGCTTGAGAGGTAGTCGACAAACAGCTTGCCGGCCAGATGATCCATTTCGTGCTGCAGGCAGACCGCATCGAGGTTCTCGAGTTCGCGCTCGAACACCTTGCCCTCGGCGTTCTGCGCCCTGACGCGCACGCGTGCGGCGCGTTGCACTTCCTCGAACACGCTCGGCACGGACAGACAGCCTTCTTCGGACACCTCGACGCCGTCACGCAAAAGAATCTCGGGATTGATGTACACCTGCGGCTGGTTCTTGTCATGGCTGGCGTCCATGATCAGCAGCGCTCGATGCACGTCGACCTGGGTGGCAGCGAGCCCTATGCCGGGGGCGGCATACATGGTCTGGAACATGTCGGCAATCAGCTTCCGCAGTGCGGCATCAAAGGCGCGCACCGGCTCGGCGCGGGTGCGCAGCCGAGGATCGGGAAACTCCAGTATGGACAATAGGGCCATCGATACGCTCCGGTACTTAAACGTGGGGAAATGTGCCAATATTTCAAGGACCAGGGGCTAAATGCTCCGCCACGTGACCTAGTGCACAAACTTCGCAAGGAACGGTGTGCGTTTGCGCGCGGTTAAGTTTATAACAGCCGGGCCCAACGCCCTACCCGGCCCGAAGAGGTAGCAGGGATGTTTTTGAATCAAGTTTTAAGCGCCAGCCGTGTCACAGTCGGCTGCGCCAGCCTGACGGTGCTCCTCGCTCTGGGTGCCTGCTCGATGAACTCGCGCAACAGCCACGCGGCCGAGACCACCCCGACGCCCGTGTCGATGGCCGACAGCGGCGAACCCGCCGCTGAACCGCAAACCGACACGGAAGCCCTCGCAGACGTGGCGTCCGATAATACCGACACGACGACGGTCATGGCCGATGCCGGGCCGGCGCTGAAGGCCAGCGCACCGAAAAACTACGTGGTGAGGCGCGGCGATACGCTCTGGGGCATCGCCAATATGTTCCTGCGCGATCCCTGGCTGTGGCCCGAGATCTGGTACGTCAACCCGAATATACAGAACCCGCACCGCATCTACCCCGGCGATACCATCCACTTGGCATTGTCCGGCGATGGCAGGACCGCCCTGCAAGTGATGCGCGGCCGCGGCCTGCCCGGCAGCCGGCTCGAACCCATGCTGCGCAGCTCGCCGCTCGATAGCGCCATTGCGACCATACCCTATTCCGTGATCGGCGCCTTCCTGGAGCGCCCCGGCATCCTGACGCGCGATGAGGTCAAGGCTGCCCCCTACATTCTGGCGCTGCGCGGCGAGCACGATATCGCCGGCTCGGGCGATGAGCTCTACGTCAAGAAGCTGGACGCTCAAACCACCGGTGCGCGCTACAGCGTCATGCACGTCGATCAACCCTTGAAGGATCCCGACAGCGGTCGGAAATTGGGTTATCTGGCGATCTACACGGGTACCGCACAGCTTGTTCGTCCCGGAGAGATCGCCAAAGCCACGCTGACCGACTCGGCACGCGAGACCCTGCAAGGGGACGTGCTGATCTCCGAGGACATCAGCCCGACGAGCGATTTCAAACCGCACCCGCCCTCACGGGCCGTGTCCGGCGAGATCGTTGCGGTGGTGGACGGCGCGGACCTCGCCGGTCAATACGATGTCGTGGCGCTCAATCGCGGATCCAGCGACGGGCTCGAGCGCGGCAGCGTGCTGACGGTGGAGGAATTCCCCGCCCAATCCAGTGACCAATGCGCCCGTATCGAGGACACCAGCACCTGCCTGACCCACCCGAAGACAACACTCCCGAGTGAGTTCAACGGCACGCTGTTGGTGTTCAAGACTTACGAGCTCATGAGTTACGCGCTGGTCCTCAACGACATCTCGCCGATCCATACCTACGACCACGTCCGCAATCCCTGATTCCGGGGTTTTTGCAGCATAAACGCCGCGCGCGCGCGCGGCGCACGCGCTTTATGCTGTGCGCACATGGACGCGGTGGCAATGCAACTGGTTTTGGGCCGCGCCCAGGGCTTGAGCGCACAGCAACTGCTTGCAGCTGTCCAGCGCACCGGCACCGGCACGCCCCGGCCCGGGATCGCGGCAGTGGCAGCGCTGATCGGCGAGCGGCCGGCGATGTTGCGAGCCCTGGGAGTTCCGCCCGCTGCGAGCGTCTGGTTGCATGCGCCGGATCCCGCGCTGCTCGAAGCTGACCGCAACTGGATCGTTCGCGAGCGCATCGGGCTCATCGACGCACTCAGCGACGAGTACCCGCCACTGCTCGCGCAAGCCAGCGTCGCCCCGGTGCTGCTCTATGTCCGAGGCGATGCTTGCAGCTTGAGGCAACCGCAACTCGCGATCGTGGGCTCCCGCAACCCGACCGTCCCGGGACGACGCACGGCCGCACAGTTTGCGATGTGCCTGTCACGCGCCGGGCTGACCATAACCAGCGGGCTCGCGCTCGGTATCGATGCCGCGGGCCATGAGGGCGCCCTCGCCGCGGGCGGTCAGACGATCGCGGTGCTCGGCTCGGGGCTTGACCAGATCTATCCTCCGCAGCATGGCCTGCTCGCGGCGCGAATCGCCGCCCAGGGTGCCCTGGTCAGCGAGTTTCCGCGCGGCACAGCGCCACTGCGCTCGAATTTCCCGCGGCGCAACCGCCTGATCAGCGGCTTGAGCCTCGGAACGCTCGTGGTCGAGGCCGCGCGCCACAGCGGCTCGCTGATCACGGCGCGGCTGGCGCTCGAGCAGGGCCGCGAAGTGTTTGCCATTCCCGGCTCCATCCACAACCCGCTCACGCGCGGCTGTCACGCCCTGATCCGGGCGGGCGCCAAGTTGGTTGAAAGCACGCAGGATATTTTCGAGGAGATCGCCATTTCATTTGACAAACAAGATGATATGTCACGCGGCTTCGGACGCGATCGCGTCACGGCGGCTGCCGCTACGTTGGACAAGGGGCACAAAATCCTGTTAGATGCCTTGGGGTTTGAATCGGCCAGCGTCGATACGCTGGTCGCACGAACCGGCCTTCCAAGCCAATCCGTCGCGTCCATGTTGCTGGTTCTTGAGCTTCAGGGCGCCGTCGGATCGCAGGCTGGGGGCCGCTATGTGCGCCTGTGAGGCGAGTGCCCCGACTGATACCGACCGGCAGCGTTTACCGAATCAATGATGGACAACACTGTATTCGACATTCTGATCTACGTCTTCGACCGTTACATGCTCGAAGAGCTTCCGGCGAGCGCCGAACGCGAGACGCTCGCGCGCGATCTCGAAAGTGCCGGGTTTGGCGAAGCCAACGTCGAGCGTGCGCTGGACTGGCTGGCTGATCTGGCGGAGGAGCGCGAGCGCCCGGACCTGCACGGCAACGGCGCGTTTCGCGTCTATGCCCCAGAGGAACTCGTGCGCCTGGACTCCCAGTGCCGCGGGCTGCTTGCCTCGCTCGAGGCCGGCGGCATTCTCTCGCCAAGTCAGCGGGAAATTGTGATCGATCGACTGCTGGCGCTCGATACCGAGGAGCTCGATCTGGAACAGGTCAAATGGGTCGTTCTGATGGTCCTGTCGAGTCAGCCCGGACAGGAACTCGCGTACGCGCGCATGGAAGATCTGGTATTCGATGTTCCGCATCGCGACCCGCACTGAGCCTTCGGCCGCAAGGTCGAGGCAACCACCCGCGGCTCGTCCGCGGTTTTTCGTTTTTGGCTCCCTCACGCAGTAGCGCCATGGCTGACAATCTGGTTATTGTTGAATCGCCCGCCAAAGCCCGCACGATCAAGAAGTATCTGGGCAAGGGCTTCGAGGTCCTGGCCTCCTACGGCCATGTGCGCGACCTGGTGCCGAAGGAAGGCGCGGTCGACCCGGACGCCGGCTTCGCGATGAATTATCAGCTCATCGAGCGCAACGCGCGGCACCTCGAGGCCATATCCAAGGCGCTGCAGAAAGCCCAGGCGCTGTATCTGGCCACCGACCCCGATCGCGAGGGCGAAGCGATCGCCTGGCATCTGTTGGAAATTCTCAAGCAGCGCGGTGAGCTGCATCGCAAGCAGGTGCATCGCGTGGTGTTTCACGAGATCACACGCAACGCCATTCGCGCAGCGGTCGCGGCACCGCGCGAACTGTCACTCGATCTCGTGAACGCGCAGCAGGCGCGCCGCGCACTCGACTATCTGGTCGGCTTCAACCTCTCACCGCTGCTGTGGAAAAAAGTCCGGCGCGGACTGTCGGCCGGGCGCGTTCAGAGCCCGGCGCTGCGCATGATCTGCGAGCGCGAGGAGGAGATCGCGGCCTTCGTGCCCCAGGAATACTGGAGCATCGATTCCCTGGGGGAGCATTCCGAGCAGTCGTTTCCGCTGAAGCTGACGGAATTTCGAGGACGCAAGGTCGAACAGTTCACTTTCACCGATGAAGCCGGCGCGCGCGAGGCGCAACACGCGCTGACGTCGGCCGCGGGCCCGGATGCAGCGCTGCAGGTGCTGGCGGTCGAGCGCAAACAGCGCCGACGCAACCCGGCGCCGCCCTTCACGACCTCGACCTTGCAGCAGGAAGCTTCGCGCAAGCTCGGCTTCTCGGCCCAGCGCACCATGCGCCTGGCGCAGCAGCTCTACGAAGGCATCGATATCGGCGAGGGCAGCGTCGGTCTGATTAGCTACATGCGTACCGATTCGGTGTCGCTGGCCGCCGAGGCGGTGCAGGAGATTCGCGAGGTGATTGCGCGTCTGTACGGCCCGCAGGCGGTCGCCGAGGAAGTGCGGATTTACCGCACCAAGTCAAAGAACGCCCAGGAAGCGCACGAAGCGATTCGCCCCACATCGGCAGCCATTGTTCCGGCGGATATCGAGCGCCATCTCGACGCCGACCAGTTCAAGCTCTACGCGTTGATCTGGAAGCGCGCCGTCGCCTGTCAGATGGCGCACGCCGTGTTCGATACCGTGGCGGTGGATATGCTCGCAGGCCCGGACGGTCCCGAGCGACACCTGCTGCGCGCCAACGGCTCGACGCTGATCACGCCAGGCTACATCGCCGTGTACCAGGAGGATCTCGACGACGCCACCGCCGACGACAGCGATCACGTGCTGCCGCCCATGAACGAGGGCGATACCGTGAGGCTCAAGCAGGTCACGCCGCAGCAGCATTTCACCGAGCCGCCACCGCGATTCACCGAAGCCTCGCTGGTCAAAGCCCTCGAGGAATACGGCATTGGCCGCCCTTCGACTTACGCCTCGATCATCTCTACGCTGCGTGACCGCGAATACGCGGAGATCGAAAACCGGCGCTTCACCGCGACCGATATCGGCAAGATCGTGTGCCGCTTTCTGACCGATCACTTTCGCCGCTACGTCGACTATGGCTTCACCGCGGCGATGGAAGATGAACTCGACGCGGTCTCGCGCGGCGAGGAGCCGTGGACCACACCGCTGTCGAAGTTCTGGAAGCCGTTCATCGAGCAGGTCGAGGACGTCGAAAAAAACGTCACGCGCGAGCAGGTGGCGCAGGCGCGCGATCTCGGCCGCGATCCGGTCAGCGGCAAGCCGATGAGCGTGCGCATGGGACGCTTCGGCCCATTTGTGCAGATCGGCACCAAAGACGATGAGGAGAAGCCGAAGTTCGCGGGGTTGCGTCCGGGACAGAAAATGGACGCGATCACGCTCGAGCAAGCTCTGGAGCTGTTCCAGCTGCCGCGCACACTGGGCGCCACGGCCGATGGCGAGCCGATCGTTGCCAGCGTCGGTCGCTTCGGTCCCTACATCAAGTACGGCGCCAAGTACGTGTCGCTCAAGGACGATCCCTACACCGTTACACTCGAGCGCGCGCTCGAGTGCATCCGCATCAAGCAGGAGGCGGATGCCAATCGCATCATCCAGGACTTCGGCGTCGAGAGCATTCAGGTGCTCAATGGCCGCTACGGTCCGTACATCAGCAACGGCGAAAAGAATGCCAGAGCGCCCAAGGGCCGTGACCCCAAGACCCTGATGCTCGAGGAATGCCGCGCCTTGCTCGAGGCTGCGCCGACCCGAGCGATGCGCGGCCGTAGCCGCTTTGGTTCGAAGAAAACCGGCGCTGCAGCGACAGCGACGGCCGCGGCGCGCCCAAGACGGGCGCGGGCACCGGCGCCTGCGCCTGCGCCGGCAGAAGTGGCCACCGCGCTCGCGGCCAAGCTCACCGCGCCGCTCAAGGTTAAAACCCATCGCCAACCCAAGCCAGCGGCGGTCAGGCCCAAGGCGGATGCGAAGTCGCGGGCCAAAGCGGCGCCGAAGGCCTCGCTCAAACCCGCCGGCGCCGCCGCTCGGCCGCGGCCGGGAGCAAAGAAGGCAGCGGGCGCGGCCTAGGAGTCCCGCGCCGTATTGGCTCACGCGCCGATTGCAAGTATCTCCCGATGAAGTATCGCCATAGCTTTCATGCCGGAAACTTCGCCGACGTTCACAAGCACGTGGCGCTGTGCGCACTGCTGCGGGCCATGCAGCGCAAGCACAAGGGTTTCTTTTATCTCGACACGCATGCTGGTGCCGGCCGCTATGACTTGGATAGCCCCGACACCCACCGCGGCGCCGAGGCCAGACACGGGGTGACGGCGCTGATGGCCGCTGCCGCGCAGCTGCAGGCCGAAGAGCTGCAGAGCTACTGCGCGGCGATCGAGGTCCTGCGCCGCAGCATCGACAGTCCTCATGCCTATCCGGGCTCGCCCTGGCTGGCGGCCCAGCTGTTGCGCGCGCAGGACCGGGGCCTGTGCTGCGAACTACTGCCTGCCGAATGCCGCGCGCTCGAGCGCACGCTCGGCGGAATGCGGCGCATGCGCGTGGAATGTCTCGACGGCTACCAGCAGTTGCGGGCGGTACTGCCGCCGCAGGAGCGGCGCTGTCTGGTGCTGATCGACCCGCCGTACGAAAATCCTGGCGCCGAGTTGGATCGCTCGCTGCAAATGATCCAGCTCATACTCGAGCGCCTGTCCAACGCCGTGGTGGCGTTGTGGTATCCGATCAAGGACGAGCGCACGCTGGTCTCCTGGCTCGCGCGCGTCGAGCGAGCGCTGCAGGCGCCGAGCGTGAGCCTGGAGCTGTGGCTCTACCCTCGCGATTCGCGTGTCGGTCTCAACGGCTCGGGACTGCTGCTGGTCAATCCGCCATATCAATTCCAAGCGCGCGCCGCGCTATGGCAGCACGAGTTGCAGCGCGTGCTCGATCGCACCCAACGCGGCGGCAGCGCCGCGCGCACGTTGTCGAGTGCGGGCGCTGCCCATGACGCTGGAACCTGACCGCTATGGCGTGATCGGGCATCCGATCGCACATAGCCGCTCGCCCTGGATTCATGCGCAGTTTGCACAGCAGACGGGGCAGCACCTGGTTTATTCGGCGATCGATGCAGCACCCGGCGAACTTCCGGCGTGCGTGCGCGAGTTCTTTGCGCACGGCGGCCGCGGTCTCAACGTCACCGTGCCGCACAAGCAAGCGGTGCTCGAACTCATCGATAGCTTGAGCGAGCGAGCGCGCATCGCCGGTGCGGTCAATACCATCGTGCGCGAGGCCGGCGATCGCCTGCGTGGCGACAATACCGACGGCATCGGTTTCGTGCGCGATCTGACGCACAACCTAGGCGTACAGGTGGCTGGACAGCGCGTGCTGCTGTTGGGTGCCGGCGGCGCCACGCGCGGATTGCTCGCGCCATTGCTCGCACTCGAGCCAAGCGAACTCGTGATCGCCAATCGCTCGCCCGAGCGAGCGCTCGAACTGGCTCATCTTTTCGCCCGCCAGGGCCCGGTCCGCGGCGCTGGCTTTGCCGAGCTCGAAGCGCGGCGCTTCGAGCTGATCGTCAATGCGACCGCGGCCGGCCTGCGCAACGAGCTGCCGCCGCTGCCGGTGAGCGTGCTGCGGCGGGCGGCGGTCTGCTACGACCTGGCCTACGCTCGCGGCACGACGCGATTCGTACAATGGGCGCGCGAGTGCGGCATTGCGCGCTGCTTCACGGGCGCGGGCATGCTGGTGGAGCAGGCCGCGGAGTCGTTCCTGCTCTGGCGAGGCGTGCGTCCGGATACCACGGCCGTGCTCGCGGCGCTGGACGCTTGAAAGCGCCTCGCCGCAGCGTTGCTGCATGACGATTCGCCAACGCTGTAAGAGGCTCCCGGGTTCAGCGCCGGTTCATCGGTGCCGCGCCAGTATCGAAATGGTCTCATGGGGCAGATTGTCATAAGCGCTCTTGCAAGAATCCCAATCACCGTCGCCGCCGCGCTTGCTTTCGCGGCATGGGCGGCGCTACCGGTGCTCGGGCAGCAAGCTGCGCCGCCTGCGGACCGGGCCGATGCGAGCCAGCCCGAGCGCGATCCGCCGACCCGCGCGGCGCGTTTGAGCTACATTGAAGGCTCGGTGTCGCTGCAACCGGCCGGGGTGGAGGACTGGAACGCGGCGCCGCTCAATCAACCGCTGACGCTGGGCGATGCGCTCTGGAGCGATCGCGGATCGCATGCCGAACTCGATCTGGGCTCAGCCGTCGTGCGTCTCGATCAGAGCAGCAGCGTCGCCGTACTCGATCTCAGTGACCAGGCGGTGCAGTTGCGCCTCAATGCCGGCACCGTGGACGTCACCGTAAGCAACCTGGATGCAGCCGGCGCCTTCGAAATCGACGCCCCGAACGCCGCGGTAGCGCTGCTGCGCCCGGGCGAATATCGCCTCAGTGTCGACAACGCCGGCAACACCAGCGTGGCCATCCGCAATGGTCAGGCCCAGGTGATCAGTAGCGACGAGCAAAACATGAATCTTCTGACCGGACAGCGCGGCCTGTACGGCACCAATGGCTCCTATGCGCTGACGCAGGCGGGGCCACCCGACGATTTCGATCGCTGGTGCCAGCAGCGACAGGCGCGCTGGGCCGATGATCAGGCGGTAACGCAATATGTCTCGAGCGATGTCGTCGGCTACGAAGACCTGAACGATTATGGCCAGTGGCAGCAGGAGCCCGATTACGGCTACGTCTGGTTTCCAACGCAGGTCGCCGACGATTGGGTGCCGTACAGCGCGGGCCATTGGGCCTGGGTGGTACCGTGGGGGTGGAGCTGGGTCGATGACGCCCCGTGGGGCTTTGCGCCATTCCATTACGGCCGCTGGATCCATACCGGACGGCGGTGGGGCTGGGTTCCGGCACCGCCGCGTCGCCACGCCGTCTACGCCCCCGCGCTGGTGGCCTGGATGGGCGGGCCGGGAGCGGGGGTGGCATTGTCGCTGGGCGGCGGCGCTGCCGTGGGCTGGCTGCCGCTGGCACCGGGAGAGGTGTATCTCCCAGGTTATCGCGTGAGCCCGCGTTACCTGCAAAACGTGAATATCAGCAATAGCAGCAGCCTGAACGCCGCCACTGTCACCAACGTGTCTCGCAATCCCGCGCTTCAGGACCGTTACGCCAATCGGGCGGTACCGCGTGCGCTGACGGTCGTGCCGCAGATTAATTTTACCGCTGGCCAGCCCGTGGCCCGGCATGTGATTGCCCCGCCGCCGCAATTTCAGTCAGCGACGCCGACGGCGCGCGTGCCGGGCATCATCCCTGGGCGCGAGAGCGTGCTCGGCGCGATCTCCCTAGAT
>OCZU010001277.1_pt1 | contig 16685 bp, 12 predicted proteins | sample 1539001 | NCBI WGS metagenome assembly OCZU01 (sample SAMEA3539306, study PRJEB22396) | soil metagenome | biome: tundra; feature: field; material: soil | place: USA | collected 2010-05 | depth 0.15 m | reverse complement strand
CGACCTCTGGGTTATGAGCCCAGCGAGCTACCGAGCTGCTCCACCCCGCGTCGGTAGGCACAGTCTACGGGCACAGCGGACCTCAGGCAAATTGCCGCCTCTGCGCGCGCGTCGCATCCAGAAACCGCGCCCGATCAGACCGGCAAGCCGCCCCCGCCCAAGCCGTCCCCGGTCTGACACCCGCTATCTTCCAGGACGCGCCGACAGCCCGGTACAGCTCCGCAGGCTCAGGTAGTGCGCCAATGCCTGCCTGGCTAGGATCCCCGTGTCAACGATGGGCTGTCCTGTGCCAGAGACTGTCGCAGGCACGAAACGCACCGTCAGCGGTCCGTGCCGGTGCAAGGTGAGCAGAAGAACTCCGGTGGCGGTGCTGAAGGACGTCTCCCACCACAGGAAGTTTGCCATCCCGTAGGCGACGAAGGTGTGCCCGAGCCAGCCTGAACCCTGCAGCATGTGGGCATGCGAGCCGATGATGATGCTCGCTCCGGCGGCGGCCAGTTTCGGTGCCAGGGCAAGCTGGTTGGCGTCCGGGCACGCCTCCCCTTCGGTGCCCCAGTGCATGATCACGATGACCACGTCGGCGATCTTCTTCGCCGCTCGAACCGCCGCTAGCGTCCGCCGGAGGTTGATCGAGTTCGCCTCGCCCGACCGAGTGTCCGTCGCCACCCAGGACGAGGCCAGCTCGGCTACCTGCGATACCCCGATCAGCGCAATCCTGACGCCGTGGATCGTGACCACGTGCGGCGCCCACGCGGCGGCCGCATTGGCGCCGATGCCGATCACCGGGAATTGCGCCTGAGCGGCCGACGCCAACGTGTCAGAAAGTCCGATCCGGCCGTAGTCGAGCACATGGTTATTGGCCATGTTGGCCAGTTCGACGCCGGCATCGCGCAAGGCCGTGAAGGCGACTGGCGTGGTCCGGAAGTGATACTGCTTCGGCTGCGGCTTGCCCCGGCTAGTGATCGCAGTCTCCAGGTTGACGACACTGAGATCTGCCGAGCGCAGCAGCGATGAGATCGGCCCGAAGGCAGTCGCCGGATGCCGGAGCAACTTCGCAGTGCGGCCGATGAAGTGCACATCCCCGGCAAATGCCAGCGTAATGTCGGACGAGCCGGAACCGGTCGAGCCGTGGTCAGGTGACGGGTCCGCGGACCCGCTTGTCTGGCTTCCTGGTGTATGGCCTAGCTGGCTGTGCGCGGGTCCCGATGGATGCCCAGTCGTTGGCTGCGGCGCCGCCGAGCCGGTACCGCAAGAGGCGAGTACCACGCAAGACGCGGCCGATATGCTGACCAGGAACCGCCGGTGAATCATCTGCCCAGCGTAGATGCCAATGGGCGTCCGAGCTCAGACGCCCACATTCGGCGAGTTGCTGACCGCCATCCAGATTACGTACCTGGCCAGCCAAGGCGCACCAGCCGGCTGCGTTAGCTCGTGGCTGTCCTGCGTGGTTGTCAGGTTCAGCACCATCATGGGCCGGCCGCCGAACGTGGCGACCTGCCCCGGCGTGGCACCCAGCACCACCGGGCGCCGCCCGGCGCGCGCAACGCCGTTGAGGACAGCATCGACCTGCACGGCAGGGGTTCCCGGCGCCATCCACGCTACCGGCACGCCGCACATTCCCCGGATCACCTGCGCGAAGATCTGCGCCACCTGCCGACTCACGATCAGCACCGACGAGTCCTGGCCGATCGACGAGCACAGATCCCGGACCGCGCTAGCCTCGCCGACACCGACCCGGTGCTGCGCCAGCCCGCCCGCGCTTGGCCGCAGGCCGCCGCCGCTCCCCGAGTGGGTCAGACCAGCCCCGAACGAGGTACTGGCCGACGGAAGCAGCATCGCGCCCACGCAGAACACTGCCACCGCCGCTGCCGTCACCATGCCAGCGCCGCGCTCCCGTGCCCGGCGAGTCAGCCATCCCGCCGCGAAGGTTGCGAACAGGATCAGCCCGGGAATGACCACCGGCACCAGCCGCCGGCTCGCCCATGGCTGGTCAGGGACGGTGTGCGGCTGCCAGAGAATCGCGGCCGACCCGCCGAGCAGCACCACCAGCGGCAGCGCCCAGTTCAGGCTGGCGCCGGACGGGTCATGCCAGGTCAGCATCGCGCGAACGCATCTGCGGACCAGGACCGCGGCACCGAAGCCGCCGAGCAGCACGGCGGCGATGCCGACATACCACACCACCCAGTACAGGGTGTCCTCCGCATACAGCCGCGTCGGGTCAAGCCGCAGATGCTCGATTCGCTGCAGCGCCGCGACGTACTGAACTGCCGCGGCGCTGATCGTCCCCCGTACGGTCTGCAGGTACGGGCGGATCGCCAGTCCGGCGAACGCCGCGACGACCACCGCTCCGGACAAACCCGGCAGCCACCGCAACGGCGGCATCGTCAGGCTCCTGCGAGCCGCGCCGGCCAGCCGCGACGACCGGAGCAGCCAGCGTGCCCCGACGGCCAGGACCAGCAGCGCGGCCAGCGCCGTCGCCACGCCCCCGACTAGCTCCAGGTCGGATGCGAGGGAGTCCGTCAGCGGGCGAGCGAGCACGTACCCGCCGACAATGCCGTACCCGGTACCGATCACAATTCCTATGCAGAACGCAATTCCCACCGCCCGCCTTGCGACCACCAGCACTGCCGCCACGGTGATGGCCGGCCAGAGATACACAAGCGAACCCAGGCTAACCAGCGTGGTGAGGCCCAGGCACAGGCCGCCAAGCGCCGCCATGATGCGTTCAGGCGTCAGCCCGCGGCCCGCCCTTACGGCCACCTCACGCCAGTTGATTGCCCGAAGCCAGCGGAGGATCCGCTGCTGCCGGCTGCCCGGACTACCCGGACTGACCTGGCCTGGCCCGGGCTGCCCCGCCGACGCCCGATCGTCCGTCACTGGCTGCTGGCCGTCTTCGCCTGCCGACGCCTGCTGGTCCGCGGTTGTCTGCAGGCCCGCCAGGAGCTGCTGGCTGCCCGCCGCGTCGTGTCCCACGGTGAGCGCGTCGACGATGAAGCTGAGTCCGCCGAAGAGCAGTACCTGGACCGCGGTCTCGCTGAATGAGTCCCTGCCGGTGTAGATCTCCGGCAGGGTCAGGGCCAGGACGAGCGCGCCAGCCGGCGCCCACTGCCGGCCGGCCAGACGGCCGACCAGGCCGCCGAAGGACAGCACAGCCAGTCCGCCGAGAAGCGGGCCGATCACGGCGCCGCCACCAGTTCCGCTGGTCCAGAACCCGGTAGTCAGCAGCATCGGCAGCCCGGCGGCCACATCGGGGACAACGGAGTGTCCGTACTGGGCAAACCCGATGCTGGCGAACTGCAGTCCGGCCTGCGACCCGCCGAACGCGGCCAGCGACTGGGGAATCGGCAGGGAACCGTGCTGGGCGATCCAGTAGCCGGTCTGGAAGTAGGCACCGGGAGTGCGGGTGACGAGCACCGACGGTGAGCTGAGCACGAACTGCACTGCGGTATATCCAGCCGCCACGACCGGCGTGCCGATCATGGCCCACCACGACATCCAGCCACGGTCTCGCTGCGGGCCTGGCAATACCGTCGGCCACCGACTGGGCGTCCGGTGCAGGGTGTTCACTGCCAGGGCCGTCGCCAGCGGCGCCGCGATCAGCAGCATCGGCACCGGCAGGAACGCTCCGGCGAGCAGCAGCGGCAGTCCAGGGACCAGCCAGGCGATGATCCCGATCGCCGGTGCCAGTGTCAGCCGCGCAAATCCGCGCCCAGCCGCGTCCCCCATCGCGGCCGACCCTGCGGACCCGACCGCCGAACTGGCCCGCAGCCCAGCCCGAGTCCCTGGCCATCGGAGCACCGATCCGCGCCGACCGACCGTCCCGAACGAGATAGTGTCGGCCGGCCCGGCACGCGCAGGCTCTCGACCAGACTGGCCAGGTCCAGCACTCGCGGACTCTGGACCGGACTGGCCAGATCCGGCATGCACGGTCTCTGGCCCGGGGCGGTCCGGCCTGGCCGGCGCCGGGCGGTCGGCGAGTGGACGTAGCCTCAGCCGCGAGCCGAGTTTCGCACTTGCCTTGTACCAGCCTGCCCGCCGGTCGGCTGGGCGCCCGGAACCGGCAGCAGTATCGCCAGCTGGCGGCTCAGGCAGGCTCACGGGCACCACTGTAAGGGCGCATCGGCGGCCAGCACAGCCGCCGACTCGGCGCGCCAGCGTGACTGCCACTGCCGAGTACGGGTGTTTGAACGCTTGATGGCTGTTTCCGGACGGGCGGCAGCGTACGATGGGACGCGATAGCGGCCAGGTTGCGGCAGCGGCCGATTGGTTCGCGATGCACGGAGGATGGATGAGGCGCTCTGGCCCCCGCCGCAGTCGGGGCTCGCGCAAGTACTCGCTGGGCATGATGCTGACCGGATGGGCAGCTATCGGCCTGGCGATCTTGCTCGTGGGCGGTACTTTCTTTGCCTACGTCCAGTACCGGAGCGTCTGGGATGGGATCAAGCACGTCACCCTGCGCGGCCTCGGCCATCGGCCGCCCAAGTACAACAACGCGCTGAACATCCTGCTGATCGGCTCGGACAGCCGGTCCGGCAAGAACGCCAAGATCGGTGGATACACGCCGGGCCAGCGCTCGGACACGGTCATGGTCATGCACATTTCGCCGGGCCGAAGCCGCATCTCGGTGCTCAGCTTCCCGCGCGACTCCGTCGTCCCCGTCCTCGCGTGCCCTCGTGAGCCGGGATTCGGCGGCCAGGTTGCCCAGTCGGACGTGATCGAGCAGCTCAACGCGACCTTCGCGAACGGCGGGCCCAACTGCCTGCTGCACACCCTTGAGCAGCTCACCCAGATCCGGCTGGATGACTTCATTCAGCTTAATTTCACCGGGTTCATTACGGTAATCAACGCACTTGGCGGGGTACAAGTCTGCCTGCCGGTCGCTATCCATCCGACGTACTACGACCACCTCAGCCTGTCGGCTGGTAAGCATCTGATCAAGGGCTTGCAGGCACTGGAGTTCTGGCGGCTGCGCGAGGAGTTCGGGCTGGGTTCAGACCTGCAGCGAATCCAGCGCGATCAGCTCCTGATGGTCGGGCTGGTTCAGCGCATGCTGAAGAGCGGCGTCCTGCACAGCCCGACCAGGACCTACTCAGTGATGAAGGCGATCGTGTCCGCGCACGCGCTGACCACCGACAGCGGCCTGACGCCGACCAAGATCCTGAGCATTGCCACCAGCATGAGCGGCATATCGAGGAAGTCGATCCAGTTCATCGAGGTCCCCTCGATCACGTACTCGGGCAACGCCAACTGGGTTCAGTTCGATCCGACGCAGACGCCCAAGCTCTTCTATGCGATCGCACATGACAGCAAGCTGCCGAAGCTCAAGAAGGCGAAGAAGGCGGCCAAGGGCCCGGCGCCGAAGCTGCTCAGTACCTCCAAGGTCAGCGTCCAGGTCCTGAATGGGTCGGGCGTGGCGAAGATCGCGAGCACGACGGCTACGGCGCTCGGAGCCCGCGGCTTCCACGTACTCGGATCGGCCAGCGCTATGACCACCAGCGGCGCCGACGACTTCGGCTACACCAAGTCCGTGGTCGAGTACAGCTCGGCCGCCGACCTGTCAGCCGCCCAGACGGTCGCGGCGCAGCTCGGGACCGAGCCAGTCACGCTTCGCGAGGTAAGCACCGTGACAGCCGGGACCGTGACGCTGATTCTGGGAGCCACGTTCAAGGCGCTCGGACCGCAGACGTCGCAGGCGATCAGCAATCTCTCCGGTCAGTACGGCGGCTATACCGGTGGCACGAATGTCTGCAAGGACACCGGGGCCGCCTTCGCCGGCGCCGTCGGCTAGCCCCGCTCCGCGTCCGGGATCACGCGCCCGCGCGGCGGCACTAACCTGGCCGGGTGGAACTCTTCACGAACTGGCATACCCCGGTGGCGGCCGAGGCTGGCATGCGCGGGCGACTGCCCGAGCAGACACTCGGTCAGCTAGCCGAGACCATCGCCTTCGCTTCCGATCAGCACGGCAACCAGCGCCGGCCGACCGGCGTGCCTTATCTAGAGCACCTGCTTGAAGCGCTGGAAGTACTCGTCATCGGTGCCGGGGTCACGAAACCTGACGTACTCGCGGCCGCGATTTTGCACGACGTCATCGAGGACACCCGCTGCACCGCGGCCGATATCGCCGTCAGGTTCGGACCCAGGGTCGCCGAGCTGGTCGGCTGGGTCACCATCCCTGAGCCCGTGCGGGGCGAAGATCGATGGGCGGTCAAGCAGGCAAGCCTGCTCCGGCTCGCCGACGCGCCCCGCGAGGCGATCCTGGTCAAGCTAGCCGACCGGGTCAGCAACGTGCAGACCCTGCGGAACCTCGCGCCGGACCGCCAGCGGGCGTACTACGCCCAGACCGTGCAGTACATCATCCCGCTCGCCGTCGGCGAGCCGTGGTTCCATGCCTGGTACCAGGACTGGCAATCTGAGCATGCCGATCTGGCCAGTCCGTCCTGACCGCCACCATGGGCCCGCACGCCGTTGCTCACCTGTGGGGCCGTTGCTCAGCCGTGCGCCGTTGCTCACCCGCGCGCCGTTGCTCAGGCGGGGATTGCCCGGACATAGTCCGCGACCCGCCCGGCAGCCTGCTCCTGCGACAGCGCGAGCCGCTCCAAGATGGTGTACCGGCCAGGCCTGGTCGACGGCGCGAACCCGACAGCCGTCGCGAAATCCGGCAGCGACAGGCCGACCTCCCGCGGATCGCGCGGCAGGCCGTGCCGGTTCAGGCATGCCGAGATCGCAGCGAACTGCTCGCCGTCCTCCCGCAGGTACGCGCAGAACAGAGCGCCCAGGCCGGCCAGCTCGCCATGGCTGGCGGTGCCGGGGTACAGCTGATCGATCGCATGCATGATCTCGTGGTCACCGCCGCTAGCCGGGCGGCTTGATCCGGCCACCACCATGGCCATCCCGGACAGGATCAGTGCCTCGGCCAGCACCGTGAGGAACTGGTCGGAGCGGTCTCCGCCCGGCTGCAGGAGCACGGCCTGAGCGGCGGTGCGAGCCATCGCCACGGCGAGGCCGTCGACTCGCTCACCGGTGTCCGCCGCGGAGAGCTCCCAGTCTGAGATGGCGGACAGGTTGCTCACCACGTCACCGACTCCCGCGCATGCCAGCCGGTCAGGAGCGCTGCGTACCCGGTCCAGATCGACGACCACGGCGACTGGGGACGCGACTCCGTACGAGCCCTTGCCTGACTCGTGATCCAGGGAGCTGATCGGCGAGGCGATCCCGTCGTGTCCGAGGCTGGTCGCGACCGCGACCATCGGGATACCGGCCATGTGCGCCGCGAACTTAGTGACATCGATGGTCTTGCCGCCGCCGATCCCGGCTACGGCCTCATACACCCCGGCCCGCAGCCGCACGCCAAGCGCCGCCGCGTCATCATGCGTGCCGTCGGTCACCCGGAAAATCTCGGCCCCGCCGAGCCGCAGATCCGCCGTGATCTGATCGCCCTGGCCCGGACCTACCGCGACAGCGACTCGTCCCTCAGTGGCGATCCTGCGGTCAGCCAGCAGGGCACCGAGGCCCGCGATCGCGCCTGGCCGGACGTCGATGACCAGCGGTGCGGCGAGCATCCGGGCCAGCAGCGGCATCGGTCTCCTTCGGCTGCGCGACGGCACGGGGCCGGGGCACGTGCCTGCTGCCGTGACACTAACAGCGGGGGGCGACCTCGCGAGCCCGGCGCAGGTCCCTGTGGTCGTCTACCTCGACCCATTCCACTGCCCCGATCGGCACGGCGCGAACCTCGCCGCCCCGCTCGGCGAACTCGGCGAAACCGTCTTCGTAGTACAGGTGAGGATCGCGGCGCCAGGTCGTCTCAAGCGCGTCGGCGAGCCCGAGAGCCGCGGACGCCTCGATCAGCGTCGCGCCGATGTACTCGCCGTGCGCCTGCGACGGGTCCATCGCCTTGGTGATCCGGAGCAGCTGCCCGCCGGCGTCGAGGATCACCTTCATCTCCTCATCGGCCAGCGTCTTGATGTCGTCGATCGCGATGACCAGCCGGCCGAGCAGCGGCTCAGCCGCGCCGGTCACGCTCGCTGCCAGCAGGGTCTTCTCGACGCTCACCGGGTGCACGGTGTCGCCGTTGACCAGCAGTACGCCGTGGCCGAAGTACTCCCGCGCCAGCCAGAGCGAGTACGCGTTGTTCCACTCCTCCGCCCGGTCGTTATGCACGAGCGTGATCGCGATGCCGTACTCGCGCTCCATCCCGGCGACCCGATCAGCGATCCGGTCGGCCGCGAAACCGACGACGATCACGACCTCGGCAAGGCCGGCCGCGGCGAGGTTCCGCAGCACGATATCCAGGATCGTGATCTCCCCCGCTACGGGCAGCAGCGCTTTCGGCAGCGCATCGGTGTCGGGGCGCAGTCGCCTCCCCGAACCGGCGGCCAGAACCATGCCGATCACCGGCGATCGCCCTCCCGGGGCATCAGGACGCCGACCACGACTCTGCGGCCGACAAGCACTCCAAGATACGCGGCCAGAGCGACGTAGGCGAGCGTGGCTCCGCCGAGCATCGCGCCGAGGCCGACCGCGAACATGCGGCCCTCCCAGCCAAGCCCGGTGCCAGAGCGGGCCAGTCGCTGGCCGGCTGCTCCCGGTGCGGGCGGCGGGCTGGCAGTCCCCCGGTCCAGCCGCACGGGCGATCCGCCCGCGTCAGCGGCCAGGCTGGCATACCAGATCGCGGTCAGCGCGCACAGTGAGTAGACAACCGGCCCTGGCACGTTCAAGGCGAAGCCCAGCGCCGCGAGATAGAGATACTGCCCGATCTGCAACAGCACCGGCGTCAGCCAGTCAAACCGGCCATCGTGCGGATGACTGGAGCCGGGTGCGGCCAGCATCATCACCACTGCGGGAGTCAGCGCCAGCACTCCGGGCAGATGCTGCAAGCCGAGCACCGCGAGCAGGACAAGGGCGCTTACCCCGACCAGCGCGGGCGGCAGCGCGGCGAGCTGGCCCCGCACGAGCCGACCAGTCCAGCGTGCTGCCATGCCGTCGTCCCGGCCGGCCTGCACAACCGCCGGCCGGACCGGAGCGGGACGGCCGGTGCCGCTGTCGGTGAGCCGAGTGGTGCCGACGATCGCGCAGCAGGTCGAGATCGCTTCGATGGCCAGGATCACGAAGAGCGCCATCCGGGGGCCGTACGTGGTGAGCGCGACAGCAGCTAGCATCAGCCGGGTGCCCGCGGACAGGGCGAAGACGGTCCCGGTCGCGCGCCTGATCGCCGCGATCCGGGTGCCGAACGCGGCGAATCCGCGGCTCGTTTCAGACCGGGCGGACCTGTCCAAAATGGCGGGCGCGCCAAGCAGCCCGCACCTGCCGACTGTCTCCCTGACCGCAACCGCGCTGATCGCCATCACGGCGAGCGGCCACATGCCCGTCCAGCCAGCCGATTGCCCGCCCGCCGCGATCCCCCCGTAGACGGCGCATTCGGCAGCCGCCGTGCACACCGCGGCCGGCCACCCACCGCGTGCCTGCGGCTGCCGCGCCGGGCTAGCATCCAGTCCGCCGCCGTCGTCCCAGGTCGCGCCGGGCAGTACCAGCCAGTCGGTACTACCAGTCAGCCCGCCACTGACCGTTCGGCCCGAGCCTGGCCGGGCCGGCGCCGACAGTCCGCTGCAGGCGAGCCGCCGTCCGCTCGCGCGTGCCAGGAACCAGCCGCACAATGCCAGCGTGCCGCAGAGATTGTCGCCCTCGGTACCGCCGGTGAACCAGGCCGCGGCGCACAGCGCCAGCAGCAGCGAGATCCCGAACAGCGAAGCCGGGGCGACTGCCCGCGCAGCGGGCCGCTGAGCCAGCCGCGCCGACCAGGCCCGGGCCACAGTCGGCATGGAACTGCGCACGTCAGCGAGCCGTGCCCGGGCAGCGGCCTGGCCATGGACACTGACGTCGGCTGCACGCACGTCCGGCGGCTTCAGTCCTGCGACGATCGGAGCCTCCAAGGCGAGAGAAGATAACTTTATGTAATCGATCAGTAACCGAGCGTACTCAGGCCTCGCACGATAGGCTGCGCGCCGTTCAAACCTGGAGCGTCTGCGCAACGCGGATCTCCCCGGCATCTGCACCTGCCCAGCGAATCTGCCCGGCATCTGCACCCTGCCCATTCGCGGCGCCTACCCGGATAAGGTCCTGCCATGCGAACTGTCGCCGTGGTACTAGCTGGCGGCTCCGGACTTCGGCTCGGCGGCACGGCACCCAAGCAATTGCAGCTGCTGGCCGGGCGGACGCTGCTTGAGCACTGCGTGGCAGCGTTCGACCAGGCTCCGGGCGTGGCGGAGATTGTGGTCGTGATGGCCGAGGTCTTCCTCGACGACGCGAGGGACATCCTGCACGAGCGCTACGGCAAGCTCAGGGCGCTGATCGCCGGCGGCACGCACCGGACCGATTCCACTGCGCGCGCCATCGACCTGCTCAGCCGCGGCGAGCAGGACTGCAACGTCCTGTTTCACGACGCTGCACGGCCGCTGGTCGACCAGCGGATCATCGCGGACTGCGTGTCGGGCCTGGCTGCCTGCCAGGCGCTGGGGGTCGTCGTGCCGACCGCGGACACGATCGTCGAGGTAACCGACGGCGTCATGACCGCGATGCCACCGCGCCACGCACTAGGCCGCTGCCAGACGCCGCAGGGATTCCGCCTCTCGGTGATCCGGCGCGGCTATCAGCTGGCGGCTGCCGATCCGCAGGCAGCGGCGTTTACCGCGACGGACGACTGCGGGATCGTGCTGCGCTACCTGCCCGAGGTGCAGGTGCGCGCGGTGCCGGGCAGCGAGCGAAATCTCAAGATCACTTATCCGGGCGATCTGCAGATCGCCGAATCAATGCTCGCCGCCGACCGAATGACCCGCTGAGCCGACCTACTGGCCCGCTGGGCCGACCGGCTGGCCCGCTGACGCCCGGCCACCAGGCACCAGACGGCGCGGACTGGTCAGGAACCCGGTCCCCCAGCACACGTGCATCGTCGTGAGCACCACCGGAAGGCATACCAGGCAGCGGCCGCCGAGCGCCCTGGCCGCGGTCACCGTGACCGCCGCCACGCCGGCCAGGTAGAGCGCCGGCAGCGCGAAGCCGCCTACCAGCAGCGGCACCGGCCCGCCAGCACCTGCGGCCAGCCCTGCCAGCCCTGCGATCCCGGCGAGCATCCCGGCTGCGATCGCGACCACCACTGCGGGCGGAGCCAGATAACGCAGGTTGATCGTGCCCGCGTGCTGCCTGGCCACTACCCGGCGCCACCGCCCGTAATGGAAGTACTGGGACCCCAGCGCCGCGATGGTGGCCCTGGGCCGGTAGGTGACAGCCAGCCCTGGCTGGAACCAGATCAGCCCGCCGGCCTGCTTGATCCGATGGTTCATCTCCCAGTCCTCGGCCCGCAGGTACTGCTCGTCGTAGCCGCCGACCTCCTCGATCGCCTCCCGGCGGAAGGCGCCCAGGTACACCGAGTCGGCTGGCCCCGGGCTGCCGCCGGTGTGGTAACTGGCCGATCCGACCCCGGCCGGCGACGTCATGGCCCAGGCGACGGCCCGCTGGAACGGCGTGATCCCTTCGGCTGCCATGATCCCGCCGACGTTGACCGCACCGGTCTCCCGCAGCGTCCGCACTGCGGTGGCGATGTAACCCTGTGGCAGCAGCGCGTGCCCGTCCACCCGGACGATGATCTCGTGCCGAGCGGCCCGGACCGCCGCGTTCAGCGCACTCGGGATCTGCCCGGTCGGGTTGGCCACGACGGTGATCCGGGAGTCTGCCCCCGCGAGCCGTTTCGCTATATCTTCGGTTCTGTCCCTGGACGGGCCGACTGCCAGCACTAGCTCTAGGTCGCCCGAGTAGTCCTGGCTCAGCACATGGCTGACCGACTCGGCCAGGTGCCGCTCTTCATTGCGGACTGGCATGATCACCGAAACGGGATCAGCGGCGTCAGTCCGCGCCTGCGCCGCCGGCGGCTCCCCGGCGGCGATGCCCTGGTCGCGTGCTTCACGAATGTCGCTCATAACGCTGGTCACGGTACCGCCTCAGGGCCGCTGGCGACACCGGCACCCGGCGATGCCCGAGTGCTCGGGCGCGGTGTGGCTAGAGCGCGGTGTCCTCCAGCATCTCGGTCACCAGGGCCGCGATCGGAGAGCGTTCCGAGCGGGTCAGCGTGACGTGGGCGAACAGCGGGTGGCCTTTGAGCTTCTCGATCACGGCGACGACACCGTCGTGCCGGCCCACCCGCAGGTTGTCCCGCTGCGCGATGTCGTGGGTGAGCACCACCCGCGAGCCGGACCCGATCCTGGACAGCACGGTGAGCAGCACGCCGCGTTCCAGCGACTGTGCCTCGTCCACGATCACGAACGAGTCGTGCAGCGACCGGCCCCTGATATGGGTCAGCGGCAGCACCTCAAGCATGTCCCTGGCCTGTACCTCCTCGATGACGCTGGACGAGGTGACGGCGGACAGCGTGTCGAACACCGCCTGCGCCCACGGGCTCATCTTGTCCGACTCCGAGCCAGGCAGATAGCCGAGTTCCTGGCCCCCGACCGGGTAGAGCGGCCGGAAGACGACCACCTTGCGGTGCTGGCGGCGCTCAAGTACTGCTTCGAGCCCGGCGCAGAGCGCGAGGGCGGACTTGCCCGTCCCGGCCCGGCCGCCGAGCGAGACAATCCCGATCTCGGGATCGAGCAGCAGGTCGAGCGCGATCCGCTGCTCGGCGCTCCGGCCGCGCAGGCCGAAGACGTCGCGATCGCCGCGGACCAGGCGGACCGACTTGTCCGGCTGGACCCGGCCGAGCGCGCTGCCGGTCCCGTTAGCACCAGAAATCAGCACCAGGCCCGTGTGACACGGCAGATCCCTGGCCGCCGCCGACTCCAGCGTGCCGGAGTGGTACAGCTCGTCGATCTCGGCCGGACCGACCTCCAGCTCCCGCATGCCGGTCCAGCCCGACTCTGGCGGCAGCTCAGCCCGGTACTCCTGGGCCGGCAGGCCGATCGCGGCAGCCTTGATCCGCAGCGGCAGGTCCTTGCTGACCAGCACGACGCTCTCGCCCTCGGCAGCCAGGCTACGCGCCACCGACAAGATCCTGGTGTCGTTGTCGCCGAGCCGGAAGCCTGCGGGGAGCACTGACGGGTCAGAATGGTTCAGCTCGACCCTGACGGTCCCGCCCAGATCGCCGATCTCGATGTCGGCGTCCAGCCGACCGTGCTCGACTCGCAGATCATCGAGGTGCCGCAGCGCCGCACGGGCGAAGTAACCCAGCTCGGGATGGTTCCGCTTGGCCTCAAGCTCGGTGATCACCACGACCGGCAGCACGACCCGGTGCTCAGCGAACCTGCCCAGGGCGCCTGGATCGGCGATCAGGACGCTGGTGTCGAGCACGTACGTGCGGCGCTCAGCCGCGCCGCCGCCGGCAGCTCCGGCCCCCGCTGCGGTCTGCGCCGCAGTCGGCACCGCCCGAGGTCGTACCTGTCCGGACCGGGCTGCGGACGGCGGCTGGTCGGAACCACCAGAGCTGATCGCGCTCTCGTTGAGCGGGCTGGTGCGACTCGGCCGCTGGGTGCGGGCTGATGCGGAAATGGCCACTCACTCTCCCCTGGGCACCTGGGGGTGCCGCGTTCGGACACAGACGTGTCGGAGGGACCGGGACCGGCCGGCAAGGACCGGGCGCCGGCCCTTCGCTCATCTCGCCTGCGTACCAGGACGCGAAGCTCGAGGATCTCGAGGGCCTTCCCGTCGGACGGCTACACACCGCCCGTCAGAACCGAACGTACCTTTTGATACCCGCACTTGGAAGTACCTCAGCGTGCCGGGACCGACTCTGTCGGTGAATATCGCGTGGCGGCGCTGGAGATTTCAGACGCCGAACCGGCGGTGCCGGCCCGCGTAGGAGCGCAGTGCCCGGAGGAAATCCACCTTTCGGAAGGCCGGCCAGTAGGCGTCGCAGAAGTAGAACTCAGAGTGCGCGCTCTGCCAGAGCAGGAATCCGCCGAGCCGCTGCTCGCCCGAGGTCCTGATCACCAGGTCCGGGTCCGGCTGCCCGGCGGTGTACAGGTGCTCGGCTATGTGCTCGACATCGAGTACCTCGGCCAGCTCCTCGATCGTGGTGCCCTTGGTGGCCTGCTCCTGAAGCAGCGAGCGAACCGCGTCAGCGATCTCGCGCCGGCCACCGTAGCCGACGGCGATGTTGACGAGCAATCCCGGATAGTCGGCGGTGGCTTCGGCCGCGTCCTTCAGCACCTGAGCGGTCTCCACCGGCAGCAGGTCAAGGGCGCCGACCGGCTTGACCCGCCAGTGCTGCGCGACCAGCTGCCGGACGGTCAGCTCGATGATCCCGAGCAGCGGCTCAAGTTCCTCGGGCGGGCGGGCGACCAGGTTGTCCGTCGAGAGCAGCCACAGGGTGACCACCTCGACGCCCGACTGACGGCACCATCCGAGCAGCTCGAAGATCTTGTCGGCGCCCTTGCGATGACCGCTGCTGACATCGAGCAATCCCGCTGACCGTGCCCAGCGGCGATTGCCGTCGCACATCACCCCTACGTGCCTGGGCACTCCCGCCGGCGACAGCGACGCCTCAAGCCGCCGCTCGTAGAGCCGGTAGACGAGATCGCGCAGACCCATCCGGCACCCTTCCTCGCTGCAGCCAGGCCGACCAGCTGAGTGGCCCTGGCTACTCTCCGACCGTCATCGCGGCTGCCGGTGCGGAGCTGACCGCGGCAGCACCGCGGCGTTCCTAAGAACCGTATCCAAGAACGTGACCAGTCCGGCCGATGTCAGGACAGCTCGCGCTCCTGTTCCGTCCGTACCCCACGCCTCAATGGCCCCGCTGGCGGCAAAGTCGCCGGGCTGCGGGAGCGTCATCGCGCTACTGCGCGAACGAGCGGAGTACGCACCGCAGTTCCCAGCGCCAGTTCCCGGTGCACGGAAAGCCGGCCTACCGGGAAGGTGAAGGATCGGCCACGCTTTTCGGTGGTCAATCCTTCACCATCGTGGAGCGCCCGTGCGGTGCCGCAGTCAGCCGGTCGACCTGGGATCAGCCGGTCGACTTGACGATCGCCTCATCGAGGCCGGCGAACGAGCCGAGGTATTCCTTGCGCTCCTTCTTCAGCCGGGCAACGAGGGCGTCGTAATCCTCGCGGCGGTCCTGGCGCGCATAGAGCAGTCGCGGCTGCAAGATCTCGACGTCATCGACGCCCGGCAGGGACGCCGCGACTTCGTAGCCGAAGTCGGGATCGGTGACCCAGTCGATCGTGTCCTCCACGATCGCCTGGACGATCGCCGAGGAGTACGGAATGGTCACCTTCTTCGAGGTGTCATCGTCCTTGCCGCCGACCCTGCCGGTGTTGAGCACGAACACCTTGAGCTCGTGGCTGTCCAGCAGCTCAAGCATCCGGTTGCCCATGTCGGCCATGTCGCGGGGGAAGAACGGGTTGGTGCCGGGAACCCGCAGGAACTTGCCTTCCTCGTCCTTGCCGCCTGCTGAAGTCCCAGTCGTCTCGCCGAGCATGAAGAAAGCGGCGGCCTGGACTCGGTCCAGCCGGGCCACAGCGGGGACGATGTTCTCGTTCTTGTTCAGGATCAGCAGGAACTCCGCGGGCGGCACCTCGTTGCCCGGCCACGGATCGACGTAGGAGAACGGCCAGGTGGTGCGGCCGTTCTTGGTGTAGGAGGTATCGAAGAAGTCGACCTTGCCGTCCGCGCCGACCGAGACGTTCTCCAGGTAGGCGTCCGGCTTGGTAGTCGCGTTGTAAATCGCGGGCTCGTACCGCGGGTCAAGGCCGAACGTCTTGGCGAAGCAGCCGTTCTCGGTCGTGTAGACCTTGCCGCCCGGCATCAGCGCGACGAAGTCGTCCTGGGCCGGCTTACTGTCGAGCTGAGTGGTGAACGTCGTCGTGGTCTTGCCGGTACCTGACAGGCCGACGATCAGGATCGCGGTCGGGTTGCCGTCGCGGGGCATCACCTTGCAGCCAGCGTGCAGCGCCAGGCCGCCGCGGTTATAGACGATGTTGTTCCACATCCGCAGCCCGCCCTTCTTGGACTCACCGAAGTAGTCCGAGTTGAGCACGCGGGTGACGTTGTCGCGCAGGTCGACGGCGATCAGGCGGTCGTCCGGGTAGCCGGAAGCCGGCAGGTTCGGCGTGTAGACGACGGTGGTGTCCGGCTGCCAGGTGGCCGGATCGTAGTCATCGCCGACCGGATAGTAGAGCTGCTGCTGCATGCCGGCGACGTTCGCGTTGGCAGCTTCCATTACCAGCCGGGCTCTGGTGCGGAACTCAGGGTCCGACCCGATATAGCCGTCAACGACGACCATGTGCTGGTCAGCGATATACGCGTCCTGCTCGGCCGCGACGCGGTCAAGTTCCGCTCTGGTGAGGGTCTGCTTGGTCGCGTTGGTGGAGTCCTGCACCACGAAGGTCGAGCGGGTGCTCCGTGAGTCGACCCGCGCCTTGACGACTACGTTGCTAAATTCGGTGACCTGACAGTTGGGCATCTTCTCGGTCAGCTCGCGGAGCCGCTCCGCGGTCGGATTCCAGTCCACCGACGCGGCTCTCACCTCATACACCACGGCTGCTCCTCCTCATTAGCGCTGGCGCTCAACGCTCCGCTGCGGGTTCGCCAGGTCGGGCAGCCGACTACACGCCCGGACTGACGGGGATTTCGGGAGTGTACCCCGGACCGGGCATGATCAAATATGCCCGGTCCCGCGAGGATCGCATTAGCGGCAAGCCGGGCACGGC
>OCZU010001276.1_pt1 | contig 16690 bp, 16 predicted proteins | sample 1539001 | NCBI WGS metagenome assembly OCZU01 (sample SAMEA3539306, study PRJEB22396) | soil metagenome | biome: tundra; feature: field; material: soil | place: USA | collected 2010-05 | depth 0.15 m | reverse complement strand
CGGAGAAGCCGGAGTTCGATCATCCCAGCTCGGTTCTGTATTTTGCCGTGCCCGATATTCAATCTGCATACGGGAAACTGAAAGCAGGCGGAGTGCACTTCGAGGACGAGCCGCACATGATCGCCAGAATGCCCACGCACGATTTATGGATGACCTTCTTCCGCGACTCCGAGGCAAACCTGCTGGCGCTGATGAGCGAAGTGGCGCGATAGGCCGCTGACCGCCTTTGCCTGGCTATCGGTGGTCTTTCCAGGGCGGATTTTCGATTGCCAATTGTCCGAGGGTGATTGAAAATTTGTTTGACAGGCGATCTCATGAAGCAGGCACCATCGGCTCTTTCCGCGTCGGGTTTTGGGAGTGCGTGGTTTGCGCTGTGCCTGGCCTTCGCGCTGCACATCCTGGACGAAGCCTCCACCGGTTTTCTGGCCGTGTATAACCCAACCGTGACCATCTTGCGCGCGCGCTGGATCTGGTTTCCCATGCCCACATTTGCGTTTCGAGAGTGGCTGGTCATGTTGATCGTGGGCTGCGGGCTGCTGTTCTGCCTGACTCCGGTAGCGGCGCGCGGGATGCCCGGATTACGGCCCGTGGCGTGGCTTTACGCCGTCATCATGTTTCTGAACGGCCTCAGCCACACCCTGTTCTCGATTCTGGGACACACCGTGGCCGCGGTGACGTTTCCGCGTCCGGCGCCGGGGTTCTATTCTTCTCCGTTTCTGTTGGCGGCTTCACTGTGGCTAATGTTCCGGCTGCGGAGAACCGCGCAAGTGGATTTCCAATTGCCAACGGGCTATTGACCCGGCACAATCAACGGCATGACGGAAAGCGCAAATACCTCGGTATCGACTTCGTCTACGCCACACGGCTCAAGAATTGTTCCCGAGGAATATTTTCGCTGGCGCGCGGGCGAGATCACTCGGCTGGAGGCTTTCTGCGATGTCGTCTTCGGAAGAGCCCGCAATGGGCGGGGTTTACGTATTTCGCGATCGGACCGCTGCTCTGGATCCACGGCTCGTACTTCGGCAAACGCATCCGCCTGCTGGCGGAGAGACTATCCTCTGCACCATAAAGCCCCGCCTCGTGCGTGGGACGGTGGCGCGCCGACCCTGCTATCATCGTTGGCGGAGTCGCAGTGAGCGCCATGGAAGACTTCGAAGACGAAGAGCAAATTCCTTATATTTCCGGTTCAGGAGAGGGACTTATGGATGAGGGTCCAGCCATGCACGCGAGCGCGCGCCGTAATGAAGATATCGCGCTCGATCTGATGAAATTCATCGCGCTGACGACGGGATACGGCAGGACGGCCAGCAGCGGCGGAGTCGGCTTCTCCGGAGGAGGCTCGGCCGCAAAGCCCGAGGACTACGCCGCGCATCTGTTGGAGTTGTACGGGAAGTGCCGGACGGCGGTGGAGGGGAAGAAGTAGCTGTTACCTACTAACGTGTGCCCTGGGAGCAGTCAGATTCGCCTTCAGCAAGCCTGACGACCTCAGTTTCCGAAAAGAAGGCAACCGCGGCCCGGGAGGCCGCGGTTCCTGATGTCCAGCAAATCCTAGCGGCGGCCCTTCTTGGCTTTCTTCTTGGCCTTTTTCGCCGGTTTTTTGGCCGCTTTTTTCTTGGCGGGCTTCTTTGCGGCTTTCTTCTTGGCCGGTTTCTTCGCCGCTTTTTTCTTGGCGGACGCTTTCTTAGCGGGCGCTTTTTTCTTTGCAGCCGGTTTCTTGGCGCCGCCACCGCCGCCGGCGGGGGCGGCGGGTTTGGGTGCGGGAGGCGGTGGAGGAGCAGGCGCCACCGGTTCACTCATGTCCGGTTCCGGCACGCCGGCTTCTTCTTCCTCCTCTTCTTCCTCTTCGAAATCCTCTTCGAGCGACTCGCTGTAGGCGCCGCTGTCGCCGAATTCTTCTTCGTCATCACGTCCGTAGAGTGTGGGATCGTAGAACGTCATTGCTCCTCCTGATCTTATTTTGGCTCCTGGCGCAACAATGGCCACGCAAGGTTGCCGGGCACGAGAGATTAAAAGACCACCAGAAACTTTGTGCTGGAACGGCGCGCGATTATAGCACGACGTTTAGTGCAGTCTGCAAGGGCCGAGGTCACATGAGCCCTGCCTATCCTGTTACCACACGAAGCGAGGGAATGGAAGAAGATTCGACAGCTTCCAAAGGAAACCCGGCCAAGGGCAGCGGCGACGAAGAGTCGCCGGGGCGGAAGCGCCTGAAAAGAGCGGCGGGAGCCGGTAACGGCTCCCGCCTTGGGTTGCGGCCTGGGAAAAGCTGGACTACTCGTGTTTCCGGCCAGTAGTGAAAGGCAGGCCGGGGAGAACTTCGGTGCCTTCCTGTTGTACGGCCTGCAGGGCGCTGGGATCGAATCCGAGAGCCTGCACGATGGTGGGCGCCACCTGGCGGGTTTCCACCGTCCCGGTAAACGTGCTGGGCGAGTAGCTGGGGTTGGAGACGATCATGATCACGTTGCGATCGTCGTTTGCAAAGCCGCCGTGTTCTGAGACCTTGCTGGTCCCGCCGGTATAAACCACGCCCACGTTGGGTGCGACGATGATATCCGGCGTACGCGAGTCGACCAGAGGGTCGGGGAAAGACAGCTTCAGCGAGTTGCCGGCGAAGATTTCGCCGCCACCGTCGATGCTGCGGTTGGCCATCAGGGTAAGAACGTCGGCCGTGGTCTGGCTCTGATCGGTGAGCCAAATCAGGGAGACATCGTCCTCAAGCGCCTGCGCAACCGGCAGCCCGGGTCCTACGCCAGAGGGCGAAAGGACTTGGGAAGGTGGCATGTCGGAAGGATTGTCGGCCGGGATGCGCAGCAGGGCCGTGATATCGATGGGCGACTGGCCGTGCTTGGCGGTGATGATGATCAGGGTGGAATCGTAGAGGCCCTGCTTCTTCAGTTCACTGACAAACTGGCCGATGGAGGAGTCGACGAACTCGATCTCGCCCAGCAGTTCCGAGCTGGGGGTGCCGAGGGCGTCGAGGTAACCGCCGGTCTGGCTGATCGACTTCTCGACCAGCTTCTGACCGACACTGACGGACTGGAAATTGGCGCCGAATAGGGTTGGCACCGGCGCAGTTTGGGAGCCGTCGTGGGTCTTGCCGTCGATCTGGTTAAGAATCGCCTCGACATGCAGCTTGTCATAGCACTGGATGTTGGCGAAGCTGGTGGTCCAGTCCGTGAGCGAGGTGGGGTCGGGGATGACGTGGCAACTGGGCACGTTGTAGCCCTTCTGGTTGAGAGGCACGGCAGTTGAGTTGATCTCAGGACCGAAGAAATCATTGACCCCGGCGCCGCTGGGGCCGTTCGTCCACTCATAGGAGGGATGCTTGTCCGTCCAGGCCGTGTAGCCGCCGTTCTGCTTTACCACTTCGAAGATGGTGTTCACGCGCAGGTGGCTGTGAGGATAGACGGGAGCGCAGTTCTTGGTGGAATCGCGCGGCAGGTAGTCGGAGTTGATGCCGCCGCCGCCGTTGATCTGGGTTTAGTCCACGTCAATCTCCTCATCGTAGCCCACCTGAGTGCCGATGACGCTGGGGCAGAGAGTGGGACCGCCGATGATGCCGTAGGGCGTGGTCGTATAGGGCGGCGAGAGATTGCGGTCATAGCTGACGTCGTAGTAAAAACCGGCGCTACGCGGAGTGCCGCCGGTAACGATCGCTGTGAGGCCGGGGAAAGAGTCCGAGGGACGCGGAGTCAGGGCCTGCAAGAAGTTAACTCCGTGCTTGCTGAGTGCGGCCAGCGAGGGGCAATAGGGGAAGCCGTTGTTCACGGTGCTGATGCTTTTGGAGCAGTTGGCGAAGTCTAGAGAATGCATGCCGTCAATGCTGATGAGCAGCACATGCTGGATTGGGTTGCTGCCGGGCGCCTGGGCGAATGCCGCCGAGGCCGCGAGCAACACAGCCAGTAGCGGCACGCTGACACCAAGTCTGCGAGTCGAATTCATGGATGTCCTCCTGGGGGATTGAGAAAAAAAGCTCTTCGAGAATTAGCAGAGGAAGATAAACGGCAGGTGAGGGCAGAGTTAACTGGCGGTGAAAAACGGAGGGCGGGCTGTGGATTTCTGGCAAGAAACAAGCGCGCTCCCCAGATCAATATCCGAAGAGCGCGGGAATCGATCAGCTCGAAAGTGAAGGCTTACTTCAGGGTCTTCACGAAGTCGGCCACGGCCTTGGCGTCGTCGGCGGAAAGGCTCAGGGGTTTTTTGTGCGGCGGTTTCTTGGCGTCATTGCCCTTGGTGAGCAGATCGGTGATCTGTTCGGCGGTGAGGGTGGTGCCTTTCAGCGCGGGACCAATCTTGCCCTGGCCCTCGGGGCCGTGACAGGTGGCACACTTGGCTTTGAAGGTTGCGCCTCCGTCTTGGGCGAAAGCCGGCAGGGCCAGCGATGCGGACATTGCGATCACGAGAACCAGGATGAGCAGATTACGGATTTGCATGAAAAACTCCTTTGGCTGCTGGAGATTTTGGCTAGTTGTGAAAGCCGAGGGAAATTGTACGCCGGACGGGGTGCAATGGGAAACATGGCAGGTGCGGGATTCGTCGTGGCGGACGCTTCTATCTGTTTTGCTGCACGACCAGAATCATCCCCGGGCGGAGAACGGCCACGTCGCCGTTCTTGCGCTTGAGGGCGGCGACGGTGGTCTTGTAGGTGGTGGCGATCGAGTAGAGAGTCTCGCCGGTTTTCACGGTGTGATGGAGCACGCTGGGCTCCGAAGTATCTTCGTAGGCGCTCTTTGATTTGCCCGCGGGAACCTTGGCAGTGGCCGTTTCCGCAGGCTTCCGGGTGTGCCCGGCCGACTTAGCGGTTGAGCCAGCTTCGCTGCTGGGCGTTACCGGCAGGTGCAAGGCCAGCACTTTCCGGCCACGCAAGCTATCGCCGCGGGGCAAGCCGTTCCAGCGGCGAACCATCTGAGCGGAAACGCCGAAGTTCTCGGCTACCGTCTCAACTGTGTCGCCCTTGCGTACCTTGTAGCGCGTGATCCGGCGCGCGTATGTGGAAGTATCGCTGACCGGATGCTTGCCGGCCGCTACCGGGATGATCACCCTGGCGCCGGCTTCGAGTTCTGTGCCGTCGAGGTGATTGGCCGTCGCAATCGACTTGGCCGTGACGCGATAGGAGCGGCTGAGGGAAGCGAGCGTGTCGCTGGGCTGAACCTTGTGATAACGCCACCACAGCCGCATGTCGCTCGGGATGGCAGCGATGGCCGTCTGGTACTGATCTTTGGTCCCGGCTGGCAGGTGGAGCTCGAATGCGCCCTCTTTCGGCGTGGTCAGCCGCAGCAGGCTGGGATTCAGTTCCTGCAGTTGGGCGGGGGCCGCGTCCACACACTCCGCCACCAGGCGCAGATCCACGGGATAGTTGATGGTCACTTTGTCGAAAGCGACCGGCTCGTCCATGGAGACGTCATCAAAACCATACTGTGAAAGATTCTTGGTCACGATGGTGACGGCCAGGATGATGGGAACGTAGTTGCGCGTTTCCTTGGGCAGAACGTTGCGGCGGTAGAGTTCCCAGAAGTCGGCGTAGCCGGTGCGCCGTACCGCGGCCTGCACCGTGCCTGGGCCGGAGTTGTAGGCAGCCATAGCCAGATACCAGTCGCCGAACTGGGCGTAGAGATCTTTCAGATGGCGGGCGGCGGCGCGCGTGGATTTTTCTGGATCCTGGCGATCGTCTACCCACAGGCTGCGCTGCAGGCCGTAACCTCGAGCGCGGCTGCCCATAAACTGCCAGATGCCGCGAGCGCCGGCGCGGGAAACCGCCAAGGGATGAAAGCCGGATTCGGCCTGAGCCAGATAAATCAGATCCTGCGGGACGCCCTCCTGCTTGAGGATCGAAACCATCATGTCGTGGTAGCGGCCGGAGCGGGCAAAGGCGCGCTCGAAAGTGCCGCGTCCACGATTGGAAAAATAGCTGATGTAGCCGGCGACCTGGTCGGTCATCATGAGCGGCAGATCGGAGTGGGTCGACTTGATCTCGGCCTGCGCCTTGGCTCTCACGCTGGCGTCGGCCGACGGGGTGATGCCGTTGGTCTCGTCGATGGGTGCGGGCTCGGACTTCTGCGCCTCGGAGTCGGATGCAAAGCCCAGGGCCCCCAGATCCAGGTGGTTGACGCCTTCGACGATGCGATCGAATTCTTTTTCCAGGCGGTCGTCGGAGCGGACGTCGAGGCTGCTGCCCAGCAAGGCGTTAAAGGCGTTGTCGAAATCCTGCTTGGCGGCGTTTGTCTGGCCAGCGTGGTAGGCGTCCAATCCCGCCTGATAGTCCTTTTCCACCTGCGCCACCAGGACAGCTACTGGATCGGGATTTCTTGGGGAGGATGGCGTTTGTGCTTTGGTTTCGGCCGGAGCCTCGGCTGGGACCTGCGGTGGCTTTGCAGTAGCTTGGGGCGTAGCAGGCCGGGCCTGCGGCGAAGCTGGCACCGGGGCTGCCGCAGCGGTAGTCAACGCCGGGGCACTCGTCGCCGGCAGCAAGGCAACCGGCTTCTGGGCGGTCTGACAGGAAGAAGCCATCCCAGCCAGGATGGTCAGCGTCGCGATCCGTACTTTGAGTTTTGCAACTCGCATATTTCTCTATGAGATACGGATTGCCTCCGGGGTTAAGGCCCGGTGAATTCTATCAAAAATCGTACCCCGGCGTCTGCCTTGGGTCAACGCCGAAAAGGAACCGCCAGTGGTTACTTTCGGCACAGCGCCGCATGGTTACCCGCAGGGCTTACTACTCAGACGGCGGAAACTGGCTAAAGGTTTGAAAGAGATCGATGCGACTTCCGGCCCGGTCGGCGACTGCGTCAGACGCGCCAGTAGTCTGGACGCCAAGTCTGAATCGCTTTCTTGATGTCCGCCCGGGAGAGCTTCTCCGAGAGGGCACGCTCGACCAGCTTCGGTACCTCGGCATCCGATGCAAAGCGCAGCGCGATGAGCTGGTCTTCGGTCAACTCCGGAATGCGGGAGCGCAACGGCTCGGACAACAGAGTAGCAAGCCGCAGCCGCTCTTCCAGGCGAATCACCCGGTCCTGCACCTTAAGCGCGTAAAGGCGAGTCTTGAGGAGTGCGATTACCGCGGCCACCGAGATGACAAAGAATGATCCCGTGTGGAAACTGGGGCGCCAAAGGAAGTGGATGGTGCCACCGATGAGGGACAGGGCGAAGATCGGCAATGCGACAAAGTGAAACAGCGGATCCAAACGCGTGTGGTTGGCGAAAGTCTGGGTTTTTTTTTCGGCCATGACGAAGGGCCTCCTTGCAGCGGACTGGCAAGTGTAGCAGAGGAACAGTTCTCAGTTCCCGGTTCTCAGTTCTCAGTTGAGATCAAAACCCACGGAGCCTGCCGGGTTTATTTCCTTTCAGAATGTCGACAAACTCGCTCCTGTGGGGTTTGCTTTTCTGAGAACTGAGAACTGAGAACTGAGAACTGAGAACTCGGCTCGTGCTCCCCGAATCCTTTCTCCAAGAAAAGGAATCCAAAGCGCCATGAAAGCCATTCAAGTGAAGCAAGTCGGTGGACCGGAGGCGATGGAAGTCGCGGAGTTACCGGTCCCGCAGCCGAAGGCGAATGAAGCGGTGGTGAAGCTGGCTGCCTCAGGTGTGAACTTCATTGATGTCTACTTCCGCGAAGGGCGGTACAAAGCGCCGCTGCCGTTTGTTCTGGGGCAGGAAGGGGCAGGCGTAGTCACGGCCGTCGGCGCGGAGGCAAAATCCGTGAAGATTGGGGACCGCGTGGCCTGGAGCGGGCTGCTGGGATCTTACGCCGAGTATGCCGCGGTGCCGGCGGACCGACTGGTGCCGATTCCGCAAGGCGTGAGCGACCGCGAAGCGGCTGCAGCCATGCTTCAGGGCATGACGGCACATTACCTGTCGCACGATACGTATCCGCTGAAGCGTGGCGAGACAGCGCTGGTTCATGCCGCGGCCGGTGGCGTGGGCCTGCTCCTGGTGCAGATGGCGCACGAAATCGGCGCCCGCGTGATCGCCACGGTTTCTACCGAGGAAAAGGCGAAGCTGGCGCGCGGCGCCGGGGCCGACGAAGTGATTTTGTATACGCAGGCCGACTTCGAAGCTGAAACCAAACGCCTGACCGACGGCAAAGGCGTGGATGTGGTCTACGACTCGGTGGGCAAGACCACATTCGAGAAAGGACTGAACATCCTGCGGCCGCGCGGAATGATGGTGCTGTTCGGCGGGTCGAGTGGAGCGGTGCCACCGTTTGATCTGGTCGCGTTGTCACAAAAGGGATCGCTTTACGTGACCCGGCCCACGCTGGCGCACTACATCGCCACGCGCCAGGAGTTGGTGGCGCGGTCGGGCGCAGTGTTCGGCATGATGGCTGCTGGAAAGCTGAAGCTGCGGATCGAGCATACCTACCCGCTGGCCGAGGCGCAGCGCGCACATCGCGATCTGGAAGGACGGAAGACGACGGGGAAGCTGCTGCTGATTCCGTAGGATAGTGTGGCGCGGGCACTCCCTTCGGCTTCGCTCAGGGCAGGCTTTGCCCGCGAAATGCGTGCGGCGCAGTAGGTCGGTGCATGCACCTGTTTCCACCTGAGCAGTTTGCGCTTCCGGACTTCTCGGCGGTCAGCGCCTGCGGATGTAGTTGCGCGCGTATTCCGGCACGGTCTGCCCGGCGAGGAGTCGCGGATCGTTGATCGGCGCGCCTGCCGTCATTTCCAGGGGGACAACTCCAGCCCAGGTGGGGAAAGAATAATCCTCTTCGTCGTCGATGGGCGGGCCGATGCGGACCTTGGCCGAGAATTCTTCGATGGGCACGCGCAGCACAGATGTTGCTTTAAGTTCGCGCTCGTTGGGCTGGCGGGAGTCGGCCCAGCGGCCGGGCAGGATGTGCTCGGAAAGAAGGCGCAAGGCCTCGATCTTTTCCTCCGGATCATCCACCAGAGCCGCCTTTCCGAGAACGAGCACCGAGCGGTAATTCATGGAGTGATTGAAGATGGAGCGGGCAAGCACGAGCCCATCGAGCAGCGTGACGGTGATGCAGACCGGCACGCCGTCTTTCATCTGGCGCAACATTCGGCTGGCGGCGGAGCCGTGAATGTAGAGGCTGTCGTCCTTGCGTCCATAGGAAGTGGGAATTACGAAGGGCTGGCCGTCGGCCACGAAGCCGACGTGGCAGAGGAAGCCTTCGTCGAGAATGCGATACGCGGTTTCGCGATCGTAAACGGCGCGATCGGCTTCGCGGACCAGACGCGTCCGCGGCGTGGGCGTATAGGGTTGGGACATTGGGGAACGAACTCCGGCAAGCGCCAAGGATGGGTGAAAGGAAAGTGTAACAGGACCTCTGCCTGACATTTGACCCTAAGATTCTCAACGGTACAGCCGAAACTCTCGGCTGCGCCGTTTAGACTTCAGCCCAGCCACTGGGGATTGCGGTAGGTGCCGTCGAAATCGTGGCTCGTCTTGTAGCGCTCGTACTCTCCTTTTCCGGCGGCAGGCGCGGTTTTGGCGAGCAGGCTCGCGACCTCTCCCTGGCTCATCGGCTTGAAACTGCGCGCGGCCTCCAGCGCCTGCTGCAGGATCTTCAGCGAGTCACAACCGGTGATGACTACGCTGGTGGGCAGGTTCATGGCGTAGCGCAGACACTCCACCGGCGTGGCCGTATTGCTCTTTAGAATAATCTTGTCGCCCATCGGTTTCATGCCCAGTACGCCGATCTCGTCCTTCACCAACACCGGCAAGACTTTCTTCTCGAAGCTGTCATAGTGCGCGTCCATTACGTTGAGCGGCATTTGTACGGCATCAAATGCGAATTGATGGCTGGCCGCGGTCTCCAGCATCTTGAGATGAATGTCAGGGCTCTTATGTCCGGTGAAGCCGATGTAGCGTACTTTACCTTGCTTCTTCGCTTCCAGGGCCGCTTCCATGCCGCCACCTGCCGCGAAGATCCGGTCAGGATCAGTGTCACGAATGATTTCGTGAAACTGCAACAGGTCAATGCGGTCGGTTTGCAACCGGCGAAGCGATTCCTCGATCTGCTGGGTGGCCGCTTTTCGCGTGCGTCCGTCAATCTTGGTCATGAGAAATGCTTTCTGCCTGTATCCCTCTCGAAGCGCCTTGCCCATGCGAATCTCGCTTTGGCCGCCGTTGTAGTCCCAGCAGTTATCGAGAAAGTTGATGCCGGCGTCGAGCGCCGTTCGAATGATGCGGATGCTCTCTTGCTCATCCGATTGCATGCCAATGTGGTAGCCCCCCAGCCCTACGATAGAAACTTTTTCGCCCGAGCGGCCGAGGGTGCGCGTGGGAAAAGGAACATCGGCGGCGTATGCGAAGTTGCGGCTTAAAGAAGTCATAAGAGTGCCAACTGCGGCGGTTTTGAGGAAACGTCTTCGATTCATGCCTGGGACTCCTGCCATTGAGAGTCAGTCTGCTGGGCGGGAGTTGCAAAGAAATTGATCGAGATCGGAGACCCAAGAGTCCAGGAAAAACGATGCGTCTGGATTCCGGACACGACGCGGAAGCCGGAAGCCAGATCAAAACCGGATCAGAACTAATACCTACCAGTAAAATTTCAGCGCGAACTGGAACTGCCGCGGATCGTAGGCCGCTGTAGCCTGGCCCGCGTTTGTGAATAATGGACTAACCGCCGCCACGTTGTACCTGTTGGCAATATTGAACATGTCAGCGATCAATTCCATGTTGTAGCGCTCGCCGAAGTAAATCCGCTTGGCGAAGCGCACGTCATCGAATACCGTCCACGGGGTTACGCCGGCGTTGCGGCCCAGGCTGCCATCGAGGCCGATTAGTGTTACGTGGGGAAAGCTGGCGGGTGAGGAAGAAGGGGGAGTGAAAGCCTGATAACAAGACTCCTGGAAAACGCCGGTGGGAGAGAACTTCGAATTGACGGACCCGTTGCCGATGGCCGTGCAGGTGGCGTTCACGACGGTGTTGGGGCGCACCGTAAGGGTGGAGTTCTGCAAATTGTCATCGCTGCCGGTGACGATGTTGAAAGGCCGTCCTGAGGAGAACTCGATCAGGGGAGAGAACGTCCAATTGCTAAAGACTTTGCTCGCGAAGCCGCTGCCGCCCAGCTTGCCGGACTGGTAGACGCCGCTAAAGACAAAGCGATGGCGCTGATCGAAGGTAGAGTTGGAACGATCGAGGGCCGGGTAGTAGCTGTCCTGCGGCGTTTGCGTAGATTGCAAATCGGTGGAGTCGTCGATGGCATGCGACCAGGTGTATGAGGCAAGGAACTCATAGTGATTGCTGAAGCGCTTGCGGAGATTGGCGGTCAGCGCGTGATAAACGGAGTTGCCGTTGGAGTAGTTGGCATCTTGATCGCTGAAGGGGACGCAACCGCCAAGAGTTCCGAGAAGGTTGGTGGGGATGGGGTTGCAGGAGGTATTGAAGCCGGCGGTGCTGTATCCGAATGCCCGAAACTGCTGCATGACAGCCGGCACCTCGGCTACGCAGGCGCCTGCGCCAGCCGTTGTCAGAGCATTGGCAATCGCCGGATTCAAGCCGCCGGGGCGGAAAAAGTTGGTCAACGCGGCGGACACCCAGTAAAGTCCATTATTAGGGTTTTGGCCGCAAGGCGCGGCCCCCAGTCCTACACCCTTTGGCCCACCGGCGACCGCGAAAGACGTTGGATCACTGTAAGCCGCCTGCCAGTTTGCCACCAACAGGTCGCCCCGCTGAGTGTTGGCATTGATAGGCCGGTTCAGATGACGTCCACCATTAAAATTGTAGCCCACGCTCAGGGCGAACCCGTGGCCAAGGTCACGTTCCACCGTGAAGTTTGCCTGCTGGGAATAGGCGTATACAAAGTTCTTACCCATGGGATAACCAAAGGGTTGAAATAGCAGCGGGAATCCGTCCTGGATATAGTTCTGGTTGAGAAACAAATTGGTTGAGCTTGACAGGAAGGGATCGAACCGCTGTGGGTTCGGGTTGCCGTTGGCCGAGGTCGTCCCATAGCCAAGAATGGCATTCGGCGCTCCGGGCGCGCACTGCGGAGCGCTGAAGAGGTTACCCTGAAAGACCGGGATGGCATTTAGATTAGCCGGATTATTCGCTGTGGAACAGAATCCAAGGGAAGCGAAGTCTAATTGGCCGCTGGTCGAACCGTCCGAGGCTTGGCCAAGGAAGTAGAGGCCCAGCAAAGGGTGGTCAAAGAATATTCCATACGAAGAGCGGATTACTGTTTTTCCGTCTCCCTTGGGATCAAAGGCGATGCCGATGCGCGGCTGAAAGTTCTTCTTGTCGATCTGGATGCCCTTTTGTATTCCCAGGATGTTGTACCCAGTTTGAGCCGTGTCGGCCAGCCCGGTTGGCGGGGGGAATGTCGGCGGGAATTCCACATCGTAGCGCAGTCCGTAGTTGAGCGTGAGATTGCTGTTCACGCGCCAGGAATCCTGCCAGAAGAGCCCCAGCGGCTTGTTGGAGAGCGAGTCGTTGGGATTGCCGAGACCTTGAACAAAGCCCCCCGGGATGCCGAGGCCATAGGCCTGTACCGCGTTAAAGGAGGGAACGCCTGGAAGCAGGGCATCGCCGCCGAAGTCGAACAACCCACCATAATTTACCGTGAAGGTGGCTTGGATCGGAATGTAGTTGAAGTCCACGCCGAATTTGGTGTTGTGCCTTCCGATGGTCCAGGAGAAATTGTCGGTGAACTGGTAGCGTTTTTCGACGCGTTGTTCGTAGGAGTAAGGCTCGCGGCCGAAATAAGCGTATCCGACAATGTCCACAGCCGGGTCGTTGCCGCTGGCGGTCTGGGTGTTATAGAAGTAAGACAAGCCGCGGCGCGCGAACTGGAAGCGGAATTCATTCACCTTATTGGCGCCAATCGTCCAAGTATCCTGCACGACTCCCGCCACGTCGCGGTAAGTCTGTTCGGAGGTACGCGAGTAGGCGTTCTGTCCGAAAGGCTGGTCCTCGCCGTTGACTTCGATGCCTGTGACCGTGCTCGGGCTGACATTGGCGCGCAGGGTCAGGCGATTGTTGGCGTTCACGTTGTGGTCGATGCGAAGCGAGTAGAGGCTGGTACCTTCAAAGACGGGGAAATTGCCGGCTTGCGAGGCCAGCGTCTGATACGACGCCGGCAGTCCGGTGCAATAGAACGGAAAGTTAGCAACCAGCGGCGAGGCGAACGTCGGATTGCAAGAAGTAGGAAACTGCTGCAGCCCAGCGGGAACGAGAGCGGGGCCAAGGCCCGCGAACCAAGCCGGATAGCTTCCGTTCAAAGCGATGCCCGAGGAAGCACCGACCATGAAGGCATAAAGCGGCGCAATGGGGTTCGTGGGGTTTTGGCTCAGAAACGTTGCCTGAGCAGGCGTCGCCAGGATGTCGGGGAAGGTCCCCCCCGGCGCTCCAAAGTCGGGCGAGACATCGACCGGCGTAAACCCGTAGTACGAGGCAAACGCTGGATTGGCCGCCGTAGGAAGTGAGGAGAATCCGGTCTCATGGCGGCGAGTGACTTCATAGGAGAAGTAATAGTAAGTCTTGTCCTTCTTGATGGGACCGCCAAACGCAGCGCCTGCCTGCACCCGGGTATAGGCAGGGTTCGGAACGGTACTGAATGGATTCACTGCCTGGAAATTGCGGTTGCGCAGGAATCCGAAGATGTCGCCATGAAAGTCGTTCGATCCCGAGCGCGTGATGATATTCACCACCCCGCCGGCGGCGCGTCCATATTCAGCTGCATAACCGTTGGTAATGATCTGAAACTCCTGCACGGCCTCTTGAGATACAGTGGAGCGGACGCCGTTCACGGAATTGTCGGTAGCGTCAGCGCCATCCACATTCACCAGGTTCGAGCGGGCGCGCTGACCGCTTATGTTCAGCCCGGACGTGGGAGCGGCGCCCGTGTTGGGTGCGTTGTCGCGGACCACCTGAGAATCCGTCAGCGTGAAATTGATGTAGTTGCGGCCATTGATCGGCAGATTGTCGATGCGGCGCTGTCCAATCGTGTCCGTCGTCGATGTGCGCGAGGTCTCGATCAATTCCGCCTGCGAACTGACCTCCACTACTTCCCTCCCGGTGGCGACCGCCAGCGAGACCGGAAGCTCCACAAGTCCCCCGACCGTAATGCTCACATCCTTCGCTTCGGCCTTGCCGAAGCCGGCCGCTTCCACTGTGACTGTATAAGTGCCTGGGGGTAGCTGCCGCACACTGTAGCCTCCCTGGCCGTCGCCAGTGGCGGTGCGTTCCACGCCTTTGGCAACATCGCTTACTGTGACCGTGGCGTTGGTCACAAGACTACCCTTGGGATCCTTCACGGTTACGTGCAGGTCGCCCGTGGCGACGCCGCCTTGTCCGAAGGCGATGGAGGAAAGCAACAGGAAGAGCATTGAGACGGAGAAAGTTTTCAGGTTGCGGATCATAGAGTCTCCCTTGAGTCCGCCAACTTGAAAGTGGCGGCAGAAACAACTCCAACGGCGGTTGGCCGAAATATGTCCAAGATTCTTGGGGTTGGCACGTCCCGCTGGTTTTTACACCAGAACGGGTAAGGAAAACAAGGCGGGAATGATCGGGGGTGGTGCGCAAGTTAACTCGACACGGTGCTAGGGCACGGCGACGCCGGGAGCGAGAGTGGCATAAATCGCGCCGCACCGTCTGTGATCAATGTCACAACTAGCGGAGAGCGGACAGGCGAACCGGAACCGCGGGATTCTGCAGTCGTCCCAGCAGCATGGCGGCGCCGCTCACTTGTTCGTAACGCTCGACCACGCGCACGGCGGCAAAGCCGGAGTTGGGCCAGGCCAATGCCAGGTAGATCCGCGCCAGCGCCACCGTGGCATTGCGGCGGAGCAGCAGTGCGTCATTCACCAGTTGGTGCGCGGCTCCGGCAAAACGCGGATCACCGCCAGCGAGGGCAGCTTCGCCCACGCGCACCAGCACCGCGGCGTTGTTCGCCGCGACATGGACATAAGCAGCCATGGCGCGCAAGCGTTCACGGCGGACCACGCGGAACTGAGCGGGCGGCAAACGGCGCCGCAGGTAGTCGTCCTCAGCAGGATCGATCAAATTGCGAAACGCTTCGATGTCGATTGGACGGATGGTTCCAGCCAAGTTGGTGCTGCCCTTGGCCTGCAGGCTGTGCGTTATGGCTACGCTCAGAATAGTGACGAGCGCAAGTACGGCGGCGATGACGAGGACGATGGCCAGATTCATTGGTGTATGAGACGCTCCAGTTCCCGGTTCCAGATCTCGAGGCTGTGCTCGGGTAAGAGAACCGCAGACGTAGTGACAATCTTCTGGGGAAAGAGGAGGTAGTAAAACCAGATTAGGACACAGACGTGATACGTGGCCATGATGAGGAAATCAAGGAGGTAGCTCTTCTGCCCGAGGAGCCAATGTCCAAAGAGCCAATCAGCCGTGAGGGCCCAGTAGGCCAGATAGACAGAAGCAGCGATTCCAAAGCCGAGTGTGATCCCAAGAACAGATCGCTCCCACCGCAAGTGGAAGTGAGCGGCGAAAACAAAAAGAAAAACAATCAGTCCACACTGAACCACACTCACGCTTCTACCGAGAATTCGCGTAGCAGAAATGAGCCAGAAAGGCGTGGGATTCGCATAGGCGGCGATGATCGTCGCTGTAAACACGAGAAAAATGCCGACGCCACTAATCAGTACCTTTGCCAGCCTGCCGAGCGGGGGGTAGCTACGCAGGAGGTGGTTGAAAACTTCGCCGATGACGACAAATTTTATGAAGACTTCAACGACCAGGAAGGAAAGGTAGCTCCACCAATAGATCGTAGCGGAGACCGGACTAACGTCTATGGCATAAATGACTGCTCCTCCGGTGGCCTCAAAAATAGCGTAACAAAAAAAGGCGGGGAACTGCCTATGCAGTCCCCGCTTCCACATGAGGAGAGCAAGAACCAGGAGAAAGATATAGGGCGCGACCCACAGGTAGTGCCACAAAAGTGAATGAGGCTGCAACATGACCACCGTCGGGCACTATAGCGCGGAAAGTTGCCTTCAGCAACATCGTCGCGAGCCGCGTTCGTTTTTTGTAACTTGACTCGATGCCTACGGCTTGCAGGGGCCCTGGCCGGAACAGTTGGCGCCGCCGCTACCACCATCGGCATGGGCAACCGTTGGAACTACCAGTGTATTCAGGAAGAGTACAGCTGCGGCAACGACGAGTAGCGCACGTTTCATGTTGTTTTTCTCCTTGTTTTGGAAAAGCGAACCGTGATACTTTCATGGCTTCCGCTTGGCGGAAAGATGACGACAGGCTCTTAGCTTGTTCGGAATTCGTAACAAGATGACGCTGAAGTCTGCTCTGCAGGATCTGCGAGAAACCACGCTGGCCGCCGTTTCCGGGCTGCTGGCGAAACTGGCTTATCTCGGCTCTTTGCGCCGCCGGGAGGACGGCGGGTACATGCACTGGGGCATGTCACTGGTGCATGGCGAGGAATCGTCGGACCGCGCGCTGAAGGCGGCTCACACCGAGGTCTTGTCCACCGTACTGCGGACTCCCATACCCGAACTGGTGGAGGACTTGCGCGAATCGAGCCAGGACAGCCAGAAAACCGCCGGAGTTTACGTCGAAGGCATGCGCGAACAGTTCAGCGAACTGCTCCCCTCACCGCAGGACACGGCCTCCGCCCGCCACCTTAATTCAGTGCTGGTTGCGCTTTCGAGCCTGGAGAAGAACCAAAAGCGTGCCACTCCGTCAGCTTCATAGCGACCCCCACCACTTGGCCGATGATCTCGGCTTCCTGGGGATGGCGCAGCACCCG
>OCZU010001275.1_pt1 | contig 16699 bp, 14 predicted proteins | sample 1539001 | NCBI WGS metagenome assembly OCZU01 (sample SAMEA3539306, study PRJEB22396) | soil metagenome | biome: tundra; feature: field; material: soil | place: USA | collected 2010-05 | depth 0.15 m | reverse complement strand
GTGGATAAATAAGCGATGGCGCTGTTGCGGGTGAGCACGAGAGCCGGTCGTTTTTTGTCGGGCGCGGCAAACTGGTAGAGCCGAACTTCGCCTCGGGCTATTCTTCCGGCCACGTAGCCTCCGATTCCCAGCCCCGCGCTTCCGCGTCGGCTTGCGAATGTCGCGTGTAGCCCTGGCGGTCGCGCTCTTCACTGGCTCGCAGTTCTAACTGGCGGAGATGTTGCCGCAGGGCGTCGCGCACCAGCGCGGAACGGTTTTGCTTCGTGCGCTTCGCGGCTTGGTCGGCCGCGTGTAACAGCTTTTTATCCAGCACGATTTGAACGACTTGCATATTGTGGAGTCGACTACACAATATACTCCACATCGAGAACATTTCCAAAGCACGCCGTTGTCTGCCACTAATCCAAAAACGAGGGCCGTCCGCGCCCCGTAAAAGTCAAGGACGCCCGTCACAGACTTTCACCCGAGTTCCGTGCGATCCTGAGGAAGCGATAAAGCAGGCAAGGGGGAAAGACGAGGCAGCGTAGCCGTGAACCAGTTTTCGACCGGCAAACACCCCAAAACACCCCCTTGACACGCTTCAACCCACTACGAGCCATGGCAAAGACGTAAGTCCTTATTTCAGAATACTTTGATATAAGTCCTTTAGTTTCAAAGACCAGACCAAAAAAATCCCGCCAAGCCCATGATTCCAGAAGACCAGGGGGGAGGGGGGTGGGGTACTAACCAGTAATCATCATGCCAATTTCGTTCGTTTCTCCAATTTTCCATACCCCAACTTCAAAAAATATTTTCGCAGCAATCCCACCCTAACGTCGCCATGAGCGCGACGTTAGGACGGGGCACCGACATCCGATTATTTGGATCGCGAAGACTCTACTGCTTGTCGTAGACCGCGACTGACTTCACCGGCTTTCCGTCCGCGCCTGTGCCTTTGGAATTCAGGGTCAACGTCTTTCCATCGTGAGAAACTGTCGCGGAGGTGCTGCCTACGGCTTTGTCTCCCTTTTTCAGCGTGGATGAAAGCTGGTGGGAGTTCAGTTGCTTGATGGCGATGTGGTCGGCGCCATAGGGCGCTCCAGTTCCGGCGATTTCACTATCCTTGCCGTCGTACTTGGAGGTGTATCCGAAACTGAAGGCGGTACCGTCGGCACCCACGCCTTCGAACTTGTAGGTCACAGTGTCGCCATCCGCTGAGGCGGTGCGCGTCAGGCTCTTTGGAGCCTTCCCCGCCGGATACTTCGACTTCTCCAGGTTTAGCTTCCAGGTACCGACAAAAGCCGCGCTCTGGGCGAGCATCGAACCTGCCAGTGCAAAACAGGCTACGGCCACCGCGAAAATCGCCATACTTCGCTTCATGAATGTTCTCCTTGTTGTGGAATTAGCGGTGAGATGGAATTGAAAGGAAGGCAACCGCAGCCTCACCGCGGTGCAAGCGTATCTTCATCGGCTACGTGCGTCAAGGGTGCGACCCATCTCGCGACCGGGCTTCGATGCCGCGGCTTTCGCGAAGATTACGCCGTCCAAAGTTAGGAGACGAAAACCCCCACTCTAAATTTCGCAAAGAACGCGAAATTTAGAATAGGCCACTCTCTGTTATTACGAAAACGCTAACTCTTTGGCCCGCTGCACCGCCTTCACTACCGCCTTGATCAGGGTCACGCGCAGCTTACCTTCTTCCAATTCCATGATGCCGTCGATTGTGCATCCCGCCGGAGTTGTCACCGCATCCTTCAGCAACGCCGGATGATCTCCCGTCTCCAGCACCACGCGCGCGGCGCCCATCGTTGTCTGAGCGGCCAAAAGCGTGGCGATATCGCGCGGGAGACCAACCTTCACTCCCGCCTCCGCCAGCGATTCCAGAATGATGTAAATGTACGCCGGACCGCTCGCCGATAAGCCCGTAACCGCGTCCATGTGTTTTTCGTCGAGTGCCACCGTCCGTCCGACGGCATCAAAAAACCTGGTCGCCATTTCCAGATGATGGCGGCTGGCGAACTTCCCCTTACACAGCGCCGTCATGCCCGCGCCCAGCACGCACGGAGTGTTGGGCATCGCCCGCACCACCGCAACTTCTTTCTCCAGCGCCCGCTCGATCATCTCGGTTGGCACCGAGGCCGCCACCGAAATTACTAATTGATCTTCACGCACGTGCGCGCGAATCTCCCGCACTACCTCAGTCACCACTTGCGGCTTCACGCAGAGAAAAATAATGTCCGCGTTCTTTACCGCTTCGGAGTTGTCGGTGCCACTGTGGATTTTCAACTTCTCTTTCAGCATCCGCGCCCGCTCCGGATGGGCCACCGTTGCCCAAGTCTGCGCCGGAGAAAGCAAGCCATCGCGCAAGAACGATTGCAGCAGAATCGTCCCCATCTTGCCCGCGCCAAGAACTGCCACTTTCTTTTTGGAACTGAGATTCTTTGCCATAAGAGATTCTCCAAATAAAAAGTACTCGCGTGGTGACGGGGCTCTGCCCCGTCCCTCGATCCCCGCTCGCTCTACAGGAAGATCAAGATTACACCGGACCAGAAAATCGGCCCTGACTCTGTCCCGAGAGCACTTGCCCTCGAAAGTGTGGAGCGGACACTCTTGTCCGCTGGCGTTGACTTTGTCGAGATCACCCCTGCCGCTGGCGTCCTGAGTTCGAGAATGATCCCTCAAAGTTGAGGGTACCCCCACTTTTTTGGTCTATTAGAATCATAGACCTGGCGGGAATGGCCGCCAAAGTATTCGATCTAAAAGAGTTATCTTCAAAGTCTTCAATCGTAAGGACTTAGCTCCAAAAACAGCGGCAAAAATGGTTTTGGGGCAGCTTCGAGGACCGCCTTGAGGACGGATCTCGAAACTGCCCCAATGGGAAGACTAAGTGTCGCGCGCGGCACAACCTTAAGTCAACGGGTTTCGCTATCCCGTAATTTCGGCTGGCACTATTTTCAAGATCTCCCGTCCAATGGGCAGCGAGGCGGTAGCCGCTGGAGAGGGTACGTTTAACACATGCAAAAAACGCTCGCGAGCTACAAAACGGAAATCGTCGACCAGGACGCCGTCCAGCCCTACCGCCTGCGCCCGCACTCCCGATCCGCCCGGAGTCATATCTTCCATTCCTACTTCGGGCAACAGGCGCTGGCAGGACCTTACAAACTCGCGCTTGCGCAACGACCGGCGAAATTCTCCCAAAGCATTTTTCCAATGTTGCCGCGCCATGGCTCTGAATCCCTTATGCAGGAAAACTTCCATGGTTTCGCCAAGGTCGAAATCGCGCCAGCGATAGCCTTCGCGCCGGAAGGCGAGCACGGCATTTGGCCCGGCATCCACGTTGCCTTGAATGCGCCGCGTGAAGTGGACACCGAGAAAGGGGTAGCGCGGATCGGGCACCGGATAAATCAGCGCCCGCACCAGATCCTGGCGCGCCGGGGCCAAGTCGTAATACTCCCCGCGAAAGGGCACCAGAATCATTCCCGGATCGTCGCCCGCCAGGCGCGCGATCCGGTCGCTATACAGTCCGGCGCAATTGACCACGTAGCGGGCGAAAAAATCTCCCGCGCGCGTTTGGATCGCAATCGCTTTTCCGGAGCCCGTGTTCGAGGTACTGAATCCCACAACGCCGGCGTTCGTTCTGACCTCGGTTCCGCTTTGCTGTGCAATCTCCGCATACTTTGTTGTGACCGCTGCATAATCCGTGATCCCAGTCGCGGGCACAAATAGGGCGCGCACTCCGCCAACATGCGGCTCAACTTCGAGCATCTCCCCGCGTCCCAGCAGACGCAGACCCGTCAAGCCATTGGCTGCACCGCGGGCGAGCAAATCGTCCAGCCTCGCCGCTTCTGCAGAGTTGGTGGCCACAATCAATTTTCCGCAGACTTTGTGAGGAATCGCATGCTGGGCGCAGAACTCCACCATTTCCTGCGCTCCGGCCACGCACAGTCGCGCCTTCAGCGAGCCTGCTTTGTAGTAAACCCCGCTATGAATTACGCCGCTGTTGTGGCCCGTCTGATGCTGCGCCAGGGCCGGTTCCTTCTCCAGCACAACCAGGCGCCACCGGGGGAACTTAGCGCTTGCCTGCATGGCAAACGAGAGGCCGACGATTCCTCCGCCAATCACCGCGATGTCGTGAATCATGGGAGAGCCCGCGATCAAAAGGCTACCTCATCCGAGGCACATTTACCGTGACGGCGAAACAGGAAAGTGTGACGCAAGAAAAAGGTGCGGATAAAATCTGCGCCTCAATGCTGTACGAGAACTCCAAAATTCGCCGGAAGGTCCTCTTTTTTTGGACGGGGCAGAGCCCGGTCACCACACGCTTTGCTCTACTGCACGGTCAGGGTCAGCACATTTCCGTGCGCTGTACCGCCTGCGGCCGTAGCCGCCGCAGTAATCTGTGAGGTGCCGAGCGGCGTTGCCGCGACCAGATTCACAAAGCCGGTCCCCGGAGATTGCGCCAGAGCGGAGGTGGCCGTCACCGAAACCGTCGCTGGATTGGGCACCGCTGTCGGAGCACTATATAGACCGTTCCCGTCGACCGAACCGTTGCCGTTACCGGGGTCGACCGACCAGGTTACGCTCTGGTTGGAGGAGCCATTCACCGTTGCCTTGAATAGTTGCTGAGTTACTCCGGCAGGCCACAATTGGGACTCCTTCGCATAAAATACCGTACCGCTCGTTGGGCTCACGGTGACTGTTACTGGAGGAGGATTGCCTCCGCCTCCGCCCCCGACTCCGCCGCAAGAGATTTCCGCAATCAGCCCAAGCCCAAGACAAATTCTCGCTGCCACTCCGCGCAGACGCCGTGCACGTCTCGGTTGTCCCATCCCAATCATCCCAATCATCACCAGCCACACAAGGGTAAAAAAAGGCAAGATTCTTGCCGATCCAAGTCTGGAGGAGGGACCGCCGCCATCGGCCATCAAAGCCGCGCGCGGCATCGCTTGCGGGCGGGATTCTGTCCCTGAATTGGGCCCGATTGTGGTGATTGTCAATGCGACGGCTGTTGCTGCCGCGCCCGCCGCAATCGCTGCTGGACTGAATTGGCAGCCTGTCATCGCGGGGAGGTTCACGCACTGAAGAGTGACTGCAGAACTAAAAGCGACGTCCCCAACCGGGGTTGCCGTATATGTGAAGCTGGCGCTCTGCCCCGCGAGCACAGTTACGCTCGCGCTTCCTGTGTTCGTCCATGCCACGTCGGTTCCTACGGTCAAGGTTTCTGCAGGAGTCGCATGCGTCAGCGTTCCGTCCGTTCCCTGAATGGTGAAGCTGAACGCGCCCGCAGCCGCGCTGCCGAGTGTCACGGTAAACTGGGCTCCAGTCGTGGTCGGGGTTAGTGTGGGCGGCGAGATTGCGCAACTTGCCGGCGCCCCTGACGTGCAACTCAGAGAAACGGTTCCACTGTATCCGTTGAGCGCAGTTAACGTTCCATTCCAGGTGACGTTCTGATTCGCGACTGTCGTATTCGGAGTTGCGACCACCACAATCGCAAAGTCTGGAGTTGCCTGGGTCACAGTCAGGCTGAAGGTCTGCTTCTTAGCCGCGGGCGCACCTGCGGTTATGGCAGCGATCGTCACCGTCACTGGGCCTACCGCCGGAGTTCCTGGCTCCGCGGTTACCGTCAAAGTAACCGGCACGGGCGAAGTTGACGTCGGATTCACCGAAGCGGAGGGCGAGAACACGCATCGCGCGCCCGAGGGCAAACCCGACGGACAACTCAACGCCACTGTTCCTGCAAAACTTCCGGCTGCTGTTACCTGGAACTTGCTTGCTGACGAAGTTCCGCCTTGGCCCACGGTGAGCGAATTGGGATTCGGAGCCGACAAGTTGAAATCCACAACGTGCAAGGTCAAGGACGCGTCGCGGGTAATCGCGTTGGCATCGGTTCCGACCGCGTGCGCATTGAAGCTGTAGTCGTTGACGCTTCCTCCGGCTGTCAATGTGTAGGTTGCCGTGGCGCCGGTGAATTGTGCCCGCGTTGGCTGGAGCTCGCAGTTCGCGGGAATTGCGCCGCTGCAGCTTAGATTCACTGGACTGTTGTATCCGTTCTGCGCGGTGAGCGTGCCGTTGAAGATGGCGGACTGAGTTGGAAATATAGTCTGCGGGGAATTGGTGATCACGTTCGTGAAGCTCGGAAGAACCGCCAGCGCGAAATTCCAAATGCCTCGACCGTAGGTCGATGCCACCAGCGTTTTCGTGCCTCCATCGGGATTGAAAAGCTGCAACGCCGTCACTGGAGCGTTGGGCAGAAAGCCTGATACTCCGGGTCCGGGCGCGGGACCGACTTCAGTCCAATTCGGAGCGCTGGTTGGGCTGACAAAAACGCCAACGTCGGTTCCGGCATAAACCTGCGCGGCGCTTACATCCACGAGCAAGGCGTTCACTGGAGAGTCGGGCAATCCTGTGCCGGTCCAGTCCGTCCAGTTCAAGCCCGCGTTTTTGGTCTGCCAGACATGCGAGGTGGGAAACCCCGGCGTGCTGAATCCCATGATGCCGACGTATGCCGTGTTACCAGTTGCGTCAGAGGAATCGAGGGCGACCGACGAGATCGCGTAGCCGTTCGGATTGATATTCTGAGCCTCGTTCTGGGTGACATTCGTCATCAGGCTGACGCCGGCGTTGGTCGTTACCCAGACCTCGCCGCCCGGCGAGCCACTCAGCGGACCGAATCCATTTGTTACTGCGTACACCACCTGCAAATAACCGCTGGAGTTTGTGGGGCCGCCCGCCGTCAGCGCTGTTGCCAGGTTGATTTCGTTGCCAGTGCATAATCCGGTGCCTAACGTGTCGAAGTCGTTGCTCAGTTGAAGGGGACTGGTTCCGGTGGTGGTGATCTGCCAGACGCGGCATGTGCCTACCAGCATCTCGGCGCTGTTTTGGGGATCGAGGATGTACGGTGTGTTGTAGGCTCCTTCGTCTCCGCCGAGACTGGCTTCGTTTACGACCTCGGTGAATCCGCTGTCGTGCATCCGCTATACTAATAAAACATGTCCGTGATCAAAAACATCGGCGCTATCGCTCAAGGAATGGGCATTACCCTGAAGGAGATGTTTCAGCCCACCATTGTTGAGAACTATCCTGACGGGCCCGGGGCGACCAAAGGGGCGGTGTTTCAGGAGCGGTTTCGCGGCATGCACGTCTTGCAGCGCGATGAAAACGGGCTGGAAAAATGCGTGGCCTGCTTTCTTTGTGCAGCGGCTTGTCCGGCGAATTGCATCTATATTGAAGCTGCGGAGAACACTGCCGAGAAGCGGGTTTCGGGCGCCGAACGCTACGCCCGCGTTTATAACATCGATTACAATCGATGCATATTTTGCGGGTATTGTGTGGAGGCTTGTCCGACCGACGCAATTACGCACGGGCACGGATTTGAGCTGGCTACGTTCAACGCGAGCAGCCTGGTTTATAGAAAAGAGCAGATGCTGGCTCCGGCTCCGGCGCATATGGGAGCCAATCAGGTGTTTGCGCTATCGGAACTGGAATCGGGCGGCGTGAAGGGGACTTAGCGAGTTTCGAGTTTTCAACCAAACGCCGGTCCCGCAGCGGGACCGGCGTTGTTGTATACGGTCGCCGATCGCTGTTCGCTGTCTTTGATTCTGCTGCAGAGTTCAGGCCGAATCGAAGGCTGCTTAAGGTCATCAAAAAGATATGACGAGAGCCCGCCAACATCCTCTGGAAAAGATCCTTGAGAGTCGAATTGCCATCATCGACGGAGCGATGGGCACGACCATCCGCACTTATGGGATGACGGAAGAGGACATCCGCGGGGATCGCTTCAGGGACGCGACGAAGAGCCTGCTCAACAACGGCGACCTCTTCTCGCTGACCAAGCCAGAAATGATTGGCGATATTCATCGCCGATTTCTAGAGGCAGGAGCGGACATCATCGAGACGAATACCTTCGGTGCAACCAGCATCACCCAGAGCGAATTCTTTGTCGACGATCCGCGGGAGCGGGGCGGCCGGAAGGATCCGGCGTTTTATCAAAAGATTGTCGAAGATCCGTTTCTCGGCAGCCTGGCTTGGGATATCAATGAGCAATCGGCGCGGCAGTGCCGGGAATGGGCCGATCGTGTGGGTACTGCGACCTCGCGTCAACGGTTTGTGGCGGGGGCGATCGGGCCGCTCACCGTGTCGCTTTCGAACTCGCCCGATGCCGATGATCCGGGCTTTCGAGTCGTCACCTTCGATCAGGTTAAGACGGCCTATGCGCAGCAGGCGCGCGCGCTCATTGCGGGCGGTGTAGATCTGCTGCTGGTCGAAACGATCTTCGATTCGCTGAATGCGAAGGCAGCCCTGGTTGCCATCCGTGAGGTGTTCGACGAGGATGGGAAGCAATTGCCAGTGATGATCTCGGCCGCGGTGGGGCGTGGCGGCGAGACCATGATATCGGCGCAAACGACCGAGGCATTCTGGAACGCGGTGCGGCACGTGAAACCGTTGTCGGTTGGACTGAACTGCTCTCTCGGTCCGGATCTGATGTATCCGTTCCTGGAGGAATTGGCGGAGAAGGCGGATGTGGCGATCTCGTGCTATCCGAACGCTGGGTTGCCGAATCCGCTGGCGGAAACGGGTTTCGATCTCGGACCGCAAGATATGGCTCGTTATCTCGGCGACTTCGCACGGGGAGGGTTGATTAACATTGCCGGCGGTTGCTGTGGGAACACGCCCGACCACATCGCGGCGATCGCCAAAGCGCTCGAAGGCCAGCCTCCTCGAAAGCACGGGACTCAGCCTCGTGCCGAATCCTACGCCCTCCAAAGCGAGGGCAAGGAGTAAGAGTGAGCACTCCTTCCAGCCTAACTGCGCCCGAGGACACGCCAACCAAGCCACTGCGGCTCTCGGGATCGCAGCCCTTCACCCAGCAGCCCGGCGTCTATATCGTGATCGGTGAGCGGACTAACGTGGCGGGTTCGCCGAAGTTCGCCAAGCTGATCAAGGCGGGCAAATACGAAGCAGCGGTAAGCGTCGCCCGGCAGCAGGTTGAGAACGGAGCCAATGTCCTCGACATCTGCATGGATGAGGGCATGATCGACGGCGTTACGGCAATGACGCGCTTTTTGCAGTTGCTGGGAAGCGAGCCAGAAGTCGCCAAGGTGCCGTTTATGGTGGACTCCTCGAAATGGGAGGTCATTGAGGCGGGGCTGAAGTGTCTGCAAGGCAAGGGCATCGTCAATTCGATTTCACTGAAGGAAGGCGAAGAAAAGTTTCGCAAGAACGCCGCCGCCGTTCTCAAATATGGCGCGGCGGTGGTGGTGATGGCTTTTGACGAGCAAGGCCAGGCCGCGACTTACGAAGATAAGATCCGCGTCTGCAAGCGGGCTTACAGAATATTGGTCGACGAGGTCGGATTTCCTCCCGAAGACATCATCTTCGACCCAAATATCCTCACCGTTGCGACCGGCATGGAAGAGCACAACAACTACGCGGTTGACTTTATCAACGCCACGCGTTGGATCAAGGCCAACCTGCCGCACGCCAAGGTCAGCGGCGGCGTCTCCAACATCTCGTTCAGCTTCCGAGGCAATAACAAGGTGCGCGAGGCCATGCATTCCGCATTTCTTTATCACGCGATTGCCGCGGGAATGGACATGGGCATCGTGAATGCCGGGATGCTCGAGGTGTATGAGGAGATTGGGCCCGAGCTGAAAGTATTGGTCGAGGATGTGCTGCTAAACCGCCGTCCCGACGCGACCGAGCGCCTGGTGGATTACGGCGAAAAACTGAAAGGCGTCAGCCAGGCGGTCAGTGAAAAAAAGTCCGAGGAATGGCGCAACGGCACGGTCGAAGAGCGCCTTTCTCACGCGCTGGTCAAGGGAATCGACACTTATATTGAGATCGATGCCGAGGAGGCCCGGGTCAAGCTGGGCCGCCCTCTGCTGGTTATCGAAGGCCCGTTGATGGCGGGTATGAGTGTCGTCGGTGATCTGTTCGGAGCGGGAAAGATGTTCTTGCCGCAGGTAGTGAAGTCTGCCCGTGTGATGAAGAAAGCTGTGGCCCATCTCACGCCATTCATGGAGGCGGAGAAAGTCGCCATGGCGGCCGCTGGCGAGGTCGTCAAAGCGCAAGGAAAAATCGTGCTTGCGACGGTCAAAGGCGACGTCCACGACATCGGCAAAAACATCGTCGGCGTCGTGCTTGCCTGCAATAACTATGAGGTGATCGACATGGGGGTGATGGTCCCCTGCGAAAAGATCCTCGAACGGGCCAAGGCGGAAAAGGCGGACATGATCGGCCTGAGCGGACTGATCACGCCGTCGCTTGACGAGATGGTGCATGTGGCCCGGGAGATGGAGCGTCAGGGCTTCAAGTTGCCGCTGCTTATCGGAGGGGCGACGACCAGCCGGGCACACACGGCGGTAAAGATTGCACCGCATTACAGCGAACCGGTGGTCCACGTGCTGGATGCCAGCCGGGCCGTTCCCGTGACCACCAGTCTTCTCAGCGATGAGGGGAAGTCTGCGTTCGTGATGCGGCATCGCGCTGACTACGATGCGATTCGCAAGGCGCACTCCTCGCCACGCCTGACAGTCGTCTCCCTTGAGACTGCTCGCGCGCGGCGGACTCCAATTCAATGGCGTTCCGAAGATATTCCCCAACCCTCGTTTACCGGTGTGCGCGTGTTGGACAATTTTCCGCTGGCAACACTGCGCGACTTCATCGACTGGACGCCGTTCTTCCACACCTGGGGGCTCAAGGGTGTTTACCCCCGCATTCTCGAGCACGAGGGACAAGGCGCGCAGGCGCGTCAGATCTTCGCCGAAGCCAATGCTCTCCTCGATATCATCATCGAGAAGAAGTTGATTACGGCAAGGGGAGTGTATGGCTTGTTTCCCGCCTGTGCGGTGGGCGACGATGTCGAACTGTATTCCGACAGCGCGCGCAACAAAGTGCTCGAACGATTTCACTTCCTCCGCCAACAATCGAATAAGGAAGGTACGGAGCCGTGCCGGTCTCTTGCCGACTTCATCGCGCCCAAGGAAGCTGGGTTGCCCGATCACATCGGTGCTTTCGCCGTGACCAGCGGGATCGGCCTGAAGGCGCTATGCGACCGGTTCAGGTCTGAGAACGACGACTACAACGCGATCATGGCCGAGGCCATAGCCGATCGCCTGGCAGAGGCTTTTGCCGAATGCCTGCACAAACAAGTGCGCGAGGAATGGGGTTACGGTTGTGAAGAGGGCCTGAGCAACGCCGATCTCATCGCCGATCTCATCCAAGAGAAGTACCGGGGGATCAGGCCAGCTGCGGGTTATCCGGCGTGTCCGGATCACACGGAGAAGGGTCCACTTTGGCGTTTGCTCGATGTTCAGGCGAACGCCGGAATGCTGATCACAGAGTCGTTTGCGATGTGGCCCGGTTCGAGCGTGAGCGGACTCTACTTCGCCCACCCGCAATCACGGTACTTCAGCCTCGGCAAGATCGACCGCGATCAAGTCGCTGACTACAGCCAACGCAAAGGGATGTGCGTGGGGGAAATCGAGCGATGGCTCGGACAAAACCTGAACTACAATCCGGAGGAATAGCCTCGGGGGAGCCGGAGCAAGGTAGTTCTGCGATTGTGCCAGATCAAGATCTTAACGCTGAGATGCAGAGGAGCTAACGCGGAGAACGCAGGGGAATATCTGGGAGTATTAAACTATTCAGCCCGCCCATGGATCGAACACTCCCACCCTAGTTAGTGCCACGTCACTGATGTTGCGCGTTACAAGAGTCAGGTTGTGATGCAGGGCGGTCGCGGCCAGCAGTCCATCGATAACCGGCAGCAGTGATCCTTGCGCGGCCAGGAAGCCAGCGATTTGACCCCAGCGGTCGGCAATGGCCCGATCAATCGGAAGGATTCGGCTCTCGAAGCGAGCCAGCAGATTTCCACTTAGCCACGCTTCGAGTTTGATCTTGCGGGCTGGATCGGTGAGCGTGGTGATTCCCTTGCGGATTTCTCCCAGGGTAAGGACGCTGAGGCAAAGCAATTCTTCGTCGATGGAATCCAACCACTTGGTCACGCGGGGATTCGGCCGCGGCCTTACTAACTCCGAAACGACCTTGGTATCGAGCAGAAAACCGTTCACAGCTTGACCTTGCGTCCGAAGTCAGGCGGGCGTTCGAGGTCAATCCCCGAACCGACTAGAGGAGATTCGGCGAAGAATTGGACGAGGCTTGTTTTGCGGTTTCGATGTTTGAGTTTTTCGAATTCCTCCGCTCGGATGACGACGACGGCCTCTTTGCCTTGACGGGTAACGTACTGCGGTCCTTCGGCGAGAGCCCGGCGGAAGAGTTCGCTGAAGCGAGCTTTAGCGGTTTGAAGTTGCCAGGGTTGATTTTCAATCTTCATACACTAGTCAGACTAGTTAGATTATAGCATTTTTACGTTTACGGCTAAAACATATCGGCTCGCGCACTCGTTCGGCTACCCGCGCGCCCGAATCTGGAAGATCAGATTGACATTTGTCCGCCGTCTGGTAAGCATAGAAGCTAGCGGTGGGAGATCGCCTATGACCGTAACGCTGAACCTGAACCCCGAAGTCGAAGAGGGCCTGCTGGCCCGCGCGCGCGAGCGAGGCGTATCGCTGAACGACTACCTGCAGGAGATGGTGACTAGAGAAGCGGGCGTTCTCCCCAACTCTCCGTGCTCCGCCAAGGCGAAGAATCTGTCTGACCTGTTGCTCAACTCCCCGTTTGCCGGGGCTGGCCTCAATCTAGAGCGTTCTCAAGACTATCCTCGACCCACTGAACTTGAATGAACGGATTCTTGATCGATACGAACGTTCTGTCGGAGTACAACCGGCCCGGAGGCCCAAATCTTGCGTCAAGCGCTGGCTGGAAACCACGGCACGTGAACTACAGCACGTCAGCGTCATCACATTGGCGGAAATCCAGAAGGGGATCGAGCTACTCGATGAGGGCAAGCGCCGCACACAGCTTGAGCAATGGCTTACGCAAGATTTGGAAGCGTGGTTTTCTGGACGCGTTCTGAGTGTGGATCGTCAGGTGTCCCGCCGCTGGGCGTCGCTCGTGGCGCCGGCCGTGAAGCGAGGAAGACCGCTTCCCACGGTTGATTCATTGATCGCGGCTACCGCCCTTGCGCACGATCTGACTGTCGTCACGCGCAATGCCCGAGACTTTGAGAGCACTGGCGCAGCGACCCTTAATCCATGGTTGCCATGACAACCAGCTTAATAATCTCTGTGGCGTCGCTGGCTCTGTCGATCACCGTGGCGCGGCTCATGCTCTTTCGGCGCGGCACCTTGCGGATGACTCAGCCCGTTCAAGTTTCTTTTGTCTATCGAGGATGGCACTAAGCCTAAGATTTTTCTGAGAACCTTGCTGTATGGCAACGGGCAAACGTGGGCACGTCATTGAGGGTCTGTACCTGAAGGTCGAGCAACCCGGTTCAACGCAGACCTTTGCGTTCTGGGGTTATGGGGAACGCAACTCGAGTAGCTCAACGATCCCGCGCGCCACGCGATTTCGCCCGTGCGGCCTGCCTTCCTCCGCCGACGTCAAGCGCTGCCCTCACCATATACCCTGACCGCGTCATTCCGGCCGCATCCGCCAAGGCGTCGATTTTTTCAAGCTGGCTTTCCCGCGCTGTGATGTTGACCCGCACGGTTGCGTCCGGTGCGTCCACACTAGCCATGAACGCAATCGCGCCGTGCTTCGCCGCATCTTTTGCGATATGGTCGAGCTTCGACGGTTCTGGCACCGCCTCTCCATCTTCGATCATGCCCTGAATATGCAAAGCGAGCGCTTCCGGAGCCATTCGACGGGCTTCGTCGAGGGTCCGTCCGGCTGTGACGCAGCCGGGAAAATCGGGAAAGCTTACGCCGTAATCCGAATCCCGGTCTTTATGGAGATAGGCGATGTATTCCATGTTTCGCTCCTTATTGCTTTGAAAGATCACCTGAGTTTGATGCCCGCCTGTTTTTCGATACTCTTGAGAGTGCCGATTGGTATGTCCCGGTTCGGGTGCGGCACGGTCACTCTTCCTTTTTTCGTTGGATGTCTGAGTTGTTTGTGACTTCCTACTTGATTCACCACATGCCAGTCATCGTGCTGGAGCTTTTTTATGATGTCCCGGCTATGCATTTTGACCCACGACTATCGTAGAATAATACACACATTATACACACTAGCTGAATAAATGCAACGCGATCCTGAAGTCCGAAAAAAGTAGTTTCCGCGCGACGAGAGAAATGCATGCCGCCAATTTGCTCCCAATAAAAAACGGGGCACCGTCCACACGGTGCCCCACCTACCTGCAACTTGAAGTTACTTGTTTTCGTTGATGTTGAGCGATCCCGCGCCAAACTCCTTGCGTTGAATCAACGGACGCGCCACTTTGGCAGCCGCGACCGCGGGCATCGCTGCCGCCGCTCCATAGCGTTCAAGCAGCACGGGCACCATTGCGCCTTCGGCTTCTTTTACGAAGGTGAGTTTGCTGTCGCCCAGCATATCGACGCGGATGAAGTCTCCGAGCTTGACTTGGCCCGTCGCTACCAGATTCGCCAGCGGAAACACCAGATGCCGTTCAATCGCGCGCTTGAGATGCCGCGCACCATACTTCGGGTCTGTGCCTTCGGCGAGCAGGAAACTCTTTACTTGCGGCGTGCAGTTGAACACAAACTGGTGGGCCCCCGCGGCCATCAGAACGCGCTGTTGCACCATCCCCAGTTCGATCTCGAGGATCTGCTCTAGATGTTCGGACCGCAGCGTCTTGAAGACGACGACTTTGTCGATGCGGTTCATGAACTCGGGAGCGAATTTACGGCGCGCCGCGTCCACTGCCGAACGGGTAATTTTGTCGTCGAGCGAGTTATCGACCTGCACCGCTCTCGGTGCAAAACCGAGGCCGCCGTCGACCAAACCATTCATCTCGGCGGCGCCCAGGTTCGAGGTCATGATGATGATGCAACTCGAAAGATCCACGCGGCGGTTATCGCCAAGCGTGAGCGTAGCTTTGTCAAGAATTCCTAACAACAGCTGCCACAGCGAATCGGAAGCCTTTTCGATTTCGTCAAATAACAGAATCGACAGTTTCAGCTTCTCCGTGTGCCACTGATTCAGAGCTTCCTGCGTCAGCAAGGGATGGGTCTCGCGATGACCAAGATATCCTGGAGGCGAGCCGATCAACTTCGCAATCTCATGCGAATGCTGGAACTCGGCGCAATCGATCTTGATGCAGGCCTTGGCGTCTCCGAATAGTGACTCAGCCACCGCTTCCACGACACGCGTCTTGCCGGAGCCGGTCGGCCCGAGAAACAGGAGGTTGCCTACCGGACGGCCCGGCGCATTCAGGCCAGCCAGAAACATCTGATAGATTTCCGCGACCTTTTCGATCGCCTGGTCCTGCCCCACAATCTTTCGCCGTAGGGCGGCCTCAAAATCGCGGGCGTCGTTGCTGCGGCGGCTCGGATCCAGCACAGTTGCAAGATTCGTTCTCATTGTTTCGGGCCCCTGTTTCCTTTCCGGGATATGCAAGTTTTCTGTAACGCGCTTGTCTGCGAAAGTGCTCATTTTTGTCACTTTAGAGGAAGGTCAGTTTTCCTCACCTGCCCTCCCTAGTGCAAGCGGCTAGCCATCTTCCGCAAGGGCTCGAATCGCTCATTTCCCACCGTTTTAGATGCGGGTAGCGTACCTTATGTTTAGAACGGGACCGAACCCATACCTTCCTCAACAGCAATTGTTTGCAGACTGCGGGCAGTTCCCGCAATCGTCCAGTCGGCCCTTCGGCCCATGTCCGGTAAGCCGGGTACGGCTTGTCCCCAAGTAACTTTCGGGGCGGGTTACCATGGGTGGAAAATGGCAACAGCTTTCCTCTCTGGAGAACATCCTTGTCCAAACCGTTTTCGGCTAGACTCTTGGCAAAAAGACTCTTTAAAACCGGACTCTCGACACCTAGCGTTGCCGTCCTGATCCGCCTGGCCCTGTCCAGCTTTCTTCTTTTGGCGCACGCCGCCGCCGTGCAGAATCCCCACGCCCTGCAGTTGATGCAGGTCAGAGGCAAGGCCACGACGTCAGCAAAGTCTCAGGCCGACCCGCCCGCCCCGGTGATCGCGCCACCTGGCTCCGATGTTTACGTAGCCCAGCGGGGAGATAGCATCCCGTCGGTAGCGCGCAAGTATCTGAGGCGCACAAAATACCTCACGTCGGCGGAACTCGCCGAAGCCATGCGCATCTCGAATCAGAATCGCCGGGGGATTTTTCTGAAGTCCGGAGAGCAGATCATTATCCCCGGAATTCTAGAAGCGCCAATTGTAGAGAAATCGGTGCCAGTTGCAAGAGATTTCGAAGTCCGCGCCATTTATTTGACGGGAGTGATGGCGGGCAGCGAACACGGCGAGCGCATTATCCGACACTGGCGCGAAGTGGGCGGAAACGCGGTGGTTTTCGATATCAAGGATAGCGACGGCATCGTCAACATCGCGTTCGACCATCCGCTCGCCACCGGACAGCGCCACTATATTTCCGATCTGCCCAAGCTCATTCGCTTCCTGCACTCCGAAAACATGCACGCCATCGCGCGCATCGCCATCTTTCGCGATGAGCACCTCGTCACCACGCACCCCGAGCTCGCCGTCAAATCCCGCAGCAGCGGCCAGCCCTGGCGCGAAAATGGCAAGCTGGTGTGGACCGACCCATCGAATATCAAGGTTCAGGACTACGATATCGCGCTGGCCAAATTCGTAGCCCAGTCGGGGGTCGATGAAGTGCAGTTCGA
>OCZU010001273.1_pt1 | contig 16737 bp, 12 predicted proteins | sample 1539001 | NCBI WGS metagenome assembly OCZU01 (sample SAMEA3539306, study PRJEB22396) | soil metagenome | biome: tundra; feature: field; material: soil | place: USA | collected 2010-05 | depth 0.15 m | reverse complement strand
TGCACGCCGCCGGGGTGATCATGAGCAGCGAGCCGCTGCTCGACCACATCCCGGTCTGGAAGCGCCAGGCCGACGGCGCGATCATCACCCAGTTCGACTACCCGGCCTGCGAGGACATCGGCCTGCTCAAGATGGACTTCCTCGGCCTGCGCAACCTCACCGTGCTGGAGGACGCGATCGCCGGGATCGCCGCCAACCGCGGCAAGCAGATCGACCTGGACACGCTGGGGCTGGACGACAAGCCGACCTACGAGCTGCTGGCCCGCGGTGACACCCTCGGCGTGTTCCAGCTCGACGGCGGCCCGATGCGGGGGCTGCTGCGGGCGATGCGGGCGGACAAGTTCGGCGACATCGCGGCGGTCATCGCGCTGTACCGGCCCGGCCCGATGGCCAGCGCGCCGGTCTACGCGGACCGCAAGACCGGCCGCAAGCCGGTCACCCCGATTCACCCGGAACTGGCCGAGCCGCTGCAGGAAATCCTCGGCGACACCTACGGGCTGATGGTCTACCAAGAGGACGTCATGTCCGCCGCGATGGTGCTGGCCGGCTACACGCCGGGCAAGGCCGACCTGCTCCGCTGGGCGATGGGCAAGAAGAAGAAGGAGATCCTGGACAAGGAGTACGAGTCGTTCTCGGCCGGCATGCGGGACAACGGCTACTCCAAGGACGCGATCAAGACCATCTGGGACATCATGGTCCCGTTCTCCGGCTACGCGTTCAACAAGGCACATGCCGCCGGGTACGCGCTGATCTCCTACTGGACCGCCTACCTGAAGGCCAACTTCCCCGCCGAGTACATGGCGGGCCTGCTGACCTCCGTGGCCGGCGACAAGGACAAGTCAGCGCTCTACCTGAACGAGTGCCGCCGGATGGGCATCACCGTGCTGCCGCCGGACGTCAACGCCTCCACGGCGATCTTCACGCCGGTCGGCCAGGACGTCAGGTTCGGGATGGCCGCTGTCCGCAATGTCGGCACCAATGTGGTGGAGTCGATAGTCGCGGCACGCAAGTCCAAGGGCGCGTTCACCAGCTTCGCCGACTTCCTGCGCAAGGTGCCGGTCAACGTGTGCAACAAGCGGGTGATCGAGTCGCTGGCCAAGGCGGGCGCCTTCGATGAGTTCGGCAACTCGCGCCGGGGCCTGGTGCTGATCCACGAGCAGGCCATCGACACAGTGATCGATGTCAAGCGCAACGAGGCCATCGGCCAGGACTCGCTGTTCGGCGGCGATTCCGAGACCGAAGCCACGTTCGAGGTGCCGGTCCCGGACGGTGAGTGGGAGAAGTCCACCCTGCTCGGCTTCGAGCGGGAGATGCTCGGCCTGTACGTCTCTGACCACCCGCTGCTGGGCGTGGAGCATATCCTGGCCGCGGCCACCGATTGCTCCGTGGCCCAGTTGCTGGGCTCGGCCGCGGAAGATACCGAACGAACCGCCAAAGGCGGCCGTGGCGACGCGCAGGTGGTCACCGTCGGCGGAATCCTGTCCGGGGTACAGCGGAAGGTCACCAGGCAGGGCAATCCGTGGGCGGCTGCGACCCTGGAGGACCTGGAAGGCGCGATCGAGGTGCTGTTCTTCCCGGCGACCTATCAGCAGTGCGCCCTCGTGCTCGCCGATGACGCGGTGGTGATCGTGAAGGGGCGGCTGGACCGGCGCGACGACGACTCACCCAAGCTGATCGCTATGGAGGTGACCGTCCCCGACCTGTCGGTCGGCGGAAGCGGCCCTTTCGTGGTGTCGATGCCGGTCCAGCGGTGCGTCGCGCCCGTCGTGGACAGGCTGAGGGAGGTGCTGCGGACACATCCGGGACTGGCCGAGGTGCACCTGAAACTCTGCAATGGCCCGCGGACCACGATCGTCCGGCTGGATGACAAGCTCCGGGTCAGGCCATCGCCGGCGTTGCAGGCCGACCTGAAGCAGTTGCTCGGGCCTGCTTGCGTGGGCTGAGCTGCGCCAGCGGGCTTGCGTGGGCTGAGCTTGCCCTGGGCTGGGCCTGGACCGGCGCCTGACCTGGGGCTGGGGTTCGGCGTAAGATAGCCGCAGGTGAGCCGGGAAGACTGGTCGGCGATCTGTCCGCCTGCGAAGGGCGCTTCCCGTGATACGCCGAATCCTCCTCCGCACCGGCTGGAGCCGGGAGGTGCTGCGCACCAACCTGTGGCTGGTTCCCGCGGTTGAGGTCCTCGGTGCGGTGTGCCTGTTCGCTGCCACCGATGCAGCTGACAGGGCCGTCTATCACGGCGCGCTCACCCTGCCTTCCTGGGTGATCAGCGGATCCGCTGACGCGGCGCGGCAGATTCTCACCGCCATTGCCGCGGCTGTCATCACCGTCGTTGGCGTGGTGTTCTCGATCGTGATCGTGGCGCTGACACTGGCCTCGACCCAGTTCGGGCCGCGGATGCTGCGGAACTTCATCCGTGACCGTGGCACCCAGCTCACCCTCGGGACCTTCGTGGCGACGTTCGTCTATGCGGTCCTCACGCTCGTGTCGATCGGCGGCCCGGGTCCGGGCGGGGCCTTCGTGCCGCACATCAGCATCACCACGACCCTGGCGCTGATGGTGGTCGACCTGGCGGTGCTCATCTACTTCATCAATCACATCGCCAACCAGATCCAGCTGCCGCAGGTGATCGCGGGAATCTCAGGTGATCTTTCGCGGGCGATCGACGCGCACGTCGAGGAGGGCGCGGCCGACCCGGATGAACCGTCCGTGGCCGGTCTGCTCTCTGGAATGCCCGGGCCGGGCGGCGCCGTCGGGGTGTCGCGGAGCGGTTACCTGCAATACATCCGTCATCGGACGCTGCTCGGGATCGCGACCGAGGCCGGTGCGGTCATCTATCTGCACTACCGGCCTGGTCACTTTCTCGCCCAGGGCAGCCAGCTCGCGACGGTGTGGCCGGCCGGCGCGGCGGGCGAGGTGGCCCGTGAGCTTGCGCGCGCGCACGTCACCGGTCCGTACCGGACGCTCGCCCAGGACGTCTCGTTCGGGATCGACCAGCTCGTCGAAATCGCGATCCGCGCGCTGTCCGCGGCCGTCAACGACACTTTCACCGCCTTGACCTGCATCGACTGGCTGTCCGACAGTCTGTGCAAAGTTGCGGGCAGATGGCACCCGGCCCGGGTCCACCGGGACCGCGCGGGCGCTGTCCGCGTCATCACCACCGAGCCGACCTACGAGCGGATGGTGCAGCGAGCGTTCGACAAGATCCGGCAGAGTGCACGCGGCCTGCCGGCCGTCCTGATCCGCCAGCTCGACGCCCTCGGCAGGATCATGGAGCGGACCACCGCGGAAGACCAGCGTCAGGTGCTGCTCGATCAAGCCGCCATGATCATCCGGGTGAGCGAGGAGTCCGTGCATGACGAATCCGACCGCGCGGACGTGCGGCGCCAGTACGAAGCGGTTCTCGCGGTGTACCAGGCGGTCCTGGCGCGATGTCAGGCGTCGCGGCGTTTGAGCAGGTAACCCCCGGCCACCAGGAGCACGGCGGTCCACAGGCAGAACAGGCCGAATCCCTGCCACGGCGAGAGCAGCTGGCCCGACTGAGGTGCAGCCCGGAAGATCAGCGACCCGGCCTGCACCGGCAGGTAGGCGTTGACATGCGCTCCCCAGCTGCTGGGCAGCAGGCCGGTCAGGATCGGCAATACCAAGACGATGCCGAGGACCGTGGTAATGGAGCCGGCCGTGTGCCGGATCAGCGATCCGATCGCGAGGGCGAACAGGCCAAGCACGGTGAGGTACAGCCCCGCCCCGATGACGGCCCGGGTAACCCCCGGGTCGCTCAGCGCCACGGGCACCTTGCTGTGCAGCAGCGTCGAGCCGACGAAGAACGAGCTGAAGGAGACGATCTCCGCAAGGACCAGCAGCAGGGCCGCGAACATCACCGCCTTGGCGGCCAGCACAGGAATCCGCCTGGGTGTGGCGAGAAGTGAGGCGCGGATAACTCCGGTGGAGTACTCGGAGGTGATCACCATGGCGCCGAGCACGCAGATGGTGAGCTGGCCGAGATAGATGCCGACACCCAGGATGAAGCTGACCGGGTCAGCGATGATCTGGGCGTGCCCGCCGCCCCCGCCCCCGCCCCCGCGCCGGGCGCTCGACCAGCTGCCGACGACGAGAGCGGTAAGGCCGGCGGTGATGCCGACAGTGATCACCACGAACAGCAGGAGCGTCCAGAATGTGGATCGCACCGAGCGGATCTTTGTCCATTCCGCGAGCATCACGTGGCCGAAACCCACGTGATGGGATGCTGGCGGTACGGCGGGTCCGGCGGCCCTGGCTGCCTGCGCGGGCGGGCTGGCGGCGGTCATCTGGCGCGCTCCTGAGCTGTGCTAACTGTCGGTTCGGTGACCTGTGCTGTCTCGGCCGGTCCCGGCGTGGTGCCGGGGCCGTGAGTTCCGTACTCGGAGCTGTCGGCGGTCAGTTCCATGTACGCCTCCTCCAGGGAGGCGCGCTGCGGACTGAGTTCGTGCAGGACGATCCGGTTGGCAGCGGCGATCTCCCCGATCCGCGGCGCCTCAAGCCCGGTAACGCGGAGTCCGGCCGCCTGTCCGTCGGCCCGCTGTCCGTTGGCCGCGTCCTGTGCGGCGGTCTTCCCGCCCTCCGCGGCGATCAGGTCAGCGAGCCTGCCCGCATCCGGCGAGCGGACCAGCACTGACCTATCTGAACTCCGCTCGATAAATTCCTGTGTGCTGCAGTCCGCGATCAGCCTGCCGCGGCCGATCACGATCAGGTGATCGGCGGTAACGGCCATCTCATTCATCAGGTGGCTGGACACGAACACTGTCCGGCCCTCGGACGCGAGATGCTTCATCAGGTTCCTGATCCACAGGATGCCCTCGGGGTCGAGCCCGTTGACCGGCTCGTCGAGCAGCAGGACGTCTGGGTCGCCGAGCATGGCCACGGCGATGCCGACCCGCTGCCCCATGCCGAGGGAGTAACCGCCAGTCCGCTTGTGGGCCACCTCCCTGAGCCCGACCAGGTCGAGCACGTGGTCCACCCGCGACCGGGGAAGGCCCTGGGTCTGGGCGAGGAAGAGCAAGTGGTTGTAGGCGCTGCGGCCGGCGTGCATGGCCTTGGCCTCCAGTAGCGCGCCGACTGTGCGCAGCGGCTGGGCGAGGTCGGCGTAGCGCTTCCCGTTGATCGTCGCGATCCCGGATTGCGGCCGGTCGAGGCCAAGCACAAGCCGCATCGTGGTGGACTTGCCCGCGCCGTTCGGCCCGAGGAACCCGGTTACCCGGCTCGCCTCAACCGTGAACGACAGGTGGTCGACCGCGAGCTTGTCCCCGTAGCGTTTGGTCAGGTCCCGTGCCTCTATCATCGGATTCCTTCTGTGTGGGTCTGAGGCGACTTGCCGGATCCCCCCGTGTCTAGGTTCACCGTAGCAATACCTGCCGTCCGGACGCTGGTTCAGATAGGCCTGCTGGGCCAATTCTCAGAACCTTCACGTACGCTTCTGCGGAGGATGACCCAGCCCATGCGATTCCCTGATCCGGCCGACGGAAATCGGCCCGGCGACAGCCCGGCGCCCGATGCCGCCCTGCTGCCTGTCGGGGGCCTCCTGCCTGACCCGGCACCGGCGGCCGGCGAGTGGCGGCGGGCGCTCGTCACGTCCCTCGCGGTGCTGGTCAGTGGTGTGCTGCTCGGCGTCGCCGGTGGTTTCCTGTGGGCGGTCGCCGCTCCCAGGGCGCCGCTCGTGATGGTCGGCCATGGCGTTGCGGACGTGGTCAATTCGGAAACCAACGCCTTCATCGCCGCGGACGGGTGGTATTGCCTGATCTGCGTGGTCGGCGGCGTCATTTCGGGGCTGATCTGGCACTGGTTCGCGGTGCGGAGGTACGGGCCGGTGGCGATGGCCGCGGTGCTCATCGGCGCGCTGGCCGCGGGGCTGATCACGTTGTGGATCGGTCAGCAGGCCGGCCTCGCCACGTTCAATCATCTGCTGGCCACGCTGCCCGTCGGAAGGCACTTCCAGGCGCAGCTTGCGCTGGGCTCGCGCGGTGCCATCGCGCTCTGGCCGCTGGCGGCCGGGCTGACGGCAGGCGGCGTCGAACTGTCGGCCGCGATGCGTGACCGGCGTCAGGCCGCCGAGCCTGCGCTGATGCTTACCCGGCCTGGGTTGCGGGGTGGCCCGCCGGGCCCTGGCTGAGGGTCCCGTGTCCTTCGGCGGGTCAGCGGACCTCATGGAGGCGGCACGGCAGGGTGTTGAGCTCCTCGGCCCCGGACCGCCCGACAGCGACGGTGCCGCCGATGTTGACGCGGTGCCGGCCCCGGCAGGCATTCGGCTCGAACGAGAACAGCATCCCCTCGGTGAGCACCGCGTCGTCCCATGGCGGCAGGGTTCGCAGCCACGGATACTGGTCACCGAGCACTTTCTCGGCCCCGTCGTGCAGCGTGCCCAGCAGGCAGGCCGGGCTGACGCTGTGGATCAGCGGGGACAGGGACCAGCAGTCCGCCTCGTGCACGGGGACCGCCATCGCCGCGCACATCTCAGTGAATGTGATGCCCGGCTTGAGCGCCTCCAGGCCGGCATCGTATGACCGGCGCGCGACGTCCGCGAGCCGGCGCCACTCCGGGTCGACCGGGCTGGTAGCCACGTTCATTTGCTGCTGCGTCTCGATGCCGCCGTAACACGGCATCAATTCCGCGTACACGAGTTCACCCGGCCCGATCGTCCGCGGGGGGACCGCCCCGGTTCCCCACTCCGGTGGCCCCCAGGACAAGATCTCCCGCCCGGACCGGAACACGATGCCGGGCTGCGTGAAGGTCAGCCCGGCCCGGTAGACGATGCTGGTCAGGGCGGCATACAGCTCACTTTCACGGATCCCGGCCCTGGTGACCTCGATCATCTCGGCGCAGGCGAGTTCGCCCACCCGAGCGCAGTGCCGCGCCGCCGCCAGCTCCGCAGGTCCTTTCTGCATCATCAGCAACCCAAAAGCCAGAGATACCTCAACGAAGACCGCCCCGGGCAACTGCTCAAGAACATGACTCCAGGTGGCATGCGGAACGTAGCCTTCGAGTTCCATCGGGCTCTTGTTCCGCAGGCCGACCACGCCGATGCGCTCGGCGGCGAGTCCCGCCCCGGTGAGCGCGGCGACGATCCCCGGGCCGATCAGCCCCGCGCGGATGTCGTCGATCCAGTACTCCCGGTCGTTGCCCGGGTCGTCGCGGCCGAGGATGCGGAACGCATTCCAGGTCAGGTGGACCGGGTCGGCATCAGCCGGGAACACCACCACGCCCTGGATCGACTCGTTCGTGACGTACGGCTCGAAGCCGTCCCGGCTGCGCAGGCCGGCGATGACCAGCCCGGCCAGGCCGCGCTCGGCCATGAAGGCGCGGATGCGCGCCCAGCGGCGGTCCCGCTCCTGCAGTGAGAACGTCGGCGCAGCTGTCGTCATTGAGACCTCCTCGGCCGTTCACAACGTCCGCAGCGGCTTCCCGTGGTGCACCGTGATCAGGTTGCGGTCGGTGAAGTTCTCCGCCGACCAGCGGCCGAACCGGCCCCAGCCGCTCTCCTTGACCCCGCCGATGGGCAGGATCGGCTCGGCGTACATGGTGGGCCCGTTGATGTTCACCACGCCCGCCTCGATGGCGCCAGCCAGTTGCACGGCGGTCCCGGTGTCCTCGGTCAGGATGGCGGCGGTCAGGCCGTAGGGGGTGGCGTTGGCCACCCGGACCGCCTCCTGCGGATCATCGACCGCCTCGACGGCCACAACGGGGCCGAACGTTTCCTCGCAGTACAGCGCCGCGCCCGGCGGCACATCGACCAGGATGGTCGGCTGGAAGCAGCGGCCGTCGGCCTCGCCTCCGGTGATCACCCGCGCTCCCTGCGAGACGGCCTCCGCGATGCGGGCCTTCGCGTTGCTCACCGAGCGGTCGTTGATGAGCGGGCCCAGCTGCGACGTCGCGTCCGTAGGGTCACCGACCCTGAGCGACTTCGCCTTGGCGGTGAAGGCCGCCAGGAAGTCGCCGAAAACCGGGCGCTCGACAATGATCTTGCGGGAGTTCATGCAGATCTGGCCCTGGTGGAAGAACGCGGCGAACGCTGCCGTCTCGACCGCGTCGTCCAGGTTGGCGTCGCGGAGCACAATGAGCGGGTTGAACCCACCAAGTTCGAGCACGATGCGCTTCAGGTGCCTGCCCGCGCGCTCGGCGAGCATCCGGCCGATTGCCGTGGATCCGGTGAAGCTGATGGCACGGACGTCGGGGCTGGCGAAGAACTCGTCCGCGACGGGACCCGCGGCGCCTGGCGCGTGCGTGATGACGTTGAACACCTCGGCCGGGAAGCCAGCCTCGGCCAGGATCTCGGCGACCGCGATACCGGCCGAGACAGGCGCCTCCTCCGACGGTTTGAGGATCACGGTGTTGCCGCAGGCCAGCGGCGGGGCGATGGTGCGCCAGGCCAGGTTGAAGGCCCCGTTCCACGGGGAAAAGCCTGCGACCACACCGAGCGGCCGCCGGACCGCCATCACGTACGTGTCCGGGGCGTCAACCGGGATGATCTCACCGCCATACTCATACGGCCACTGCGCGGCCAGCCGGAGGAACCCCGCGGCCCACTGCACCTGGAAGCCCGAGAACGCGGCGACCGCCCCGGTCTCCACCGCCATCAGCCGCATCAGGTCGGCCTTGCGCCGCTCCACGATGTCGGCGGCCCGCAGCAGCAGCCGCTGCCGCGTCCCGGGCGCGGTGGCCTTCCAGGCTGGGAAAGCCGCCGCGGCGGATTCGACGGCACGCTTGGCGTCGGCGCCGGTGCTCGCTGGGACCCGCGCGACGACACTGCCGTCGTAGGGGCTGAAATCCTCGAACGTTGCTCCGTCCGCCGCACCGGCCCACTCTCCGGCGATGAACTGCTGGTAGTGGCGCGGGCCGACCGAGGACGGGTCAGGTGCGCTGGTCATGGGGGGATCCTCATGCTCTCGGGTCGGCTCTGATACAGGCAGGTGCCGGTAAGTCTAACCACCTACTGCGGTAAGCAGTAAGCTGCCTGGGCAGCGGACTGGCGAGTGTCAGTCGCCCGCAGTCCGCCGACCTCAGGCAGTGCGGCGCGTTCCAGCGCGGAGAGGTGGGCACATGACAGCTGATGGCCGTCCGGTTGTTCTGGTCACGGGTGCCTCGCGGGGCATCGGGCGCAGCAGCGCGCTGGCCTTCGCCAGGCGGGACTTCGACGTGGTGGTCAACTACGCGACCAGCCGGGCCGCGGCGCAGGCCACTGCCGCCGCAGCAACCTCTCTGGGCGCTAAGGCAATTGCCTGCCAGGCCGATGTCGCCGACGAGGCCGCAGTGCTGGCCATGGCCGACGAGGTCGCGTCGGCGTTCGGCCGGCTGGATGTCCTGGTCAGCAACGCCGGGACAACCATCGACACGCCGCCCGCCGACCTGGATGGCCTGGACATGGCGGGCTGGGACCGGGTCTTCGCGGTGAACGTCCGGGGCATGGTGCAGGTGGTCCGTGCCTGCGTCCCGATGCTGCGCGAGTCACCCATCGCGGCGGTCGTGACCACCTGCAGCATTGCCGGGGTGCGGCCCGGCCCGCAGCCGCTGCCGTACGCCGCATCAAAGGCGGCTGCGGTGAACCTGACCAAGACCCTGGCCGGCGTGCTCGGCCCGGAGATCAGGGTGAACGGGGTCGCGCCAGGGTGGATCGCCGGGGAGTGGATGGAGCATCAGCTCGGCGCCAACTACGACCGGCTGATGGACCGGCGGGCCAGGCAGACACCGCTGCGGAGGGTAGCGACGCACGATGACGTGGCCGAGACGATCGTGTCCCTGGCCCTGTCCAACCCATTCGTGACCGGGCAGGTCGTGGTGGTCGACGGAGGATTCACGGCAGTCACATGATCCCGTTCGCGGATCTTGCTCTGGCCTGTCCGCGCTTGTAGGCTACCTACTCAAGTAGGTACTAGCGCGGCCAGGCCCCAAGGCCGGCCCCCGGCCCGCATCGAAGGGACAGGCATGGTCATCGACGCCTATTCGCATGTGTGCCCGGCCCCGCTGCTCGAGGCGATGACCGAGCAGGCGCCGAGCGCTGAGGCCGGCGCGCTCAAGAACAGCTACCTGTGGGATGCCGAGCGCAGGCTCCGCTACATGGATCGCATCGGCGTGGACGTCCAGGTCCTCGTGCTGGTCCGGCCGCCCATGTGGCTCGGCATGGAGCGCGAGACCATGCACCGCCTGACCCGGATAGCCAACGAGAGCATCGCCGCCATGGCCGCGAGCCACCCGGACCGGCTGATCGGTGTCGGCGTGCTGCCCGCCGTGGACGACGAGATGATGGCCGAGTTCCAGCGGCTGCACAGCGAACTCGGGCTGCCAGGCGTGCTCATCTTCTCCAACATCGACGGGAAGCCGCTGGACGACGAGTCCATGTGGCCGCTCTACGCCGAGGCGGCCGGCCGGGATGTGCCCATCTGGATCCACCCGCAGCACGGCCACTCGTACTCCTGGCTGAAGCGGGACCTCATCGACCGGCTCTTCGGCTGGCCCTTCGAGACCACGCTGGCGATGTCCCGCCTGGTCTACGGGGGGGTGCTGGAAAAGTACCCGGACCTCAAGTTCGTCACGCACCACCTTGGCGGCATGGTCCCTTACTACGCCGAGCGCATCGATGCGATGAACCAGGAGGTCCTCCGGTACCGCGACAGCGCGCTTACCGAGGCGTCGCAGGCCAAGCTCTCCACCCCGATCTCCGACTACTTCAGGAAGTTCTACAACGACACGATGGTCAACGGCTCGCTGCCGGCGCTCAGGTGCGGAATGGAGTTCTTCGGCGCCGAGCGCATGATGTACGGCACAGATTTCCCGATGGGCCCGAACGATGGCGAGGACTGGCCGGTTCAGGTCCTCGACTCTATCCGCGAGTTCGACGTATCCCCCAGTGACCGTGAACTGATCCTGAGCGGCAACTTCCGCCGCATCACCGGGCTGGCATGAGCATGCCAGCCCACATCTGTTGGCCCGTGGCGAGGCAATGGAGGCAGCCATGGTGACAAGAAAAGGCGGGACGCGCGGCGTCCGGCTCCGGCACCGCCAGCCCGGCGATGACACCGCGGTCTCCCGCCGCGGCGGGATCAGGTGGGCTCAGGTGGTGGCCGTGCTGGCCGCCGCGTCGCTCGCCGCCGTCGGATGCGGCAGCGGCTCATCATCGTCCACGAACGCTGGCGGGGCGATCAAGGTAGGTGTCATCGGCCCGATGACCGGGCCAGCGGCCGAGATCGGCACACTCATGATGTCCGCCTGCTACGCCGCTGTACACGAGTTGAGCCGGAGCGGTGGGCCACTCGGCTCGAAGGTCTCCTGCGACTCGGTGGACGATACGGGCGACCCGGCGGACGCGGTGCCCGACGTGTCGCGGGCCCTCGCGACAACAAGCAATCTGGCCATGGCAGTCGGGCTGGAAAGCAACACGGCGGCAACCACTGTCCCGATCGTGGACAAGGCATCGATCCCCATGTTCTCCACCGATGGGCTGGTCTCCTTCGACAAGACGACACTGCCGTATTTCTGGCGGATGACCCCCGCCGACGACCAGAACGGGGCCGCGTTCGGCCTCTGGGCGTTGCGCCAGGGCTACAAGCGGGCGGCCATCGTGTTCCAGAACAACATCGGTGCGCAGGGCAACGAGCCAGGCGTGGTCGCGGCCTACCAGAAGATGGGTGGCACGATCGCGATCAACCTCACCATCCCTGGTGACGCGGGCTCGTATTCGAGCATCGTCCAGCGCGTGATCAACACCCACCCCCAGGTGCTCATCACCGCCGCCGACCCGCAGTCCTCCGCCACCTTCCTGTCCGAGTACAAGCAGCTCAACAGCGGCTCGGTGCCACCGATCGTGACCGCGACCGACTCGCTGACGCCGGACTACTTCAACGCGATCAAGAAGGTGCTTGGCGCGGCCTATGTCACCAAGGACATCGCTCTGGTCGGCTCCTACATCAACCCGGCCGCCCCGGCCTATGCCGCGTACAAGGCCGCGATGTACGCCTCGCCACAGGTGAAGAGCCCCGCGACAGTGCTCGGCGTGGGCGTCATCTCGTCCATCTACGACGGCATCATGATCATGAGCCTGGCCATGCAGGAAGCGCACAGCACCAAGGGGTCCGCTTACAACAAGGACATTCTGTCGATCACGAGTCCCGGCTCGGGCAAGCAGGTCGTGCACAGTTACGCGGCCGGGCTGGCCGCGATCAAGGCGGGTCACAAGATCCAGTACGTAGGCGTCGGCGGTCCCGTCGCGTTCAACAAGTTCCATAACTCACCTGGGCAGTTCTCCGCGACCGCTTTCACCGCCGACGGCAGCCCACGGCTGCTCGGCGTGATGGCCGGTCCCGACGTGCTCGCGTTGCTGGGCTGAGCGGTGCGCCGCTCAGCGTGGCCAGAGGACCGCCGCGAAGCTTGGCCAGAGGACCGCCGCGAAGCTTGGCTAGAGGACCGCCGCGAAGCTTGGCTAGAGGACCGCCGCGAAGCTTGGCTAGAGGAAGGGAGCAGCCAGCGTTGCGCCTCCTGATCGAGGCCCTGGGCTTCGGGATCGCCTCGGGAGCGGTTGTCGCCCTCGGTGCGGTTGGCTTCACCGTGCAGTTCGGTATCAGCAACTTGCTGAACATCGCCTACGGATCACTGATGACGCTGGCCGCCTACATTGGCTACGCGCTGTTGCAGCTGAACCTCAACGTGTGGCTTGTCCTGCTGCTAGTGAGCGCGGTCATCGGCATCGCGTCGGTGGCGTTCAACCGGCTGCTGATCTCCCCGCTGGCGCGGCGCGCGACCGGTTTCGTCGGCATGGTGATCGTCACAGTGTCGGCCGGGATCATCCTGCAGTACATCATCGTCGCGGTCGCGGGCGCGTCCGCCCGTTCCTACGGGCAGCAGTCCGGCTCCACGCTCAAGTTCGGCGACGTGATCCTTACCACCTCGCAGCTCGCCATCATCGGGATGACCGCCGCCCTCATGCTCGCCTTCCATCTGCTGCTGACCCGCACCACCCTCGGCCGCGCCATGCGCGCCACGTCCACCAACCGCAACCTGGCCCGCGGCTGCGGCATCCGCACCGAGCGGATCATCGACGTGACCTGGCTGCTGTCCGGCCTGATGTGCGGGGCCGCGGGCGTGGCGCTGGCCATCACGACGGTCTCGTTCGACTTCACGCTCGGGCCGACCTTCCTCATCTACATGATCGCGGCAGCGGTCCTCGGCGGCGTCGGCCAGCCTTACGGGGCGATGCTCGGCGGACTGGTGGTGGGGATCGCGAGCCAGGTCGCGGGCGCCTACTGGAGTCCCGCCTACCAGGACGTGGTCGCGTTCGGCCTGCTCATCGTGATGCTTCTGGTGCGGCCACGGGGCCTGTTCCCCGGCGGTGCTGCGGCATCGCGGAGCCTGGCGGGCTGATGGCTCCCGGCAGACAGCCACGAGGCGAGGAGGCAGCGGCGTGAGCGGCCTGGCTTACTACGTCGTCGTGCTGCTCGTGTACCTCGGCAGTGACCTGCTCGCGGCCTGGGGCCTCAACCTGGAGTTCGGGGTCGCCGGGGTCGCCAACTTCGCCTACATCGTCCTGGTCGCCGCGGGCGCTTACGTTTACTCGGTCCTGACCCTGGGGCCGAGTTCGGCGGGCGGCGGTTTCCAGTCCTACATCATCGGACTGCACCTGCCTGTCGTCGCAGCCATCCTCATCGCGATGGCTGCCGCAGCCGCGCTCGGCGGCCTGATCGGGGTCACCGGCCTGCGCCGGCTCCGGCCGGACTACCAGGCGATGGTCACGCTGGTGATCTCGCTGATGGCCATCACGGTAGTCAGCGCCGATACCGGGCTGGTGAACGGCAACGCCGGCCTGGCCGCGATCCCGAACCCGCTCGCCTCGCTGACCGGAGCCGCCCAGGGCTGGGGGTATGCCGCCCTGACTGGCCTGGCCTGCCTGGCTGTATACCCGCTGCTCCGCCGGTTCACGGCGGGCCCGCTCGGGCGGACGTTGCGGGCCATCCGCGACGACGAGAACGCGGCGATCGCGATCGGCAAGAACGTGGTGGCGTTGCGGCTGGTTGTCCAGGGTGTCGGCGGTGCGCTGGCCGGGCTCAGCGGAGCCTTGCTGGCCGGGTTCATCGGCGGCTGGTCGCCATCGGCGTGGCAGTACGTGGAAACCCTCGCGCTGCTGACCGCGATCATCGTGGGCGGCCTCGGTGACGACCTCGGCGTCCTGGTCGGCACGGTGATCGTCCCGGTGCTGATCCTGCAGGGCGTCCAGTTCCTGCCGCAGATCAGCAACCACGCCCAGCTCACCGAGGACCTTGGCTGGATCATCCTGGGCGCGCTGACCATCGCGTTCATCTGGCTCCGCCCCCGCGGCCTGATCCCGGAACGTCGTCCTGCCGGGCTGGTGGCCACGGCCGGGCTGGCCGGGCGGAGCGGCACTGCTCTGCCGGGCGGCTCGCCACTGGCCGGCCCGTCAGCAGGCGGCCCGTCACAAGACGGCCCGCCATCGGCTGGCCCGCCGCCAGCCGGCTCGTCACTGTCCGGCCGGCCGGACAGTGACGTCCTGGACGGCGGCGGCGGTGCTTCCCAGGCCGCGCCGCTGCGGCTGGGCGACTTCCTACGGGCCGGCACGTCCCAGCGCGACGCCGGCGGACAGGTGCTGCTCGCTGCCGAGGATCTTGGCAAGCACTATGGCGGCGTGCGCGCCGTGGACGGCGCCACCCTGATGATCAGCCCGGGCTCGATAACCGGCCTGATCGGGCCCAACGGCGCTGGGAAAACGACGGTGCTCGGCATCATTAGCGGCTTCATCCGCCCGGACTCCGGCTGCGTCCGGTTCGGCGGGCAGGATGTTACCCGGCTGCCCGCGTACCGCCGGGCCCGGCGCGGGCTGGTGCGGACCTTCCAGTTGCCGCACGAGTTCGGCCGCCTGACCACCATAGAGAACCTCATGGCAGCGGCGCCCGGGCAGCGCGCCGAGACCGCGGTCGGCATCCTGGCCGGAAAGCCGTACTGGCGAGCCCAGGACCGCGAGATTCTCGCCCGGGCCGCCCGGTTGCTCGACTTGTTCGGCATGACCGACAAGGCTGACGAGCCCGCTGCCCGGCTCAGCGGGGGCCAGAAGCGGATGCTAGAAGTCATGCGCGCGCTCATGGCGCAGCCTGCGCTGCTCCTGCTGGACGAGCCGATGGCCGGGCTCAGCCCGGCACTGTCCAGCCGGCTGGAGCAGATCTGCCTCGGCCTGAAGGCCGAGGGCCTCTCCATCGTCCTGGTCGAGCATGAACTCGGCGCCGTGGACAGGCTGTGCGATCACGTGGTGGTCATGGCCCAGGGCCGGGTCCTGTCCGAGGGCACCATGGCCGAGCTGCGGGTGAGCAAGGAGGTGCAGCGGGCTTATGTCGTCGGCTGATCAGGCGTCCGCGGCACCGCCCGTGCTGGCGACCAGCGGGCTTGTGGCCGGTTACGGGGACGTCCCGGTTGTCCACGGCGCTGACATCGAAGTGACCAGCGGCCGGGTCACCGCCGTGGTCGGTCCCAACGGCGCGGGCAAGTCAACCCTGCTCAAGGCGATCCTGGGGCTGGCCAGGGTTATGCACGGCCGGGTGCTGCTGGACGGCCAGGACGTGACAGGCCGGCCGCTGGAGCGGCTGGCGCGGCAGGGAGTCGGCTACGTGCCGCAGGTGGACGACGTGTTCGACACGCTGCGGGTCAGCGAGAACCTGGCGATGGGCGGCTACCTGCTCGACAAGCGGACCCGGGAAGAGCGGATGGCTGAGGTGCTTGAGGTCTTCCCCGACCTAGCGGCCAAGCTCAGGCGCTTTGTCGGGACGATGAGCGGTGGTGAGCGGAAGATGACGGCGGTCGCGCGGGCACTGATGCTGGCGCCGCGGATACTCGTCCTGGACGAGCCGACCGCCGGGCTCTCGCCAGCGCTCACCACCGTGGTGCTCGAAGAGCAGGTCCGGGTTCTCGCGAACCGGGGCAAGGCCCTGCTGCTGGTCGAGCAGAAAGCGCACGCCGCGCTTGAGCTGTCCGACTGGGCGTACGTCATGGTGGGCGGGAAGGTCACTATGTCCGCCCCGGCGAAGGACGTGCTCGCGGACCCGTCCATGGGTGAGATCTTCCTCGGCGGGGGCCCGCCCGCAGCCAGCGGCGCCCCCGCGGCCAACGGATCGGAGGCGGTCACGTGAACGGAGCCGAGACGATCGTGCAGACGCTGGTGGACGCCGGGGTTTCTGCCTTCTTCGGCTTGCCCGGGTCCACTGAAGCGCCGCTGCTGGAAGCCATCCGGGCCGATGGCGGCCTGCGCTATGTGCTCGGCCTGCACGAGGGCGCCGTCGTGTCCATGGCCGACGGCTACGCACGGGCGACCGGCACACCGGGCGTCGTGGGGCTGCACACGACCGTGGGCACCATGAACGGCCTGAGCCAGGTCTTCAACGCCTTCCGCGACCAGTCTCCCGTGGTCGTGACGGCCGGCCACAAGGACCGCGCCGTGCTAGCCGAGGACGGGTTCTGTGCCTTCCCCGACCTCCCGTCGCTGCTCCGCCCGTGCACCAAGTGGTCCTGGCAGAGCCTTTCGGCGGCGGCCATTCCTGCCGACCTGCGCCGGGCTCTGCACACGGCCTGCACCCCCCCGTTCGGCCCGGCGTTCCTCGCGGTGCCGGAAGACCTGCTCCGGGCGGACATCAGCGCCGCGGGCGCGGACCTGGCTGGCCCGGCCCGCCCACCCGGTCCGGCGCCAGGGCGGGTGGCGGTGGCCGGCGGCCCGGCCACCGAGGCCCT
>OCZU010001272.1_pt1 | contig 16742 bp, 9 predicted proteins | sample 1539001 | NCBI WGS metagenome assembly OCZU01 (sample SAMEA3539306, study PRJEB22396) | soil metagenome | biome: tundra; feature: field; material: soil | place: USA | collected 2010-05 | depth 0.15 m | reverse complement strand
AGGCGGCCAGAGCCCTTCTGGCCAGAGAATACAAGCAGCGGCTTGGTCCCTTCCGGCAGCAGCGTCGGGTCCGCAGTTACGCCGGACCAGCCCGTGATGATCGTTTTCGGCCGCACGACCAGGTGACCGGCTGGCGAGATGATCGCCAGCGAGTACGTTCCGTTTCTCGCCGATGCCCAGACCACCCAGTCGCGGTTGTCCGGGCCGCGCCACGCCGCGGCGGGTGCGGTCTGTGACAGACCGAGCTTGATCCACTTGCCGAGGGTAGTGCGGGCTGGTATTCGCGGACTGGCGACCGCCGTAGTGGTCGCCACGCTGGCCAGCAGCAAGCAGGAACTTGCCACCACAAGGGCCATGCCAGCCACACCGCGCGACTGCGACTTGCGCACTCTGGCACCGAACGTGGGCCGCTGGCCAGCCGCAGCCGGTCCGTTGGTCTTGTTATCCATGTATTTAGATACCTTTCAGACAGAACCATACAGAGTGTCCGGCGGTCCGCATTCGAAGGATAAGTCCGAGGGCCGGACTCTCGCGTCGGGGAAATCCCTACAGTTGCGCGGCTGATGAATCCGGGTCGCCAGCCAGCCGGTACGCAAGTTCGGTGCGCGAGCGGATACCGAGCTTGCGGTAGACCCTCGACAGGTTCGCTTCGACGGTTTTTTCTGACAGGAACAACCGGGTCGCGATCTCGTGATTGCGAAGTCCGGAGATAGCAAGCTCAGCGATGTGCTGCTCGGTGGGGGTGAGCCGCCCAGGGCGGCCCCGTCGGCCCTCGGCGCGGCGAAGGTCAGCACGGGCCACGGCCGCCCAGGCGGCTGCTCCGGCCGCCTCGAATACCGCGGCCGCCTCTTGCAGGCTCGCCTGCGCTTGCTGCCGCTCGTTCCTGCGCCGGTGCAGCCTCCCCGTGACCAGCAGCGTCCGGCCGAGCTCGCTGGGCATCGCGAGCCTCTGGTGCGCCGTCAGCGCGCGCTGGTAGCTGTCGAGTGCCTCATCGAGCAGTCCTGACGCGGCATTGAGCAATCCTCGTGAGCGTGCTGAGACGGCCAGGATCCACGGTCGCGGCAGCGCCAGGGCGCGCGCCTCCAGTCGCCGCACCAGATCCTCAGCGCGCGCGAGGTCACCGAGCCCGATGACGGCCTCGGCGTGGTCGGCCTGGAACCGGGTGCTGGCCGGTTCTCGCTGGTGCAGCAGTTCCTCGATCTCGTCGGCACGAGACAGCTGCCGGTCGGCCTCGGCCAGATCACCTGCTGACAGGGCAACTGTGCCGAGCACGGCACTTGCCATGCCCTCAAGCGCGATATCCGGGTGCTTCTGGAGTCTGCGCAGCATCTGATGTACCACGGCCAGTGCCTCTGCCAGCGCACCAGATTGCGCGCACACCTGACCCCGTGCCCACAGCGCCATGCTGATGTAGGTTTCCTGCTCCGTCTGCTCGGCGAGGTCAAGCGCATCGTCCGCCAGTACCCTGGCTCGTTCCATGTGCCCGGTCATGGCTTCGATCACTGCGAGATGCGTCAGCACCCCTGAACTGCTGGCCTCGTCCCCCCGTTCACGGAACGCGCGCAGGATGTCCTCGAAGCGCTGCCTGGCGGTGTCGAGCTGGTCAAAGTTGCGGGCCCAGAACGCCGGGACCGTGCTCATCTCCCACGCCGCTACCTCCTCCTGCTGCTGCAGCGCCATGCCCTTGTCGATGGCCTCGTGATCGGCGCCTCGGCCCGCGTACAGCTTGAAGAGCGCAACGTTGTGCAAGGCGAACGAGTACAGCAGCGGATCGGAGCGCTCGTCGATCAGCGCGAGTGCCGCTTCGCCGTGGTGCACCGAGACATCGCCGTCGTCTGACAGCGCAGAGATTCGGGAATGCACCCGGGCGCGCAGCGCTACGGTTTCCGCTTCGCCCAGGGCGCGCGCCAGCAGGGCCATGCCCTGATCCGACTCACCCTGAACCCAGAGCACACTGCCGAGCTCAAGCAGGATGTGCCCGCGTTCGTCGCCTCGGGGCAAAGAACGCAGCGAGCTCTCAAGCTCCCGCCGCGCGCCGGTGGAATCGCCGGCGAAGTACCGGCGGTCAGCGAGTTCTAGCTGCCGTCGTACCAGTGCCCGCCTGTCCTGCGGTGGCGTCAGCCGGCACGCCAGGTCCGCCAGGTCGACAGCGGCCTCGGCTGCCCCCCGCGCACTGGCTGCCCCAGCCGCACGGTCAAGGACCGCCGCGGTCGGCTCATCTGGGCCTGTGGCCGCCAGCGCCAGATGCCGGGCCCGCTCCTCAAGGCTCGGCGCCGCATCCGCGAGATCCCTGTGCAGCGCCCGGCGCGCTGCCTCAGGCAGCGAAGAGTACAGCGCCGATCCGAACAGGGGATGGGTGAACTCGACCCGGCCGCTCGCTGGATGCACCCGCACGATGCCCGCTCGCTCTGCAGGAGCTAGCGCCAACAGATCGAGGCGGTCGGCGCAGGGCCGGGCCATGGTGGCCACTATGGCCAGCGCGTCGCGCGTTGTCCTTGACAATCGCCGGAGACGGACGAGCGCCAGGTCACGGTGGTCGTCGGGGACCGGCAGTGGTTCTCCAGGGGGCGGCACGCCAGCGCGCTGAACCTCTCTGGCTATCTCCAGCGCATAGAAGGGATTGCCACCGGCGGCGCGATGAATCCTGACCAGTACCGGCCGCGGGAGGGAACTGCTGAGCACCTCCCTGAACATGTAGTGCGTGGCAGCCATGCTCAGCGGGCCGACCGGCAGCCGGCGCACGATCTGGCGGTCGAGCGAGGCTTCGATCACGCCAAAGCCGCCCTGCTTCGCCTGCGACGAACGCCCGGCCACCGATGCCGGATCCGGGGAACGTTCAAGCCGCCGGGCCGCCAGCAGGCGTACTCGCCGGTCATCCAGGCGGCGCAGCGCGAACGCCAGGGAACTCGCGGACGCTGGGTCGAGCCACTGTGCGTCATCGACTGCCAGCAGCACTGGCCGGATCTCGCTGAGAACATTAAGCAGCGCCGTCAGACCGGTTCTTACCGAGCGCGGATTGAGATCCGCCGCACCTGCCTCCTCCCGCAGCAGGGCCACGGCTAGGGCTCGGCGCTGCGGCGGCGGCAGGCTCGCGAACATCTCATCAGGCACGCCGTGCAGGAGATCGGTCAGACCGAGGTGCGGAAGGCCAACGTCAGACGGGGCCGGGCGGCAGGACAGCACCTGCCAGCCCGCACCGTGCGCACGGCGCACGGCCTCGGCCCACACTGTTGTCTTCCCGATACCCGGCTCGCCCTCTATGACCAGGACAGTCCGGCCGGCGGCCCCGGCGGCATTGTCAGGCGCCAGCCAGGCTCCGATTCGGTCAAGCTCTACGTTTCTCCCCAGCACACCCCGTGCAGGCGAAGGACGAGGTCCTCTGCTGGGGATCTCTCACCGTCGCCGTCTCCTTCGGGAATCGTAACGGGTTTAGGCTTTGGCGCTGGGAGGCAGCGCCGATTACCCGCGGATCAGGCTGGCTGAGCTGGTGGCTGCGCTCTCGCTCGGCGTGGACCTCGGCTTCGGTCAGCCGATGGAACATGTGCTGCGGCAGTGCATGATCGCGCTCCGGCTGGCCGACGAACTGGGACTGAGCCCGCAAGGCCGGGCCGCCGTCTACTACACGGCCCTGCTGGTCAATGTCGGCTGTCACTCCGACGCGCATGAGCAGGCCAAGTGGTTCGGCGATGACATCGCGCTGAAGTCCGGTAAATACAGCCATGAGCTGGGCAGCAAGGGTGGCGCGCTGGCGGCGATGCGCCTGGTAGGTGCCGGCAATCCGCCGTTGCACCGGTTTCGGATCGGCCTGGAGTTCGCCCTGTTCGGGCATCGGCAGCTCGATGGCATGATCACCCAGCACGCCCGGCTGGCACGGACGCTCGCCGAGCAGCTCGGGCTTCCTGATCAGGTACGCAGCGCCATCGGCTCGTCGTATGAGCAGTGGAACGGGCGCGGCTGGCCGGGACAGCTGAAGGCTGACGCGGTGCCGATGGCATCGCGGATCGCGCAGCTCGCGGAGTTCGTCGAAGTGGCGCTTCGGGTCGGCGGGATTGACACAGCGCTGGGGGTTGCTCGCCGGGGCGCGGGCAAGCACTTGATCCCGCGCTGGTGAGCCTGCTGTGCACCAGGGCGGATGCCATCCTGGGCGGGCCTGGATGAGGTGCGGGCCTGGGACGCCGTGATCGCCGCGGAGCCGACCCTGGCCGTCGATCTGTCGGCGGATCAGATCGACGAGGCGCTCACGGCTATCGCGAACTTTGTCGACCTCAAGTCGCCGTATACCCTCGGCCACTCCGTAGCCGTCGGTGCCCTGGCCGGTGCGGCGGCCGCCCGGCTCGGGCTGTCGGCCGACGAAGCGCAGCTCCTGCGCCGGGCTGGGCTCTTTCATGGCTTCGGGCGGCTTGGCGTCTCGAATTCGATCTGGGATAAGCCCGGGCCGCTGAGCGTCGGCGAGTGGGAGCGGATCCGGACGTATCCCTACCTGACCGAGCGCATGCTGAACCAGTCAGCGGCGCTGGCACCGCTTGGCGAGATCGCCGTGCAGCACCGGGAGCGGCTGGATGGCAGCGGGTATCCGCGCGGGCTTTCCGGCGGCGCGACTTCCAGGCCAGCGCGGATTCTCGGAGCCGCGGATGCCTACCAGCCGATGCGTGAGCCGCGACCGCACCGGCCCGCGCGGTCAGCGGATGAGGCACTTGCTGAGCTGCGAGCCGCTGCCCGGGCCGGCCGCCTGGACGTCGAGGCCGTCGATGCTGTGCTGGGGGCGGCTGGTCACCAGCTACCTCGGCGCAGGGATGGGATGTCCGGCCTGACGGCCCGCGAGGTTGAGGTGCTGATCCTGCTGGCACGCGGACTGTCGAACCGGCAGATCGCGGAGCGGCTGGTGATCGCGCCGAAGACAGCGGGTAACCACGTCGAGCACATCTACACCAAGATTGATGCCTCCAATCGCGCGGCTGCGGCGATGTTCGCTGTGCAGCACGGCCTGCTGCCTGAGGAGCGCGCTGCCCTGACCGCGACCAGCTGAGGCCGACCGCGACCAGCCGAGAAAGATGAGGCGAACGCCTCATGACGACGCCGTGCCCCCGGCCTACCTTCGTGACATCACTCGCAGGAAATACTTCACAGGAGATGAGCCTGATGCCGAAGGTATCGAGGGAGAGCGCCAGCCAGGTCACGGACTTGGGCGTGGCCGAGGACCGGACGCAGGAGCTGGACGGCTACACGGTCAATTTCGTATCCGTCCGGCAAGATCAGGACCTCGCACCGATGCTCAGCGGACTCCCCGGCGGCCGCTGCCCGTGCCCGCACTGGGGTTACCTGTTCAAGGGCGAGATGACCGTTCGCTACGCCGATCATGAAGAGGTCATCACGGCAGGCGAGGCGTTCTACCTGTCACCCGGGCACGTGCCCGCGGGCACGGCCGGCACCGAGTTCCTTCAGTTCAGCCCTAGCGATCAGCTGCAGCCAGTCGTGGCGCAGATAGCGCAGAGAATGCAGCAGATGCACGGCGCCTGGGGTGGCGCGGCCGGCCAGCCGGCGCGGGCAAGTGCCGCTCAGCCGCTGGTCTGGTCGCTCAGCCACTGGCCTGGTCGCTCAGATCTGCCAGCAACTGGTCACTGACCGCTTCCTCGAAGACGGCGCAGCCGGTCGCGCACATCGCCTCGCGCAGCTGCGGATCCCATGGCGTCGGCACCGGCTCGCCGTGCAGGGCGATGCGAGTACCGTTCGGCCTGGCTGCCGCCAGGTAGTCGCTGGCGCCCATCCGCCAGGGCCGTGCATCGTGGCGGGCGATGACATCCAGCGCGATGGCAACACCTGGCCAGTCGAAATCACCGTGATACCGCAGCTCGCTGCCCGACGACGCGGCGCTGCCCGCCAGCTTGTGGAACGCCGTTGACGGCCTGCCTTCTGTGCATACCAGCGGCGGGCAGGACGCGCCGAGCTCCTCGCACGCGCGCCTGAGCACCGCGGGGTTCTCGCACACGAATATTCGGTCAGCCCGGAGCTGGATCGGATGGCAGGCAAGCTGATGCAGCGTTACCTGAAAGGGCGTGCCATAGCGGGCCGCGCCGGTCAGCCAGTCGCCGAGACCGTCGCCTTGCGCTGTGATGTTGAGGACCAGCACCCGGCTCGCCAGGTCGTCCACTATGACCCCGGCCCGCTCCCATAGTTCCCGGCGCTCCGCCGCCGAGGCCGGGCGGCCGACCTCCGCCTGAGTGGCCAGGGCACGCAAGACCAGCGTGTCAAGCGCGGTGCCATGATTCAGGGCCTTGGTATCGCCGGTGAGATGGGCGGCCAGCGCGGGCACGGTGACCGGCGCGGTGTCTGCCGGGCGGCCGGCCAGGTGCTCCAGGACGGCGATCGCCTGCCCGAGGAGCACATCATCGCCTTGCGTGACCAGCCTTGTAAGCGTGCCGTCCCTGCGCAGGTCGGCCAGCCAGGTTCGGTACCAGTGACAAGAAGAATCGAGCGGACTGGCCTGCGCGGTGGTGACCAGGGCCGCGCGGCCGGCGGCCAGCGACGCGATCTGCGCGGGCCGGTCCCGCAGCGGGCCGTGCAGAGCAGTCAGCAGGTCGGCCAGGCTCAGGTCCGCGCCGCGACGGCAGGCCGCGTCGAGATCTGCCAGCGACACGGTCAGGCGCTTGATCCCGGCCGGCTGGTAGGCACCGGTGATGCCGATGATCGCCTTCCGCTCAGCGTCGTCCGGCTCTGGGACGCTGATCCGGCCGGTCAGGTCACCGCCGGTCCGCTGCAGCGACCTGTGCGCGGCGGCGAGCAGCCGCCGGTACTCGGGCCCGCGATAGGTGTGCGCACCCGGTGTGGCATCGCTCACTCGGTGTCCTCGTCGCCGTCATCATCGTCGTCACTGTCGACGCTGATCGCCAGGACGTCGCCGACAGCGGCGGGGACGTACCGGGTCGGACGGAAGCCGAGCAGCTCCGAGGCGAGATCGTCGTTGCCCGCGTACCCGGCGTCGGCGTCCAGGAGCTGCTCGCCATCCCACAATGCCAGCAGGGTCGACAGCGTGTGGCCCGCCTTGTCGTGCTGCATGTCGTAGTGGGCGACGACCGGAACCGTCGGGTAGGTGACCCAGAGGTCATGTCCGGTCATGAACAAGTCAAGATCGAACCTGACGGTCAGGCCGAGCAGCTCAGGCTTGAACTTGTCATCGATCCCGGCGAACGCCTCGTCGAGCGCGATCATGCGCGGGCAGGTCGGCTTCGACGACGAATAGAGCGCGTTGGCGGCGGCGAACAGCGGCAGGTGAATCGCGGCGGACTTCTCCCCGCCTGACATCTCGGAGTGCTTCTTCCTGGTGAGCCGCTCGGCCGGGGCGCCGGGCTGCAGCATCCTCAGCTCGAAAGCGTGCCAGGACCGGTAGTCGAGCACCGCGGTCAGCACTTCCCGGTACGTGTCGCGAGGACTGGCCGCCCGGCGCTCATGAATCATCGTCCGGAGCAGGCCGCGCAGCTCAGCAAGTCCTTCCGGCCCCAGGGCGTCGGCATCGCGGTTGAGCAGCCGGGACACCGCGGCCTGGGTGTCGGTGAGCTGGTCTGACCGGATCCAGCGGATCCCGATCGCCAGGCCGGATGACATTGGCTTGGATCTGGTGTCCGCGTCCATCTGGTCGACGAGGTCCCTGGCGGCGAGCACCCGGGAGTGGATCTGCCGGGCGAGCGCCGTGAGCAGCGAATCCTCTAGCACGGTGCGCTCGCGCTCTTCCAGCAAGATGCCCTGGTTCTCCGTGTCCTCGGCGATCTTGCGGGCGAAGGCCGCGGCCGGCACCCGGCCCTCGCTGGTCGCGACGTCCACCACGAACGGCGCCTCGCCGGTCAGCTCCGCCTGGTATCCGTCCTCGCCAGCTTTCAGCGCGTTCTCGAACTCCCGGTACGCGGCCCACATTCGGTCCACGGCGGCTTTCAGGGCGCCGTCGGTGGCACCGCGCCCGCGCGCGATCGCCGCGGTGAACGCTTCCAGGATAGCGACGGCACCGTCGGGCAGCATCGACTTGATCGCGTCCATCGGCTCCGGCGGGTCATCGGAGTCAGCCAGCCGCTCGGTCAGGGCATCGGCTGCCTGGTCAGCTCCGGCCCACTGGGTCCGGCTCGGCCAGGGCGCCGTCTGCGTCACGTCGACCAGCGGACGCAGATCACCATGCGCGTACGGCTCGAACGCGATTGCCTGCGCCACCAGCTCAGCGGTCGCGCTGGTCAGGTCAGTGCGGCCATGCGCGAGGTCGGCCCGTGCGCCCACAAGCTTGTCATGCTCGGCCCGTTCCTGATCGCTGGCGGCCTTCAGCGCCGCCCGCGCCGCCCGCAGCCGACTGTCCGTATCGGCTATCTCGATCTGGATCTGCTCGTACTCGGCGCCGCCGCCGGCCCGCTCGTCGATGCTCAGCTTTTCCGCGCTCGCGAGATGCGCCGCCCGGCTGTCCGCCAGCAGGTCGGCAGCTTCATCGCTCGCCGCGGTCTGCCGTGCTATCCGCGCCTGCCGCCCGGCCAGGTCCAGGTCCGCCGCAGCCGCGTTGGCCCGAGCCCGGATGAGCTCCTCCGCCGCGCGCTCGAAATCCGCCACGCCGCGTTCCACCTCCTTGATCTGGTCAGCGCTGGTGGGCATGGCGCGGTCGGCTCCGGCGCGGCGCAGCCGGCGAGTCCTGGCGTCAAGTTCCCCGATCGCCGCGTCGAGTTCCGCGGTGGCCTCGGTCAGCCGATCCTGGGCCGCGGACACCAGCGCCATCGCACGGCTGACCGCCCTGCTCGCCTGCACGACCGGCGTTGTCCTGGGCAGCTCCCGCTGGGCGCGGCCGAGATCGGACAGCGCGTCATCGACAGCGACCAGCTCTGCCGCGACGTCCGCCCGCTGGCCCGCGATGGCAGCGATCTTCAGGTCGAGCTCGGCAATGCGCGTGCGGCGACGATAAGCCCGGTTGGTGGCGCCGATGAACTCGGGGGCGGACTTTGGCCGGGCACCGAGATGCGGACCGTAGCTGAACTGCGCCCGTTCCGACACGGTGGGCGCCGCGGCGGCAGCCGGGCCGGCCGCCATCCCAGGCACGGGATCAGGGACCGCCGCACCGGCCGCTGGCAGGACAGTTCCGGTGTGAATTATTTCCGCAGCAGAAATTGATGCCAGCACGGCGCCGACCACCGCCACCGGGACTGCCTGCTGCTGCTCGGGCACGAGCACGTCGGCGAGGGTCCGGCCGGCCGGCCGGGACTGCGGCGGAAGCGGGACCAGATAGCCGTCAGCCTCGGCCGACGCGACGGCAGCCGCGGTCATCGCGGGATCCGGGTGGATCCACGCGGTGAGCAGGCCAGCACCATAGAGCGCGCCTTCGATCGCGGCGGCGACGTCAGCGTCGAGATCGTCGGCGAAGCGCACTAGCCGCCACAGCGGCGCGCCGGGGCGTCCGGTCCGGTCCGCGGGCCGCAGATCAGAGGCCGGCGGCGAGTCATCCCGTTCCGCCGCGATCGCATCCCGCTGGCCGGCTAGCCGGGTTTCCTCGCCGGCCACGCCGATGTCGCGATTTCTGAGCTGCTCGGCGCTGGTAATCAGCCTGGTCCTAGGGACCTGGGTCACTGCGGTGAACAGTTCGGTCAGGGTAGCGGCATCCGGCTCGTCGATCCGATCCAGCGACCGGGCGAGCTCCTGCACCTGGTCCGCGGTCACGATCGAAGCTGGCTCGTCCGCGCTCCACCGGTCCGCCCAGGACCGCAGTTCCTGCGCGATGTCGCCGCGGGCACGGTCCAGCCGTTCACCGGCGGCTTGGCGGGACTGATCCCGGCTGGCCAGCACCTGCCGCGCCGAGACGAGCACTTTCTCCGCGTTCTCTGCGCCGGTCTCCGCGTCGCGCACGAGCGCGATCTCGGCGCGGATCGCAGCGATGTCCTCCCGGCGGGTCATGGCCCGCGCCTTCGCGGTGACCCGCAGGTCCTCGCCCGTGTCGGCGGGCTCGCCGTCCCGGGTCAGGCCTGCCCCTTCCGCGGCGCTGACGAGATCCCGGATGTGCCGGTCCATGCCGCGGCCAAGCTCGGCCCGGCGGCTCGCCGCGGTCTGCGCCTCGCCGGTCAGCTCGGCGGTGTTGGCCAGGTCGCTGTTCAGCCGTTTCTGCTCGGCCGCGATGCCGCGTTCCTCCTTGTCTAGCTGGCTGCGCCGGAACAACAGCTGCTCGTGATCCTTATAGGCGTCCATGTTCTTCAGCGCGAACAAGCGCGCGTCGAGCGTGGTGACGCTGGTCTTCGCCGATTCCTCGGCTTGTCGCGCGCGCTCGCGACCGTTGCCTGCTCGCGAGACTTCCCGCGTCGCGGCTGTGATCGCCCCGACCCGCCCGGCCGCCGCTGCCATCCGGGCGGCGATCTGGTCGAGCTGCTGGCGCGTGTGGACCAGCAGGTAGGCGACGTACTGGACCAGGAAGGCCCGTACTGCCGTATCGGCGGCGGCAAGATCGTCGTACTGCTTCTGAACGGCCGCCAGGTTCTCGAAGTCCCGCGCCGCCTGCTCGATCAGCTCCTCGTCGACCGGGCTCAGGCCGGCTGTGAGGGTGTCCGAGACCTTGCCGGGATCGAGATCCTTGGCGAGCAGCGGCCGGCGAAGCGCGATCAGCAGGTCGAGCAACTGGGTGAACCGCTCGCGTCCGAGCCCGAACAGCCTCGCGTCCACGCCGTCCTGGTACGCGCCCTTCCGGTCGCCGTAACAGGCGTCCCGGCCAAGGATGGTGGCGAGCTGCTTGGCTGTCAGCGGGCGTGAGTCGGCGGACAGCAGCCCGAAGTCGATGCCCATCCGCTTGCCGGTGATGTAGAAGGACGGGCGGGCCCGCTCCCAGTTCTTGTGCACCGTCAGGCCGATGACCAGGGTGACGACCTCACCGGGACGCCCGAACTCCATCCATACGTAACCGTGCTCGGCGTCCTGCCCCCGGTAGAGCAGGTTGGCCTTCATAGTCCGGTTCTCGCCGCTGAACGGGTCGAGCCTGCGTGCGTCCAGGCCGCCGTCGAAGATGAACGGGAAGAGCACCTCCAGGGCCTTGGTCTTCCCTGAGCCGTTGTGCCCCCGCAAGGCGAGCCTGCCGTCGGCGAAGGCGAACTCCTCGTCGAAGTAGTCCCAGAGGTTGATGATCCCGGCGCGGGTCGGCTTGAACCGGGCCTGCGCGGCCCTGCCGGGGCTGACGCTCACGCTGGCGCTCATTCGGGTCCTCCCGTCGCGAGCCCGGTGAAGTCGAACGCGCTCTGGCCGTCGCGCCTGGCGCTGTCAGGCAGGGCGGCGGTGATATTGCGGTACCTCGCGGCGGCGGGCAGGATCAGCGCGCCGCCTGGCAGGCACCGGATCAGGCGCAGGTCATCTAGGAGCCGGCAGGCGCCGTCGAGCAGGCCGTCCGGGTCGTACTGCCACTGGGCGGTGAACGAGGCCGGGCCGAAGTCGGTGTAGAGATCCATGAGCATGGCAGACATCCGGGTTCGCTCGACAAAGGGGGCATTCAGTGGCGGCGACCGGTCAGGCCGCGAGTCGCCGGCGTCGGCAGCCGTCATGGCTGACCTTGCCGCCGTGGCTGACCTTGCCAGCGTGACCGGCACGGCCGGCGTGGCCGGCGCGGCCGGCGTCCGGGCCGGATCATCGTCCGGTCCGCCGACGGGCATCCCGACGTCGATCCGGTCCGCCAGATCCATGCGGTCATCGTCGGCCAGCGGTACCGGCATCCGCGTCAGGGCCGGGCCGTCGTCAGGATCTTCCAGCAGGTCCGCGATCTTCGCTAGCAGCAGTCCGGCGGTCCTGTTGACGGCACCGCCCCGCCCGGGAAACGGCAGGTCGGTGAACCGGCCGGTGGGGTCCACGAGCATGACGCCCTCGGCTCGGCGCTCTACCACCAGGCCGGTCAGCCTGGCCAGGTTCTCCGCCAGCTCGGCGCCGTGCAGCGCCGCGGCGCTCTCGTGGTCGAGCGTGGCGAAATAGAGCACGGGGTGCTCGATCAGCAGCCGCCGGGCCCGGCGGGCGGCCGCCTCCCGCTGCGCGGACCGTTTCGCCCCGGCGTCAGCGACGTCAAGCAATCCGAGCACGCCGGTCACGTGCTGGACTGGCCGGGCCGGGCGGAACAACGAGGCGCAGATGTCGTGATCGATGTCGTACAGGGCATCCCCTCGATCGGTGTCGCGAGCCCAGTTCTCCGCGGAACCATCCGACAGCCGCAATGCGCCATGCTCGGCGAGCCAGTCCAGGACGTCGACGACGGCTCGCTTGTGCTCGGTGATGGTCGCATCGAAGCCGAGGCCATCGATCGCGCTGGCGGTCGGCGCGAACGCGCGGACCAGATCCGCCAGGCTGATCTCGATCCTGGACCGCTGGAAGACGGCGAGCACCAGGCAGAGGTACGCCAGCCTCCGCCGGTCGAACAGCCTGCCGCTCCTGGCCGCGAAGACCGACCGCTGCGTGGCGTCCAGCGAATCGAGCCGGCGCACCAGGCGCACCTGATGCGCGGTCGCGATCAAGGTGTAACCGAGCAGGTCGGCGAAGTCCCTGGCCATCAGGTCAGCCCAGCGCAGCACCGCGGCCAGCGCCCCGCTGCGCGGACGCGTCGTCGTGATCAGATCGTTGGTCAGCACAAGCCGGACGGCATGCTGGTAGGAGCCCAGATCGTTGGGCGAGACGCCGCGCGCGGCGGTCGGATCAGCCATCACGCCCTCCGGTATCACGCCCTCCGGTATCACGCCCTCCGGTCAGCGCGCCCGCTCGTGGCCGGGCCGCCGATATTTCCAGCCGAAGCCCTGGCAGGTGCAAGATCCCGTGTGCCGTCCGCACCACACTGCCGGCCGGCGCTGGCACGAGCCGGATCATCATCACGTCATTGCCGCCCGAGCCGCCGGTGATCCGTCCGGCGACGACCGACCTGGCCTCTAGCGCACGGGTGAGCAGCTTGAGCAGGACGCGCAGCTCAGCGGTGTCCAGCACGCGATCGCCGACGCCCGCGTCGAGCAGGCACCGCGCGGCAGCGCGCTCTCCCGCGCGCTGCGCTGCCTGGCGGCGGCGCAGTTCCGCCCGTGCTCCCGGATGAACAGCCAGCCGCTGCGGCACCCCGGGACCCGGTGCCTTGCCGCGGCGAAACAGGGTTACCGAGACCTCGACGCCCGGCGTGTCCTGCCAGGACATCCGGGGCGAGATCAGCTCGCTGTCCGGATGCACGCCGCCGAGGTGCCGGGAGCGGCGCAGGTTGAACGCGGCCGACATCAGTGCGTGCGCGGCATCTTCGTCCGCCGCGGCGCTGGCCCACGCGGCGAGATGCCTGAGCTGAGTAGCACGGTTGACTCCGCCCCGCTGCGCCTCGGTGATCTGGCGCAGCAGCGCGATCACGGTGGAAACGCCTGCACGGGTCGCGGCGGCGAGATCAGCGGCGCGGGATCTCTCGCTGGCATCGGCCGCGAACCAGGCCCGGACCGCTAGCCACCTGCGCCGCCAGTCGGCGAGTACCTCCTCGCGCCGCATTAGCGGGCGCTCGTCGGCGTCCGCCGCGCGGTTCAGCAAGGTCTCGATGCCGGTCGCCTCGACCTGCGCGACCGCCGCGGTCAGCCGGGGCAGGTACCTGTCCAGCTCCGCCGTGAAGTCGCTCATGTGCGCGAGCAGCGAGTGCTTGTAGCGCAGGAACATCTGCGGTGAGGTGTCCGTGCTGCGGGTAATGTCGCCGAGCGTCAGGTGAAAGCGGTCAGACCGGCGGGCCATGTCCGCCATGACCCGGTCCAGGCTGGTCAGCCGCCGGACGATCTCGTCACCATCGGCGGCCCGATTCGCCGCCGCGAGGTCGTGCAGGTCGCGCAGGATATCGGAGAACGCCAGCCGGGACAGGTTCGCGTCCTGGACCCGTGCGGCGAGCACGCCTTCGACGGCTGCGTAGGCCCGGTGCCCGAGTTCGCTGAACTGATACACCGACTGCCGGTTCCGGTACCGGGCCAGGCTGCCCGCGCGCGACGCGTCTTCCAGCCGGTGCAAGATGCCGTCATCGACGAGATTGTCCAGCCGGTCCCGCAGGTTGGTCACATTTTCAGGGACGCCATCGTGCGCGGCGCCGAGCTCGGCCAGCACGCCGGCCACATCGTCGGTGTGAGACTGCGCCACGTGCATCCCGCGAAGCCGGTCCATGGCGCGCAGCACCCACAGATAAGCCACGTAGTCGTCGCGGCGGGTGAAGTGGAAGAGCCGGAACCTGTCGCTGACCGCGATCGTGTCAAGATCGTATCGGTCGGCCTGATCCGCTAGCGCCGCCATCGCGACACCCCGCTTGGAGTCCGCGTGGCTGTCAGGCACATCGCCCTCATGATGCATCACGTCATGGTCTCTTTTGGCATAACGATTGTTCCGTGGCACAACCACGTCCCAGCCGCGCAATCTGGTTACCTGATGATGAGCACGCGGTCCTGGCGCGGGACCAGTTCCCCGATCACGGACGCCCCGGGCAGTTCTCCGGCGACCAGCAGGCCGCCCGACGTCTGCGCGTCTGCGAGCAGGAGCAGGTCTTCCTCGCTCACCGCGCCCGGGTCGGCGTGCGGGAGCACCCATTCGAGGTTTCGCCGGCTCCCGCCGGGCAGGAACCCTGCTTGCATCGCCGCACGAGTGCCCTCGATCAGCGGCACGGCCGCGTGGTCGATGATCGCGGTGACGCCGCTGGCCCTGGCGAGCTTGAACAGGTGACCGAGCAGCCCGAAGCCCGTCACGTCGGTCGCGCAGGTGATCCCGGCGGCGAGTGCCAGCCGGCTGGCGTCGGCGTTGAGCGTGGTCATCACCTCGACCGCCGCGGCGCTGACCGCGCCCGTCGCCTTGTGCATGGCGTTGAGCACGCCCGTGCCGATCGGCTTGGTCAGGCTGAGCGGCAGGCCAGGGCGCCCGGCGTCGATCCGCAGCAGCTTGGCCGGGTCCGCGATACCGGTCACCGCCATGCCGTACTTCGGCTCGGGATCGTCGATGCTGTGCCCGCCAGCCACGTGACAGTGCGCCGCGCGTCCCACGTCGAGGCCGCCGCGCAGCACCTCGGAGGCCAATTCGGCCGGGAGCTTGTCGCGCGGCCAGCCGAGCAGGTTCAGGGCGACCAGCGGCTCGCCGCCCATCGCGTAAATGTCGGACAGGGCGTTGGTAGCGGCGATCCGGCCGAACGTGTAAGCGTCGTCCACGACCGGAGTGAAGAAGTCGGCGGTCGCCACGATCGCCATCGTCGGGCTGACCCGGACGACGGCACCGTCGTCGCCATGCTCGACGCCCACGATCAGCTCCGTGCCAGGACCTTCGGGCACCAGCCTGCCCATGATCTCCTCCAGCTCGCCGGGCGGGATCTTGCAGGCGCAGCCGCCGCCGCGGGCGTACTGGGTGAGCCGGATGGCATCGGGACTGGTCACATCGCCCAATGTAGTGCCCTGTCCGCCCGCGCGCCTGGTCACCGGCTGGCCGGGTGCGCCCTGGGCAATGGTCGCGGCCGGGCGGCGGCGAGGCGGTGGCGAGATGGCGGCGAGATGGCGGCGACCCTGCGGAAATGGCCACCGATGGCAGCGTAGGGTCGCGATTGTGGACCCGCGCCGTCATGTGCCAAGGACTGACGTGGTGCTCGCCGACCCTCGCCTGGTCGCGGCGCGGGAACTGCTCGGCGGGGCACTGGTGAAGTCGGCGGTCGTCCGGGCTCAGGATCTGGCTCGCTCCGGCGCGATCAGCCCGGCCAGCGTCGCCGATACCGCGGCGGCCTCGCTGCCGCCGACTGCCACGACGCTGACGCCGGTGATCAACGCGACCGGTGTGGTCGTGCACACCAATCTGGGCCGGGCGCCGCTGTCAGCAGCCGCGGTTTCGGCGGTCCAGGCGGCGGCAGGCTGCACGGACGTGGAGTTCGATCTGGTGTCGGGCAAGCGGAGCCGGCGCGGCGCGGGTGTGCTTGACGCGCTGGCGCGGGCAGTCCCGGCGGCCGAATCGGTGCATGTGGTCAACAACAACGCCGCCGCGCTTGTCCTGGCGGCCACGGCGCTGGCGGCCGGGCGCGAGATCATCGTCAGCCGTGGCGAGCTGATCGAGATCGGCGACGGTTTCCGGCTTCCTGATCTGCTGCAGTCCACCGGCGCCAGGATCCGCGAGGTCGGTACCACCAACCGGACTGTGCTCGCTGACTACCAGCGCGCCATCTGCCCGGACACGGCATTCATCTTGAAGGTGCATCCGTCTAACTACCTGATCGAGGGCTTCACCGCGTCGGTCCGCATCAGGGAACTCGCCAGTCTCGGAGTGCTGGTGGTAGGCGATATCGGATCTGGCCTGCTCCGGCCGCACCCGGTCCTGCCCGATGAGCCCGACGCGGACTCCTGGCTCCGGGCCGGGGCCGGCCTGGTCACAGCGAGCGGCGACAAGCTGCTCGGCGGACCGCAGGCCGGCCTGATGCTGGGCCGCGCGGAGACGATCATCGCACTCGCGCACCATCCGCTGGCGCGGGCACTGCGGGTGGACAAGCTGACGCTCGCCGCGCTTGATGCGACCCTGGCCGGCCCGGCCGCGCCGGTCGCGCAGGCGCTGGCGGCCAGCCTGGCCTCGATCAGGGCGCGGGCGCAGGTTCAGGCTGAGCGGATCGCGGCCGCGGGCGTCGACTGCCAGGTAGTGCCGACGTCGGCCGCGGTCGGAGGTGGCGGCGGCCCTGGCGTCGCATTGCCGAGCGCCGCGCTGTCCCTGTCCGAACGGCTTGCACCTGCCCTGCGCTCGGGCACGGCGGCACGGCGTGGTGCGGTGCCGGC
>OCZU010001267.1_pt1 | contig 16764 bp, 22 predicted proteins | sample 1539001 | NCBI WGS metagenome assembly OCZU01 (sample SAMEA3539306, study PRJEB22396) | soil metagenome | biome: tundra; feature: field; material: soil | place: USA | collected 2010-05 | depth 0.15 m | reverse complement strand
GACGACATGCACGACTGGGTTGTCGCCAACGAGAACATGGCCAAAGTGCTGGCCGCCAAGGGCTATCATTATCAGTTTGTATTTGCGCGAAACGCTGGGCACACCGACCGCGCCGTAAAACAACAAACCCTGCCCGAAGCTCTGGAATATGTATGGCAGGGGTACCCTATGGGAAGGCCCAAGAATTGATCGTCAAGTTGGGTGAGGATGAAGGATTTCGGGCGGTGGCCGGAGTCGAACGGGAAGACGCGGGCAGAATGCGCGCAACGCAAAAGGAAGCAGCCTGGCCTTCGCAGCTAACTATGCTCGGATCGCCTCTCGGTTGATATCAAGGCTGCGGCACTCAGGGAACTGGCGAGCGCCAGCCCCGCCGCCACCCACAGAACCCTCCGATAACCGGCGACAAATGCTTCTTCAATAGCTTGGCGTCCGCGCGCGTCCCTCGTTTCGGCGGCGGCCAACTTGGGTCGCTGGGCCTCGATTTCCTCCCGCACCGCGGGCGCCAGGGCGAGATGATCAAGACGCCGGTCCAGAGCGCTCTGGAAAACGCCGGTTAGCACCGCTCCGAGAACTGCCACTGCCAGCAAACCAGCGACCCGCGAGACAGCATTGTTTATCCCCGAGGCCGCTCCCGCGTAGCTTTGCTCCACAGCGTTCATTACGGTCGTGGTCAGCGGGGCAACGCTGATCGCCATGCCGAGCCCCAGCACCAGCACTGCGGGGAAGAACGTTATCCAGTAGGGACCGCCAATACCTGGCCTCGCAAACAGCGCGAATCCGGCGGCTGCGATCAACGGACCCACCACCAGCGGAGTCTTGGCGCCATATCGGTCGAGAAGTCCGCCAGACCAGCGCGACAGCAAGAACATCAACAAGATAAAGGGAAGCAGGGCGGCCCCTGCCTCTGTTGGCGAATAGCCTTGCACCTGAATCAAATTCAGCGGGAAAAAGAAGAGAACGCCACTCAACGCGGCGTAGAGAAAGAAGGTGAGCAGATTGGCTCCGCTGAAATCCCTGGAACGGAACAGACGGAGCGGAACCATCGGCGACGATGAGCGCGCCTCCCAATACAACAGCGCAATCAGGACGATGGCGCCCACTGCGCCTGCGACCGGCGCCGATTCGATCAGACCAAAGACGATTCCGCCAAACCCGAGCGCCGCCAACAGGCCGCCCTGCCAGTCGAACTGCTGACCTTGGGCTCCGGCTCTGCTTTCCGGCACTTTCCACAGAGATACCCACAGGACGGCAAGCCCCAGCGGCAGATTGATGAAAAACACCCACCTCCACGAACCGTGCTCAGTGAACCATCCACCCAGCACCGGACCGATGGCGGCCGTGATCGACGTGAACCCAGACCACGTCCCGATAGCGCGACCGCGCTCCTTCTGGGAAAAATTAGCGCTGATCAGAGCCAGGCTACCAGGGACAAGTAGTGCCCCGCCTATTCCTTGGAGGCCCCTGGCAGCAATAAGTTGCCGGATGTTAGGCGCGAGTCCGCACCAAGCCGAGGCTACGGAGAAGAGCACGACGCCGGACGTGAAGACTTTGCGGCGGCCGTACAGGTCTCCTAAAGATCCGCCAATGAGGAGCAGGGCCGCCAGGAAGAGGGCGTAAGATTCCACAACCCACTGAACGTCCGCCAGCGTCGCATGCAGGGCCGATTGCAGCGCCGGCAGCGCCACGTTCACGACCGTGCCGTCAATGAAGGCCATGCTCGTACCGAGGATGGTCGCGGCTAGAATCCAGGGGCCGTTCTTTGTTGCCGGCTGCTCGCACAAACCGGCGAGAATCGCGGCTTCGTCGCAAGGAGGTCTGGCGATGGTGGCCATAGTCCATTCTCCGCCCGGCGCGGACAGCACGAGGCATTCGCGCCGCCACCTGGCCGCAACCGCGCAACTCGTAGATGTGGATTCGAGCGCGTGGAGCGGACCCGCATGCATCCGGGACGCTACGCAAACGTGAGCCGTTGCTGCGCTGGCGGTGCGGGCGGCCTCTCCTCCAGTTCCCACCGTTGATTCCCAAGCGTGGCGGCGACCAGTTGCCAAGTTGGGCCGGGCGTGTCGCGTCACGGCGCCAGAACGGTGATGATGCAGTAACGCCAAAACCCAACGGGTGCACCCGGCGGCCAACTGCACAGCACGCCGTCACACCCTTGATATGATTGGCCATGTTGACGCCGTGGTGGATGCAGAATGAGTACGCGAAGCTTGCGGTCAACCGCGTTTCATGAAGCCGGGCACGCGGTGATGGCCTACCTGCAACGGGTCCCGTTCAGGCAGGTGTCAGTAGTCCCTTACGCCGATACCCTGGTCCGTGTGCTGATGGGTGCCTGGCCCGACTGGGCCAACACAGACTGCTGCGAGTATCGCGAGCGGGCCGCATACGATTATTTCCTGCGTCGTGCACGTGTGAGCCTAGCCGGGCAGATCGGGGAAGCTCACCACCTGGGTAAACTGCCTAAGTCCGGCATGTACGGTGACAACTGCCAGGTGGCGGATCGAGCGCTGCACTTGTGCCTGGGCGTCGAAGACACCGCCAATGCAATGCTCGAATGGCTGTACCTGGACACACGTGATCGCCTGACGTCGCCCCTTGTCTGGCCCGCGGTGGAGAGCCTGGCTGACGCGCTGGTGGAACGCAAGACACTGGGAGCCAGGGCCGCGCGTTTCCTCATCCGCGCGGCTTGCCGCCACGAGTGATTTCTCGCTTGTCGCCCCCGCGATGGCTCAGTCGCCTGACGTTTGCGCCGAAACCGGGACTGGAGGGACGGGCCGTCCCGGCGTGGCTGAGCGCAACGTGGGCCAAACGTGCGCGAACGGCGGCCATTTCTGGTATCCAGGGCGCTCGGCTGGATCATCAGGCCTTGGGCCAAGCCTAACCTCCGCGCATAATCCATTCGGTTTCCGGTTCCGCCCTCCGCAGAGCCCTATCGCACCTTAGCTGATCTCTCCGACCGAAGTTGTCATCCATTGATGCCTTGGTCCTTATTGACAAAGCAGCGACAGCAGCACTTGGTATTCATTACCGACAACTGATTGTTGTATTGTCACTGCGTAGTCAAGTAGGTCTCCTGGATTTATCGAGACAGCGCTGCCAAGTGGACAGGAGGTTGGGGTCGAACTGGGAATAACGCATTGTAAAGTTGTGTCTTGGTAATTCTGCCGAAGAGTTACTTGTACCGTGGCAAATGGAGCGCTACGTAGGGGAATTTCTGCTACGTACAAAGTATCGACAATACAGGCTATGGGCATGATTTGCACCACGCCAGCCTCAGGGTTGGTAACCTGATTTCCAAACGCCAAATTGAAAGCGGACAAGGGGTAGTATTGCGTCAGGGCACCACCAATCGCGCTATTGTTCTCTACGGAATAGCTTCCCTGAAAGACGGATCCCGTTCCAGGCGTACCCGGAGGTCCCTGTGGTCCCTGTATACCCTGAGCGCCTTGCGGCCCCCGCGGACCTTGTGCGCCGGCTGGTCCCTGAGGCCCTGGTGGACCTTGAGGACCAGCAGGCCCAACAGCGCCAATGGTGACGGCAAACGTTGTGGCCTGACTGCTGCTATTTGTAAGCACGAGGCGGTATGAACCGGCCCTCAGGCCGGAGAGCAGGTTTGCCAGTACGGTTTGATTGGTGAATGACACCAACACCAGCACGGTATTGTCTAAAGTTACGGTTGGGGCAGTCCCGGCAGGGCTAAAAGCCGCGCCGGTGATGGTGATTCGATTGGTGGAAGCGTTAACAACAGCGCTGAGGATGACCGGAGTTGCGGCGCTCCGGGCACCGGGAACAGCAAGGAACATGGACGCGAGCAGAAACGATGAAATGCGGAACTGGTTAAGCATCTGAACACCCTCCTGTTTGGGTGAAAGGAAAGAGTACTCCTTTGGCAATACGGTGTAAAGGGGGCTTCGGAGGGTCCCTCAAGCGACCTGACGCGATTTGGCTTCCGGTCCCGCCTTCGGCAGAGCCATAAATCGTTCTTATACTAAACCCGTCTCACCATAAACCACCTGGTGCTAGTGCAAAAACCCGCCCCTTCGCAATGGCTCGTCCTGCGCAAAGCCGCCGCCTATCTGGAAGGACCCCGACGCAATGCAGCTCTGTCTGCCCTACTCCGCCGGTATCCAGCTAAAGGCTTTGGCTGCCTTGTTGATGTACTTCACCTTCCTGGTGGACAAATCCACCGACCAGATCGCGTGGTCTTCTCCAGCCGTCCCATTTATGAAACTGAGGGACACGAGGAAAGTGTTTCCCTCGCTCGGGGTTGCGCTCCAGCCGCTGCCAAGCCGGATCTCGGGGTCTTTTCTATAGAACGCAAATCCATCCTCCACAGTCATGGACGAGCGACTGCCATCGACTACCAACACGGCTTTCTTCGCCAACTCAATGGCTCGCTGTTCTTTGGATGGGGCGGAAGGCGTCGTTCGCGCTTCCTTAGTTCGATCAGATGCCTTTGGAAGGTCAAGCGTGACCACATAGTCCAAAATCTTGTCGCTGTCGATTACGTCGGGTTCTTCGAGCTTGAAGAGGGGACCATGGAGGTTGCTGCCTCCGCGCCCGACGATTGCGAGGATCTCGGGGCCTTGCCATGCTCCGTTGAAGTGTGCCAAGAAATGAACGTGGTACTTCCCTGCCGGTATGGGCGTCTGTTCCGACCCGAGTCCCACAGAGCGGAATTTGCCATCTGAAATCACAATGTGAAAATCCTGATCGATAAGGCCGGCGTTCCATGGGATCTTCAGGAACTCGTTCGCCATTCGGTACTTGCCCAAGCCGACTTCGACACCAATTCTCATACCATCTGGCAGGTTCGTGTGACCCGTAATGAAGATGCGCCCTTCCGGTTCGCGTTCAGCGGATGGCTCGAAGATGAAGTGGTCAGGCAGAGTGTAAGCCGCCTTGGGTGTGCCGGTCCTGGGTGCGCCCGATTGATCGCACGCACCCAATTGCAGAAGGACGACCACGATGATCGCCGACAGCGTGACAAAACTCTTGTTTCGCATAACCTCCGCCTTGTAATGCTACGGCGCGCCCGAAGCGCTTCCGCTAAATACCGAACCGGCACGCCGCTCGCCTTCGGGATGTTCCTTCATGCTTCCCGCGCCTGGGATCAATACTCGATCACCACCCAGCCTCACTTCCAGAAAACGCCGCACACCGGACAGTAGCTATTGCCCTCGATGTCGCGCAACGGTGATCCGCACTTGTGGCAAGCACCGACCGCGGGCGTCGCCTCCACTGTTTCCGGCGGTAGATCTCGCCCGCAGTACCGGCAGACGACCGCCTCGCGTCTGATGATCTCGGCACAGAAGGGGCACTTCCGGTTGTCGCCCGCTCGGAGCTTTTTGTGGTCAATCGCCTGGGCGTCCGATTTTATGAGCAGCGCGTGCGGCAGGGCCACAATGAACAGGGCCGCCCCGTACAGCCACCACGCGACGAAGCTGCGTCCCTTGGACTGGGCGATGGCTGCGGGAATCAGGCCGATCACGACGGCGATTACCAATAGTTCCATGTGCCCTCTTATCGCTCGTATTTCTTCCCGTCTGTGGATATCAGGTACAACGTTTCGCTGTACGGCAACCGCGCAATCACAGTGCTTTTCTGCGCTACCGCACCGAGGATAGCCATGCGGCACAGCAAGCTGACGCCGTCTGATTCGCGCGCGCAGAATCCATCGGCGCTGTCGATGAACTTCAGCTTCCCCGTTCGCCAGATCACAAGGGTCCGGCCATCCGGCACGGCGCCGATCGGCTGGATCACGAAAAATGTCACCTGGGTGTAGACGACCACCATGAGGGCGCCGAGCACGACCAGGACAATTACCTTGCGCTTGCTCATGAGCAACCGACCGAACGCTAATTGATATCGAGGACGCCCGCCAGATCGGCTTCATGTTCGTGCTTGTGCCCGTCGCCGTCGATCAGGATCACCTCAACTGGAGACTGTAGATCTTGTGGCGAGACATCGAAACTGTAGTCGAGGGCGATCTTGCCGGATTTGGCACCTAACATAAACATCCCGATTGATTGACCGGCCCGGTAGTTCATGCTCTTCTCGGTAGGCTGTACGACGCGGTCGCCGATTTTCAGAACAAGGTGGGCACGCTCGTTGCTGTAGCGCCGATCAAGTTTTCCCGTTCCGCTGGCTCCCCGTGCCTGTATCTCAACAAAAACATGGAGTAGCCCTTTGGATTCCACGTCTGCTGGCTTCAACTCACGCATCTGCTGATTGGCGGCGGCGGACTGTGCAACCACGGCCTGCCAGTCGTTATAGAATGTCGCGTACTTGCTGATGCCATCCGCAGCCATAGCGCTTGATAACTTGACCCGCTTTCCTTTCAGGTTGCGGTCACATGAGACGTATTTTTCGTTCAGACAGTCGAGCACCCTGTCCGCCGTCTTGTATTTGCTTCCTTCCATGATCGCAGCCTGGATTTGATCCGGCGTGAGTGTTGGACCGGCACACCATGCGGAGATTCCGACAGACATTACAGCGAATGCCCGGACTATCGTGGTCTGCATAACGATCCCAGCGTAACGGCGAGTCTTGCCCGAAGTCAAGGTCCGGCAGATGCGGAAAGGTGGCGGTCTGCCGGTGTTCAAACCATTTTCATGGTGCGTAAAAGCCCTCCGCCTCCGCACCCCGCGCAAGCCGCCGCCCCGTCTGGAAGGACCCGGCGCGCGAAACGGTAGAGACTCCTACCTCAGTTCCGAAGGGATCTCAAGCGACAGCGCCCCTGATCTTGGCTCTTCAATACATTACAAATCGTGCTAGAATCCGCACATCCGGTCCAGAAAGCTGAATCTCCGAATTTTCTTTACGGAAGGACAAAATGGAACCGAACATCGACCGTCAGCCTGCAACACCCGCAGAGACGGAAACCGGCCAGAACAAGGAAGGCACCGGTTATAGGTGTCCTAATTGCCATACTCTGGTAGGGCTGGATACGCCGCAATGTCCCGGTTGCGGTGGCCTATTTAAAGCGGGGATATCTAAACGGCGGCAAGAACTACAGGACAACCCATTCGATCCTCGCACGGAAATCTCGGCAGACGCCAGACACATTGCCAGCCGGATCGTAACGCACTTGTGGATACTGTTCGTCCTGTTGCCGGTCATCCTCGCCGTGCTGTTGGCGATATTTGGGGTTCTCAAATAAGGAAAAAGGATTTCGGTCTGTTCTGCTTGTGGTAGCCTAAACCGGGGTACGCCAACTCAACTACTATGAGAACATCGTTGTTTCCCTGTTCGGTTGTACCGGGTCCTCATCTTGGTGAACCCGAACCGACTTCGGCGCTTCTGGCGTTCGCAGGCTCCTGGCCATAGTTCTCTCGAATCACCAGCGATTCGTCGGAGAAGAAGGTGCGCGAGCCTGTGGACCCGAAGGCCGTCGGAACGGCCGTAATCGTGTAGCTCCTGGGGGTGCCCGTCAAAGTGAATCGGTAGCCCTGCTTCTCTCCCGTCGCCAGATCGCCCGAGATCAAATCCGCCGCCGAGGCATTCGCCGTTCCGCTGGCGGGCGGTCCCAGTTCGGCCAGCGATTGGGCAAAGCGTCCGAACTGCGAATTGTATTGCACCTGCGCGGTGTTGAGCGTCTGAATCGCCCTGAGAGCAGCGGTCTCGCCGTCCCGGTGAGACACTCTGCCGAGCGACGCGAAGGAACCAAGAACAACGGCCCAGAACACGCCGGCGAGGACGCCCAAGATGAGCAGGGCTGGAATCGACGCGACCGCCCACTTGACCATAAAAAAAGCCATTGATCGAAAGGGCATCTGTATGTCGGTTATTATCACTTGTTGTTTTGCAGATCCATTCACCACGGGTCGCCTCCTGATTTGTTTCCAATAAGCTAACGTCCAATCATTCTATCGCCGCTCACCGGATGCGGTTACGCTGCCACTCGCCCCTTGCCGGGCAGAATCCGATTCACTACAAGCCCGTGCCATGGCGCGTCGGTTCGGGTTTTAATCCCTTCTGTATTTAATTCCACCGCAATGCGGTCGAAGCTTAGCCCTGTGGCCCGCAAAGCCCCATACGCTCGATTACGGACTCTTCGCCGTCATAGAAGCCGTAGGGTTTGCGCCCTCGCAACTGCCTTCTTTGGCCCGCTTGCGCATCCACGCGCCCAGGGAGCTTCAGGACGATCTGACTCTTGTCGGATTGCGCCACGGTGCCCATGATCCGCCGCACAAGGATGCGGGTGGGATCATCGGCTAGTTACGTGACGCCGGGCCACCAAGTGCTAGAATCAGATCCCGAGGCCACTGATTAAGACACGGTCCTAATTCAGTGTTCTGGGGAGGACACCAATATGCCACGACACGCACAGCCGAAGGTAGACAGCACCATCCTGGAGATGGCCATCGTCGGCTATCAGAGCGAACGCGAAAGGATCTCGGCGAAGATAGCCGACATCAAGGAGCGACTGGGCCAGCGCGGTCCAGGCCGGCCAAAGGCCACGGTAGCTGCGGCAGCCGAAACGGATCACGCGGCTCCGCAGAAGCGCCGCACCATGAGCAAATCAGCCCGCGCCAGGATTGCCGCCGCACAGCGGGCGAGATGGGCGGCGCAGAAGAAGCAGCAGGCGCAACCGGCCACACCGGCGAAGCCCAAGAAGCGGAAGTTGTCGGCGGCGGGGTTGAAGGCGATTAGGGAAGCCACGAAGAGGCGGTGGGCGGCGTTTCACAAAGCTCAACGGGCTGCTGCAAAATAGAAACGGCGGCCCAGAGAGTGGCCGCAAAGCAGTGGCGACCTTCTGTTTCAGCGTACTGCCCTCAGAAGGACGGCGTTCCGGTGATAATCCAGGAAGCTCCGTTAGGCTTCGCTGAATGGGCCGACGATGACAATGCGATCGGTCTCTACGCCCATCCGGTTCAGCGAGGGAGTATCGGGCAACCATGAAGATGCCGTTGGTTCCATCAGGGTTAGGACCGGTGTAGGTGAACGCCTTCCACGGCATCGGCGCGCACTCCCAGAACGCCCTAAGTTGGTTCGCCTCGGTCCAGTTTCATATTCGGATGCTCGAACTCGTACCTGTGGGTGCTGACGAAACACCGCCGCTGGCGGCGAGGTTGCCGAGGCGGCGGCCGATTCGGTTTATAGTGGTCCGTTGTGCTCAAGCTGCACTGTCGGCCCATTGGGATAGGATCATCCCAATCGATGAACCGCGCGCCATCGTGCGCGACAACCTGCAAGAAGCCGAATTGTTGAGGGGAAATGAATGCGCTCTCGTGAACTATTACGATTGAATGCCACGGCTTACCACGAGGCTGGCCATGCTATCGCTGCATGGCGGAATTACTTGACGTTCAAATACGTCACAATCAAGCCGGAAGCCGGCAGTCTAGGCCACATGCTGCATAATCGACTACCGAAATGGTTTAAGCCCGATATTGAATCGACGGATCGCCAACGCCTCCACGGAGAACGTCTCAACGTTACGAATTTCGCTGGACAGATTGCCGAAGCGAAGTTCCGCCGTAGGCGGCCTCGCTATGGCATGCACGGCGACAACCAGAGCGCGGTTGATATGGCATTTCACGTTTGCCACGGCTCTCAGAAGACGATCAACGCATATCTGGCCTACTGCTTCGCACTAGCGGCGGATGTTGTGAGCAGTAATTGGCGCGAGATAGACGCCCTGGCGGCTGCGCTTCTAGCGAGGGAAACGCTCAGTTGGGAGGACGCGATTGAAGTGATCTCCCCTGGAAGCAAGGCTCTGAGGGTGGCCTTGGAGAGAGCGAATGCGGTCGCGACGGCGAAGCGGAAAGCGGAACTGGAACAGAAGCGAGGTGCCAGTGTCCACGCTTGAGCTGCGCCGACCAGTTTCCCCTTGTTCAGCGCCCCGGCGTCGATGTTCGCGCGCTTGCATGTTGTTCCCAAGGACCATTGGCATTCCGAAGCGTTGGAGCGCCCGAGTTTTCATTGGCGTACACAGCAAATGTGGTGAAAGTGATGATCGCCTCGTCGGGCGACGTCGCCTCTGAGCGGCGCGTGATCGGCGAGTGGAATGTGACCTACGCAGAGGACCGCAAGATCGTACTGATACCCCTCGCTTGGGAAACCCACGCTTCTCCAATTATGGGAGACCGGCCACAAGCCATCATCAATCGTCCACTCCTCAAGGACGCGGACCTTTTGGTCGCGGCGTTCTGGACACGGCTCGGCAGGCCGTCCGGCGGTCCAATTTGCGTTGTGAGGCGACCCTGGATCATCCTAATACCCTTCCGCCTCCTCGCAAGCAAGTCCCGTCCTCCACTCGTGCGTCGGTTTTTTGGGGATTCTGCGGAAGCGGCGGCTTCATTTTCCATGGCACTTCTTATACTTCCGACCGCTGCCGCAAGGACATGAATCGTTGCGCCCAACCTTGACTGCTTCACGCCGAATCGTGCTTGTGAAGTTCAGCGGCGGGGCGCCACTCGCGGATGGCCTGAAGACACGTGGTGCAAATCCTAGTGCTTCACCACGATACTTCAGCGCCAGTTTCTTGTGAAGCGGGATTTGCTGACGTTCGATCTCGGCGATTCCAGTGAGATCGTGCCTCGTGAGCTTACCCTGTGTCCTGATTAGTATGGCATCCTTTTGTTCGGCTAGTCGGATAAACTCGTGTACGATAGGATCATCCACAAGCGGAAATCGGCGCATTCCGACGACTTCACCGTGCGGCTTATTCGAGTCGATGGTCGCTTTAGAATCGGGTAGGAACAAGATCTCAGGCTCGCGATCCGGCTGGGGTGTCACATCGATTAGTGTGGTTTCAGGCGAACGCCATACCGCATGAAACGCCGCTTCGAGCATTATTCTGGGCGTTTCCCAAACAAGCCAGCCTAACTGCATCGAGCCGCCCTTGGCATTGATCTGCTCCCGGACGTTTGAGAAACATTCATTCGGCATAGCCTTTCGATGAGGCTGTGGCCGCAGGAAAGCAGGCTTTTGCGTGCTGTCGATTTCAGAGCAGAACTTCAAAACCGATTCTGAAATTTCAGCGGGGGTTGTCGTCCCGAGCATGAACCGAGATTTTAGCGCAGGGCATTTCGCCGCACCCAGCGACGTAAGGAGGGGGGCGGAGAAGGCCGTGGTCATCCTTGGGCAAGAGTGCAACGCCATGCGCATCCTCGGCCCGCGTGCTCCAGGGTCTGACGGACCGCCTGCCCGTCGCCGTTGCCGACATGCAGGGCGGCAGCAAGCGCAACGCCATCCCGCGTGAAGCTTCCGCTTCCCTGGTGCTCGACGCCGCCCGCGAGCAGGAATTGAGATCGCTGGTGTCCACGGCGGAGGCCCAGATCCGATCTGAACTTGGCTCGTTCGATTCCGGCGTGCGGATTACGGTCGAAGGTGTGGCCCGCCCGGATCGGGTCCTGGCTGACGCCGACGCGAGGCTGGTAGCGAGCCTGCTGGCCAGCCAGCACCACGGCGTGCTTGCGATGAGTCCCGACGTGGCGGGCTTGGTCCAGACATCCACGAACCTAGCCACGGTATCCACGAGACAAGATGAAGTGGAAATCGAGACCAGCCAGCGCAGCGCCATCGAGAGCAGCAAGCTGGCCGCCGGACGCATGGTGTCCACCATATTCCGGCTGGCAGATTTTGGGGTGGAGCACACCGGCGGCTACCCCGGATGGAAGCCCGAGCCGGCCAGCGACATTGTCCGGAAGGCGCAGGCGGTGCATCTGGAAGTGCTGGGGAAGACCCCGGAACTGGTCGCCATGCACGCCGGGCTGGAGTGCGGCGTGATCGGCGAAAAGCATCCGGGCATGCAGATGATCTCGTTTGGGCCGCATATCGTGGATGTGCATAGCCCCAGCGAGCGGCTGAAGATCTCGTCGGTGGGACACATCTGGGCTTTCCTGAAGGGGCTGCTGGAATTGCTTTGAGGTATGATTGTCTCCGGGACGGTAGCTGGCACGCCTCCCGCGCCACCGGGATAACCGACTACCTCACGAAATGGCGGCCGTATCGAGGTCGCGCAACGGATGGCCGCGCACTCGAACCCGAAAACGACAGGCCTCTATGATCGGCGTAATGACCATGTTAGCCGAGACGAAATGGAGCAGCTTGGGATCTGACGGATGACTCATCAAAACAAAGCTTTATCAATACTGCTTCAGCGGCTTGACCTGGGATATTCGATTGCGGAGGAGGACACCCTTCTCGAAGCGGCGCGAATCGAAACCTCAGCGTTTACCGATTTGCTGAATGACCGTGTTGATCTCATTCCTGGGACAAAAGGCTCTGGCAAAAGTGCGCTGTTTAGAATTTTTGTCGATTTTCTGCCTGACATTCTGTTGCGCGACCGGAAGGTCGTTGTTGCTCATGGCGTCCAAGCTCCTGGCGATCCAGTATTCCATGCATTCACTGAGCAGTTTGCGAAACTCTCGGAGACAGAGTTTGTTAGTTTCTGGTGCATCTATCTTGTGTCACTTGCACATGAGCACTTTATAAAGGGGCCGCGATACGACGCGTTCTTGCGACGTGCAAGCGCCGAAATACATAAGTCCTTGATAGCCTGCGCCAAGGCGAATATTCCACAGATTCAAGCCAAGAGGTCCTTAAGGGACGTTCTTGAGCGGTCATTACACGTCCTCGGGCATTGGCGGCCAAAGCTGAAGTTTAAGCCTCCGGGAGACAGCGGGGAGTTCGACCTAGACCTGTTCGGATCGACAATAGAAAACCGTTCTGCGACGACCGCGGAACCACCAGAAGATTCGTTTCCAAAGTACTTAAACGAAATTAAGCAAAGTCTGGAGGCAGTGCTGGAGGCAAGTCAGTTATCGTTGTGGCTTATGGTCGACCGGCTTGATGAGATATTCCCGCGCCGTTCGGAGGTGGAGAAAACGGCGCTTCGCGGCCTTCTGCGTGCAATGCGGTATTTTGCATCCGCAAGCATTAGGGTTAAGGTTTTCTTGCGCGACGACATGCTAGAGCAAGTGGTCGGGACTAGCCAGGGCTTCACGGCACTCACTCACGTGACAGCACGTCAAGCGGACACTCTTCGTTGGACAGAAGATCAACTTCTCGCAATGGTCGTGAAGCGATTAGCCGCAAATGATGAGTTGGTCACATATCTTGGCCTAAGTCGTGAGCAGGTGGAGGCAAGCGCTTCGTATCGAACATGGTGTTTTAATAAAGTGTTTCCTCCAACCGTGTTTCGGGGACCCAAGCAGAGCACAACAATTCGTTGGATTTGTAACCGTTGTGCTGACGGGCGAGGAGTTATCACTCCGCGCGATGTCCTTGATCTAGTAATTCGGGCCAAACAAAAACAGCAGGACATCTACGGAGCTGACCCGGAAGGTACATCGGCTTGGGTTATTGATACCGCAGCGATTCAGTACGGATTTGAAGAACTGTCAAAACGCAAGCGTGATACCTACCTTCGAGCGGAATCTCCGCATCTTTGGAAGGACATCGAGAAGTTTTCGGGCGGCAAAACTGAGTACGACATTAACACGCTCCAAAGCCTACTGGGAAAGAGGTGGAAGGTGACCAGTGAACATCTCCTGGCCGTGGGCTTCTTGTCGAAGAACGAAAAAGATGGGGAAGCAGTATTCTCGATTCCGTTTCTGTACAGGCATGGCATGCAGCTAAGTCAAGGGAGGGCGTGAGGGCGAACACAAGAGGACCCGTGAGCTTTCCAACGACCTGTAATGACCGGTGCAACGACTACGGGAGTTTTGGCAGAGGGAAGCGGGGTCGGGAGTTGAGGGGGCGTAATCATGGCACTCGATCAACCAAAATATGATGTGGCGCTTTCGTTCCTTTCAGTAGATGAACCCATCGCAGCCGCGCTACATGACAGGATAAGCGAAGGGCTGAACGTGTTTTTCTTCCCCAGAAATCAGGAAGAACTGGCAGGTACCGACGGATTAGAGTCCATGCGCATACCTTTCCTCGAAGACTCTCGTCTCGTCGTGGTTCTTTACAGAGAACCATGGGGCAAGACCCAGTGGACGCGTGTAGAAGAAACGGCCATTCAAGAAGGTTGCTTAAAGCACGGCTGGCACCGGCTATTCTTCATCGTGCTCGACAAAGCAAGCGCTCTCCCGATTTGGCTGCCGCTCAATCACGTCAGATTCAATTACAGCGACTTTGGCCTTGAGCAGGCAATCGGTGCGATCAAAGCACGGGTTCTGGAGAATGGCGGGATCGTTGCACCGCTTACCGCTCTCAAACGGGCTGAGTTATCCCGACTAGAGACAGAATACTTAAGAGAGAAGATGGAATTGCGATCTGCCGCTAGTCGTCAACTTGTGGAACAGAATCTATTGGAACTGTTTCGGACCATAGAGCGGCTCTGTACCGAGATTAATGCATCTGGTAACGCCTCGATGCAATTTGCCGCTGACTCCAGGCAGATTCACCTGCGCAATAATCGTGTCAGTCTGCTTGTGACCTTAGAGTATTCGTACTCGCCAGACCGTCCACCGAAGCTCGCAGTGCGTGAGTTCGACAAACGGCTCGCCTTCAAAGGCGAAAATCTGTTTTATATTGACGGCGGGCCAAGAAATGTCGCCGATAACAAATTTCTGCCGGACATGAACCGGGCGCGTGAGTATGGCTGGACGAGTGTGACGCAACCATCAGACTTCTTATCGTCGGACGCTTTAGCTGACAGCATCGTAGGACAGTTTGTCAACCTTGCGGCGAGAGCCGAGCGCGGCGAGTTTGCGCGGCGTTCTGAAATGGACATTTAGAGCCTTCAGAGGCATCTCCGGGTCGTGAACAGGCGCGCGCGGGCCACGTTTCGTCCGCCTCATCGCCTGCCCTTCGCCATTCCCGCTTTCTCTCAGATTTCCCTTGCCTGTTTCGCCCACTGGAGTGATGAATGTGAGCGTCACGGCAACCCCGTGCCAAGAAAGGACCGAAATGAAAACGTTCACCATCGACAACGACAACAACATCAGCGCGTTCGCCACCCCAGAGGAGGCCGCCGCCGCAACCGCAACCCCCTTCGACAGCTTCGCCAGCCAGCAGGAGCTGGCGGATCTGGCCGCCCAATGGTCAGGCGAGAGGCTCCTGGCGGTTTGGAACAGCCTGCCGGGAGTGACGCCGGTAAAGAAGTTCACGGACCGCAAGACGGCCATCAGCCGCGTATGGGCGCGCATACAGGGACTCGGCGAGCCGGTGACCCAGAAGGGCGGTACGACCGTCGGCGCGCCCGCCAGCAAGTCCGAGCCGAAGGCGGAACAACCCGCCAAGCCGAAGGCGGAAGGGAAGGCCAAGGGCGGCGCACAGGCGGCCAAAGGTCGCGCACGGGCCGCCAAGGGCGCGCCCGCCAAGGCCAAGGCGACCAAGAAGGCCACCGCCGCCAAGGCCGCGCCAAAGGGCAAAAAGGCCGCCAAGGCCCAGCAAGCCGCCGGGCCGCGCGAGGGCAGCAAGACCGCCCAGGTGGTCGCCATGCTCCGACGGAAGGGCGGAGCCACCATTTCCGAGATCATGAAGACGATGGGCTGGCAACGGCACACCGTCCGCGGGTTCATGGCCGGCGCGATGAAGAAGGCCGGGTACGCCGTCGAGTCCTTCAAGCCAGAAGGCGGCGAGCGGAGCTACCGCATCAACAAGTAGCGTCGAGCGCGCCCGTAGTTCCTAAGATCCCAAACGCTACGCTGCACTCCCAGCCCGCCCGGCTCCGGCCGCGGCGGGCTTTCTGCTTCTAAAAGTGGACTGGCGGCAAGGGAGATGCGTCTATCTCCACATCCTGCGTTGGCCAGCCGAAACGGTCGCGCCGCCGGCGATCCCCCGGCGCATCGTGCGCCACAGCGTGCTCACACGGGAGGCAGCGCAGAGGTGAAGCAGTCCGAGTCGGGGATCGGTGGCGGCGGCCCAGCGGCACGCGGTGGACAAAATCGTGGAGCTGCAACTCGACGGTCCCTGCGGGGAGCATCCCCGCGATTCGGGCGGACTGATGAGGTTGGGCGTCGGCGATGGTGGCCAACTTCCGAGTGCGCCGTGGTCCAGGATTGAAGTCGGTTTACGCGATGTCGGCGGCCCACGGGTAGTCGCATCGTTTGGATCGGTTGATTTTGACTGATTTAGGCGCGATAACGTCCCGCGCTGTGGGAACGTGGGCCGGACGACGCTCTACCGGGCGTTGAGCAGCCCATAGGCATTTATGCTGGCGCGAGATTTGGGCGGGATCCCGGCTCCATGTATTAGCTATTACTGTGTGGCGGTCAGCGACACATTGTCAATGTTAACCTGTCCAGTTCCGACACTTCGTATGGAGATCGCCAAGAGTTGACCGAGCAGAACAGGGTTTGGTCCCGATTTGTATACGATCACATCTTCCAGAAACGTGCCGGCCGCCGGAGACAAGCTGCTGTCAAAAGCGACTGGCACACCTCCGGCTAGTAGCGTCGCAAGGTAACCGGTGAATGCTTCATCTGCACGGTGCCCCACGCTCAATTTCAGAATGTATATGGTGTTGGCCTGAAGAGTGGCACTGAGCGTCTGGAAGATAACGCCGTTCTGCTGACTATTTCCAAGGAACGCAACATTCACTCCTCCTGGGATTCCCCCTGGGTATTGAGCTGTTGAAGGCTTGATTGTGCCAGCAAACCCGCTGGGTAGCCAGGCGGGTAACCAGGCGGGCACGGCAGAATTCCAGCAATTCGCCCCAGGGGCACAAGGCAAAACGTCTGCTTCGAACCCGGCATTGAAGATTGGGATTGGGATAGTGGTCTCTTGCGCAGATGCTATCCACGAGACCGCCATGGTAAGCGGTACGATTAGCAGGAATCGTTTCATCGAAGGTTCCCTCCA
>OCZU010001266.1_pt1 | contig 16767 bp, 14 predicted proteins | sample 1539001 | NCBI WGS metagenome assembly OCZU01 (sample SAMEA3539306, study PRJEB22396) | soil metagenome | biome: tundra; feature: field; material: soil | place: USA | collected 2010-05 | depth 0.15 m | reverse complement strand
CCAGGAACTGTCACAAGTTGGGCCTCGTCATCCACGGCGACTTCATCATGGGCCTGCCGGGCGAAACCCACGAGACCATTAACAACACCATCAAGTTCGCGAAAGAGTTGGACGTCGAAACCATTCAGGTCTCCGTCGCCCACGCCTATCCGGGCACCGAACTCTACGACTACGCCGTGAAGAACGGCTTCATGGTCGGTGACAACAAGATGGTGGATGAAGGCGGCCACCAACTGGCTCATATCCAGTATCCGGGACTGCCTGCCGATGAAATTCTTTCCGCCGTCCACCGGTTCTACGACGAGTATTACTTCCGGCCCAAGGCTGTATTCCGCATCCTGAGGAAGGCTGCGTTCGACAGCAATGACCGCAAGCGGCTGTACAAAGAAGCGAAGACGTTCCTGAAGCTGCGATCCCAGCGCAACAAGATGGTGAAGCAGCACAGCGACGATGCCGCCGCGGAACTCGCCAAGGCCTAAGCGTTTGGGAAGGGCACGGCTTCAGGAGCCTGCCCTGAGCGAAGCCGAGGGGTGCCGTCCAGAGCCACCAAGACGCGGGCTTAGCCCCTGAGGGAGCCGGACAGTTCATCATGACGGCTTCCAGTTAAACCGCACGACCTGATTCTCAAGTGAACTTTCGCAAGTATCTTGTGTTGGCCGGAGTCACGGTCTTCGCCGCTGCCGGAGACTCCATGCTCTCGCACGGAATGAAGCAGACCGGCAGCATTTCCCTTAATCATCTGCAAGGCGTCATCTTCGCGGTGCTCAATCCCTGGGTCGCGATTGGTATTCTGCTGCTGCTGGCCTTTTTTGCCACCTACATGACCGCACTTTCCTGGGCCGATCTCACCTATGTTCTTCCTGCAACTTCCCTCGGCTACGTGCTGCTCGCGCTCGTCGCCAGATTCCTGCTGCACGAGCACGTCAGTCCGCTACGCTGGTTGGGAATCGCTTTAATCACCGGAGGCGTGGGGTTTATTGCCGGTGGCCCGGAGGTTACGCATCATCCCACGCATCCCAGCGCCGAACCCGCCGAAGATGAGGCCGAGGCGCGTGCCGCTGCCAGCGGAGTCGAATCATGAAATCCCTCTACACCTGGAGCGCAATTCTAGCCATCGTCTTCGCCTCGGTAATCGGTGACGTGCTTCTCGCCCGCGCCATGAAGCAGGTTGGGGACGTCGGCGCCTTATGGCGCCGGGCCGGACTCGGCATTGTGATCGGCCGTACGCTTGGCAATCCGAACTTTCTTCTTGGGGTCACCGCCATGGCCGTGGCTTTTTTCAGCTTACTGTTCGCGCTCTCCTGGGGAGACGTAAGCCTGGTGGCTCCCGCCGCCGCTTCCCTTACGTTCATCGGCAATGCTGTCGCTGCGAAAATCTTTCTGCATGAGCGGGTCGACCGACGGCGGTGGATTGCGGCTGGCCTCGTCGCGGCGGGCGTGGCGTTGCTGGCGGGGTAGTTCATTGCCGCTCCAGCGGACGGCAGGTTCCCCTGTGCGGACAGGCTAGCAAGGCAACTCCCGGTGACCTAAACCTCAATCACCCAACCCATCCCCCAACCTTGTCATTCCGAATCGGGCTGAAAGCCCGGTGAGAGCCCGCCCTGAGCTTGTCGAAGGGAACCTGCTGTCCGCTGTCGGCTTGTAAGCAAGTCCCCAGCGTAAGGGTGGGATGAAAGAGTTTGCTCACTCTGGTTCGAGAATTTGCGCTATCAGGCGAGACAGTGGATGCACTGCATACCAAATCCAGCTAATGCCCCAGCCGCCGCCCGGAATGAGTGGCGGCATTTAAGCTGCCTGCTACCCCTTGGCCGAGAACCTCAGGGGCTAAAGCCCGAATTTTCGGGCACTTGGACGGCACGGCTGAAGCGGTGCCTTCCCGATCCCATTTATTAGAAAGGTTTTGGTTTGCCGAACAGCCGGAGGGTCTCCTTCCTCGACTAACCCTATGTCTCACAAGATGAGCGTTCTTGCTCAGAACAATGGCACGTGGAGTGCTACCTTCGAGGCAGGGTTGTAGTCGAGTCGTCGGGCGAACGGTAGGAGCCTGGCGCTTGCAGGACTGCGGTATGGTTGCGCGAATTGCGCCCTTCAGGGTCGCTTCGTTGGTGTTGTTGGCGGCTTGCGGGGCAGTATGCCAGAACGTACGTCAATCCCTTCCTGATATTCCTTCGGTACAGATTACAACTCACGTGCAGGGCTTTAACGCGCTCATCCAGGAAGCACGGTCGCCTTTGAAATTTGGCGCGATGGGCGGCGACGCGGGCTGGATTCGGCAAGGCGCATTCGATGCTTCTGACAAGGCGCTCCTTAGTCAGAAAGAGCCGGACACTATTCTTGCCAGGTATCTGTACCCGTCATCGCTGAAGCAGCAATCGGCCTATCACTCGGTGAGCAGCGGCAGTTTGATGGGCCGGGCTATTTACGCGGCTTCGCGCCCTCTTATCACCCGGGATGACTCCGGGAAGGCCAGGCTGAACACTTCCTATCTCCTGAGAACGCTGACGTCTGTGGCTAGGGACACAGCCTCGACTCCATATTGGAGGCGGTCTCGCGGGGAGCCGTTCAGTGATTTTGGTTCGACCGTCGGCAACGACGCGGGGATGAATCTGTGGCGCGAATTTGGGCCTGGCATTCAGCAGTTGATGAAAAGCCACACACCGGAATTCGTGTCCCGGATCGAAGAGCACTTCGGCCGCCGCTAGCGGAAAGAATTCCACCGCCCCGTGTGACATCTGATCTTGCGTACCATTCGAAATCAGCTCAACATATTCAAAGCGGAGGCGGTACAGATGGCGCTCACAGCAGTGTTCTTAACTCTTTTGTTCTCTAGATTTTGACCTCTAAGTTCTTTGACATCTAGATTTTGAAGACTCTCTTTGCGAACTCCGCTCTCAGCAAGGCATTCGGAGGTAAGGGGGGAGGGGTTATCCACTCAGGAATGTCCCCGGCTATTCACAACTCGACGAAAACTCCATTTCGGAACGGGCCTTCTGCCGCTTCATCGCCACTCGTTAAACGAATTATTTTGAGCAGATATCCACAGCCGTTAACGACCGTGGCTCTTGGTGGGCAGAGGAAGGTCTACGGCCCGAGGCGAGCTTGGCAAGCGGGTCGTAACTTCAGTGCTTGAACAGGCGCATGAAGCCGGAGACTGGGAGATCGGGCACAAGAAATTTTTCCTCTGTCATGCCACATGCGCATACCAGTGCCTCCGCGGCTAGATACCCGCTGCGGACTGCGCCTTCCATGGTGGCGGGCCAGCCGGTGGCTGTCCAGTCTCCGGCGAGGAACACGCAGGGCCAAGTCGTCGACTGCTGTGGGCGGTAGGCGTCAATTCCTGGGCTGGGCGAGTAGGTGGCATGCACTTCTTTGATTACCGTGGACTTCACTAGATTCGCCTCGCGGGCTGCCGGGAAAAACTCCCGGACTTCTTTTAGAGCAAGGTCAACAATTTCTGTCTTCGATTTGTCGATGAGGCTCTTCGAGGCGCTGACAACAAGTTCGACGTAGCTGCCCTCTGTCTTTGCGGCCTCGCCGCGCGCGTCCAGCAGCCGTGACTTGTGGAACATCCACTGAATGGTGCGATCAAGCAGGACTGCGTGATCCAGATCGCTGATCTGGCGGTCGAACCAGAGGTGAATGCCGGTGATCGGCGAGGTGTCGAAGTGGCTGAGCTGGTCGCGCAAGGGCGCGGCTTCTGGGCTTTGCGGAAGCACACGCGCTAGAGCGTCAAAGGGCAGGGCTAGAACCAGATAGTCAAACGCCGCTTCCCTGTCGCTTTTATCGCTTACGCAAATTTTCACCTGGGCCGGCTCGGGAATGAAGCTTTCCAGGGAGGTGCGGAAATGAATCTCGCCGCCGCGCGCGCGGATGTAGTCGCTGGCGCGATTGTAGAGCTCGGTCAAAGGCACGGTGGGGACGCCCATGTGACGCCCCGCGGGCGACTTCATCGACTCGCGCACGACTTGCGCCGCGTAGGAAATCGAAATCAGGTCGAGATCTTCACTCAACGCGCTCACCAGGATCGGTTTCCAGAAACGCTCGATGGCGTTGTTGGTCTGGCCGTGCCGGTGGCACCAATCCAGAAACGATCGGCCGGTGTCTGGTTGCGAAGTTAACGCTAGCGCCGCAAGGGCGCGTGAAATCGCAAACTTATCGGTGGCGCTCAGAAATGGGAAGCGCAGGAACGACGGCGCGGTGTGCAGCGGCGCGGGCAGCGGAGAAGCCCGCATCACGCTGGCGCGGCCGCCGGGCTCGATGAAAGTCATTTCGTCGTACCAGCGGATTTTGTCTTCCACGCCGATGCGCTGGTAGAACTCGACCAGGTTGGTGCAAACGCGAAACAGGACGTGCTGGCAGTTGTCCACCACCTCGCCGGTTCCGGGATGCTCGTAGGAAGAAGCGCGGCCGCCGAGATAGGGACGGCGTTCGAACAGGGTGATCCGGCAGCCCGATTCCGCGAGAGCGCATGCCGCGGCGAGACCGGCCAGGCCGCCGCCGGCCACGGCTACTGTGGGTTGGGTTGGAGGCTGGCTCATCGGGGGATTCTGGCTCACCGATTCAGGCTAACACCACATCATTGCCGGGTTGAAGGACAGCAGGAATGACAAGACTGGTGCACTGGTTCGGCATGACAGGATCAGGTGAGGCGCTGCAGGAAGCCTTTCCCGAGGATCCGCAGCTTTTCGCTTACGGTAAGGCTCACCTTGCCGCTGAATACGTCGTACTGACGCTGGGCGATTTTCTCCAGCAGTCGGCGGTAGATGTTCACCAGCACCCACAGCGCGGGCTGGCTGTCTTCGGAGATGTAGGGGATCAGTTGCTCGCCGGACTGGTAGAGCTCGCGGGCTCGGCCGGCTTCGAGAGCCAGCAACGGGCGGAATCGTGCTGGGTCCGGTGCGGACAGCAGTTCGGAGGCCGACAAGCCGAACTTTGCCAGGTCTTCTTCCGGCAAATACACGCGGCCCATCGCGGCGTCTTCTTTGACATCGCGAATAATGTTGGTGAGTTGGAAAGCCAGGCCGCACTGTTCGGCCAGGGGCTCGGCGGCCGGATCGCGATATCCGAAGATGTGAATGCAAACCAGCCCCACCACTGACGCTACCCTGTAGCAATATAGTTTGAGATCGTCGAAGGTCCTGTACTGGATGGTCATGCCTGGAACCGCAGAACTCGCGGGATTTTGCGTTTCTTGATTCAAGGCTTCGGGATCCGCGACATCCATTGCGGTCCCCATCGCCAACTCGTCCAGCAGGCCCGCGGGGATGGTGTAACGGCGCTGCGCGTCGGTCAGCGCCAGCAGGATGGGATCGTCACTGGGCTCGCCCTGTTGCGCACGGTGCAATGCCGCGAGCCAGGTATCGAGCTTGAAGCGGCGCTCCTCGAGGCTGAGGCTTGCGTCGTCGGCAATGTCATCGCAGCGGCGCATGAAGGCATAGACGGCGCACAGGGCCTCGCGCTTGCGCTTGGGGAGCACGAGAAATGCGTAATAGAAATTCTTGGCGTTGGTGCGCGTGATCCCGCGGCACACTGAATACGCCATGGTTAACTGCGCCGGAGCTGGGCTCCACGGCATGAACACCTGCTGGGCTCCTGCACTCATAACAACTTCCCCAGCGCGGCCCGAGCCACCAGCGCCAACTTGCGAGGTTTCGAGATCACGGGGCGGCGACCGAGCACGGCATAGGACTGGCGCTCGATGGCGTTCAGAATCTCCTGACCGCCGCGAGTGAAGAGTTCGATGTCGACTGCCAGTTCTTTGTCTACTTTGCTTAGCAGCGGGAGGCCGCGCTCAAACCAATCGCGGGCCCGCTCTACTTCAAACTTCATCATCTCGCGAAACGCGCGCGTGTTGTGGTTTTGGGCCAGGTCTTCTTCAGTCACGGAATAACGGCGCAAATCTTCCAACGGGAGATAGACGCGGCCCTTGGCGTAATCGACGGTAACGTCCTGCCAGAAGTTGGCCAACTGCAGGGCTGTGCAGGTGTAGTCGGAAAGTTGCTGGCGCTCGGCATCTTGATAGCCGCACAGGTAAAGGACAAGATGGCCGACGGGATTCGCCGAATAGCGGCAGTAGGCGAGAACGTCGTTGAAAGTTTCGAAACGGGTGACGGTCTGGTCCTGACGGAAGGCGATCAGGAGATCCGAGAACTCGTGCTTCGGGATTGCAAACTTCCGGACGGTTTCGGAGAGCGCTACGAAAACCGGGTGCCGCGGAGTGCCCGCGTAGCAGGCTTCCAGTTCGGCTCGCCATTCATCGAGCAGGGCGAGAGCGGCCGCAGGATCGCCGACTTCGTCGCCTAGATCATCGGAGATGCGGCAGTAGGCGTAGAGATTCAGGAAATCCTGGCGGAGATGTTTGGGGAGGAACCAGGTGGCAACGGAGAAATTTTCGTAGTGGGTGCGGGCAAGGCGGCGGCAGTATTCCCGGGCTTCGTTGAGTGAGGGGGCGGAGTCTGGGATCGCATAGTCGGCGGGCAGACGGGTCCAGCCCGCGGAAGTCGCGGGAGCGGGAGCAAGTTCAGAACTGCCTGCGATCGCAGTCATTGGTCGAAGAGCATCCTCAGTGTCGAACAACGTCCCGAGCACCGTGAGAACTCCTCGCGACGCCGGAGGTACTGCCAGCATGCATGGGGTCCTTCGCTTCGCTCAGGATGACAGACCATCTTGTGACAGGCCGCTTTTCAGTGCCAATCCGTTCAACGTTGATCAGTGGCCGGGAATTATCGCAGTCTTGATGTCGCCGCCGCGGTTCAGCATGTGGCGGAGCACCTGCTGCAGGCGCGAAAGCGGGGCTTCGCCGGTGATGTAGTCGGTGGGCCGGATTTTCTTGGCCGCGATCAGTCCGAAGGCGCGGCGCACCGTTTCCGGTGTGTGATGGAACGTAGCCTTCAGAGTGATCTCCGAATAGTGCAGGCGGTTGGTGTCGAGTTGTACCTTGCTTCCGCTGGCGCATCCGCCGAAGAAATTTACGGTGCCGCCTTTGCGCACCATCTCCACCGTCCACTCCCATGCTTCGGGCCGGCCCACTGCTTCGATTACGACATCGCAGCCACGCTTTTGCGGGGTCAATGCGCGGACTGCTTCGACCACGTTCGGCACCTTGGTGGTCTGAACGATTTCATGCGCTCCCATGTGTTTGGCGGCCAGTACCTGCTCGTCGCGCTTGACCACCGACACTACGTTGCAACCGATGGCGCGCGCTACCTGGACAAACATCAGTCCGATGGGGCCGCCACCGATGATGGTAACCGTGTCGCCGATCTCTACGCCGGTCTCGTGCAAGCCACGAAGCACGCAGGCCAGTGGCTCCGTCATGGCCGCGTCCTCGAAACTGACGTTGGGCGGGATGACCAGCATATTCGCTTCCACGATGCGCCGCGGCACGCGGATGTATTCCGCATAGGCTCCGTTGTTGAACAGCAGGTCTTCGCAGAGGTTTTCCTGGTGCTTGGAGCAATAGAAGCACATCTGGCAGGGCGCGGAATTCAGGGCCACTACGCGCATGCCCCTCTTGAAGCTGTGGACGCCTTCGCCGACTTCCTCGATCACGCCGGCCAGCTCGTGGCCGAACAATGCCGGGGGTACAATCATGCGAGCGTGGTAGCCGCGCTGATAAACCTTGAGATCGGTGCCGCAGGTAAGCGCCACCTGAACTTTGACCAGCACCTCGCCCTTTTCGACGCGAGGGATCGGTACCCTTTCAATCTTGAGATCTTCTTTGCCGTAGAGGACGGCAGCCGTCATTTTTCCGTTCACTGCTGGCTTCCTTCCCAGGCCACCCCGGGCTGAATCACGACTTTCATCGACGCAGGCTGCGGATGAGCCGCGAGTTCCAACGCTCGCGCACCCTCCTGCAGCGGAAACCGGTGGCTTATCAGCCGTTCCAGATCCATTTCCCGGTTCATCACAAAACGAACTGACTCCTCTTGCAAATCCACGGAGGCGCTATAAGAGCCCACCAGTGCCTTTTCATCTACACAGATCGCTGCCGGATCCACAACCACCTCGCCATGCTGCGTTTGAGCGAACAATAACACCCGACCACCTGGACGAGCCGCATCCATCGCTGGACGAATCAAGGCGTTGCTGCCGACCGCCAAAATCACGGCGTCCGCGCCGCGACCTTCGGTCCGCTCCCGCACAGCCCGTACCGCGTCCTGTTGCGACGCGTCGATTGCATGCTCGAATCCAAGGCTTTTAGCTATTCTAAGCCTCTCGGGATACAAATCGGAAGTAATAACCGTGGCCCCTGCCCGGCGGGCCAGAACACTGAGTATGATGCCGATTGGGCCTTGCCCGATAGCCAGCACGGTCTCGCCTCGTTCCAGGCGCAGGGCTTCGATCCCCTTCATGCAGGTATTCACCGGCTCCACAAAGCAGGCCTGCTCAAAGGAGACGCCCTCCGGGATCTTCACAGTTCCCTGCTGGACGATCCAATCCATCACCCTGGCGTATTCCGCGAACCCTCCGCCGGAGGGCTCAAATCCCGCAGTGCATCCGACTTTCTTATAGGCAGCGCACTGTGCGAATGTCTTATGCCGGCAGTAGTAACACTGGCGGCAGGGAATGTGATGAAATACCACGACCCGATCGTCTGGCTTGAACCCTCGCACTCCCGCGCCGACGGCCGCCACAACCCCGGAAGTTTCATGCCCGAAGATACGGGGCGCCGAATGCGATCCTGAGGCAATCTTCTTCAGATCCGTGCCGCAAACTCCGCAGGTGTGCACCCGGACCAGCAACTCGCCAGCGCCAATCGTGGGCACCGGAACCGTCTCCAACCGAACGTCGTTCACTCCACGGTAAACCGCCGCCAGCATTGTCGCCGGAATGGAGTGGCTGTGATTTTCTATCGCGATTTGTCCGGCAATCCCCATTGGTTCCTTAGATGACTCTGCTCAGGATCCGTTTCATGCCCAGCCAGGCCGGGTGTCGATTCTTGCACTTGCACGCTATTTCCCGGAACCCTCTGACGGCCTCGGATCCGTATTTCTGAATTCAACTGCAATCGTCATTGAATCTAGATACGGCGAATCCGGCGGCGTGAAGTGATATGCCTTCACCTGCAGCACCACATAAAAACTATCCACTTTAATAATCCGCTTCACGCCCACGGGAACCTGCGCAAAGCTGCTGGGTTCCAGCCTCCACAACGCATTCTTCGGATCATCGGAAGGATCCTGCGAAGTGAGGAGCACGTTGTCGTAAATGGGGTGGTGCAGATCGCCCAATTTTATCTGCCAGGACGTGATCTTGTTATCGCCCACCGGCCCTATCGGGTCAATCGAGAACACATACCGGTCGGCTCCATGAGAATCCTTGAGGCGTTCGCGGTAAGCCGCGTCTTTTGGTGTCAGCCTGGCCTCAAAGCTCTCTTCCACAACCCTCGTCGAACCTTGGCGAAAGCTTTCCGCATACCAGGCACCGGTTGACTGCGCGGCCAAAGGCAAGACCACACACAAAACGATTGCAAGCAGTGGCCACAATCTCATGCGCACTCTCATTCGCGATCCCCGCTCCGTAACCCGCTTGTAGCCGCAGCCTGCGGCGTGGGGGACGCTGTCGGGGATGCGTCGATCCCTTCCGAGGCTTGGCTCAGTTCCTGGCGGAAACGCTCCAGATGCTTGTTCAACGCCCTCTCTGCCTTTCGGCTGTTGCCGGCCAGCCTGGCAACGCGCCTCCACAGCCATGGCCGAAGTCCCGCAAATACCGCAAAGGCCGCCGTCCTGAAGCCGCCGTTCGCGTCGATGAAGCGATCCATCCCCGGCACTTCAAAACTCAACTCATCAGAGATCACTTTGGTCGCTCCAAACCCAATCCCATGGGCGCGCGCGGCCGCGGCGACAGCAGCCGCCTCCATATCTACAATCTGCGCCCCATAGGCCTGCGCCAGGTTCGCTTTCTGGTCCGCCCCGGCCACCGCCATGAAAGTCACCAACGTACCCTTTCCGCGTCCGCCGTCGATCTCGACATGGCTGCCGTCCCGCGCATCAATCACAACGCCGGGCGTAACGACATCGCCGGCGCGCAGACTGGCATCCAGCCCTCCGGCAAACCCCACGGACTGTACCAGCGCGGGACGGTACAACGCGATCACCGCTTCTGCGGCTCGACGAGCCGACTCCGGGCCGATCCCGCCGCACACGACAACCATCTCGGCGCACTCAAAGAACACAAAACTACGACCACCGTACTCCCGCTCAATGCGGCTCCAATTCTTAGTCAGCCCGCTGACTTCGCGCTGCAGGGCTCCCACGATGGCGACTTTAGGCATACCCGTTGGACCGGAACCACTCGACGGCGCGGCGCAACGCCCCATCCGCGGACACTGTCTTCCATCCCAACTCCCGCTCTGCCTTGTCGGAGTCTGCCCACATTTTTTTCCTTCCCATGCGGACCGTTTCCAGCGTCGCGCGCGGCTCGCGCCCCAGCAGGCGGCCGGAGACGGTTTCATCCACGGCGCCTGCTACATAGGCAACAAAATAAGGCAGCTTCACCTTTGGCGAGGGAAGACCAGCAATTGCGCCGAGCTTATCCAAAATTTGCTTCAAGGTCAGGTTTTCGCCGCCCAAAATGTAGCGTTCGCCACTCTTGCCTTTCTCCAACGCGGCAAGATGCCCGCGCGCACACTCCCGAACATCCACCAGATTCAATCCCGTCTCTACATAGGCGGGAAACTTTTTCTTCAGAAAATCCACGACAATCCGTCCCGTCGGAGTCGGCTTAATGTCCCGCTCGCCCACCGGAGTCGTCGGATTCACGGTCACGACCCGCATCCCGCCGCGGCCCGCCTCCATCGCCACCTGTTCGGCCATGAACTTCGAGCGCTTGTAGTGCCCGATCATGTCGGCCAGGGAGACCGGAGAATCCTCGTCCGCGGGACGCCCGTTTCCAGTGAACCCCATGGTTGCGACGCTGGACGTATACACGACGCACCGCACCGCGTTCTGGCGTGCGGCTTCGAGGATCGCGCGCGTACCCTCGACATTTGAGCGGTACATCTCCTCCGGATCCCGCACCCACAGCCGGTAGTCGGCAGCCACATGAAACACCACCTCGCAGCCCGCCATGGCCTTCGCCAGGAACGCTGTATCGCGAAGATCGCCCGTCGCCGTCTCGGCCTGTAGACCTTCAAGATTCTTCAGATTGCTGGTTGATCGAACCAGCAGCCGCAGACCAGCTCCCTGCTCGGCTAAAGTGCGGGCTACGTGAGAGCCCAGGAATCCGGTCGCGCCTGTAACGAAAGCTAGCATGCTTGGCAATTGGCAGTTAGCAATTAGTCTTTATCGGGGTTCTTGCCGCAAAACGTCAACCTTGCGCTGAACCTGGGTGGCCAAGTGCTAATTGCCAATTGCTAATCGCTGCTTTTCTCCATCACTTTGGCATAAGTTGTCAGCGCGAGCAGCGGGAAGTACTGCCGGTAGAGGTGATATTTCAGATAGAATACACGCGGAAAACCGGTGCCCGTAAAATAACGCTCATCCCACGATCCATCTTCCTTCTGCGTGCGCAGCAGGTAAGCAACACCGCGCGCCACGGAATCACTGCGCGTATCGCCCACTGCGAGCAGTCCCAGAATCGCCCACGCAGTTTGAGAAGGTGTGCTGTCACCAACTCCGCGCAGCGTGGGATCGTCATACGATCCCACGCTCTCGCCCCAACCACCGTCCGGGTTCTGCACCATGCGCAGCCACTCGGCTGCCTGCTGGATGCAAGGCTCATGGTTGTCCATCCCAATCGCTTCCAGACCGCGCAACACCAGCGCCGTGCCGTAGATGTAGTTCACGCCCCAGCGCCCGAACCAGCTTCCGTCGGGCTCTTGTTCGTTGCGGATGAATTGAATCGCCCGCTTCACCGCGGGATTGTTCTTGTCGTAGCCGTAGGCCGCCATCATCTCGAGGATGCGTCCAGTAATATCCACCGTCGGCGGATCGAGCATGGCGTTGTGGTCGGCGAACGGCGCGTACTGGAACACCATGCGGTCGTTGTCCTTATCGAACGACGCCCAGCCGCCGCTCTTACATTGCATCGACAGAACCCAATCAACGGCCCGCTGGACGGACTCGCGCTGGTAGCGTCCATTGGGATGCTCGACGCGGCTCAATGCCAGGCAAACCATGGCCGTGTCATCCACATCCGGATAAAACTCGTTGTTAAACTCGAAGTACCAGCCTCCCGGTTTGCCCTTCTTGTTCTTGATCTGCCAGTCGCCCGGATTCCGCACTTGCTTCTGGAGGATCCAGTCAGCACATTTCACCATTCGTGGATCGTTCGCCGGCACCCCGGCCTCGCCCAGCGCGAACATGGCGTAAGCGGTGTCCCACACCGGGGACATGCAAGGCTGCATGCGGAACGTGTCAGCCTCTTCGATGCCCAATTTCTCAAACTCATCGAGTGCCCGAATTACCTGCGGATCGTCCACCGAATAACCCAGGCAGCGCATGGCGATGATGGAGTTCATGATGGAGGGATAGATGCCGCCCAACCCGTCGCTCATCTCGTAGCGCTCTAGCATCCACTTCTCCGCGCTCTTCAGGGCCACGGAACGCAGGGGCCGGATGTGAACACGCTCGAACCAGTGCGTCATGCGGTCAAGGCAAAGGAAGAAATTTCGCCACGACACCAGCTTCTTCGACCAGCGCAGGTGCATCCGCGACTTCTGCATGCCGCCGACAAAAAGCTCCTCGACACCCATTTCACGCGGAATCTTTTTGAAAGGCTTCTTGGCGTAGCAGATGGAAAGCGGCACCAGAATGGCGCGCGACCAGGATGAAATTTCGTAGATGTTGAACCAGAACCAGTTCGGAAACAGGACAATCTCCGGCGGAATCGCCGGCACTGCATCGTAATCATATTGCCCGAAGAAGCACAGGTAGATCTTGGTAAAGGTATTGACCTCGGTCACTCCGCCGAGCTCGACGATCCTCTTGCGGGCACGCTGCATTACGGGATGATCCGCTTGGTACCCCGCCAGCTTCAGCCCGAAATACGCTTTCACCGACACGCTGATGTTCGACGGGCCCCCGGGATAAGTATTCCAGCCGCCATCCTCATTTTGGTGCTGAATGATCCAGTTCGCGGCCTTCCGGAATCGCTCGGGATCTCCCGTGCCCAGCAGGGTATGCAACAGAATGTAATCCGATTCCAGAGAGGTGTCGGCTTCCAGTTCTCCGCACCAATAGCCACTCTCGTGTTGCGCGGAGAAGAGGAGCTTGCGGGCGGCATCCATTGCAGCGCCCACGCGGCTGGCCAGACCGTCGATCTTGCCAAAGCGAAGTTGCGGCGCGGAAGGTATGTGGGAATCAGGGGAGTTTGTTTCCATCTTTGTGTCCGTGTGTCCGTCAATCTCAGTAATATGCGGCTCCGTTAATCCGCCGTGGCACTTGCCGGAGCGGCGGCGATCGCTTCGACAATCTCCGGCGGCAGCCCGAAGCGGACATTCTCCGGCATCACTTCGAGTTCCTGCACGTTGTTGAAACCTTTGGTGGCCAGAAACTTCATGGTTTCTTCCACTAGGCACTCTGGCGCCGACGCTCCAGCAGTAAGCGCGATCGTTTTCACGCCGGTCAGCCACTCGGCCTCAATATCTTTGTAGCTATCTATGAGGTGCGAGTTCGTGCCCAGGTTGCGCGCCACCTCGACCAGACGATTCGAATTTGAACTGTTCTCCGACCCCACCACCAGTAGCAAGTCAGCGTCTGAGGCCACTTCCTTCACGGCTACCTGCCGATTTTCCGTGGCGTAGCAGATATCCTGCGCGGCGGGCCCTTTAATGTTGGGGAACTTTTTCTTCAAGGCTGCGATGATGTCCTTAGTCTCGTCCAGGCTGAGCGTAGTCTGCGTCAGATAAGCCACGCGATTCGGATCTGGCACGGTCAGCGACTTGACTTGTTCGGGAGTTCCCACGACCTGGGTGACCAGCGGAGCCTCACCCAGCGTTCCAATCACCTCGTCATGGTCATGATGCCCGATCAGGATCAGCGAATAGCCGTCCTTGGCGAACTTCACGGCTTCCACATGCACCTTAGTGACTAGAGGACACGTGGCATCGATCACCCGCAGCCCGCGCCGGGCGCTGTGCTCCCGCACCTCGGGCGAAACCCCGTGGGCGCTGTAGATCACACGCTCGCCATTGGGGACTTCATCTTCGCTGTCGACGAAGATTGCGCCCTTGCCGCGAAGTTCATCGACCACAAAGCTGTTGTGGACTATTTCTTTGCGCACATAAATTGGTGGCCCAAAGGCTTCCAGCGCGATACGGACGACGTCAATGGCCCGCACCACTCCGGCGCAGAACCCGCGCGGCTTCAACAAGAGCAAAGTGTTTCCCTGGCTATTTGATACCATCAAACTCCTGAACTTGTGATCTTCCCCAGGCTATGTAAGATGCAACATCTGGGCCTGGAACCTATACGACAAGGGTACACGAACCCTGTTGAGGCGATGCTAATAAGCTACCGGAAAGTACCCTTCTGGTCAACGTAAGCCACAGAAACGGCGGGGATTAGCAGTAATCGGGGATTCTGCGCAGCGAATGGTCGAGCGCGGGGTTTACGCGTTCGCCTTAATCATCTGCTCCGCATGCTTTCGGGAGGTGTCGGTCAGCTTGGCTCCGCTCAGCATGCGCGCCACTTCCTCGGTGCGCTCTTCGCCCGCCACGGCTCGGATGGTGGTCCGGGTCCGCCCTCCCCACGCCTTTTTCTCGATCACGTAGTGATGATCGGCAAAAGTTGCGATTTGCGGCAGGTGCGTTACGCATAACACCTGATTGGATCGTGCCAGCGCTTTCAGCTTCTTGCCAACGGCTTCCGCGGCCCGGCCTCCAATGCCAGTATCGATTTCGTCGAACACCATGGTGCGCTGGGCGGCGCTTCGGAAGCCGCCGGCTTTCGCGGGCGAGGGCGCCCGCGCCACACTCACCTTTAACGCCAGCATCACCCGCGACAACTCTCCCCCCGACGCAATGTGTTCCAACTGCCGCATCGGCTCGCCCGGATTCGTCGCGATCATGTAAATAACCTGATCGATTCCCGTCGCCGCCCAGTTCCCTTCTTGCTCATTCGTCGTCATTTCAATCCGAAACTGCGACTTCATCGCCAGATCGTTGATCTCGGCCTCGACCAGCTTATCGAGCTTTCGCGCGGCGTCCTCTCGCTTTTTCGACAGCGCACGCGCCGCCCTTAAGTATTCGGCGGCAGCCTTCGCCAGTTCGGCCCGCAGCTCGCGCAGGATTTCGTCTTTGTTCTCGATCTCCGAGAGCTTGCGCGCGACATCCGCGCCGAACCCGATCACGTCCTCCAGAGCGGGACCATACTTCCGCTTCAGCCGGTCGAGCAGTGCCAGCCGGTCTTCCACTTCTGCCAGATGTTCCGGCGAGGCATGGATCCCGCCTGCGTAGTCGCGCACGGTGGCTCCTACGTCTTCCACACTGATGCGCGCCGTCTCCAGCGCAACCAGCGCTTCCTGGAACTTGGGCTCATAGCGCGCCAGTTCCTCAATCTGCTTTTGCGCGGCTCGCATCGACGCGGACGTAGAACCATCGCCCTCATACAGCAGATCGAATGCCTGCATCGCGGCGTTGTAAATCTTCTCCGCGTTGGCCAGTACGCGTTTCTCCGTCTCCAGTTGTCCGTCTTCCCCCGCTTGCAACTTGACCTCTTCAATTTCCCGCTTTTGAAACATCCACAGATCCACCAACCGCAGCCGGTCTTGCTCGCCTTGCTCCAACTCCTCGATGCGTTCGCGAATCACCGTCCATGCCTCAAACCCCGCCGCCACCGGCTCGACCTGGCTCCCTGCGAATCCATCCAGCAGTTCCAGCCGCTCCTGGGCGTCGAATGAAAGGATGGATTCATTCTGCGCATGGATGGTCGCAAGATGCGGGGCAAGCTGCCGCAGGACCGCGACCGTCGCCGCCTGATTGTTCACGAATACGCGGCCTTTGCCGCCAGCCGCAATCTCACGGCGCACAATGAGCGAGCCGTCCTCCGATTCGTCCAGGCCGTTGTGCTCGAGCACCTTCTCGATCGCGGCATCGGCGCCGCCTTCGCACTCGAACACTGCCGACACCACCGCCCGGTCCGCGCCGGTGCGAATCACATCACTCGACGCTTTGGCTCCCAGCAACAGAGCCAGGGCATCGATCAAAATGGATTTGCCTGCGCCCGTCTCCCCCGTCAGCAGGTTCAGCCCGGAGGCGAACTCCACTGCCGCGTTGTCGATCACCGCGTAGTTCTCCAGCCGCAATTCAACCAGCACAGGCCGCCTCGGTCGTCGATGTCGAAGTTTTGCGCAGCATAGCACGAAAGGGCAGGAAAGTTTACGGATACGATACGTGCCCGAAAGCCCGCGCCTCGATCATCTATAATCGCCTCTAAGGTATCTTCCAAACCCAAATGCATCTGCTCCCATACTCCGCACTCTTCATCGGCGGCGACATTCTCGATCTGCTGTCCAGTACCGGGGCCGTCGCCAAGTTTGTCCTGCTCATTTTGCTTGCCTTCAGCCTCATCTCGTGGGCCATCATCCTTACGAAATGGAGTTTGCTCCGCCGCGCACGCCTGCAGAGTGGACGCTTCCTGCGAGCTTTTCGCAAGTCACAACGCATACAGGACATCGCCACCGTCGCCGATCAGTTCCGTCCCAGCCCGCTGGTGGGAGTGTTCGACGGTGGATTTCAGGAATACAAGCGTCAACTCGCCGGGCCCGGCGCCTCGCTCCGCAGCTTGACCGCCGTCCAGCGCGGGATGCAGATCGGCGCCTCGG
>OCZU010001265.1_pt1 | contig 16776 bp, 15 predicted proteins | sample 1539001 | NCBI WGS metagenome assembly OCZU01 (sample SAMEA3539306, study PRJEB22396) | soil metagenome | biome: tundra; feature: field; material: soil | place: USA | collected 2010-05 | depth 0.15 m | reverse complement strand
CGCGGCGCCCGGTGGCGCGCTCGAGGCGCAGCGCGAGGCCGCGCGCGCGGCCTGGCAAACGCGCCACGATCAGGTCATCGGCGCCGGCGGTCTGCATATCATCGGCACCGAACGCCACGAATCGCGGCGCATCGACAATCAGCTGCGCGGGCGTTCGGGCCGCCAGGGCGATCCCGGCTCGAGCCGCTTCTACCTGTCGATGGAAGACAACCTGATGCGCATCTTCGGTGATCCGAACCGCACCAAGAAGCTGTTGCAGTTCGCCGGCATGAAGGAAGGCGAGGTCATCGAGAGCGGCATGCTCACGCGTCAGATCGAGAAGGCCCAGCGCAAGGTCGAGTCGCACAATTTCGACCAGCGCAAGACGCTGCTGACTTTCGACGATGTCGCGAACGATCAGCGCAAGGTCATCTATCAGCAGCGCACCGAGATTCTCGGCACCGCCGATATGAGCGTGGCTATCACGGAGATGTTCGAGGATGCTGCCGCCGGCCTGTTCGATGAGTTCGTGGTACCCAACAGTGTGCCGCAGGATTGGAATCTCGAGGGCCTGCAGGAAGCCTTGCGCCGCGACTTCAACCTGGATCTGGATCTCAAGGCGTGGCTGGCGGCCGAGCCGGAGCTCGAACAGGCCCCGTTGCGCGCGCGCGTGCTGGAGGCGGTGCGCAGCGCCTACCAGCAAAAGGTGGAGCGCACCGGCGCGCCGATCATGCGCTACGTCGAGCGCGACGTGGTGCTGCGCACGCTCGATCAGCATTGGCGCGATCACCTCGCGGCCATGGATTACCTGCGACAGGGCATACATCTGCGCGGCTACGCCCAAAAGGATTATCGCTTCGAGTACAAGCGTGAGGCCTACGAGCTGTTCTCGGCCATGCTCGGCCGCGTCAAATTCGATACCGTCTCGACGCTGACCAAGATCGAAGTGCGCACCCAGGAGCAGATCGACCGCGAGGAAGCCGAGCGGCGCGATCGGCTCATGCGCGCGCTGCAGGCCCAGCACGCCGAAGCCCACTCTTTGCTGGGTATGCCTGAACCTGAGGCGGGTCCCGGGCCGAGCGCGGGGCAGCCGCTCGCCGGCATTGCCGCCGGCGCGCCCGGCGAGACCGTGGCGCCTTTCGTGCGCTCGGATCGCAAGGTGGGACGCAATGAGCCCTGTCCGTGCGGCTCGGGCAGGAAGTACAAGCACTGCCACGGCACGCTGGCCGGCAATCAATGAGCGAGCCGGTGCGCGTGGTCGCGGCGGTGCTGTTCGATTCGGCCGGACGGGTACTGATCGCGCAGCGGCCAGAAGGCAAGCACATGGCGGGCTACTGGGAATTCCCCGGCGGCAAGCTCGATGCGTATGAGGCGCCCGAGCAGGCGCTGCGTCGCGAGCTGCGCGAGGAATTGGGCATCGAGTTGCGCCGTTGTCATCCGCTGCTGCAGTTGCGGCATCATTACGCGGATCGCGTGGTGGAGCTCGAGGTGTTCGTCGTCGATGAGTCTCGCGGCGAGCCCTCAGGTCTCGAGGGCCAGGCGCTCAAATGGGTGAGCGTTGCAGAGCTGTCGCAGGAACAGCTGTTGCCGGCCGACCGCCCGATCGTTGAGGCTCTTAATGCTTATGAGGGGATTGCACATGGCGCAGGACACCGGACTGCCGGACATTCAGCTCGATAGCGCCGGGCTGTATCGCGAGGATATTTTCACGGACCGCAAGGCGGGTACGATCCGCCGGCTGATCCCCGTGACGCCCGATGGCAGCACCGATGCGAGCCGGGCCGTACTGTTCTCGGGCCAGACTCAGCTGCTGACGCCGAACGGGGTGCTGCCGCTGGGCTTCGAGATCGAGGCGGCCTCGTTGCAGGATGCGATTGCCAAGTTTCCGGGCGCGGTCAAGGAGGCGCTCGAGCAGGCGATTGAAGAGGCGCGCGAGTTCCGGCGCGAGAGCTCCTCGCGCATCGTGGTGCCGGATGTCGCCGGCGGCATGGGCGGTGCCGGTCCGCTGCCCGGTGGCGGCAAAATCAAGCTCTGAACCGCGGGCTAATCCTCGCGCGGCGCATCGCCGTTGCGGGCGTTGTCGTCGCTGAACTCCGGCCCCTTGCCGGCAATGGCGCGCTGCTCACTGAGCCACGCGCCCAGGTCGATCAGCCGGCAGCGTTCACTGCAAAACGGACGGTACGGAAACTTATCCGACCATTCTATGTAGCGTTTGCAGGTGGGGCAGCGCAACCGCTTAGGCCTCGCGCGCTCAGGTGCAGCAGATCAGCGTGAACGGCACATCCGCTTCGGCCTGAGTGGAGCGCTGCTCGATGCCGTGCCATTCCAGGAAGCGCATGTTGCAGCGATAGTGGCTGCCGCTGATCTCCGGAAACAATGCGAACTCGGGCGGCAGGCTGATGCGCAGCAGCTGATACGGAGTTTCCCGATCGAAGGTGACGTTGAACACTCCGCCGACGGCGAGTTCCTCGCGCGTGCGGCCGTTTTGGCGCGTCAACCACAGCAGTTCGGCCACCGAGTCGCACAGCGGGCGCAACAATGTCAGCCAGCGGGCAAACGCCTCGATGCGGCTCTCAGCCGGTTGGTTGAGCCAGAAGAAATAATCCGGCAGGTCGAACTCACAGGTGCCGCCGGGAATGGCGCTGCGGTGCTTGATCGCGGCCAGGAACGCCGAATCCCGCAGCGGCTGCAGCCATGAGCCGCCGACCCCGGCGAGCTCGGAGCGCAGCCGGACCAGGTTGCTCATCAGCGCGCGCAAGCGCGCGGCGTCGATTCCGGCCCGATTCTGGAATTCATTGAGCAGCGCTAAGTGGCGCTCGAGCTCCTTGAGCACATCGCTGCGCATATCGCCACGGGTCAGGATGGCGAGGATGTCGAGCAGGCTGTCTACCGCGGCACGGCTGCCCCACGGGGTGCCCCTTTCATTGTGGTAGAGCGCCTGGCTGTAGAGGAAGTCGAGGCGCAGAAAAGTCCGCATCCGCTCATTCAGCGGCTGCTCGAACATCGAGCCTTCCAAGGCGGACTCGGGTGTGGTGGCGGGTTCGGCCATTGAGCTATTGTGCTTGAGGCCCGACACGCACGTAAACGCCCTTGCTCACAAGGCGTCCGGCGAGGCGCCGAGCTTGAGGTATTGCGCGTGCAGCGCGGCGACTTGCGGGCCGAGCGCGGCGAGGTCGCCGTCGTTGACGATGACATCGTCGGCGGCCAGGAGCCGGGCCGCCCGGCTCGCCTGCGCGTCGAGCATCGCCCGCGCTTCAGGCTCGCTGAATCCATCGCGCGCGCGCAGGCGGGCCCACTGCAGGCTCTCCGGGCAGTCGACCACCAATACCCGGTCGTAGCGGCCGAACGCGCCAGTCTCGACAAGAAGCGGAATGACGTGGAGTTGATAAGGCCCGTTCGCCTGCGATGCCAGCTGCTCCGTGCGCGCCCGGATCGCTGGATGCAGCAAGGCTTCGAGTGCGCGCCGCAGGCTGGCATCCTCGAACACCATGCGGCGCAGCGCAGATCGGTCCAAGTGCCCATCGGGGCGGCGAATCCGCGGTCCGAAGCGGTCGAACAGCTGCGCCAGCAGCGCGGTGCCCGGGGCGACCACCTCGCGCGCGATGATGTCCGCATCCAGGACCGGGACGCCGTGGGCGGCGAACAGATCCGAGACCGTGGTTTTGCCGCTGGCAATGCCGCCGGTCAGCCCGATGCGCCGGGGCGCGGAGCCGGGGGCATTCATCCGCCGGGCGCGCTGTAGAGGCCGAGGTAGCGCCCGACGAGCTGAGGACCCCACATCAGCGCGAGCCAGCCGGCCGCCGCGAGGAACGGTCCAAACGGAATCGGCGTACCGCGCTGGTGGCGTCGCACGGCGATCAGCGCGATGCCCACCAAGGCTCCGACCAGCGCGGCGAGCAGCACGATCGGCAGCAGCATGCGCCAGCCGAGCCAGGCGCCAAGGGCCGCGAGCAGTTTGAAGTCGCCATAGCCCATGCCTTCTTTTCCAGTCAGCAGCCGGAAGGCATGATAGACCGCCCAGAGCGAGAGATAGCCCAGGGCCGCCCCAGCGATGGCGCTGACCGGGTCGACGGGCAGGCTGTGGCCAAGGGAGACCCAGCCCGTGAGGCTCGCCAGCAGCCCGAGCCACAGCAAGGGCAGCGTCAGGGAGTCGGGCAGCAGCTGATGATCCAGATCGATGCAGGTCAGGGCGATCAGGAACCAGGTCATGAGCATTGCGCAGGCGGCGCAAGCGTCATAGCCGAACCTCCAGGCCACCATCGCGGTCAGTACGCCGCACAGCGCCTCGACTGCCGGGTAGCGCGCGCTGATCCGGGCCTGGCAATTCGCGCAGCGAGCGCGCAGGGCCAGGTAGCTCAGCAGCGGGATGTTATGGTTTGCCTTGATGGGCGCCTGGCAGGCCGGGCAGGTCGAGCGCGGCACGACCAGATTGAAGGGCGTTGGATGGGCTCCAGGCACATCGCTCGCTGGCCCGGTCGCGGGGTTGAGCTCGGCGCAATCGGCACGCCATTGCCGATCCAGCATGACCGGCAGCCGATAGATCACGACGTTGAGAAAACTGCCGACCATCAGCCCTAAGACCAGCGCGCACGTGATCAGCGCGGCCGGCGATTGGGCCAGGAGCTGCTGCACGCGATCAGACGACGGAGCCGAGCTTGAAGATCGGCAGGTACATCGCGATCACCAGACCGCCCACGAGCACGCCCAGAATCAACATGATCAGCGGCTCGAGCAGGCTCGACATGCTATCGACCGCGGCATCGACGTCTTCCTCGTAGAAGGTCGCGACCTTAGCCGCCATGGTATCGAGTGAGCCCGATTCCTCGCCGACTGCGATCATCTGCACGACCATGTTGGGAAACAGGCCGGTGTTTTCCATCGCGCGTTGCAGACGCTGGCCGGTGGCCACCTCATCGCGCATTTTCATCACCCCATCCTCATAGACGATGTTGCCGCAGGCGCCGGCGACCGACTCGAGGGCCTCGACCAGGGGTACGCCGGCGGCGAACATGGTCGAGAGCGTGCGCGCGTAGCGCGCGATCGCGGCCTTGTTCAGGATCGGGCCGATGATCGGCATTTTGAGAATGGCGCGGTCCAGGAAGTGCCGCATTTTGCGCGACCGCTTCTTGAAGTAGAAGAAAACCCAGCCGGCCGCACCCAGGACGATCGCAATGAACACGCCTTCCGACTGGACGAACTTGGACAGGTTGATGACCATCTGCGTAAAGGCCGGCAGATCGGCACCGAAGCCCTTGAACAGATCTTCGAACTGTGGAATCACGAATACCAACAGAATCACGGTCACAATCACCGCAACCACGAGCACCGCCGCTGGGTAGAACAGCGCCTTCTTGACCTTTTTCTTGACCGCCTCGCTCTTTTCCTTATAGGTCGCGACCTTTTCGAGCAACCCCTCGAGCGCGCCCGCCTGCTCGCCCGCCTCCACCAGGTTGACGAACAGATCGTCGAAATACAGCGGATGCTTGGCCAGCGCCTCGTGCAAGGAAGTACCGCCCTCGACATCCGACTTGATCTCGAGCACCAGCTTTTGCATGGCCGGTTTGTCGTGGCCCGAGCCAATGATCTCGAACGCCTGGACCAGGGGTATGCCGGCGCCGAGCATGGTCGCGAGCTGACGGGCGAAGATCGCGATATCTTCGGCTTTGACCCGGCCCGCGGACTTGAAGGCCTGCGACTGCTTCTTGATGCGCGTGGCGACCACGCCCTGGCGGCGCAGCTCGCTCTTCAGCGCCAGCTCATTCTGCGCGACGCTGCGGCCCTTGATGCGTTGGCCCTTCTTGTCCATGCCTTCCCATTGGAAGGCCACGTCCCGTTTGATGCTGCGAATCGCACTGGTTGCTTGTGCCATGATTACTTCCCTGCTGACGAGATCATTCGATCGTCACGCTGTTGACTTCTTCGAGGCTCGTCAAACCATTTCTGACTTTTTCCAGGCCCGAGCGGCGCAGATCCCAGACGCCTTCTTTGGCAGCCTGTACAGCGATGTCCATGGCGTTACCGCCGGCCATGATGATGCGCTGGAGCTCTTCGGTGACTTCCATGACCTGGTAGATGCCGACGCGGCCCTTGTAGCCATCGGTGCAGCTGCTGCAGCCCTTGGGACCGTAAATCCTGATGCCGTGGACGATGTCGGCATCCTGAAAGCCCTCTTTGCGCAGCGCTTCAGCCGGGACATCGAGCGGCGTTTTGCACTGTGCGCACAGGCGCCGCGCCAAACGCTGGGCAATGACCAGACTCACGGAGGTGGCGATGGCATAAGGTTTGACGCCCATGTCGACCAGGCGCGTCAGGGTCTGCGGCGCATCATTGGTGTGCAAGGTTGAGAGCACCAAGTGGCCGGTTTGCGCGGCCTTGATCGCGATCTCGGCGGTTTCGAGGTCGCGGATTTCGCCGACCATGACCACGTCCGGGTCCTGGCGCAGGAACGCGCGCAGCGCCGACGCAAACGTCAGGCCGACCTTGTTGTTGACGTTGACCTGGTTGACGCCGGGCAGATTGATTTCCGCAGGATCCTCGGCGGTGGAAATGTTGGTGTCTTCGCGATTGAGAATATTCAGACCCGTGTACAGTGAGACGGTCTTGCCGCTGCCCGTAGGGCCGGTGACCAGAATCATGCCCTGGGGCTTGGCCAGGTGCTTCATGTACAGGTCTTTCTGGAAGCCCTCGTAACCCAACGCGTCGATGCCCAGCATCGCCTGCGACGGGTCGAGGATACGCAGCACGATTTTCTCGCCGTACAGCGTCGGGCAACTGCTGACGCGAAAATCGATCGCGCGGGTTTTGGACAGGCGCATCTTCATGCGGCCGTCCTGCGGCACTCGGCGCTCGGCGATGTCGAGCCGCGACATGACTTTCAGACGCGCGGCAATTTTTCCCGTGAGCTGAACCGGCGGCTGCGCGACCTCGCGCAACACACCGTCCATACGCAGCCGTACGCGGAAAATTTTCTCGTAGGGCTCGAAGTGGATATCCGAGGCGCCGCGGCGTATGGCGTCCAGTAACACTTTATTGACAAACCGAACGATGGGCGCGTCTTCGACATCGTCGCGGGCGACTTCGCCGCCGCCCTCATCGTCGCCGCCCGAGACTTCCAGCGATTCGAGATCGACGCCTTCCTCATCGCTGAGGTTGGGCATCGCCGTGTCGACCTGCTCGATGGCCTTGTCGAGCAGCTTCTGCAGTTTGTCGTCTTCGACCACGATGGCCTCGACGCCCAGGCCGCACTGGAACTTGATCTCATCGATGGCGTGCAGATTGGTCGGATCCGAGACCCCAAGAAACAACCGCTTGCCGCGTTTGAACAAGGGCAGCACGCGATGTTTGGCCAGCAATTTGTCGGAGACCGCGCGCACCGCCTCGAGATCAAGGCTCAGCGCATTGAGGTCAAAAAGAGGAACGCCATATTCGGTCGAGGCGGCGATGGCAATGTCGCGCGCCTTGACCGTGCCGCCCAGCACGAGTTGGGTCACGAAACTGGTCTTGCGGTCGATAGCCGCCTGCAATGCAGCATGCATGCCCGATTCATCGACCATGCCGTCCTGCACCAATCGCTGCGGCAGGCCCCCGAGGTTGGATCGGGACGAACTAAGGGCAAAAGAAGCGTTATCGTTCATGTACTTAGCGCGTCACCCACATATGTAAGAATCGGCCTAGTCTACCTAACTAGTGTGGTTGATCAATGTCAAATTCCCTCCTATGTTTGCATATCGAGGGATTAGGCTACGTGACTGATTTCCCAAAAGACCAACCCCCTCAAGGGGCTTATTCCCGGCTGTCACGGAAGATCAGACCCAAAAAAAAGGAAGCCCCTCAGAAGAGGGGCTTCCGCATCCAAGCGATCAAGCTAGTCTGAAACCAGCATTTATCAGCATTACGGATGGCACGAGGACGGCAGGTACTGTGGCAGCACGGTCGTGGCTGCGGCGCCGGAGAGGGTTACGAGGGGCGGTTTAATGGCAGTGCCGCAAACCCAAATCACATCGCCATTGGTGTCGGTGCCGGGTTGGATGGCGAGGGTGGGGAAGGCCGACAGCTTGGCGTTGGCCTGCGGACCATTATAAGTGATGATGACGTTGCCCTTCGCATCGACAGTGATAGCGCTCACATACTTGCCGGTCGAGGCACCGGGCATCCCGATCGTAGTTGCGGTGGGGGCGCCGACCGAGACGCCGACCGGGAAGGTGCCGACGTTCTGATAGAACTCGGCAATGGCTGTCTTGTAGGTGTCGGCCAATGAGAGGCCTTCCGTCACCTGGGCGCGGATCGTGTAGTTCTGATAGGCCGGAATAGCGATCGCGGCCAGAATGCCGATGATCGCGATCACGATCATCAACTCAATCAGGGTGAAACCTTTTTGCATCGTCTTCATAAATCTCAAGACTCCGTGTATTTGATGGGGCTGCGGCCGTGCAGCCGCTGAACGTAGGAGTAGCAACACCCGTGCCAGCCAGCGGAGGGCGCGCAAGTCATTATACCGTATGATTATTTTTGCGAGCTTAGGCGGCGTTTGACTTAACCGTTGGCCGCGAGTGCCGGCATGTCTGCCGTGCAGGGGAAGGAACTGACGTAAATTGTCATTAGAGGTCAGCGGCCTCGCTGAAAGTCAGCGGCCTCACTCGATGCCGAGCTTCTTGATCCGGTAGCGCAGCGCCCGAAAACTCATGCCGAGCAATTTGGCCGCGGCGGTTTTGTTGTAGCGGGTTTGCTCGAGTGCCTTGATGATGGCTTCGCGCTCCATGTGCTCGAGCTGATCGCCCAGGGCGGAGCTCGAGTCCACGCCGGCCATTGGGACCCTCACCGCTGTGGCTGCGCTCAGCGCGGCATCGGTGGAACTCGCGATCGCGGCCGCAGCGTCGGCGGCCGCGGCGCTCGCGTCGCTGGCCCGGCGCAGCTGCAGGTCCTGCACATCGATCAGGCCCGAAACCGAGAGTGTAATCGCACGCTCCAGGATGTTCTCGAGCTCGCGCACGTTGCCGGGGAATGGGTAGCGATTCAGCGCCGCGTAGGCCTCGGCACTGATCTGCGGTGGGCTCACGCCGATGCGCGCAGACAGCCGCTGCAGCATGGCCGCGGCCAATTCGGGGACGTCACCGGCGTGCTCGCGCAGTGCCGGCACCCGGATCTCGATCACGTTGATGCGGTAATACAGATCCTCGCGGAATCGCCCGAGCGCGATCAGTTCGGCCAGTGACTTGTGGGTGGCGGACAGCACACGCACATCGATCGGCACCTCGCGCTGCTCGCCGATCGGTCGCACGGTCTTTTCCTGAATCACGCGCAGCAGCTTGACCTGCATGTGCAATGGCAGATCGGCGACCTCATCGAGAAACAGCGTGCCGCCTTCGGCGCTCTGCACCAGGCCCTTCTTATCCGCCACCGCACCGGTAAAACTGCCGCGCTTGTGGCCGAAGAGCTCACTTTCCATGAGCTCGGAGGGAATGGCACCGCAGTTCACGGGTACGAAGGGCCCATCCGCTCTGGCGCCGCTGTCGTGGATCAGACGGGCCACAAGCTCCTTGCCGGTTCCGGATTCGCCGGTGATATGCACCGGCGCCTGGCTGCGCGCCACGCGCGCTACAAGTTCGCGCAGCGAGGCCATCGCGCGCGAGTTGCCCATGAGACGGCGCGCGTGCGCGGGCAGCGACGCGCGCTCGGGCGCCTCGGCCGTCGATGCCAGCGGGCCGCGCTGGGCGAGCTTGATCGCGGTCGTGACGAGCTTGCGCAGCACGCCCAGATCCAGCGGTTTGGACACGAAATCGAACGCGCCGAGCTTCAGAGCGCGCACTGCCGATTCGACGTTGCCATGAGCGGTGATGACCGCGACGGGTAGCTCGGGGTGGTGTTGCTGAATGTAGGCGACCAGATCCAGACCGTCGCCATCGGGCAGGCGCATATCGGTCAGGCACAGGCCGAAGCGGTGCGCGCCAAGCTGTGAGCGCGCACCGGCCAGGTCGCCGGCGGACGCGGTGGCCAGATTCATGCGCTCGAGCGTCAGGGATACCAGCTCGATCAGATCCGGCTCGTCATCGACGATCAGTACGGTCGGCTTCAGCGACATACGGCCGTCATTGTGGTGTGGAATGCATCAGGAATACAGGTCGTTCCAGCGACTGGGGTCGGCGAACACGACCCGGAAGACGCTGCCGCCACCCTCGCGCGCCTCGTACAGCAGCGTGGCGCCGTTGGCGGCCGCGAGTTCACGCGCCAGGAACAGCCCCAGTCCCGTGCCGCGCTGGGCCCGCGTGAAGAACGGTTCGAAGATGCGCTCGGCATCGGCTGTGGCAATCCCGGGGCCGCGATCGGCGACCTGCAGATAGGGCCGGCCCACACCACCGAGTCGACCGTAGCGCAGTTGGATGCCTGCAGCGGCAGCCGTGGGCAGCGCGTGCATCACGGCGTTCTGACACAGATTCCAGATGATCTGATGCAGCTGGCTGCCATCGATGCGCACCGGTACGTCCCCGGAAGCCACGTCGATCTGCAGCTGCGTTCGCGGCAGCTCCAGGGTGGCGCAGAACTCATCGCGAAAACGCGCCGTCCACGCCGCGAGCGTTAGTTCCTGCGGCTTGGGCGCCTCGCGACGCGAGAGCTGCAGAACGTTGTCGATGATGCCGCTGACGCGGCTGGAATTGGCCTGCATGATCTGCGTCAGGCGGCGATCTTCGCCGCTGAGTCCCGGGGATTCGGCCAGCAGCTGTGCGGCGTGGCTCATCGCGCCGACGGGATTGCGAATTTCATGGGCAATGCTGGCTGAGAGCCGGCCCAGGGCAGCCAGCTTGGTCTGCTGCACTTTGGCCGCGATCTCTCCGGTGTCCTCGAGGAACACGATCACGGGCGAGGGATTGCTATCGCCGAGCGGGGCGAAGTGAGGCCGGATTAAGCGTGCGCCGTCGGCGGCCAGAAGCGTCTGGGCATCGGCGCCGGGATCGAGAACATCGTTGGCGCGCCAGGTCGAGAGCAGATAAAGCAGCCTCGGGCAGACCTCGCCGAGCAGCGCGCCAGGCACCGCGTCCGCTTCGCCGAGCACCTGGGCGGCGGATTCGTTGATCAGGCGGATGTAGTCGTCCGGATCGACCACCAGGATGCTCTCACGCAGGTGTTGCACGATGTACTGCGAGACCTGGGCCAGATTGGCCAGATCGAGCACTGCGCGCCGGACCAGGGCTTCACTCTCGCGCAAACGGGTAGACACGGGCCAGGCCATGAGGGCCACCAGAAACACCACGGCGCCCTGCATGCCCGCCAGCGGATAGTCCGAGGAGGGCGCCGTACCGAGGGCCACGGAGGCGATCTGCTGCAGCAGGATGCCCAGGGCTGCGATGGCAGCATTGGCAAAGGCGCCGCGACCTTCCGCCAGCAGCGCCATCGCCCCGACTGGGATGACCAACAGGATCCCGAGTCCGCTGGCGCCGCCGCCGCTACAGTAAAGCAAGGCCGCTACCGCCGCGGTGTCCAGCAAGGTGTGCGCCAGCACCAGCACGCGTCGGCTCGGCCAGTGGCCGCGCCCGCCGAAAGCGAACAGGGCCCCAAGCGCCCAATAGACGACGCACACCAGAACGAACAACTGCGGATTGGTACCGCCCACGGTCGGGGTGGGGCGGGTAAATAGATACAGCGCGAACAGTACCGGTGGCAGCAGCAGCCGGTAGAGATTGGCGAGCCCGACTACCCGCCAGGCCAGGTCGCCCGAAGGCGCGGCGGGCGGCGCATCAGCAGTACTCATGAAGGGCGGCCACCTAGCATTGAAACTGTTGGGACAAGCCGCACTCTATAGTTCAGGCCGTGTTCAGTCTCTTTCTGTCAACCTATCCACGGGCTGGATCGTTGTTATGAAGCATATGCGTACTCCATTACTTAATCTGCGTACCGGGTCCATTTTGGCGTTATCGGCGGTTCTGGCGGCCTGTGTTGCGCCACCGCCACAGCGTACCGTCGTCCAGGCGCAGCCGCTACCCAGGCCGATCATGGTGTATCCCGCGAACGGGCAGACTCCCGAACAGCTCGAGCGCGATCGATATGAATGCCACGTCTGGGCCGTGCAGCAGTCGGGCTTCGATCCGAGCCGCTCGGGCGTACCGTCCGGTCAGCGCGTGGTGGTAGAGCCGGCAACGCCGCCGGGCGCCGGCACCGCGGTCGGCGCCATCGCCGGCGCGATCCTGGGCGCAGCCATAGCCGGTCCACGCGACGCGGGTGCCGGTTTGATCCTGGGCGGCATCACGGGCGCCGTCGTGGGTTCAGCCAGCGATGCCAATGCGCAGGCGCAGGCCAATTACGAGCAGGCGCGCATCGATCGCAGCAGTGCCGGCGCTGACGCGGCGGCAGCGAACTATCGGCGCGCAATCAGTGCCTGTCTGGATGCGCGCGGCTATACGACCGCGTGAGCTTAAGTTTGAGGAGCCGTAGCACAGATGAAACTGAAGATGAATAGGGCAACCCGCAAATGGCTGGTGCTATCCGGCCTGTGGGTCCTGGCGCTGGCGGGGATCGCGTCAAGCTTTGCCGAAGATCGCCAACGGGGCGACGATCACCAACGGGGCGACGATCGCCAACGGGCGCCGCAATTCCAGCGCGACGGTCACGGCCAGGTGCTCGACAATCGTTACAACCATGGCCATTACTATCCTCCGCGGGGCCAAGTCATTCGTGCGCTGCCGCCGGGCTACCGGCCGTATGCATTCGGTGGCAGCCGGTTCTACTTCAACGCCGGCGTCTGGTATGCGCCCGGTCCGTACGGCTTCGTAGTCACGCGCCCGCCTTTCGGCCTGTTCGTGACGGTACTGCCGCCGTTCTATACGACGCTGTGGCTCGGCGGGGCGCCGTACTACTACGCGGATGATGTCTACTATCAGTGGCGGCCTGATATGAACGGCTATGTGGTCGCCGCGCCGCCTCCAGGGGCCGACCAGCCGGCGGGCGACACTCCGCCCGCCGCGGCACCGCCCGGTGATGACTTCTACGTCTATCCGAGAAATGGCCAGACCGCCGAGCAACAGGCCGCCGATCGCTACGAGTGCCACGCCTGGTCGAAGGGCCAGACCGGCTTCGATCCGACGCAGCCGGGCGGGGCAGTGCCGGGTAACCAGGCGGCTTCGACTCGCGAACAGTATCAGCGCGCGATTACCGCCTGCCTCGAGGCGCGCGGCTACAGCGTTAAATGAGCACCGCCAAATAGCACTGACGAGCCTTCAGGCGCCCCAGGCTCCTAGCCTCGGGCGCCTGTTTCCGCGACAATCCGTTGCTTTTCGGCTTACGGATGGTCGCGAATGAATCTGCACGAATATCAATCGAAGAAAATTCTCGCCAGTTACGGTGTTCCGGTGCCCGAAGGCCGCGTCGCAGGCAGCGCCGATGAGGCGCTCGCCGCCGCGCAGGCGCTCGGCGGCAAACTCTGGGTCGTCAAGGCGCAGGTCCACGCGGGCGGCCGCGGCAAGGCCGGCGGCGTGAAGCTCGCGCGGGATGAGGCTGCGGTTCGCGCTGCTGCGGCAGGCATGCTGGGGCAGCGACTGACAACCAAGCAGACCGGGGCCGCCGGGCTGCCGATCGAGCAGGTGTATGTCGAATCGGGCTCAGAGATCGAGCGCGAGCTGTACCTAAGTCTGACCCTCAACCGCGAGCGCGGCCGCATTGCGGTCGTGGCCTCGTGCGCCGGCGGCATGGACATCGAAGAAGTGGCCGAGAAAACGCCCGAGCAGATTTTGTCGGTCACGGTCCATCCGGCCGCGGGCCTGCAGCCGTTCCAGTGCAAGCAACTGGCGTTCGGTCTTGGCCTCAAGGGCAAGCAGATCGAGCAATTTCAGGCCATCGTGCTGGCGCTGTACCGACTCTATCAGGAGCGCGACGCCAGCCTGATCGAGATCAATCCCCTCATCGTGACCCAGAGCGGCGGCCTCGTGGCGCTCGATTGCAAGCTCGACATCGAGGCCAACGCGCTGTTCCGCCAGAAGGACATGGCCGCGCTGCGCGATCTCGGCCAGGAAGATCCGATGGAGCGGCGAGCGAGCGAGCACGATCTGAACTATGTCTCGCTCGATGGCGATATCGCCTGCATGGTCAATGGCGCCGGGCTTGCCATGGCGACCATGGATTTGATCAAGCTGCACGGCGGTCGGCCGGCGAATTTTCTCGACGTCGGCGGCGGTGCGACCAGCGAGCGCGTGACGGCCGCGTTTGAATTGATTCTGTCCAATTCAAATGTGCGTGCAATCCTGGTCAATATTTTTGGAGGCATCGTGCGCTGCGACCTGATCGCCGATGGCATCGTGAACGCCGTCAAGAACGTCGGTGTTGACGTGCCGGTGGTGGTGCGGCTCGAGGGCACGAACGCCGCAGCCGCGCGCGAGCGGCTTGCGCAAAGCGGGCTGGCCATCATCGCGGCCGCCGACCTGTCCGATGCGGCAAAAAAAGTCGTGGCTGCGGCGAACGCTTCCCGATGAGCATACTCGTCAATCAGCGCACTAAAGTAATCTGCCAGGGTTTCACCGGCAAACAAGGTACTTTTCATTCCGAGCAGTGCCTGGCCTACGGCACCCAGCTCGTCGGCGGGGTAACACCCGGACGCGGTGGCGAGCGGCACTTAAGCTTGCCCGTGTATGACACGGTGCGCGATGCGGTGCGCGAGACCGGAGCCACGGCCAGCATGATCTACGTGCCCGCCCCATACGCGGCCGATTCGATCCTCGAGGCGATGGACGCCGGAATCGAACTGGTCGTCTGCATCACCGAGGGACTGCCGGTCATTGACATGATCAAAGTCAAAGCCGCGCTGAGCGGCTCGCCGACGCGACTGATAGGTCCTAACTGTCCCGGCATCATCACGCCGGGGGAATGCAAGCTTGGCATCATGCCGGGATTCATTCACAAGAAAGGCGCTATTGGCATTGTCTCGCGCTCGGGCACTTTGACGTACGAGACGGTGTTGCAGACTACGAACAATGGCCTGGGTCAGAGCACCTGTGTCGGCATCGGCGGCGACCCGGTGCGCGGCATGAATTTCATCGATTGTCTGGAGCTGTTCGAACGCGATCCGCAGACCGAAGGCATCATCATGGTCGGCGAGATCGGCGGCAGCGACGAGGAGGCGGCGGCGCAGCACATCCGTCACTACGTCACCAAGCCGGTCGTGGCCTATATCGCCGGCGTTACGGCTCCCCCGGGCAAGCGCATGGGCCATGCCGGGGCCGTGATCGCGGGCGGCAAGGGCACGGCCGCCGACAAGTATCGCGCCCTCGAGGCCGCAGGCGTGCGCACCGTGAAATCGCCGGCGCAACTCGGCAGCGCCATGGCGCAACTGCTGTCCAAGCGTGTGCGATCCAAGCCCGCAGCGGCCAGGAAAGCCGCCAAACCCGCGCCGAAAAAGGCGCCCAAAAAGGTACTCAAGAAGACGCTGAAGAAGCTAGTCAGGAAAGTCGTCAGGAAGGCGCCGGCGAGGCATCGTTGAGCGGTACGGACAGCCTCGACGGCAGGCGGAGCGCCGGTGGTACGCGCTGATCGACTGAAAATCGCTCTGGCGCAGCTGGATCTGCTGGTCGGCGATGTGCGCGGCAATCTCGAACGCGTGATCAGCGAGACGCGACGCGCGCGCGATGAGCTGCAGGCCGATCTGGTGCTGTTTCCGGAGCTCACGCTCTCGGGTTACCCGCCCGAGGATCTGCTGTTCCATCGCGGGCTGCGGCTGCAGATCGGACAGGCTCTCAAGGAACTCACGCAGGCGGTACCCGAGATCGGCGTGATGGTCGGCTACCCCGAATACGACCAAGGGCATATCTACAACGCGGCCTGCCTGATGCGCGGCGGGCGCGTGTTGGCGCAGCATCGCAAGGCCTGCCTGCCGAACTACAAGGTATTCGACGAAAAGCGCTATTTCACGGCCGGTACCGAGGCGACCGTGGTCGACTTCGACGGCTTCCGCCTCGGGCTGCTGATCTGCGAGGACGCCTGGGAGCCGCAACCGGCCGCGGGCGCCAGGGCGCTTGGGGCTGAGGCATTGTTGATCATCAACGCCTCCCCATACGAGATCCACAAGCAGCGCGAGCGCGAACAGGTGATCGGCCAGCGCGTGCGCGAGACGGGCGTGCCCGCGGCGTACGTGAATCTGCTGGGTGGCCAGGACGAGCTGGTGTTTGACGGCAATTCCTTCGCGATGGATGCGCAAGGGCGGATCGCGGTTCGCGCTCCGGCGATCGAGGAGGGCCTGTATTGCGTCGAGTTCGAACGCCGCGGCGGCGCCATGGTACCGATCCCAGGCAGCGTCGCGCCCGAGTGGTCGGACGAGCAGACGGTGTACCGCGTGCTGGTGCTCGGCGTGCGCGACTACGTCAACAAACACGCTTTCACGGGCGCCGTCATCGGGCTCTCGGGCGGCGTCGATTCGGCCCTGACGCTGGCGATTGCGGTCGATGCCCTCGGCGCCGATCGCGTGCACGCGGTCATGATGCCCTCGCGCTATACCTCGAGCATGAGCCGCGAGGATGCGGCGGCGCAGGCGCAGGCGCTCGGCGTGAGTTTGAGCTCGATCTCGATCGAGAATATGTTCGCGGCCACGCTCGAGGCGCTGCAGAAAGAATTCGCCGGCCGCGCGCCCGACGCCACCGAAGAGAACATCCAGGCGCGCTGCCGCGGTGTGCTGCTGATGGCGATCTCGAACAAGACCGGGCGCATGCTGCTGACCACGGGCAACAAGAGCGAGATGGCCGTGGGCTATGCGACGCTCTATGGCGATATGGCCGGCGGTTTCGCGCCGATCAAGGACTGCAGCAAGCAGCTGGTGTATCGGCTCCC
>OCZU010001264.1_pt1 | contig 16781 bp, 17 predicted proteins | sample 1539001 | NCBI WGS metagenome assembly OCZU01 (sample SAMEA3539306, study PRJEB22396) | soil metagenome | biome: tundra; feature: field; material: soil | place: USA | collected 2010-05 | depth 0.15 m | reverse complement strand
CGGAACTTCGAGCGCGAACACGTGCTCGGTGTTGTGCGTCGTTCCCTTGGGATAGCGATCGCGCCAGCGCGGAAAGATCTCGTAGACGTTCGAAAGATTCCAGTCCAGTACGCCGCCATGCGAGCCCGCGTCGATGCCGGTTTCCTCCTTCAATTCGCGCGTCGCGGTCTGGGCGAGCGACTCGCCTTCCTCCTGACTGCCCGTCACCGATTGCCAGAAGTCCGGAAAATCCGCCCGCTCCAGCAACAATACAAGCAGCTCCGGCGTGTGCACCAGAACAAGCGTCGACACCGGAATCTTGTGGCTCATCGGAATGCGCGACGCAATCGCTTCGGTGCCGCGCTCGCGCAGTACGATCTCCGACGGCAGCCACGCACGCCTAGTGAACAAATACCCAGAAAGGCTTATGCCGCTCGCGCCAGTACTCAGCGGCCTCGCTCAGGATGTCGCTCAGCGTTTCCCAATCCGTCGCGTGCGCCTTGCGATAGCCCGACGCGTGGCGGATCACGATCGCCACGCCATGACCGCCGAGCCAGTCGCCATCCTCGAGACAGTCGGCGAGCGCGTCCCAGTTATTGCCGAAATGCTCGGGCAGCTTGAGACCCTTGGCCAGCGCCGCCAGAAGCGCGATCTTGCTGTCGGCGTGACCGGCATCGACCGAATGAAAGGCGAGCTTGGCGGCACCGGCTGCGGTCTTGACTGTGTCGACATCGCCGCCCCAGTCGTGCACTCCGGCATCGTCGTAAGCAGAAAGGTCGGGAAGCTTCATGGGCCGATGGTCTTGAACGATTGATAGTGGTCGTCAGAGTAATAGCAATCCGAGATGGTTCCCTTTGCGCCGCCGCAGACGATTCGCCGCGCGCCGCGATTCCTCGAGCCCGGTGTCTTGACCGTATATTCGTGATAATACCCGCGCGGCTTCTGCGGCAACATGCCTTCGAAATTGCCGAAGGTAACTCCATCGCGATCGTAGGGAAACGGCCGGTTGTCGCGGACGCGGTCCAGCGTGATGCGGGCTTCTTTAGGCAGATCCGCTGTGGCGATCGGCGGCAGCGCCGTCGCCGGATCCCTCCGGGCTTCCGCGCCGCTGGCGCCGATCATGGTCGACGCCGCCAGCGCGATGATCGCGAGGTATCGACCGATGCTCATGCGCAAAGTCTACGCCTGATCCGACGCGCGAATACGGATATGCAATTCGCGCAACTGCTGCTCCGTGACCGCCGAGGGCGTGTCGATCAGCAAGTCCTGTCCGCGCTGCGTTTTGGGAAAGGCGATGACGTCGCGAATCTGATCGACGCCCGCCATCATCGCGGCGAGGCGATCGACGCCGAACGCGATGCCTCCGTGCGGCGGCGCGCCGTACTGCAACGAATCGAGAAGGAAGCCGAATTTCTTGCGCTGGTCTTCTTCGCCGATGCCGAGCGCCTTGAACACCGCTGCCTGTACCTCGGGCCGGTGGATTCGCACCGAGCCGCCGCCGACTTCCCAGCCGTTGAGCACGACGTCGTAGGCCTTGGCGATCGCATTCCCCGGATCGGAGCTGAAAAGCTGCTCGTGGCCGTCCTTGGGCGCCGTGAAAGGATGGTGACGCGCGCCCCACATCTTCTTCTGCTCGTCGTATTCGAACATCGGAAAGTCGACTACCCACAGCGGCTTCCAGCCAGCTTTTGCAAATCCGCGCTCGTGGCCGATCTTGGCGCGCAACGCGCCCAGCGCATCGTCGACGACCTTCGCGCGGTCGGCCGCGAAAAAGACGAGGTCACCGCTTTTTGCGCCGGTCCGCGCAAGTATTTGCGCCAGCACGTCGGCCGAGAGAAACTTCACGATCGGCGATTGCAGCCCTTGCTCATTGGGATTCGAGGCATCATTCACCTTGATGTAGGCCAATCCCTTTGCGCCGTAGATGGCCACGAAGCTCGTGTACTCGTCGATTTCCTTGCGCGTCAGCGTCCCGCCGCCGGGGACGTTGAGCGCCGCGACGCGACCGTCGGCGAGATCCGCGGCAGACCTGAATACCTTGAACTCCGCCGTGCGCATCAGATCGGTGAGCTCGGTCAGCTTGAGGGGCACGCGCAGGTCGGGCTTGTCGGAGCCGTAGTCGCGCATCGCGTCGGCGTAAGTCATGATCGGGAACGGTTGCTCAAGCTCGACGCCAATCGTCTCCTTGAACATGGTTCGCACGAGTCCCTCCATCAGGTCCCGGATCTCGAGCTCGTCGAGAAACGAGGTCTCGACGTCGATCTGCGTGAATTCGGGCTGGCGATCGGCGCGCAGATCCTCGTCGCGAAAGCACTTGACGATCTGATAGTACCGGTCGAAGCCAGCCATCATCAGCAGTTGCTTGAAGAGTTGCGGCGACTGCGGCAGCGCGTAGAACTGGCCGTGGTGAATGCGGGACGGCACCAGGAACTCGCGCGCGCCCTCGGGCGTGGACTTGTACAGAATCGGCGTCTCGATATCGATGAATCCATGCGCGTCCAGGTAGCGGCGAGCGCTCATCGACGCTTTATGCCGCAACATCAGATTCTTCTGCATCGATGGACGGCGCAGGTCCAGCATCCGATGCTCGAGCCTCACGGTCTCCGATATGTTCTCGTCGTCGATCAGGAAGGGCGGCGTCAACGAGGCGTTCAGGATTTCGATTTCGTGTGCCAGCACTTCGATCTCGCCGGTGATCAGGTTCGTATTGATGGTTCCTTCGCGGCGCGGCCGCACGAGACCGGTCACGGCGATGACGAACTCGTTGCGCAATTTCTCGGCGGTTGCAAAAGTAACGGCGCGATCGGGGTCGCAGACGATCTGCAGCAAGCCTTCGCGGTCGCGAAGGTCGATGAAAATGACGCCGCCGTGATCGCGTCGGCGATGCACCCAGCCGCAAACAGTCACGATCTGGCCGAGTCGGGTGCGGTCGATGCGGCCGCAATAGTCAGTGCGTTTCACGCTCTTCTCCGGCGCAGGGTTCGATGGAACTAGGGCGATGCGCGCGCGGGCCCTGGCTTGCCGTGCGAACGGCGCCAGCGACGCGATTCACTCGCGGTCAATTTCGGTGGTCGAGTGCGGAGGCGCCGGCCGCGATTTCGCGGCTGACGGGCGGCAGATGCGGCTTCGGCGCGACCACGCCCATCGAGATGATGTACTTCAGCGCTTCGTCGACGGTCATGTCGAGATCGTACACGCGAGCTCGCGGCAGCATCAGAAAAAAGCCCGACGTGGGATTTGGCGTGGTCGGCACGTACACGCTGACGTGCTCGCCGGAGAGATGCCCCGCCACGGCGATGGCCGGTGAGCCCGTCTGAAACGCGATCGTCCAGCTTCCGGGATACGGGTATTCGACCAGCAACGCCTTGCGAAACGCATTGCCGGTATCGGAGAGCAGCGTATCGCTCACCTGCTTAACACTCGAATAAATCGTCTTGACGACCGGGATGCGGCCCAGCAGCGATTCCGAAATCAGGATCAGGCGGGCACCGAAAAAATTCGCGGCGATCGCGCCTGTCAGCAGGAGGATGAGGAAGCTCACCACGGCGCCGAGACCGGGAATGTGAAATCCGAACAAGGCTTCCGGGCGCGCGCTCTCCGGAATCAGCAGGAGCGTCTGATCGAGCGTCGTCACCAGAAAATGCAGCACCCAGATGGTGATGCCGAGCGGTACCCAGACCAGCAGCCCGGCAATGAGATAGCGCTTCACGTTCGTGCGGACGAGGTAGCGGAGCTCAGGACCCGGTCGCCGCAGGCTTGGCGGCGGTCCCGGGGTTCGCCGGGGCCGACGATTTGGTCTCGCTGCTCGTGGTCTTGCTCTCGGTGTTTGCCGGCTGGGAAGACGACTTCGCGTCACCCTTTTGCTCTCCGGAAGACGCCGTGGCGGCTGCCGGGCCTTCGCTCTTTTCGCCGCTGCTCGAGCCTTCGTTCGCGGCGTCGGACTTCGCAGCGCTTTTTTCGGCCGGTTTGCTGCCCGAATGCTTGAAATCGGTCGCGTACCAACCGCTTCCCTTCAGCTGGAAGCCGACGGCGGAGATCAGTTTGATGAGGCCTTCCTTGCCGCACGCGGGGCACACCAGCAGGGGCGTGTCCGCAAGGCGTTGCAGCGCTTCGAGGCGGTGGCCGCAATCCGTGCATCGATATTCGTAGATGGGCATGCTGGTCTCGTCGCCGCGCAGGCGTAAGCTGGGAAGGGGTTGAAAAGAAAGGGCTTAATTATAGCTCAATGTGAGGCAAGGACGGCGCAATCCAAGATGCGGCGAGACCTGGATGGTGCTGTCCGGCGCTTCGATCCTTGTTATGCTTCGCTGCAGGAGGAGGGCGTCCATGAGCGAGTATTGGATGTGGTGGATCGCGGGCGCGGCATTGGTTGCGGCGGAATTGCTTACCGGAACGTTTTACCTCGTGGTGGTCGGCGTCGCGCTCGCTTTCGGAGGCGTCGCCGCGTGGTTCGGCGCCAGCGTGCCGCTGCAGTGGCTGATTGCCGCTGCCTTGGGCATCGTCGGAACGGTGCTCCTTCAGCGATGGAAGCGCGACCTGGCGGCACGAACACCGGCACAGCAGGGGCTCGATGTCGGGCAGATGGTGCAGGTGCAAAGCTGGGGTCCGGATGGCACCGCGAGAGTCGCCTACCGCGGGAGCACATGGGATGCGGAGCTCGCTGCAACCGGCGTTCCGCAGGCAAAGACCATGTACATCGCATCGATGCGAGGCTCGGTGCTGATCCTTGTCGATCGCCGCCCCGACATCCTGCAACAACTCTAGTAGGCCAACGTGGAGAACGCAATGCTGGGTTCCGGGATCGTCACACTGGCGCTGTTCATCGTCGTCGTCATTGTCATCGCGAAGGCCATTCGCGTCGTCCCGCAACAGCACGCACTGGTCATCGAACGCTGGGGCCGATTCCACGCCGTGCTCGCGCCCGGATTGAATTTCGTGGTTCCGTTCGTGGACCGCGTCGCCTACAAGCACGATCTGCGCGAAATTCCCTTCGATGTCCCGAGCCAGATCTGCATCACCAAGGACAACACGCAGCTGCAGGTGGACGGCATCCTCTACTTCCAGGTCACCGATCCGAAGCTCGCCTCCTACGGCTCGAGCAACTTCATGGTCGCGATCACTCAGCTCGCGCAAACGACATTGCGCAGCGTGATCGGCAAGATGGAGCTCGACAGGACGTTTGAGGAGCGCGACCACATCAACGGGCTGGTGGTCGCGGCGCTCGACCAGGCGGCAGGGAGCTGGGGTGTGAAAGTATTGCGCTACGAGATCAAGGACCTCACGCCGCCCAAGGAGATTCTCCACGCCATGCAGGCGCAAATCACCGCCGAGCGCGAAAAGCGAGCGGTGATCGCGACTTCCGAAGGGAAGCAGCAGGAACAGATCAACCTTGCCGCCGGTGCGCGCGCCGCGGCAATCGCCCAGTCAGAGGGCGTCAAGCAAGCCGAGATCAACACTGCGCAAGGCCAAGCCGCGGCGATACTCTCCATCGCCGAGGCGAACGCCACGGCAATCCGCCAGGTCGCGGCGGCCATCGTGTCCCCTGGCGGCGTCAATGCCGTCAACCTCAAGGTCGCCGAGCAATACGTGGCGGCATTCGCCAATCTGGCGAGGACCAACAACACGCTCATCGTGCCGTCGAATCTGTCCGATCTGGCGGGGCTGGTCGCGACCGCAACCACCGTATTCAAGGCGCAGGAGAAGTAGCGCGTGCGGGTCGGTGACAGCGTTTTTTTGGTGACCGGCGCGGCATCGGGTCTGGGCGCGGCATGCGCGCGAATGATCGTCTCGGGGGGCGGCCGAGCTGTGCTTGCCGACATCAGCGACGCCAGCGGTGCTGCTCTCGCGCGGGAGCTGGGCGCGTCGGCGCGCTTTGTCAGGACCGACGTGTCCGACGAGAACAGTGTCAAAGCAGCTGTCGCTGCCGGACTCGACGCGTTCGGAACGCTGCACGGCGTCATCAACTGCGCCGGGGTCGCGATCGGCGAAAAGATCCTTGGCAAGGAAGGGCCGCACGCGCTGGCGAGCTTTGCGCGCGTCATCGACATCAATCTGATCGGCTCGTTCAATCTCACGCGCATCGCGGCGGAGGCGATGAGCAAGAACGTCGCGAATGCGGACGGTGAGCGCGGAGTGATCGTCTATACCGCTTCGGTGGCCGCGTTCGACGGACAGATTGGTCAGGCAGCGTACAGCGCCTCCAAGGCCGCCCTGGTCGGCATGACGCTGCCCGCAGCCCGCGAGCTGGCACGCTACGGCATTCGCGTGATGACGATTGCCCCGGGCATTTTTGAAACGCCGATGCTCAAGGGCATGCCGGCCGAAGTGCAGGAGTCCCTTGGAAAGATGGTCCCGTTTCCACCGAGGCTCGGACGGCCGGACGAGTACGCATCGCTAGTCGCGGAAATCATCCGCAATCCGATGCTCAACGGCGAAGTGATACGCCTCGACGGCGCGATTCGCATGCAACCGAAGTAGCGACGTGAGCGGCGAGCCAGGTCCCGTTCGCGAAGCGAATGGGGTGCGAGCGCCCGCGAATCGGCGCCCGCCGGCGACACGCGACATTACAGTTCGCGAAGAGCGTGCAGTGAGTCGGCGACGTTCGCGAAGCGAATGGGGTGTAAGCGCCAGCGAATCGGCGCCCGTCGGCGACACGAAATCTTGTAGTTCACGAAACGCGTACAGAGAGCCGGCTGTGTGATGTCCGCAGCGCGCCGGGGCGCCGGTCCACATTCACGGCCGAGCGGACTACGGGTCGCGCCGAATCAGCGCGAAGCTGGTCGCGATCATGGCGATGAAAAACACCAGCATCCACCCCGCGAGCGACAGATGCAGGAACTCCCAGGTTTTCTCCGCACATTCGCCGCTGCCCTCGAACACTTTCTTGAGGACGTCGGCGAAGGGCAATGTGTCGAGCATGTAATTGAGTCCCATGCTGCAGGTGGGAACCTGATCCGGCGGCAGCGATTGCAGCCAAACCTGCCGACCTGCGAAGGCAATGCCTGCCCCACCGGCAAGCAGCAGCAGCAAGGCGTAGGCCGTCGCGCCCACGCGCCCGGGATGGTGAAAGCCCGCAATCAGAAACACTACGCCCATGATGATCACGCAAATGCGCTGGAAAACGCACAAAGGGCAGGGCTCCAGGCCCTCGACGTATTGGAGATAGAGCGCGTAACAGATCAGGATTGCGCAGACGAAAAAAGCGAGAAAGTAGGCGATTCGCCGCGGCGGCAGGAGCACCAGCGCGACCGAGGTTATGCCGACCGCCATCAGAACGATGCGGTAAACGGTCAGCGGTGCGTTGGGCCCGGCGGCGTGAAGCATGTACTCCTGGCCCAGCAATGCAAGGCAGAGGAGTACGCCGACCCACGGCCACGTAATCGCGGGATAACGCGAGTTGGTCATGAGCTCGTCCCGCTTTCGTCATTCGCGCGCTCCATCACGTGCTCGCCTCCAGCGCTTGATCGATGTCCCAGAGAATATCATCGAGCGTTTCGAGGCCGATCGAGAGCCGTACCATTTCCGGCGCGACGCCGGCGGCGAGCTGCTCTTCGTCGTTGAGCTGGCGGTGCGTGGTCGATGCCGGATGGATGACCAGCGTCTTCGCATCGCCCACATTGGCAAGATGCGACAGGAATTGCACCGACTCGATGAATCGCACGCCGGCTGCCGCGCCGCCCTTGACGCCAAAAGTCAGGATCCCTCCCGCCCCGCGCGGCAGGTAGCGGCGTGCCAAGGCCTCGCTCCTGTTCCCCTCCAGCAACGGATAGCTGACCCATTCGACGCGGGGATGCGCTGCAAGATGGCGCGCGACGGCCAACGCCGATTCGCAATGGCGCGGCATGCGCAGGTGCAGCGTCTCGATCCCCTGCAGCAGCAGGAACGCGCTGAACGGAGCGAGCGTGGGGCCGAGCGTGCGCATGGTTTCCATGCGCGCTTTCATGGTGAAGCCAAAGTCGCCGAAGGTCTCGTGAAAGATCACTCCGTGGTAGCCGCGCGAAGGCGTCGTCATCTGCGGGAACTTGCCGTTTCCCCAGTCGAACTTGCCCGACTCGACGATGACGCCGCCCATCGTCGTCCCGTGTCCGCCGAGATATTTGGTCGCCGAGTGGATCACGATGTCGGCGCCATGCTCCAGCGGCCGGCACAAGTACGGCGAGGCCAGTGTGTTGTCGATGACCAGAGGCACGCCCGCGTCGCGGGCGATCGATGCGACTGCAGCAATGTCGAGCACGTTGAGCTGCGGGTTACCGATCGTCTCCGCGTAAACCGCCTTGGTCTCGGGGCGTATCGCGCGGCGAAACGCGTCCGGATCGTCGGGATCGACAAAGCTGGTGGCAATGCCGAACTGGGCGAATGTCACCGCAAGCTGCGAATAGGTGCCGCCGTACAGCGTGCGCGAGGCGACGATGTGATCGCCGTTCTGCGCCAGCGTCAACAACGCGACCATCTGTGCGGCCATGCCGGTTGCCGCGGCGAGCGCGGCGCGGCCCCCCTCGAGCGCAGCGACGCGCTCCTCGAACGCCGCCACGGTGGGATTCGAAATGCGCGAGTACACATTGCCGAACGTCTGCAGGTTGAACAGGCTGGCGGCGTGATCGGCGCTGTCGAACACGAACGACGTCGTTTGATAAATCGGCAGCGCGCGGGCGCCGGTCGCGCTGTCCGGGATGTGCCCCGCGTGGAGGCACAGGGTGTCGAAGCCGTATTTGTGGTCAGGCATGGCGGTCAGCCATGGGTCAGATGCCGCGCCGGGCAGAGACAACGCCCGTGTTCACGCCCGCCCAGTTGAGGCCGCCCATGATGCGCGCATGCTCGATCTTGACGCAGCGGTCGATCACGACATCGAGCCCCGCATCGGTGGCGATGGCAGCTGCTTCGTCGTTGCGGATGCCGAGCTGCATCCACAGCACCTTGGCGCCGATGGCCACTGCGTCGCGCGCGATCGGCACCATCTCACTGGACTTGCGAAAACAATCGACGATGCCAACTGGCTCGGCTATCGAGGTGAGGCTTGGGAAGCATTTTTCGCCGAGGACTTCATCGTAATTCGGGTTGACCGGGATGATGCGATAGCCATGATCCTGCATGTACTTGGCGGCGAAATAGCTCGGCCTGTGCCACTGCGCCGACAGCCCGACGACGGCGATGGTTCGCTGCTCAGTCAGGATTCGGCGCAGCCCGACGATATCGTCGACGATAGGCATGGCTCTGCTGGAATCTCCGAAAGACGGTCGTGGCGCGGCGGCCGCCAATCGGCCCCACCGGCGGCTTCCCGAGTCTAATGGAAATCGGGCCTGACGATCCGGCCCGGGCGGCCGGCCTGTCGTCCGCCGCCATAAGCCCCAGAGGCTGTAAGGCTCGCGACCGCCGCAACGACTGAACTTGTGGCAATCTTTACGCACTTGGGCGGTCCAACCAGCAACAAGTGATGAGGGAAAACGATGAAACGACGCGAAGTACTGGGTGCGCTGGCGGCTGTGCCGCTGGGAGCGGTGGCACTGGGGTGGGCTCGCCTTGGAGCGGCCGCGGCTGCAAAAACTGCTCTGCCGCTCGCTGAAATTCAGCAAAATTGGCAAACCTTGCTTGCAAAGGGAGCGGACGTCGCGCAGTCCACGGCGCCGCTGAACAGGACGGAAGCCGAGTGGAAGCAGTCGCTCGCCGGGCCGCAGTTTGCCGTGTTGCGCCAGGAAGGCACCGAACGGCCCTTCTCGAGCGCATTGAACGACGAGAAACGGACCGGAGTGTTCGTTTGCGCAGGGTGCACCCTGCCGCTCTTTACTTCACAGATGAAATTCGACAGCGGTACCGGCTGGCCAAGCTTTTTTACCAGCATTCCGAGCCATCTCGTCACCAAACAGGACTTTCAACTCGTTCTCCCGCGCACCGAATACCATTGTGCGCGATGCGGCGGGCACCAGGGACACGTCTTCGACGACGGCCCGGCCCCTACCGGCCAGCGCTGGTGCAATAACGGCGTCGCACTGAAGTTTCTTCCGACCACCGGCAAGGCGTGATATCAGCCGGGGCCTTCATTCGCGCGCTTCTTCTGATCGCTCAACTCCTCGCGCACCGCACGTAGCCTGCTCTCGGCGACCGAGGCCTGGTAGAAATCCCCGTCGTGGGATTTCACGGCCAGCTCGAACTGCACGACGGCCGCCGGAAGATTGCCTTGCCAGGCGTAGTACTCGGCTTGGTGCTGATGCTGGAGCATTTCCTTGCCGAGTGCGGCGTACGCGCGCGCGGCAACGAGATGGAGCTGGCCGTCGTTCGGATAGTGCTGAAGCTGCTCGGTGGCGAACCGGGCCGCCTTGTCCGGTTGGTTGTTCTTCAGCAGCGCCTCGGGATAGTCGTACACCAGCTGCATCTTGGCCGGGTAGCGCGCCAGGGCGCTTTCGTAGCGTGCGATGGCTTCAGGCAGTTGCCCCGCCTGCATGAGGACCTGCGCCGCCATCGCCTCGACCATGGGATGCGGCGGCGCGATCCGCTCCAGCGCCGTCAATTCAGTCAGCGCCCGCTTGTAATTCTCCGCGCGCAACAGCGAGGCCACCAGGCCGTAGCGCGCGGCAACTGCATCATTGTATTTCTTCTCGGCAATCGCGCTCTCGAAAAACAATATCGCGTCGCGTGGCGTCCCCTGATAGCTCCTGACCAGCGCCCGCACCATGTTGAAGTCGAGTGAATCCTTGACCTGCCGGAACGGTTTGCCTTGCGCGCGCGTTTGCGCCTCAGCGATGCGCTCGTAGGTGACCGGGTGATCGCGCAGGTAAGACGGGGCATTTCCCTCCACGAAGCGCATCGAGCGCTGCAGGCGCTCCATGAAGCTTGCCATCGCAGTGACGTCGAAACCCGCGGCATCGAGCCGCTGAAATCCGATGCGGTCGGCTTCCTGCTCATTCTGGCGGGTGAAGTTGATCTGCATCTGGATCGCGAGGCCCTGGGCCGAGGCAACCGCCGCCTGCGTCATCTGGCCGCTGTTCGAGCTGTTGCTGCGCGACGCGACGACTGCCGCCGCGAGTGCGGCGAGCGTAGCCAGCATGGCGTCCTTCTGCTTTGACACCGAACGCGCAATGTGATGCTGCGTAACGTGCGAAATTTCATGAGCGAGCACCGATGCCAGCTCGGACTCGGATTGGCACAGAAGAATCAAGCCGGTGTTGACGCCCACGAAGCCGCCGGGAAGCGCGAAGGCGTTGATCTGCTGGTCGTTGACCGCGAAGAATTCGAAATCGAACGGCGCGCCTGGAATTGCCGTCACCAGGCGATTTCCCAGCTCGTTGAGGTAGCCGTTGACCTCGGGGTCGTCCAGGTAGCCGCCCGACAGGCGGATTTCCTTCATGATCGTCTCACCGAGCCTGCGCTCCTGCGGTCCCGACAGGTCCGCCCCCGAGGGGTCCCCCAAATCGGGCAGGGCTTGCTGCGCCCGCGCGATCGGCGAAATCGCGAGCGCGACCGCGAGCGCGGCGCACATTAGACGAATTGCCGAGGGAAAGAGTGGGAAACGCATAGTGCTATGATTGCCGCAGAGAGCGCAAAGTTTCAGGAGCGGCGCGATGGCGGGACAAGGTGCCCATTTTACCCACTTTGATGTCGACGGTCAGGCGCATATGGTCGACATCGCCGCCAAGGATGTAACGAGACGTATGGCGCGCGCCGGGGGCCGTATCGCGATGCGGCCGGAGACGCTCGCTCTGATCCGGGAAGGATCGGCCAGCAAGGGCGATGTGCTCGGAGTCGCCCGAATCGCCGCCATTCAGGCCGCCAAGCGCACCAGCGAGCTGATCCCGCTTGCGCATCCTCTGCCGCTGACCCGTGTCACGGTCGAGTTCAAAATAGACGAGGCCGAGTCGGCAGTCGCGATTTCTGTCGTCGCCGAAACGCTGGACCGCACCGGCGTTGAAATGGAAGCGCTGACCGGCGCTGCCATCGGACTGCTCACTATCTACGACATGTGCAAGGCGGTCGATCGCGGCATGCGCATCGAAAGCGTGAGGCTGCTCGAAAAATCCGGAGGAAAATCGGGCGATTACGTCGCGCCGTAGCGTGGGAATGGTCGGAACTTCCCAGCCTGAGCACGCGCATCCAACCGCGCGCGTTCGATCCGCTGTCTTCACCAGTTCCACATGCTGCCGTCTTCCAGGCGATTGACCGGCAACGCGGCGGGGCGATACGGATACTTGGCGGCGAGCTTCTCGTCGATGTCGACGCCGTGCCCCGGCGCGGCACCAGCGTGCAGGTAACCGTTCTCGAATCGGTAATCGTGCGGAAAAACGGCGTCGGTCTCGGGTGTGTGGCGCATGTATTCCTGAATGCCGAAGTTGTGCACCCAGGTGTCGAAGTGAAGCGCCGCGCCCATGCACACTGGCGACAGGTCGGTCGCGCCGTGCGACCCGGTCCGGATCTGATAGAGCTCCGCCAGGTTGGCTATGCGCCTCAGGTGGGTAATGCCGCCGGCGTGGACAACGGTGGCGCGAATGAAGTCGATCAACTGCTCGGTAATCAGGTTCTGGCAGTCGTAAATGGTGTTGAATATTTCGCCCACGGCGATCGGCGTCACGGTGTGCTGGCGGATGAGACGGAAGGCTTCCTGGTTCTCCGCCGGGGTGGGGTCCTCCATCCAGAATAGCCGATACGGCTCGAGCGTCTTGCCGAGCCGCCCGGCCTCGATCGGCGTGAGACGATGATGCACGTCGTGCAGAAGGTGGTGATCGAATCCGAAGCGCGCCCGTATGGCTTCGAACAATCGCGGCGCATGATCCAGATACTTTGCGGTCGACCAGACGTTCTCGGTTGGAATCGCGGCGTCCGCGGGCTCGTAGTACAAGCGATCCTTTGACACGCCGTAGGTCGACGACAGGCCCGGAATACCGGATTGCGCGCGGATCGCCTTGTATCCCAGGTCGATGTAACGCGCGACTTCGTCGAGCGTTTCGGCCACATCCTTGCCATTGGCGTGCCCGTAGACCATCACTCCATCGCGGCTGCGGCCGCCGAGCACATCGTAGAGCGGCATCGCCGCCATCTTGCCCTTGATGTCCCAGAGCGCGGTATCGACCGCCGCGATCGCGCTCATCGTCACCGGCCCGCGCCTCCAGTACGCACCGCGATAAAGGTATTGCCAGATATCCTCGATCCGCGCCGGATCGCGGCCAACAAGCATTGGCACGATGTGATCGGCGAGATACGCTGCGACGGCGAGCTCGCGTCCATTGAGCGTAGCGTCGCCGATGCCATGAACACCCTGGTCGGTCTCGATTTTGAGGGTGACGAAATTGCGCCCAGGGCAACAGACGATGACCCGGCAGTTTGTTATTTTCATGTTCGCACCGAGAGAAGAGGAATCGAAACTCGCGGCGAGGCGTCTCAGGCGCGGGATCTCGGGCTTCGAGGCCGCGAGACTGAAATCGCTTCGCTCGGGGTGGTACAGTGGCTCGACCACTTGACCACAGTATAACCGGACGATAAGATGGCTTCAACGCGGCGGACGTGATCAGAAGAGTCGCGAATCAGCTACACCCCATCGCTGGAGGAGAACCCCGTTGCCTTTGCAGCACGTCGAGCCGCGACGCTTGTATCGACAGATCGCGGACCAGATCGCAGGTCTCATCGCCGCTGGAGAGTTCAAGCCGGGCTCGCGCCTTCCGGCCGAGCGGGAACTGGCAACCAAGCTCGGCGTGAGCCGCGCGTCGGTGCGCGAGGCGATCATCTCCCTGGAAATCGGCGGGCTGGTCGAGGTACGCATCGGAACCGGCATCTTCGTGACCACGTCGGCGGCTTCGTCGGGTGCGCGGGATCGCGATGTTGGGCCCGGTCCATTCGAGCTTCTGAGCGCGCGCAAGCTGATCGAAGGCGAAATCGCAGCGCTCGCGGCCACGAACGCCGGCGAGCACGATATCGAGGGCCTGCAACAGAACGTCAAGCGGATGGAGTCCAACGTCGACAATTTTGGCGCCCGTGAGGATAGCGACCGCGATTTTCATCTGCGGCTGGCCAAGGCGTCGGGTAATGGCTCGCTCGAGACGGTGGTCGAGGGGTTGTGGGCGCAGCGCGCCGAGCTGTGGGGAAGGATGCAAAAGCATTTCCACACTCCCGACCTGGCGCAACAGACCATTCGCGATCACGCGGCGATCGTCAAGGCGGTTGCCGCTCACGACGCGCCGGGCGCGCGCGCCGCGATGCGGCGTCACATCGCGCGTGTTGTGCAGGAATTTGAACGGGGATTGGAAGAGGCGGCACACGCGGATGAAAGCGGCACGCGGTCACGCGCGGCGACCGGAAAAAAAAGCGCCCCCGTTGCGTGAAGCACGAACAGAGAAGCAATGTTTACGTATCGCAGATTAATGTGTTCCGAATGATGTGCCAAGGAGGAGTGCAATGAAGAATGAGCCATCAGGTCGCAGAAACGTACGGCGTCGATGCGTCGGCGCTGCGCTCTCGCTGTTCGCGGTTGCGTCGCTGCTAAGCCTTCCTGTTGTCGGGCAGCCGTCGCCCATGCCAGCCAGCCCGGTAACCATCAATGTCGTGGATGTCGGCGGGGCGCTCGCGCTGTTGCAGGACGCGATCGAGGCGTACCAGACCAAGAATCCCAAGGTCGTCTCGAAAATCAATTTCACCAAGGCGCCGGCACCCGAATTGCCGGGCAAGCTGAAGGCGATGCAGAGCGCGGGTCGGAGCGACATCGATCTCGTCCTCGGCGGCACCGACATTCTGTCCGCCGGCATCGAGCAGCAGAGCTGGGTGCGGATTCTGCCGGACCATGCGGCGAAGTTTCCGAACGTCCTCGAGAACTATCTTCCCGCCGCGCGCAAGATGCAGGACCTGGCCGAGAATCAGGCGTTGGCGGTTGTGTTCACACCGGCGGGGCCGCTGCTCGAGTACAACCCGGACAAGGTCAAGCAGGTGCCGACAACGCCGGCGGAGTTGCTCGCCTGGTGCAAGGCGAACCCGAACAAGTTCATCTATCCACGGCCGGCGAACTCCGGACCCGGCCGGACGTTCCTGCAGGGTTTGCCCTATCTGCTCGGCGACAAGGATCCCAAGGATCCCGTCAAGGGCTGGGATAAGACGTGGGCGTTCCTGAAAGAGTTGAACACGTGCATTGAGTACTATCCGACCGGCACGGGGGCCACGATGAAGGAAGTAGGCGAAGGCTCGCGTGACATGACGGTCACCATGACGGGCTGGGATATCAATCCGCGCGCACTCGGCATTGTTCCCAAGTCGTACAAGGTCGGTGCATTCAAGAACATGACGTGGGTCAATGACACTCAGTTTATGATGGTGCCGAAAGGATTGTCACCGGAAAAGCTCGCCGTCGTGCTGGACTTGATGAAGTTCCTGTTGCAACCCGAGCAGCAGGCTCTGACCTACGACAAGGGCTACTTTTATCCGGGACCCGCAGTCAGGAACGTTGCAGTCACGATGGCGCCGAAGGAAAGTCAGGACGTCATCAAGGAATACGGCCGGCCGGAGTACGAATCGTGGTTCGCGCAGAGCCCGCAGACGCAGCCGCTGGATGCGAAGCCACTGGTTGAAGCGTTCCGGCGCTGGGATCAGGAAATCGGCGCGCAGAAAACGAAGTAGGCGAGGCGAACGGAATTCGCCGCGCTCTCACCAAAGAGGAGACATGCCATGAAATCGTTCCATACGCCCGCATTGGGTATTCGCCGCACGTTGCTGCGCGGTGCCGCAGCCGGCATTTGCGCGACGGCGCTGTTCACTGTCGCCGCGCTGCCTCTCACGGCGCGAGGCGCGCCGGTCACGCTGAACATCGTCGACGTCGCCGGTAACCTGGCGTTGACCCAGGACGCGATCGAGGTCTACCAGAAGAAGCATCCGGAGCTGATCGCCAAGATCAATTTCACCAAGGCGCCGGCGCCGGAGCTTCCGGGCAAGCTGAAGGCGATGCAGGGCGGGGGCCGCAGCGACATCGACATGGTGCTGACGGGAACCGATTTTCTCGCGGCAGGCATCGAGCAGGGCGTTCTGATGAAGATTCTGCCCGATCACGCGTCGAAATTCCCGAACCTGGTGGCGAACTATCAGCCGGCCGCCGCCAAGATGCAGGAGCTTGCGCAGGACTACGGCGTGACGGTGACGTTCATGCCGGCCGGACCCCTGGTCGAATACAACCCGGACAAGGTCAAGCAGCCGCCGACGACGCCCGCCGAGCTGTTGACGTGGTGCAAGGCCAATCCGAACCGCGTGATCTACGCGCGGCCGGCCAACTCGGGCCCGGGCCGCACCTTCATCATGGGATTGCCCTACATTCTCGGCGACAAGAATCCCAAGGATCCGGTGAACGGATGGGAGAAGACCTGGGCCTATCTCAAGGATCTCAACAGCTGCATCGAGTATTACCCGACGGGAACCGGTGCGGTAATGAAGGAGCTCGGTGAGGGTTCGCGCGACATCACCCTGACCGTGACCGGATGGGACATCAACCCGCGCTTGCTCGGGATCGTGCCGAAGTCGTACAAGGTCGTGCCGTTCAAGGGCATGACCTGGATCAACGATGCGCACTACATGGTGATCCCGAAGGGCGTGCCGCCGGAAAAGGTTACGGCGGTGCTCGATCTCATGGCCTATCTGCTGACGCCCGAGGCGCAGGCGTACACCTACGACAAGGGCTATTTCTATCCCGGCCCCGCCGTCAAGAACGTGAGTCTGTCGATGGCGCCCAAAGAGAGCCAGGACGCGATCAAGGAATACGGTCGTCCCGAGTACGAGGGTTGGCTCGCTCAGTTCCCGCACACGCAGTCGCTCGAGCCCAAGGCGCAAGTCGAGGCTTTCAGGATCTGGGA
>OCZU010001263.1_pt1 | contig 16786 bp, 13 predicted proteins | sample 1539001 | NCBI WGS metagenome assembly OCZU01 (sample SAMEA3539306, study PRJEB22396) | soil metagenome | biome: tundra; feature: field; material: soil | place: USA | collected 2010-05 | depth 0.15 m | reverse complement strand
ATGCGCGGGTCGCTGCGCGCCACCCGATGTGCCACGAGATGCTCATTGGCCGCCCGCAACAGGCTGAGGCTGCCTATGAGGACCAGTTCGAGGGCGGCGGCCGCCGCGACTCGTGACGGCGGAGCGACCGTTGCACCGAATAGCGTTGCGAGTTGAATCGAGATTCCTGCTGCAAGTAGCCAGATCCCTGCCGGCGCCGATCCGGAAGCTGATAACGTGAGGCTGACCCGGAGCCTGCACAGTGTGCTCGATGCAATCAGCAAAACAAGCAGCCAACGCAGGGCGCTCACGCTGACCAGGGGGCTATGCACCATGCTCGACGCGACCACGACCCACCCGAACGCGACCCCGGTCCAGACCGCGGCCGCTCTGGTCGAGCTCGAGCGGGCGGCGCACAGCAGCCTCTCGCAGGCAATCACGGTGGCCGCGACAGGTCCGAACAGAGACGGCACGACAAGCGCCTCCGCCAGGCAAATCGCGCCCAGCAGCAAGGTCAGTGTTCCGACGAGACATTTGCCGGGAACGGAGCACGCGTCGAATACTCTCTTGGCCGCGACCTCAACGCGTTCTCGCATTGCCGATCTCCATAACAGCTTGTTGCACGGCAAGAATCCGCCGCTCGCGGCCCGACATCAGGCGTCGCTTCCGGTACTGCTTCGCAAGCGGCGTGCCAACATTGAACAACCGTCTCAATCAATGGCTTGCTGTCACGCGGCACGAGCGGCCGGCAATTGTTTGTAGAATTGCCGGAGCTGGCGTGTAATAAAGGGCGCCGACGTGTCAGTTAGACGCAATCGATTCTTTGTCTTGCAGTGAACGAACGTCCCTCGGATGGTGGTCATTCGGGCACGTGCTTTGCTGCATCAGCGTTGCGCAGGTCTATCTACGAGGTTCTCAATGTCCCAACATCCGCCGCATCCACGACCCGACGATCCGATGCCGATGCCTCCGCGGCCGGATCCTGATCCGCCGCCGTCGCCGGAGGATGACCAGGGGTCGGACCGGGACAAGGGGCCCGGAAAAATGGCCAGCCGCGGATGCGTTCCGGATTGGCGGACGCCGGACAGTTGCGCCGTCAACTGACGCGTCGACCAACGCCAGCATCCGTTCATTCGCGCTTGATCGATATCGGCGCGTCTGGAGCGTCAGGCCGATGTCCGCCCATGACATCGCTTTTCGCCGGACGTTGAGTTCGCCGGGGTAATATTCACATTCACTCTGCGCCGGGTCATTCCTGAAATGAATTTTGATCGCATGCCGCGCGTCGCGGCCTGGTCGGCGATTATTTTTGCCGCGACCGGTCTGGTGGTCGTCGCGATCGCGGCCTGGGTCATCGCTGCCTGGCACCAGCTCGTGCTGGCGACACCGTCGGTCGGCGTGCCGCAATTGCAATACGACACCGCCTGGGCCTTTGCATTTTGCGGCGCCGCGCTCATCGCTTACGCACTCCATCTGCGCCGCGTGGGCCGGCTGTGTGCCGCGGTTCCGATCGCATTGGGTGTCATCCGGCTGATCGCATATGTGGTTCCGGGGGCGATCAAGATTCACCCCATTCTCAGCCACCCCTGGCTGCCTCTCGGCGCGGGAAACTACAACGACATGGGCGTCCTCACGGCGCTGGTGTTCGCCATTCTCGGATGCGCGCTGGCGTCGGTCCAGCCGGCGTCGAAAAGCGCGTGGCGCTCCGTTCTGGTCGCGCAGTTTGCGTCGACAGCGCTGGCGCTGGCGCTATTGATGTTGTTCGGCGCCCTCACCGCTGCGGCGATAGGGTCGGAGTGGTTATTGATGACCGGCGGCGAACGGGTGAACTCGCTGCTATTCATCGCGCTGACCTCTGCATTGCTCATCGACCGGCTCCTGGGCAGCGAAAATGAGCAGCAGGTGCTTCGGCGCGCGGCTCCCGTCATTGTCTGGCTTGCGGTTTTTGTCTCCGTGCTCGTGCTCTGGCGCGCACTCACGATCGAGGAAACCCGCGTCATTCAACACAGCACATCGCTGGTGGCGGCAGACGCCCGCGGTCAAGTGGCGCGCGACCTCGAGGACCGCATCGAAATGCTTCAGCGCCTTGCCGAAAGGACATTGAACTATCCATACGACGCCGAGCTGTGGTCGCGGGATGCAGGAAGTCTGATCCAGGACGTCAACGAGTTTCAATCCATCTCATGGGCGACTCCTGACTCCATCGTCCGCTGGGTCGCGCCTAGATCCAATGAGAGCAAGATCGTCGGCTACAACATGCTTTCCGATCCGGCCCGCGGCGCCGCGGTGCGGCTCGCTGTTCGGACTCGCAAGGTAGCGCTGACGCCGTTCACTGATCTGGTCGTCGGCGGCAAGGGAGTCATCATCTACGCGCCGGTGTACGACGGCGATTCTCTGCGCGGAATCGCCGCAGGCGCTTTGGGCAACGGTAACTGGCTGCGGTCGCTGGTCGACGGCCGATTTGCCGATCACTATGTCGAGCTGGTGGAGAACGGTGTCGTCGTCCAGTCGGTCAACGCTGATGCACCGCGCTCAGAGGGGCCCTGGTCCGAGGAATTGCCTCTCGATGTTCACAATGTCCACTGGATACTGCGCGTCACGCCCACACGGGACTCGCTGCGCCGGGGTGCATCCGGTCTCCCCGAGGTCGAGCTCGGGCTGGGAATCGTGCTTGCAACGCTACTGGCATTGCTGACCTATTTTTTCCAAACGGCACGGCGGCGGGCGCGAGACCTGCGACACACCAACCTGCGCCTGCAAAGCGACATCGAGCGCCGCTATGTCGTCGAGCAGGAGTTGCGCCAGAGCGAAAGCCGGACTCAGCTGATCATCAATGCGGTCAAGGACTGTGCCATTTTCATGCTTGACGGCGACGGCCGGATCGCAAGCTGGAATCCGGGCGCTCAGGCGCTGAACGGATACGCTGCCGGCGAAGTTGTCGGCAAGCCTGTCTCCATTCTCTACCCGCCCGACCGGATCCAGTCGATGGAGCAGGCGCTCGCGGTCGCGGTGCGCCGCGGATGGCTCGAGGAAGAGTGCTGGCATCTGCGCAAGGACGGCAGCCGCTACTGCGCGGATGACATGATCGCCGCGATCCGCGAGGAGAATGGGCGGCTGCAGGGCTTTTCGGTGGTCACGCGCGATGCGACCCAGCGCATCGAGCTGCGCGAGCAGACGGAACGCTCGCGCGACTTCTATTTCGCCCTGTTCTCCGATTTTCCGAACCTGGTCTGGCGCTCCGACGGTTCCGGCGCGTGCGATTACCTGAACAAGGCGTGGCTGGACTACACGGGCCGCGCGCGCGACCTCGAGCTCGGCGACGGTTGGCTCGACGGCATCCACCCCGACGACCGGGAGCGTTGGCAGGAGTCCTATTCGGGGGCCTTCGCCGCGCGCCGACCTTTCGAAGTCGAGTACAGGCTGCGACGCTCAAACGGCGAATATGGCTCCATCATCTGCGTCGGGCGGCCGTACCACGACATGAAAGGCAACTTCTGTGGCTATCTCTGCTCCTGTTACGACAACAGCGCTCGCCGCGCGATCGAAGGCGCGCTCAGGGAAAGCGAGCAGCGCTACGAGGGCATGACGTCCAACGTTCCCGGGATGGTTTTTCAGCTGGTCCGGGATCAGAGCAACCGGCTTTCATTTGCGTACGTGAGCCACGGCTGCGAAGCTCTCACCGGTCTGCCCGAAGCCATCGTTCGAGCCGATGCATCGGCCTTTATCAATCTCATTCTCGCGGACGAGCGCCCGCATTTCATGGCGACCCTCGAGGCGTCGGCCGCGCACATGGACGCGTGGAACTGGAGCGGCCGGCTCCGGGCGACGCACGAATCCATCGAGAGGTGGATCAATGTTCGCGGCAGGCCCCGCCGCGGGGACCACGGCGAAGTCCTGTGGGACGGTCTCGTCTACGACGACACCCAAGGCCGGCTCGCGCAACGCGAGCTCGAGCGCTCGCGCGAAGAATTGCGCTCGCTCTCGCGACACCTTCAAACTGTCCGCGAGGAAGAAAAGGCTCGCATCGCGCGCGAAGTTCACGATGAGCTCGGATCGACACTGACCGCGCTGCGAATGGACCTCGATTGGATGGCCGCACGTCTACCCGCGGACATGGAGCCGCTGCGCGAGAAGCGCTCGGCGATGGTCAAGCTCGTCGAGGCCGCTGTCGCCGCAACGCGAAAGATCGTCACCGATCTGCGCCCGAGCATCCTGGACGATCTTGGACTTGCCGCGGCGGTGCGCTGGCAGGCGTCGGAATTTCAGAAGCACACCGGCGTCCCGATAGAGGTCGAGGCTCCGTTCGAGGACGGCCCCATCCAGCGGGAAACGTCGCTCGCCTTGTTCCGCATCTTCCAGGAGACGCTTACCAACGTCGCGCGCCATGCTAAGGCGACCCGCGTCTGGGTCGATCTGGTCGTCAGCGACACGGGCTACGTATTGCGGGTGCGCGACGACGGCGCGGGAATGAGTGAAAAAGAGTTGGTCAAGGCGACATCGCACGGCGTACGCGGCATGCGCGAACGAGCCCAGCAGTTCGGCGGAGACGTTACGGTCTCCAGTCAGCTCGGCGGCGGGACGACCTTGGTGGCTTCGATACCCGCGAACCGGTCAGGCGACGAGCCTTAGGGCGGGCTGCCCGATCCGGGAGGCTCCCGGGAAGGCGGAGCCGCTCTCGCTCGATACGAGAGCGGCTCACCTGCCGGCGATCGGCGTAGGGCTAGCCTGTCGACTTGACCGTCAACTGGTCGACGACGCTCTTCACCCCTGATGTCGAGGATGCAATCTGCTTCGCTCGATCGCGTAAGTCGGCGTTGTCTACGTTCCCCGAGAGCGTCACCGTCGCGCTGTTGGTGTCGACATTGATCTGCAGCGACTTCAGGCCCGGTTCGGCGAGGATGGCTGCCTTGACCTTGGCCGTAATCGTCGCGTCGTCGGCCACCGTCGCGGTCTTGTCGGCTGCAGTGCTCACTGCCGCCTCGACCTTGTCTGCCGCCTGGTCTACTTTGGCGGAGGCGGAGCCCGCCGGCGGACGCTGATCGCAACCCGCCATCAACAGGGTTCCGGCGGCAAGCGCGACGAGGAGAATGGACGATCGATTTTCGATATGCATGGTTGCTCCTTTAATGGTGACTAAGCTGGCGCAAGCGCGCCGGAAAAAACGGAGGGTTAGCTATGTTGCCGCGAGCCCGCCTCCCAATAGGGCTTGGTTCCGAAAAATGAATGGATGAGAACCGCGTGATCGTGATCCAAGATGCTAGGCAAGGCGTCAGCCTGCATCGAGGGCGCGCGCTCGATCCAGTCCCGAAGCGCGTTAACGCATAAGTGCTCATCGTCGCCGCCGAGGTGCATGGCGTTCCAGGGGATGGCGATGACGCGGTCGGTCCAGCGCGGCACGCGGTCCGGCGCCACGATGCCGTACGCAATCCGGCCGGTGCGAAGGTCGAACATGATGTCCGCCAAGCTACCGATGTACTCGCCCTGGTTATCGATCACCGGCAGACTGAGCATTTCCCTGCCGCCCACGATCCCTCGCGCGCTACTTCCGGAACCTGCTCCGGAACTCGACATCATCCCGGTTGCCTGAAAATTCGTCCCAACGATCGCCATTCACACTCCTCGGTCGCGTCCTGAGACTGCGAAGATAGTGTGACTCGCGCACCGCAAACGGGGTATCGGCAGAACTCTGTTTATTGCGTGGGAAATTAAGCGACGCCTTATCGGCCCAAGTCCTACATCGGTCCGCGGGCGCGACGGGGCCACGGCGCTTCAGGCTGCGAGAAGAATTCCGGAGCCGGGGGTCTGCAGCGCGACGAGGCTCGTTCCCGGCGCCGCGAACTCGATCAGGGGGCTCAAGCGGCGCGTCCGGGCTGCGCCGAAGAATGTCGCGAACGCGACATCGGCGGCATCGCGCCCCGTGCCGATGCGCACGATTTCATCGAGCGGCGATAACTCCGTCGGGTCGAAGAGATACCAGCGGTCCCCGAGATATACCTCGAAAACCGCATGGAAATCCGGCGGGGGATCGTTGTAGCGCGCATAGCCGGTAACAATGCGCGCAGGAATGTTGAGCGCGCGGCAGAGCGCGACCGCCAGGTGTGAGAAGTCGCGGCACACCCCTGCTCGGTTCGCGAGCACGTCGCGCGCAGTGGTCAGCGGAGACGAAGTCCCAACCTGGTACGCGATATGGTCACGGATCCATCGGCAGATCGCCTGCACGCGGGGATAGCCTCCGGGAAGCTGTCCGAATTCGCGGCAGGCGAGCGGGAACAGGAGATCGGCTTCGCAATACTTGCTCGCCAATACATATTGCAGAATCTCGCCCGGCAGTTGAGCCAAGGGCGTTTCGGGCGCGTCGAGGTTGATTTCAGGTTGCTCGAGATCGACCGTGGCCAGGTACCGGATGCTGAGGCGTCCGGGCGGTACGTCGAGCCGGAAAAAGCGATTGACGTGTCCAGCGTCGGCAAATTCGTCGATCGGAACGCCGGGCTGTGATGTGACCGACTCCGCACGTACGAACTGCCCGGGCGTCGTCGGAACCCCGAGATTGAATACAAACAACGTCTGTTGAGTAACGTCGTACTCGAGCTCGCAGTCGATATGAAAAGTCTTCATGCCTATCATGCCCCAACGCTGGAACGCCTCCTGGTACTTTTCCTATTTCGCGATCTGCCGAGGGAGATCGTTGAGCAACTCCGCCAAGTCGTCGGCGTGCTCCTCTTCCTTGGCCTGAATCTCTTCGATCATCCGTCGCGTCGTCGCGTCGAACGGTGCAAAAAAAGCGGCCATTTCACGATAGCTGTCGATCGCAATCCGCTCCGCAATCAAATCTTCCTTGATCATGTCGACCAGGTCCTTGCCTTCGACGTATTCAGAGTGGCTGCGGCTGAGCAATCCGTCCGGCGACAGGTTGGGTGCGCCCCCGAGCTGCACGATCCGCTCGGAAATCTGGTCGGCGTGCTGCTGCTCCTCGCCTGCGTGTTCCAGGAACTCATCGGCGACCGGACCGGCATGAATGCCCTTGGCCATGAAGTAGTGCCGCTTGTAGCGAAGGACGCAGACGATCTCGGTGGCGAGCGCTTCGTTCAGGACTTTGATCGCAGTCTTTGTATTGCCGCCATAGCCCGCCGTAACGGCGCCTTCTTCGATGTGCTTTCGCGCGCGTGCGCGCAATGTCTTTACGTCGGTGAGAAATGGGGTGTCTTTCACGGTTGCTCCTTGGTCGGTACCCTGCGGTGGAACCCGAGAGGGTCGGACGACGATTATAACTAGCACCTTTCATGCCCGGTGTTATTGCCCGGCTTTGTGTGTGGAGACGCGTCGGGCGAGCAGAAATCGCTTCGCCGTCGAGGTAATTTATACAAAGAACGGGCAAGAAGGTCGACGTCGGCGCCACGTACTTCGCATCGGACCTCGTCATGGGAGCCGAAATCCGCGCGTGCGTTCCGGATCGGCGCGAAACCCGGATGCCCTCGACGGGCCGGGCCTGATGGTCGGCCGTTGCGTTTGCGCTATCATCGCCGCTCGCAATGCGCAACGCGAGACCATGGCCGACGCCGCCGCCGCAAAATTCGCCGCCCTGATCCATACCCATCGCGGATATCTGCTGCGTGTGGCGGTCCTGCAGCTTCGCGATGCGGATCTCGCCGAGGACGTGGTGCAGGATACGCTGGTGGCGGCTCTGCAAGGGGCCGACGGATTTTCCGGGAGGTCGAGCATCAAGACCTGGCTCACGGGCATCCTCAAGCACAAGATCGTTGATGCCATCCGCAAGAAGGGGCGCGAACCGGTCACATCCTCGCTCGATGAGGAATGCCGGCTCGACGACTTCGATGCCATGTTCGACGAATCGGGCCATTGGGACAATCCGCCCGCGACCTGGGGCGATCCGGAGGCACAGCTCTCGCGGCTTCAGTTTTTCGAAATCGTGGATTTTTGCCTGGAGAAGCTTCCGCCGAATACTGCCCGCGTCTTCATGATGCGCGAAGTCATGGAGCTCGAGGGAGCAGCGATTTGTAAGGAACTCCGCATCACTTCGACCAACCTTTGGGTGATTCTCTATCGGGCCAGGGTGGCGCTTCGCCAATGCCTGGAGCAGAACTGGTTCGCGCAGAGCGGCCGGACCGCGTGACCGGGAACGCCAAAGCAAAGTGGGTCCACTCATTTCGTGCAAGGACGCGAGCCGCTTGATCTCGCAACTCCAGGAAGGCGATTTGCCTGTCCGTCGGCGCTTGCTAGTTCGGCTGCACCTCCTTTTCTGCCATGCGTGCACCCAGTTCGAACGACAGGTGCGGTTCCTGCGCGTCGCCATGCGCCGTTACAGACAGTAAGCGCCCGCTTCGCCATAATGGTCTCCATTATTCTCAATGGCACTGCCTATCTTTGCCGCTTGCCCGAGCAGCGGGTTTCTGATCTTGTCCGCGAGCTCTCGCTCGGAGGCAAACGCATTGCCATCGAACGCAACGGGGAGATCGTTCCCAGGAGCAAGCACTCGGAGACGGTGCTGGTCGATGGGGATAAAATCGAGGTTGTTGCCGCGGTTGGCGGCGGCTAAGCACATTCCGGCATGAACGCTCCCATCGATACCCCCGCACTGACGCACAACGATGACCCGCTGGTGATCGCGGGACGCGGCTACCGGTCGCGCCTTCTGGTCGGGACCGGGAAGTACAAGGACTTCGACGAGACGCGTGCGGCAATCGACGCCTCGGGCACCGAAATCGTCACGGTCGCCATCCGCCGCACCAACATCGGTCAGAACGCGGGCGAGCCATCGCTGCTCGATTACCTGCCGCCTTCTCAATTCACCCTGCTGCCGAACACCGCGGGCTGCTACACCGCGGACGATGCAGTGCGCACGCTCAAGCTCGCGCGCGAGCTGCTCGACGGACATAAGCTCGTGAAGCTCGAGGTGCTGGGTGACCCGCACACGCTTTTCCCGAACGTGCGGGAAACGATACGCGCGGCGGAAGTTCTCATCAGGGACGGCTTCGATATCATGGTGTACACGTCCGACGACCCCATCATCGCGCGCGAGCTCGAGGCCATCGGCTGCGTCGCGATCATGCCGCTCGCGTCGTTGATCGGCTCGGGCATGGGCATACTCAATCCCTGGAATCTCAAGCTCATTATCGAGCAATCGAGCGTGCCGGTGCTGGTCGATGCGGGCGTGGGCACAGCCTCGGACGCGGCCGTCGCGATGGAGCTCGGCTGCGCCGGCGTGCTGATGAACACAGCGATTGCCTCGGCGCAGAGGCCCGTGCTGATGGCGGGCGCAATGAAAAAGGCGGTCGAAGCCGGTCGCGAGGCCTACCTCGCCGGGCGCATGCCGCGCAAGTCGTACGCCGCGAGTCCGAGCTCGCCGCCCGGCGGCCTCATTGGTTGAGTTTGCGGCCACCTAGCGGCCGGTCGGGCATCTTGTTTCGCCGGTCCGGCTCCAATCCGTCGATGGTACGTTCACGCGCTCTTGTCGCAGCAGTAGGCTGGATCTCGCTTACCGCTCTCGCCTCACCGCTGCCCCTTCAGGAGATCGTGAGCCTGTGCGGCAACGCCGAGGATTCCGCGCACTGCGGTCGGTTGATCGAAGAAGTGCAGCTGAAGCGCCTACCCAATCTCGGCCGCCGCGACGGCAACGTCCTCACCGTGGCGCTTTACCCCTCGGGCGCGGCGACATTCAGCGACAGCGACGACCCGCTCAACGGACGCTCGTACAGTCTCTGGGATTTCCTCGACCCCATCAACGCGGTGGTCCTGTACTCGACGGCGGGGGAGTCGACCACCTTCGTCCTCCTGAGGAGAACGACGAATCGCCGCTTCGATCTTCCCGCGGAGCCGAGGCTATCGCCCGACCGCCAGCACATCGTGACCGCGGACGTGTGCGCGAGCCATTGCGTCAACGAAATTGCGGTGTGGCGCGTCGCGCCGGAATCGTTGCGCAAGGAACTGGCCTGGACGCCGGGTGAGCGCTGGTCGGACGTGACCGCGACCTGGAAGGACGAAAACACGCTGGCAATCGAGTACACGCCAGCTGGCGCCGACAAAGCCACCGTCGTCGAACGCAAGCTCTCCGATCCGGCGTGGAATCGCGTCCCGCCTAACTAGGTTCCGTGATGATCAAGCACCTGGGGGTGATCGACGCTCCAGCGACGACGCCCGGTCATCGCTCGATCCGAAGCTTCGTGCTGCGTCAGGGGCGCTTTTCGCCGGCTCAACAGCGCGCATACGAGTCGCTTCTGCCACGTTTCGGCATTCCTTTTTCCCTGGTCCCAGTCGATCTTGCCCGCGTTTTCGGCCGCACGGCGCCGAAGATTCTCGAAATAGGCTTTGGCATGGGCGAGACGACGGCGGCGATCGCGAAAGCACGTCCCGGTGATGATTTTCTCGCGGTCGAAGTCCACAGTCCCGGCGTCGGCGGATTGCTCAAGCTCATCGACCAGGAGCATCTTGCCAACATCCGCATCGTCCAGCACGACGCCGTGGAAGTGGTCCTGCACATGCTCGCGCCCGGGAGCGTCGCCGGCGCACATGTTTTCTTCCCCGATCCCTGGCCAAAGAAGAGACATCACAAACGGCGTCTTCTTCAGCGCGCGTTCGTGCACGCTCTCGCCGAGCGGCTTTCTGCGGGAGGCTATTTGCACATCGCCACCGACTGGGAGGATTACGCCATCGAGATTCTGGAAACGCTGCGCGCCGAGCCATTGCTCGTCAACACCAGCGCAGATTTCGCGCCGCGTCCCGGGTATCGCCCGCTCACCAAGTTCGAGCGCCGCGGCATGAAGCTTGGCCACGGCGTGTGGGATCTTCTGTTCGACCGGCGCTGACGTCCCGCGATTTGCGGTCGGCGGCGGTGTCAGTGGCGATTGGGATCGCGCGACAAGGCGACAAGCCTGCTGATTGCGCCGCGCGCGACATCGCGCGAGAAATGTTTGCGGACGTTCTCGCGCCCGCCTTCCGAAAGCCCGGTCCACAACGCCTGATCGTGATACGCGAGCACGATCGCATCCGCAAAGCTTTCCGGATCGTCACCGACAAGCACGTCGACGCCCGGCGTAAGGTGCATCCCTTCGATCGACGTAGTCGTAGCGATGACGGGCAGGCCATAGCTCATCGCATGATTTACCTTGCCCTTGACTCCGGCACCGTAACGCAGCGGCGAGATCGAAAGCCGGCACCCTGTCAGATACGGCGTCAGGTCGGGAACGTGGCCGGTGATAACGAGGTCGTCGGCTGCCAAAGCCGTGATCGTCGCCGGCGGGTCGATCCCCACGACATAAGTTTTCACGCCGGGAAGGCGTATGCGCAGCCGGGGCAGGACTTCCTTCCAATACCAGAGGATCGCGTCGGTATTGGGCGGATGTCGAAACCCGCCGATGAACAGCAAACCGTCTCGCTCGGCGAATGGTTTATCGGAGTCGAGCGGCTCATGTATCGTGGAAAGCAGCGTCACTTGCGCGCTCGGCTCAAGACTTTCCAGAAGTTCCTGCTCGACCGGGCTCACGACCAGCGTCAGGTCGGCCTTCCGAACCAACGCCAGCTCTTCGCCGCGTTTGGCTTGCGCGATGCGCTTCGCGGGCCCACTCGCGTTGAGCTCGGCCAAACGCTCCTCGCGCAGAAAATGCAAATCGACGGTATCGAACACCAGCAGCGCGTGCGGCGCGAACGCCCGGACCGCATCGAGGTGCTTGGCAGCGATGTAGTGCCGCGACAGGATCACGATATCGAACTCCTCGCCGCGCGTTCCGAGCAGGAACGATATCGAGCGTGCGTAAGGATGGAATTGCACCTCGACACCCAGTTCCTGCAGCGCCGTCACGTACGGTTGACGGTATTCGAGATTGTCGGGTGCGAAGGTGACCTTGCAGCCCAGGTTCACCAGAATTTCCATGATCTGCTGCATCCGCATCGAGCCGGCATCCTGGTCGGGCGTCAACATGCACGCGTCAATCACCAGCACGCGCCGCTTGGCCCACCGGTCACGCTCCAGCTCGGGCGCGACCCCGTTGGGCCGATGGGAGGCAAGCGTGGCCGCCCACTTGGTCGCAAACGTGCTTTGATTCGACACCTGGTGACTCTTCACGCCTTTGGTCTCGTCGGTGCCCGAGGTCGCGCCTTCGAAATGAGCGACCACAGCGCGCGGCTGGAAATAGACCTTGCGCCCTTTGGCCCGCACCGCGAACGCCAGATCCACATCCTCGTAATATGCCGGCGCGAATCGCTGATCGAATCCGCCAAGCTGCGTGAACAACTGCGCTGGAATCGCAAGGCATGCACCTGAGCAGTAGTCCACTTCGCGGGCGTAGTTGTATTCGGGCTTGTCCGGATCGTCATTGCGGCCGTAATTCCACGCAGATCCATCGCGCCACACGATGCCTCCCGCCTCCTGCAACCTTCCGTCGGGATAAATGAGCTTGGCGCCGACGAGGCCGGCCTCCGGATAACGCTCGAAGATGGCCAGCATTGCGTCGAGCCAACCCGCGGTCGGGACGGTGTCGTTGTTCAGAAAAACGAGGATCTCGCCGCGCGCAAGCGAGGCACCGCGATTGCAGCTCCCGACGAAACCAAGGTTGACGTCGTTGCGCACGAAGCGGACCCCACTGATGGCGGAAAGGGCGCTTTCCGCCGGTTCCGGCGAGGCATCGTCGAGAACCACGATCTCGTAGCTCGCCACAGTCGGGCTAGCGTGCAAGCCTGCCAAGCAGGTGTACGTCAGAAGAGGCTTTCCATACACTGGAATGATGATGCTGACGCGGGGATTCGGGCACGTCGCGAAAGCCAGAGGAGCGATCTCGAGCGCCTGGGAGAAATATTGCGCGCCAGAAGAGACGAATCGGCGAGCGCGTTTGAGCCTGCGTGCGACCCGTCGAGTCAGCGCGACAGGCCCCTCGTTGCGAAGGATGGCCAAGGCGACCCCGGCATAACGAGGCGACTGACGAACCGACGTCCAGTACGCGCGCAAGCGCGCGAATGCGACCTTCACGCGATGTCCGCCGCGGCGAAGCGGCGCGCTCGCGCGCCAGATGGTACTTGACTCCAGCTCCTCGATCCGCGCCCGCGTTGCCGTGACCTCGGTCTGCGTCGCCGTCAGCATCGTCTCGACCCTGCCGATATGCAGCCGCGCGGAATTTTGTTCCCTCAGCGCAGTAAGAAGGGCCTCTCGATCGAGTTGCGCGTGATCGCGGATCGCACGATAGGCATCGAGTTGCGCGTCGACTACCCCAATGCGTCTCAAGAGCTCGTCCCGCGCTTCGCTGTATCCGCAGTCGACTCCAGCGCTGAACAACTGTGGCAGCGTGATCTTCTGCTCCGGAATCGGGGCGGTCGCGAGATACCAGTGCTGGTCGTCGAGCTGCGCCAAGGAAACGGCAGACGGTCGTGCGCGCGGCGAGGCCTGCAGAGGCGCCAGATACGCCGCGAGAAAACGCTGGGGATCCATCATTTGATCGCTACCCGCGATAGCGCCGGACGCGTCGTCGAGCCGAGCGCACCCGCCTTGAGCAGAGCCTCGTTCCACTCCGCCGGCGTAGCGTCCCAGCGCACGACCATTACGCGCGGATGTCCGGATACACGCTCGGGAAGCGCGCCCAGGCCGGATACCACGATAGCGGCACCGGTCGCGAGCGCGGCCGAGAGCGTATACGAATAAGTCTCCGGCACCTGCGCCGGAAACCAGATCACATCGGGTCGGTCCGCGGCGATGAGGGTAGGCAGGTCTTCGTCGGCATATTGACCGTGAATCGATAGCGCGGCGGCTGGCCAATGCGGCACGGGCTCGGCGGTGGTTCCGAGAACGCGAAAGGCCAGCGGCAGGCGGCGCTCACGCGCATCGATGGCGCAGGCCGCGACGACGCGAAGCCCTTTTTCCGGTGAAAGGTTTCCCAGGGTCATGACGCGGGTGACTCTGCCGGGTTCGACGAACGGCGTCTCGGGATGAGGCATCACCAGTACATCGAAATCGGGGAAATAGCGCGCGATGCGCTGCGCGACGTCGCGAGATGGCGCGAGCACGCGGCCGGCGCCGCGCACGAGCCGCCCCAACGTCTCCCGCCACGCCGTGATGTCGAGTCCCCATTGTCCCGGCCGCTGCGACAGGCACGCGGCGCAGCCTTGGGCATCGGGTTCGCCGCAATAGCGGCCATCCGCCGTGTCGAGGTGATATTGCGGGCAGATCGCGTAATAGTCGTGCAATGTGCAGTCGTACGGCACGCCTACTTCGGCGGGAAGGTCCAGCACCTCGCGCGGCAGGCCGTGCACGTGATGAAAATGCATGCGAACGAGCCCGAGCGCGCGCAGGAGCGCGACCAGCGCGGTCGATTCCGAGGGCAGCGTGAAATAGGCGGAGAAATTCTCGCCCTCTTTGGGCCACGACAGCTTCACCCGGTCGGCCGCCGCGGGCTGAAGCAGGAGCACGTCGCACCGCTCGCTCACAAGCTCGGCCAGATCGTCCATGTGCCGACGAACGCCCCCACCCCATCCGTGGGCGATGAAAAGCAGCAGTTGCCGCGGCGACTGTGCGAGACGAAGAAGGTCCACACGTCGCTGAAACGGCCGCGCCGGATCGCGCGCCGCGAACTCCGCGCGTTGCGCCGGGTAATGCGGATAGAGTCGGCCAAGCGCTTTCTCCGTGCGGCCCGCGAGGTCCGACGCATCGGCGGACCCGAACGAACCCTCGCCCCAATGCCACACGTACACGTCGGCGGCGAGCACGTGCCGGAATCCGGCGCCGGACGCGCGGAGACAAAAATCCTGCTCGACGCCGTAATCGCTTCCCAGCGCACCGCTATCGAACGGCCCGGCTGCATCCAGACACGCGCGCCGCAAGAACAGACAAGGACCGCTTGAGAGCAGCGTCGTTACCGACGAGCCCGCATTGGCACGGCGGAACAAGAGATCAAGCGAGGCGAGCGTCTGCGCTGCCGGCATCGCATTTCTCACATTGTTCCGCGGGTAACCTGCGACGCCGCCGTAGTTGGTAAACGGCACCACCGTTCCGATGTCGGTCGCCGCTTGCGCGGGAGCGACGAGGCGGTCGAGCCAGTCATTCGCAACTTCCGCGTCGCTGTGAAGAATGACGAGATCGCGCTCCGGGTGGAGCGCAGCCGCGCGGTTGACGGCGGCAGCGAAACCCTGGCGCTCGGGCTGCTCGATCAGCGTCAGGCGCAAGCGTCCCGCTTGTTCGCGCAGCCAGCGGACGAGCTCCGGTTCCGGGCAGGCATCGTTGACCACGACCAGCTCGAACGGCGTCTGCTGCTTGGTGGACAATCCAGTTGCCAAGACGCTTTCGATGCAACGGCGAGTCGCCTCGACGCCGCGATACACCGGCACGATGACATCGATCGGGATCATGGATTCCTCCCGCCGAGCGATCGTCTGATCCGGCCGAGCGGCCAACGCAGCCATCCACGCCACGACTCGCGATACGAGAGCCGCGCCGCAGCCTCTTCGAGCGCCGCTGAGGATCGCGAAAGCGCACCCGAGACTTGGGCCAACGCCTCCCGCTTGAGCTCAAGCTCGCCTTCCAGAGGCGCCACGCGCGAGCTCAACGCTTCTTCCCGTTCGCGTGAGCTCGCCAGGTCGTTCACCGCCGCGACCAACTCGGCCTGTCTCGCTTCGGCGACCTTGCGCGCATCGACCTCCTCCCAGAAAAGCCGCTTCTCGGAAAGCAGAGCACGCTCGTAATCGCGGTAAAGTGAAAGCGCTCCGTCGTCGAAAATCGACAATGCCGGAAACTGCGGAAGCGCAGCGGCTTCAGCGCCGCATACGACCACGAAATACATTGCTGGCGCCGGGACGTTCCGACTTTCGACCCGATCATCGACCAGCGCGATGAGCTCGACGGCGCGCGACGCGGCGCCGTCCTCTCGCCACAAAAGCGAATGCGCAAGCGCACGCTGCGCATACCAGTGCTGCTGCGGAAACCGCACACCGAGCATCGTCTCGAGCTCGTCACGATCGAGCTCGCGCACGTGGAAATGATTGTCTTCGCCACTTCCTCCGGAATAGACAGCCTTGTTCGGAGACGAAAGGATCAATGCACCATCCGGCGCCAGCACGCGCCTGAATTCGGCGAGCATTGCCGCTTGGGACGACAGGTGCTCGATGGTCTCGAACGAGACCACCCGGTCGACGCTGGCGTCGCCGAGCGGCAGGGCGTCGCAGGATCCGGAAACAAAACGCAGGTTCGCCCTTCCAGTGTAGCGGCTGGCGGCATGCGCGATCGCGGCCTCGTCGATGTCCACGCCGACGACGTCTGCGGCGGCGCCGGCGAGCAGCCAGCTGCCGTAGCCTTCACCGCACGCCGCATCGAGCACCCGCTTGCCCGCAACGGCGGACAGCGCAACACAATAGCGGTGCCAATGCTCGTACCAGATCGCGCCTCTGGCTTCGGGCGTGAATCGTTCACCGGTGAATGGTAGGGAGGCGGTCAAGGAGCGGCGAGCCCGGCGCAGCTAGCCCGCGAAACGGCACGAACTTCACATCCGCGCGGGCGCAACTTGCTATTTTACGCTGGACGCCGGGCCGGTCCAACCTGACTTTGCCAATTTACACGCGACCGGCAAGCTGCGAGCAAACTAGGTCACCTCGATCAACACCGGCTGATGGTCGGACGCCTGCGTTTGCTGATCGACCCGGACCTGCCGGATTCTCGGAACGAGATCGGCCGACACGAAGATGAAATCGCAATGCAGCTCCGGATCGGCCGGCCGCTCCTTCTCGTAGATCTTGAAGGTGGCCGGGTGCGGCTCCCCAGGCCGTGCCGCCTCCCACGCGTCGACGAGCGGCGGGGTCCCGTCCTCGAACGTTTCGACCA
>OCZU010001262.1_pt1 | contig 16786 bp, 16 predicted proteins | sample 1539001 | NCBI WGS metagenome assembly OCZU01 (sample SAMEA3539306, study PRJEB22396) | soil metagenome | biome: tundra; feature: field; material: soil | place: USA | collected 2010-05 | depth 0.15 m | reverse complement strand
TGTGCTTTGTCACCGGCGAGCCGTCCGGGCTGACCGTGACCCTGCCGCTGGCGCTGGCCGAGCTGCGCAAGGCCGCCGGGCCCGGCGCGAGGATCATGCTCGGGTTCGACCGGGGCGGCGCCTGCCCGCAGCTGTTCCGGCACTGCCGCGAGGAGCACGCGGACTGGGTCACCTACCGCCGCGCGCCGCTCCCGGTCCCCGCGCACCTGCCGGTCATCACCACGATCACCGTCGGCGGACGGCACCGGCAGGTCGCATGGGCCGAGGAGATGGCGCACCTCAAGGACTACGGCACCGCCCGCCAGATCACCTTGTTCGAGCACGGGCAGGTCGCCGTGCAGATCCTCACCTCCGACACCACCGCGTGCCCCGCCGGCATCCTGTCGCGGCTGAAGTCCCGGTGGCGGGAGGAGAACTTCCTCAAGTACGCCTCGCAGAATTACGGCATCGACGCGATCTGCGACTACATCGCCGACGTCCGGGCGAACACCAAGATCACTGACAACCCGGCGCGCAAGACCGCGAACGCCGCCGTCCGCCAGGCGGAGAAAGCGCTCACCACAGCCCGCGAGGACATGGCCGTCATGCTCGCCGACCCCGCCATCACCGCCCCGGCCAAGAACGCCCGGCTGATCCCCGCCGCCCGCAAGAAGATCACCCTGGCCGAACGGCAGCTGGCCTCCGCGCAAGCCGCCCGTGACAAGACCCCAGCGAAACTGCCCGCCAGCGTCATCGACCCCGATGCCCAGCGCGCGCTGCTGCGCACCAGCCGCCGCGGCCTGCAGATGGTCCTCAGACTGCTGGCCTGCAACGCCGAGCACTGGCTATCGGCCCACCTCAACGCCTACCTGCACGACGACGACGAATACCGGGCCATCACCCGCGAGACGATCATCCGCGGGCTGGCCGGAGTCATCACCTACACACCCGCCGCGATCACTGTCCAGCTCGACCAGCCCGACGAGCCCCGCGTCACCCGCGCCCTGGCACTGCTCCTGCAGGAGATCAACGCCACGCCGCCCAGCATCCCCGGCGACACCCGCCCCATCACCTACCAGCTCGCCCCGCGCACCTCAGCATTCAACAGCTGACGCACAGCAAATTCCGGAGATCTGGAGCTGCGCGAGCCATATGATCACCGCAGGAGACCCTGCAGTCCCGCGAGCGAGGTCACCACGCCTATGCCACAGCCCAGCTGGCCGTCTTCGCTACCGCTTCGGTCAAGCCATACAGGCTGAAGACCGCAGTCGTAGGATCCTCGCACATCCGACGTCACCGAGTCGCCGACGAATAGCGCTCTATCTGGCGGAACGCCTATTACTCGGCACGCGAACTCAAAGATGCGCCGACCAGGCTTCATGGTCCCGACCTGCTCGGAAGTCACTACATCAACAAAACACCCATCCAAGCCTGCCGCTCCCAACTTACGACGCTGTTCAAGCCCCGCGCCGTTGCTCACGACCAGAAGCGGATACGTTCCCAGACTCGCGAGCGCTGGAGCAGCGTCACCGTAACCTCTCCACGCCTTCAATCGCGCCGCCTCAAACTTCCCACATAGCTCGTCGACATCGACATCCGAGATCAGGCTGCCTCCAGCTCTGGCAAAGGCGGCCATCCGCATCCGTCTGGCCTCAGCCAAGCTTAGCGATCCCGATGCGTACAGCGCCCAATACCTGGGTACCAGCGCCTTCCAATCGCGCCACGCAAGCTCTGCGCTCCGCCATATCCAAGAATACTCGGCAGCCAACACATTCACTGCCGACTTCGTCGCGCTGTGATCATCGACTAAAGTTCCATCAAGGTCGAACATTATGACAGAGCAATTCGCATAGCATACCTCTCTCAATCGATCTCCCCAGCCTTCCTAGCGCGATCCCACCAGGCTTCGGCAGTCACCAGGTCAGCTTCCGTGTCGATGTCGAGCCCGCCGTGCGGATCTACGATGCCCATCGAGCGCCGACCCATCCACGGCAGGCAGAACGGCGACGCGTCAGCGTGCTCAAGACCCTCATCTCGAACCACGAAGAAGGCATTCGTCGCGAACAACGTCATCGCCTCGGCCTGGCGGTTCGTTGAAGTCGTGTAGGTAGCGACGGATGGTACCCAGGGGCTCAGTTCATCGCCATCCGTCCTCAGCGCCCGAAGGGGCGTCCACTGCGGCAGTTCCACCACAGGTATGACTGAGTCGATCGCTGGATGGGCGTCGAGAGCCTCGCAGCATCTCCGAACCATCGCCGAAGTCAGTGTTGGTGAGTTACCGAGAAACACGATCCATACATCGGGCTGGCCATAAGCATCATTGATACGCTTTCGCTCGAACTTGATGACGTCCATCATCGGCGTCTCGTCCGATGCCAGATCGTCTGGCCGCACAAGAGAGACGATCTTCGGCCCGGCCGAGATTGCCAGTAGGTCGCGGTCATCTGATGACACGAACATCAGCTCGATTTCGGGCATCTCCGCTCCTACGTCAAGCCCGTAGCGGAACAGCGGCTTGCCGAGGAACAAGCGCGTGTTCTTTCCCGGAAGGCCTTTGCTTCCTTTGCGCGCCAGGAGCAGACCGAACCGCCTTGTCACGAACTCCTTCTTACTCCAAGCAGACGGCAAATAGCCTCCGCCTCCTGCTTCGCGTAGAACAGCCTTCGCGCGCTCTGGCGATCGACGCCTTCCCCATCTTCTCCGAGCGCACAAGAAACTGACGCACCAAACGTCCTTGCCGGATTGTCCTCGTACTCAAGACCTTCGACCTCGCGGTACTCGAAACTCAGCCCGCCATCCATGATCGCGCGCAGCGGCCACACACAGTCCACTCCGCGAGTCATCTCGTCACTCGCCATTACAATCCGTTCGATCCCGAGTCGCGAGAAGGCGCGCGCGCCAGCGGTCACATCCCATGCGTAACCCGCAGCTACTGAGAACAAGTCATTGATCGCACCCTCGGTCAGGCGCTGCATCGGTGGGTGAGTACGCATAACCCGGCGCGACCTGCCGTATACGGTAATGTCCCCCGAAGGCAGACGTGCGAGTTCCAGTACCAGCTCGTCAATAAATCCGCTCGACCAGTGAAGGGCACGGTCGAAGTCGCACAGGACGACGCAATCCGCCCCTGCCTCGTATGCCTCCGTGGTCACCCTCTTTCGCACCAGGCCTAGCGGTTCGCGCACCGAACCAGTCAGCCTCACGGCGCCGTCCATACTCCTCGACACACAGCCATCTGTTCCGTCGGTGAAGCGCACGACTATCCCATAGAAGAGCTTGGTCAACAGCTCAGCGCTGACCGCAGCCCGAGACGCCAATGTATCTTCGGGGTCGTGGCAATAAGTAGCAAGCCATACCTTTGCAGGCATTAACATCGCGAGCTCACATTCTACCTCTCGCCATCGGCAAGCCTTGGAGCGGGCAGAGCCTCTATGAAATTACCGATATAGCCAAGCGACCTAAGCGCCGACCGAATCTCCGCGCTAATATTCGCTGGACCAATCATAACGTAATCAGGTGCCCTCTCCGCCAGTTGAGCCGGCGACCTGATAGGCAGGTCAACGCCTGGAGCGTACAGACCTTGCTTATGCTCGTTGTTGTCCGCGATCGCCTCAATAAGGCGTCGATCTATTCCGCAGTAGTTTAGCAACATGATCGTCTTGGCCGCGGCACCGTAGACCCAGATAGAGGAACCATCAGACGTGAGCGAGCCTAGCAATTCTCGTAGCGCCGAACGATGACTCGCTACTCGGTCAGCGAACGACACCCACCCAAGGCTGCTGTTGATCGCCAGCTGATTCTCAAGGCCAATGATCGCCTCCACCGAGATGCTGTCCTTGCCGTAGCCGCTTGCCGTACAGATAAACGAGCCGCCGTTGAGCGCGACGAAGTTGACAGACGAGATGTAAAGACCGACTGTAGCCAAGGCCGCCCTGAGCGTCGCAATGCTGAAGTAGGAGGCATGCTCGCCGAATATGGTGTCGTATTGCAGGTACCAGTTCAGCATCAGCACATACGGGCTCTCGATGATGACCCGGCCGCCCGGCCTTAGCGCGATACGCAGGCCCTCCAGAAAGCCCCGAAGATCGGAGCTGTGACCGATGACGTTCCTCGCTACGATCAAGTCAGCTCCGCCGTCGCCGGCGATTTGCTGTGCGGTCCTGTGATCGAAGAAGTCTTCGATCACGGGCAGTCCTGACGCGATGCAGTCACGTGCCAGGTTCGAGGGTTCTACTCCAAGGACCTCGTAGCCACGCCGCTGCAACGCCCTGAGCAGGAGACCATCATTGCTAGCAATCTCTACCAGATGCCGGTAGGTAGCCGGTGGGAACTCGCGCATAAGACGGTCAGCGAAGAGCTCAGCGTACGCCACCATAGTCGATGATGAAGATGAGTTCCACAAGTAGTTGCGGAACAGTTTGTCGCGGTCCTCTTGCCACGGCAGCTGGATGAGCTGACACCTTTGGCACTGGACCAGGGTCACATCTGCGAGCTCCACGCCAGCCGATGGTTCCTGCAGGAGGTCGTTAGGATGCGGAAAGGATCCTATGGTGACAATGTGACTACAAGAGTACGCGCCGCACAGTAGGCACACAAACTTCTGTGTACTCATCATTCGGCTGCCCAAGCCGCGCCCGCCGTTCTCGCTTGCCCACAGTATGCCCTGATCTGGCTCTCGGTCTCCGCCCGCATCGTTCCTGCCGCTCCTGTGTCTTTGTAGTATCGTGAATACCACTGCGCGGTAAAGTCAAGCGCCTCGCCAAGGCTCCAGGTCGTTCTCCAGTCCATCAGGTGGAAGGACTTGTGAGAGTCGAGCCTCAAGTTCATGGTTTCATGTTGTTGCAATGCCTTCGGCGTCTTCACGTTGCACTGAGGATCTCGATCCAAACGACGGGCCATCTCGTTGAGGAGCTCCTCAGCCGTAACACGGCGGTCATAGTGCGGGCCGAAGTTCCAGCTCGTAGAATAGGTTCCTGGGTCGCGACTCAAGAGTACTCCCAGCCATAGGTAACCGCTGAGCGCCTCAAGTACATGCTGCCATGGTCGCGTGGAAGCGGGATTCCGTAGCGACAGTGGACTGCCCAGATACGCCCAGCGAATAATGTCAGGAATCAGCCGGTCGTGAGCCCAGTCACCTCCGCCGATAACATTCCCTGCCCGCGCGGATGCCACTGCCATGTCGTTCCTTCCGCAGTGCGGAAGGACGCTCGAGCGAAACGCCTCGATCACAAACTCGGCCGCGGCCTTGCTAGCGCTATACGGGTCTCTCCCACCTAGCGCATCGGTTTCGCGATACCCCCATACCCAGTTCTGATCCATGTAGCATTTGTCACTCGTGACGCATACGACGCTCTCGACCGACTCTACCTCCCTGGCCGCATCCAGCACGTGAGCCGTACCTAGGACGTTGACCGCAAAGGTGTGGCTCGGCGCCTTTATCGACTCGGCAACGGTCGGCTGAGCCGCGAGATGGAAGATGATGCTAGGTCGCCACCGTTCCACCGCATCGAGGACGCACTGCGCGTCCCTCACGTCCCCGAATACTTGCCGCGAGGTAAGAGTCAGACGCAGCAAGTCAAAGTGGCTAGGCCTGTCATCAGGGACGGGCAGGCTAAACCCGCATACTTGAGCGCCAAGCAATGTCAGCCACAGTGATAGCCACGACCCCTTGAATCCGCTAGAGCCCGTCACGAGCACGGTTCGACCTTCATAGAACCGAGTTAATTGACTGGTGCGCAGCCCATCTGCCCTAGGGCTCTCGTCGAGGTCCAACCGGTCGTCCTCCTGTCTGTCGGGCGTGCGTTTCAGTCTCTTTCTGCGTCATGCGCGTAACTCGAAAGGCCGACCGCGAGCGGGATCTGCGGGGCCCATCCGGTCGGAGGATTAAGCCGCGTGACGCGCTCCCATGGTGAGAGCGCGGCCTCCGGATCGCCCCTCCCTACGCCGAGCAAATACGCCGTCAGATCGCCGACCCTCCATTGCCAGCCGCTCGATACGTCATACGCCGTGTGCTCGCACTCCCTGCTGCAGAGCGCCATCAGTGCGTCGATCACGTCATCGACATGGACGAGATCGATCAGTGCGTCCGGCCGTCGCGGGCGCAGTTCGTCGCCGCGCGCTAGTCCGTGCACCAGGCTGGGTAGCAGGCGTGAGGTATTCGTGTCACCTGGACCGTAAACGGTCGCGAGTCGAACTACGGCCGCCGGAACTCGATAGGACTGTGCATAGCAGTGCGCTGCAGCCTCGGCGCAATGCTTCGAGACGAAGTAGGGTTCCGATGACCTGGCGTCGTCACCGGCCCGCAGTCCGGTCGAGGCGATGAGTACCCGCCTGGCCGAGCCCGCCAAGCGCACCGCCTCAAGCACGCTAACGGCCAGCATCGTATTAGCGCGGAACGCCTCCAGTGGCTGCCCCTTGGCTACCTGCGGCGAGGCGAGGCCCGCAAGGTGGACGACCGTGTCAACCCGCAACTCGCGCATGCACCGCGCTAGAACGTCGACATACTCCTGATCGCGCTCTAGGGGCCACTGAATTGCCGCACCTACCCCCGCCACCCATGCCAGCGAGTCTTTGTCACGGGACGCCAGAACAACAGGGACTCCGTCGCGGAGTAGCCTCTCCACTAGCCGTCGGCCGATGAAGCCGCTCGATCCCGTCACCAGCACTCGCTCCACACCGGCATCCACCTCAGGCCGATCGCTGCCGCTGATCCGTTACGTCACTAATCACCTGCGTGATCGTGGCATCATGCACTGCCCGCCGACACCGCTCGCTCGAATTAGCGTTATGGGACGCCAGAAAGACACTCGGATAGCTCCGGATCGGGTGGTCGGCCGACAGAGGCTCGTCCCAGAACACGTCAAGTGCCACAAAGCCGAGATGCCCCCCCGATAGAGCCCTGAGCAGGCCAGCCTCGTCGAGTACCGAGCCACGGGAAAGGTTGATAATCGCGCAGCCTGGGCGCATCATCATTAGCTCTCTGTACCCTATTAGGCCCTGGCTCGATGGATTCAGGTCACATGCGATGACGACTATGTCGCTTCTCGCCAGAATCTCACCGAGCGGCAAGCTCTTCCAGCTCCCGTCGCCGGCTGTCGGCCTCGGATCCGTTCCCAGCACTTCCGCGCCGAACGCTGCCGCCCGACGTCTGACCGCAGAGCCGATCGAACCCATTCCGACGACGCCAAACGTCACCTCTCCGACCGATCTAGCCTCCAGCTTCTTCCAGCCCGCGCTGCGAATGGCGTTGTCCAGTTCCACTAGCCGCCTGACGAAGATCAGCGCATACCCGATAGCCGTGTCTGCCACCGGCTCCGCGAACGCCCCTGGGGTATTGTGAACGCTGACGCCCGACGCCTGACACGCATCGACGTCAATCGAGTCCAGTCCGACTCCCCACTTGCAAATCGACCTAAGCCTCTTGTTCTCCGCGATCACCCTGGCGGTAAACTCATCGTCGCCGCAGATCACGCCGTCGAATGAGCTGCCCAGCCGCAATAGATCTGCTTCAGAGAGATGATCACGGACATCCGTGGTGAGCACGCGCACGCCACGTTCAGCGAAACGCGGGCGGTACGCCTCTATATCTTGCAGGAGCGCCAGAGCGCTAATCATCACGGTTACCTGTTCATCACTCACGCTTAGCCCCCTTCCGGATACTGGTGAAATATCCCAGGGATCGTATAAAGGAATGTATCAGTCGAGTTGTTTACCAGTCTGACATTGTTATCCGTGCACCACTCCGCTGCAGACCGCCAAGCTGCGTACACTAGCGACCGGCGCGCGTCCGTCCACTTGACCCGAGCCCTCGCGCTATACTCAGGCGGCAACTGTGTCCCGTGCAACACTTTCCGGTCGTAGCCATCGATTCCGATCACGTGAATCTCGGTCGCACCCATGACAGCGGCGAGGCCAAGGCAGAGGAACCCGGCAGTCCTGCCGCTAAATAGCCGGGACGTACCGAACCCGATCTCATCCTCAGTGCGATAGCCGATACGATAATCGCACGAACCGTCTATCCATGGCGGAAGTATCCTGATCGACGGCGTGGCATAGAACAGCTCCCTGAGGATCGAAAACACGAAGGGATCGAATATTGCGTAATAAGTAGGCGCAGCTAGCTGGCCGATAGAGTTCGATCCTAGTACAGCGATACCGCGAAATTGCGCGAAGTCGAAGCTTGCAAGCGAGGGCCCACATCCTGCCACGACGACAGTCTCCCCGCGGTGTCGATCCCGTATGAGCTCAAGGTCATCCAATGCAGTTTCTCTCTAGACTCGGTCGTCCGCGCCGCCGCGGCCGCATGCTGGCCCACTGTCAGCGCCCGGGATCTCCTTGGTGCCAGGTGTGGAATCTCCACACCGCCAGTGCGTCCTCTCGGGCGCCGTTACGTCTGACGATCGAAGGTCCGCTGGATCGCAATGTTCTCACGACGCTCCTATGTTCATTCTCACTTACGCCCCACGTCCAATCGTACGCTCGAGCTTCGATATAGCCGATTGTGTCCGCTACTCGTTCGTGCTGCCTGGCAGTTACTTCGTCTGTACTCTGGAGTGTGAAGCCGAGACGGTTCAGCGCCTCGTAAACAGATCGCTCAAGAGCCGCACGCCTGTCCGCGTCGAAGCGCGTGTCCCTCACGCCGACGGCGTCTCGGTACATCGACGTAATGACCTGATGAGCTGAGGCCTCGATGGGCGTCCGGCCGAACATTATCGTGAGCAATCCTCCAGGTGTCACGACGCGCCGGGCTTCTGCCAACGCTGGCAGGGGGTCATCGATGACATGAAGTACTGCCGCCGCTATAGCACCATCAAAGCTATTGTCTGCATAAGGCAATCTCGTGAGATTAGCAACTACTGAATGCTCTATGCATTCGCGCCTTCGGCCCTCCCTCAACATCAGCTCCGAAATGTCGCAGACGCACACGCGCAACCCGGCACTCGACATGTCGGCCGCGAAACGACCGGTCCCGCCGCCGAGGTCGAGTACCTTCGCCGCCTCCGGTAGGTCACGTCGCAGCAACCGCGCTAGTTGATCGGTCACTTCCCCGGCTATCCAGCGCGAGTCGGGATATACTAGAGAGGCGCGGTCATACGTCATAGGCTCGTCTGATCGTCATCTCGTTCCGCGTTCGCTAGGTATCCCTCCATAATGCTCATCGCCAGCGGCGACTCGGTAACTCTGTACCGAGTGAAGCCAGGATCTGCAGGATCGTCGCCCGCCAAGGCCGTATAGAAGTACATGTTGAGCGCGCGTCTCCAGACGTCGCTGGGACATTCAAGTGGCTCTGGGTGCCCGTGATACGTCTCGGTACCAGTATTGAAGACTACTAGCCTATTCGGCCGGGGATCGAGTTTTACCCTAGGCTCAAGGGAATCAGATGAATCCCAGAGTTCCAACGGGCCTCCCCACGTCTCATCCCATTCTGTGGTCAGGTATAGCAGCGCGTTAACGCGACGGTGGAGCTGTAGCTTGTGGTGCCAATTCCAGTCTGCGTGAACCTTCAAATAGTCGCCACGGCCCGCGTATTGCAAGCCTCCGCCTAGAAGGTAGGGATCGGCGATGAGCCCGTCGATGCCCGTCAGCGTCTCTAGGAAGAGCAGTAACTGCCGACTTGAGAACTCTCTGACTACGGCGCGCAGTAATTTCGGGAGCTTCGTCTCATCATGCTGATATCGCCTTCGGTTGTTGTCCGTCTGGCGCGATATCCAGTCCGGGCCACCTGAGGCGGGCAGCTCACGTATCACGCTCGCGTATAGTTTGTCCGGCAAGAAGTTGTCGAGTGTGCAATGTGGGAACGGCAGCGCTTTTGCATAGTCGGTCTTAGAGGCGACGGCAATACGCGCGTAGCGCGGGCCATCAAACATCCCGAGGGGGCTCGCGGCGTGCTCCGCAAGACGGACCTCGGCGTCAGTGCCGTCGCTCGCTGCCATCGGATCCCTCTCTCTTAATAGAAATGCACTGGTCAGATACCTGCTAACTCGCCCGCTAGCCACGGCAGCGACTTTGCCTCGACCATCTCTCTGAGCTCGGTGGCGTCCTTGTAAGTATCGACCGTCTTGTAGAAGCCCTGGTGCCGATGCGCAAATAGCCTCCCGGTCTTCGCGGCGTACGGCAGAACCTCCCGCTCTAGGCTCCGCGCCTGCTCTACCGCCTTGTCGTTGAGTAGCTCGCGATCGATCATCATGAAGCCGATGTTTATCAGTTGCCCGCTCAGCCACGGCTTCTCCGTGAACGACATAACCTTTCCCGTCGGCTCTACGTCCACGAGACCGGACTGCGAAAGCATCGGTGCCACGGTGATCGTCCCCAGTGCCGCGTTTCGCTCATGTATCTTGCGTACTTCATCAAGATCGATGTTGGCCAGGCAGTCTGAGTAAGCGAGGAAGAATGGCTCACTGAGCAGCTTCCTGCAGGCGACGACCCGCTGCCAGGTCTCCGCCTTATCTCCAGTGGCGGCTACCTGGACGTCCCACGGCCGGTCTAATGATCGGGCAAAGCGGCTGACCTGAAGATGGGCACGGCCCGCGGCAAGTACGAAGCGTGTAACGCCCTGGTCGGCCATGAGTTCCATGACGTACTCCATGAGCCGCTTTCCGCTCACATCGATCAGCGGCTTCGGAACGTCCTCAGTCAGGGGCCAGGCTCTCAGACCCTGCCCGCCGCATAGCAGGAGGGCTGTCACACGATCTAGGCGCGGCATTGTGATGTAGCCCTCTCGTCAGTCAAGTTCCACGGAACATTGCTCGTCCACAGCCCTCAAGCTGGCCGCTACTAGGGCAATCGTCTTGCGGTGTGCTTCTAGGTCCGACCTAGGCTGGCGGTGATCTCTTATGCACGCAGCGAGCTCGCGAAACTCTTCGGCGTAGCCTCGGCGCGCCCACCCGCGGTGCAACTGACCCGATTCCCAGTGCAGGCTGGGCCAGTCCCTAATGCCACCTTCAGTTTCGCTCCACGTCGGCTGGCTGGTCACTCGCACCCGCTCGAAGGTGTCCATCTCAATGACGGTGCCGTCGTCGCACCCAAGCCAGGCCGACACCTGATAGGCGGACATTCCCGTTGCCAGAGATAGCGCGGCGCTCCCACGAGAGTGCTGCGTCAGCAGGCTGACCGCCAGGCGCCCAAGTTCGGGCTGGTCCTGCACCAGCTGCGCTGACGTCCGGTACGGGTCTCCCAGCATGTCCACAAGCCAGTCAATGGGGTGCACGAACATCTCGAAGAATGCGGATGCCCTGCCGCCAAGGCTCCAGCTACCGCCGTGGACATAGGAGGGGAACGAGGCGGTCATATTCGCGATAACGACGTCGGTGCCGCGCTGGCTCAGCGTATTGCGGATGACGGAGGTAGTCCCCGCATATCGCCACATTGTACCGACCATCGCAACAACTCCAGCCGGCCGCGCACTGATCAATTGATCGATTTCCGCAGCCGTGGTGCCGAGTGGCTTCTCGACGAACACGTGGACACCGGCGCTGAATGACTTGCGGACGAGCTCTACGTGTTGTCTCGGGTCAGTCGCGATAACCACCGCGTCAAAGCCACCCGCGCGGAGACAATCGTCAGCGTCGTTATGAACTCTTAACGAGGGGAAACGCAGTTCGGCTTCTTTGCGCAGCTCAGGATCGACTTCGGCTACATCCGTCAGGAGAAATTGCTCAACTCCTATAATATTAGGTAACAAGCTGCGCCTGAAATGACGCCCAAAGCCTATCGCCGCAATCCTAAGAATCTTTCCCATTTCATCCTCTAACATCGAGCGGAATGCACCGACACAACCACGACGGTGCCCTCATGTGCCATTAGTATACTGTAACATCCCGGCTTGCGGCGTGTCCAGCGTCGGCATGCCGCTAGCCACGCCCGCCGTCGGACCTCCGACTTGCGGCCGGACCTTCGGCATTTCAGTCGCGCCCGAAGCGCGATGTCTACAGGCCAACTTCGGGTTCACGCCTCCGCCCCGAATCCCGGCCCGCGCACCACCTGACAGTAGCCGGCGCTTTACTCAAGGTCACCCCTCATTAGCTCTCAATGTCCGGTGACTTACGAAAGTCACCACGTCGTTGACGGCATGAGCCAGCAGTGGGTTCCGCAGAAGCCACGTGTCGCCTGGCAATTCAATCTCCATATACCAGCCAGTCGTCCGACCGCGCCATCCTGCGTAACTGCGCCCCTGCGTACCCTCAGCCCGCGCGCCCCCAATAACCGCGATCGGCGTCTCGAGTATCTGCGTGTCCGGCTCTCTCGCCGCTTCGTAGCCTCCTAGCGCCACGCAGTCCGCTCGTATCCCAGGCTCCAACATCGCCCTCAGCGCTGGGATTTCCATTACCTCGGGCGGCGTCCACCCGAGAGCTGCGACCTCTGCCCACAAGTCGGCACTCGACAGGTTCGCAAGCTGCCGTGCCTTCGCGGAGGTATCGGCGTCGGGCCCTAGGTGGCCGCACACGATAAGGCACCGCGGCGGATTCTGTGTGTACATTAGGCGATGGCAAAGAGCAAATGCCACAAGCGAGCCCGCGCAATTGCCAAGGAGAATATATGGGGTGCTGGCCAGGCGGATGACATCCTCTTCCACATAGTCAAGCAGGGCGGACCACTCACCGATCGGTGCCGAGTGTATCTGATTCTCGCGACCTGGAAGGCGCAGCGCCCAAGGCTCGATCGAGGGATCCAGACGTTCCGAAAGCGCTCGGAACGAGGACGCCGAGCCGCCGATTTGGGGAAAGCAGAACAGGCGAGTGTCGTACTCGCCTGAGCCCCATGCCAGGAATTTCTTTCCTTCCGGCCTGGGGTGCCGCTGGACGCGGCCAATTACCTCATCCATTCGGCGCTCAAGGGCTTTGCGGGAACAATGGAATATCACGGAACCTGCGCAGCGGCGAGAAGTACACCCAAAGTCCGGACACCCAGATGCCAGCCATCGCCAGCCACAATGTATCGCGAACGCCGGCATTCGAGCCGATAAGGCCACCCAAAACCGCCCCAAGCGGGGATAGCCCCCACGCTAGCCACCGCAGCGCTGCGTTCATTCTTCCGAGGAGCTCACGCGGGCAGATAGCTTGGCGATAACTCAGCTGCGCCACGTTATACGTCACCACACAGAATGAGAGGCCAAACCAGCCAGCTACAAAGAAGCACACCCTCCACCCTTGAGCGGCAAGCGGGACCAGGAAGCCAAGGCTTCCGAAGCAGAGCGGAGCCACGTAGATCACACGAGCCGATCCGATCAAGCGGCTCAACCGCCCGGCGCCAATTCCGCCGATGAGCCCGCCGATACTGCTGATCGCTACTACAAGCCCGGTCTCGGCAGGCGAGACGTGAAGGACCCTCACGAGGTAGATGAACTCAACCGAGATGGCCATGGAGAAGAAGACGTTGCCCATGCTAGTGCATATGACGATCTTCCGCATTATAGAGTCCGAAAACACAAAGCGCAGCCCGGCAGTCACCCCGTTGAGCAGGCCTGAAATTGTCCTTGCTTTGAACTTCCTACCTGCGTTAGCGTCATGTCCATTACCGTCCGCGCTATCCCCGCTATCGGTCTTGCGACATGCCGACGACTTAATGGAGAGCAATGACGCTATGGAGACAACATAGGACAGAGCGTCTGCCAACATGGCCTCAGTAATACCAATCAAGCTCACCAGGCCCACGCACAGGCTGGGGCCGACTATGGAAGCGAGCGAACTGCTGGCACCGAGCTTGCCATTGCCATCGACAAACTGGCGTGGATCTATCAAGGTCGGGACATAACTCTGATAAGCCACATCGAATGATACCGTGAACATGCCCATTATAAAGGCAACCATGAACACTTGAGAGATGGATAGCACGCCAATGTAGTGGCCAACCGGGATCCAGGATATTGCCAGCATTCGCAGAATATTGCTCGTTATCATTACGCCTTTTACGCTAAACCGATCGACGAATACGCCCGCCGGCAGCGCGAAGAGCAGGAACGGCAGCCTACCAACTCCCGAGAGGAAGGCCGCCTCGGCCACTGTCGCGCGTAATGCGACAATGGCGACAAGCGGAAGGGCGAGCGAGGTAACGGCCGATCCCATTTCACTGACCGTCTGGCCAGTCCACAGAAGCATGAAGGAACGGTGTCGCCACAGACTGCCAGCGCTTCCCGTTCGACTTGGAGCTTGTATTGGCCGGGATGTCATGCGAGCGCCCGTCGAACATTAATGCCAAGTTCGATTTCTTTCCCTGCTCGCAACGCTTTCTCCCGCCTCGCTGTCGATACGCAATATGAGAGGTCCACGGTGAGCTAGTTGTCGGATGCGCTAAGCAGGAGCCCTGCCTGGCCTCGCGGCGTAGGGTTGCTATACGCTTGGTCTATCTCCATGCGATATCCTTTAGTCTCCAGTATATGACATATTCTGATAATCCCGATACTGTCGCCTCCTAGATCGAAGAAGTCGTCGTCAGAGTGGACCTCCTCTATGCCGAGCACTTCGATCCAGATAGCGCACACGACGTCCTCGACCTCGGTGCCTTCGACGGGTTCGCTGAGCGCCATTGCCTTGCGGGCAATGTGTATTTCAATCAGCGTCTGGTCGTCGCGTTTGCCGGAGAAGGTGATAGGAATATGGTTGACCTTCTCGATAACGTCGGGCATCAGGTAGCTGGGCAGCTTACTAGCAAGCTCACGGCGCAGGTCCCTGACCTTGACGGGAGGCTCCCCCACCACAAATGCCACTATACTCTCTGCTGTATCTGGACTCTCCGCGTATGGCACGACGACAGCTTGGCTGACGCCAGCCAGCGCGCATAGTGCGGCCTCTACTTCAGCCGGCTCGATGCGGAACCCTCGGACTTTAAGCTGGCGGTCGACTCGGCCACAGAACTCGAATGATCCATCGGCACGCTCAGCCGCTAGATCGCCGGTGCGATACATGCGGGTTCCTGTGCGACCAGAGAACGGATCAGCGATAAATCGCGAGTTCGTCAGCTCATCATCATTGACATAGCCGCGGGCCACACCGGCGCCCCCGATGTAGATCTCGCCCTGCTCCCCGGCCTCAACTGGCCGACCTTCCGCATCGAGCAAATAGATCGCCGCACCAGCGACCGGTGTCCCGATGTGCGGCACCAAGCCATCGGCCGCACTGACCTCGCTCGCCGTGGCTAGGACGGTCGCCTCCGTCGGGCCATATGCATTGACTAACGTGGAGGAGCCCTCCCAGCACGCCGACAATCTTAGACGCTCGCCACCGGTGAAGACATATCGCAGCGACTCGAGGTTAGGAAGAAAGGGCTGGAGGTCAGGGATGAGGAATGCCGGCAGAAAAGTATGCGTGATGCGGTTCCGGGCTAGCCAGTTCGCTGTATCGATGGAACGCAGCTGCGACAATTTCGGTCCTATGAAGATAGTGCTATTCGATGCGAGGTATGGCCACATCTCCCAGACGCTCGCGTCGAAGCCAACGCTCGCGAAGAGCGCCGCCCTTGCTTTTGAATTGAGCGCGAATCTACTTTGGTGCCAGGCTATGAGATTCGCGAGGTTTCCGTGCTCGACCACGACGCCCTTGGGGCGGCCTGTGCTACCTGAGGTGTAGATGATGTATGCGGCGCTAGCCTTAGTTACGTCGGCTCTGGGCGGGTGGAACGGCATGGCGTCGATCCAGTCGGCGTCCGCATCGAGATCGATGAGCCGTGCCCGGCCGACCGCCTCCCGCGCTTGCACGTGAGTAGCAGTGCTACATAGCACGACCTTCGCGCCGCTTTCGGAGATCATAAAGTTCTGTCGTTCGGTCGGATATTCCGGGTCCACCGGCAGGTACGCTCCGCCGGCCCGGAGTACCGCGGCGACAGCGACAACGAAACGGGCCGAGCGCGGCAGGACCACGGCGACGACCTCATCTCGGCCTACTCCAGTCGAGCGCAAGGCATGCGCCAGCCTGGCGCTCGCCCGGTGAAGCTCCTCGTACGTCATCACCGCGGATCCGTCATAGCAGGCGGGCGCGGAGTAGTTGGCTGCCCAACTGCCTATGAGCCCGAGAAGTCCGTTTGATCCAGATTCGCAAGACTCGGACAAGATTTCCTCTTTATGGTGATACGCATTGACAGATGTTAAAGGCCTGAAATAGCCTACTTCAACCTAAGAGATAATACATCTGGCAAGCCCGCCAGGTAAGTGGTGAGGTATCACCGATCGGAGGCCGGACTTCCGAGGCTGTGGTAAATGTGGTACCTGAGCGGCTATGACGGTTTTCATTCTGCCTGGGTGATTCGGTGGGCACGGGCGGCGGCCATGGGTGACCTCGCGTGGCGCGGTGATGAGCGAGGACCGGACGATTCTTCGGGCCGTATTCGGGGCGGTCGCAGCGGAGGTGGATGAGGCTGGGCCTGAGTCACTGCTTGAAGGCATTCGCGTGGCGCTGCGGCTACGGCCGGAGCGGCTCGAAGGGCTCTTGGCTCAGATCGGAGTGCTCCTCAGGCAGGCCCTAGTACGGCAGCCGCCATTCGGCCGGTGAGCTGCAACGGGACGTATGCGAGCCGGGTTCGGCGTGTCTGGGGTAAATAGCGCAGCCGCCTCATGATCATGCTCGTGTGACCAAACAACGATCAAGGGCGGCTGCTGCCGCCAGGGTAGCGGTAAGGCTGGGCCAGCGGAAGCGAGCCGAGCTGCTGCTGGGGCTGCTGCACCCGGCGTTCGGGCGGACGGGGCCGTGGCTGCAGGCCGGCAAGTACGTGGCGGCGGTGATGAGCGATCTGCCGAGGCGGAACGGGTGGACGATCGCGCGGCACGCGGGTGACCGTTCGCCGGACCGGACGCAGCGGCTGCTGAACCGGGCGTCCTGGG
>OCZU010001261.1_pt1 | contig 16788 bp, 18 predicted proteins | sample 1539001 | NCBI WGS metagenome assembly OCZU01 (sample SAMEA3539306, study PRJEB22396) | soil metagenome | biome: tundra; feature: field; material: soil | place: USA | collected 2010-05 | depth 0.15 m | reverse complement strand
GCCCGTCACGGTAGCCAGCCGCCAACTACCGGGATGCCGGGGTCGGTGGAAGGCTGGCTGATGATGCGGCCCGTCTTCAGGTCGATGTAATTGCTCAGTGGCGGCTGGACCATGCCCAGCTGAAGCGCCCGGCGCTCGATGACGCCAGCCGATCTGTCTGCCGCGACCTCCTGGTTGAGCGTCGCGACCTGCTGATTCTGCGCCGCTTCGGACTTCTGCAGGGAGCTGATCTGGTAGGAGCCCGCAGCCAGGGTGGTGTTGATGATCAGCAGGCTGAGCAGGCCGCCGCCGAGGAGTCCGACCACGAGGAGGATGAAGGATGTCCGTGACGAGGTATGGGTCGCTGCGCCGCCGGCGACCCGCAGGCCACCCGTGACGCCCGCGCGGCCAGGACGGCCAGTGGCAGGACGGGTGGTGGCAGGACGGGTGGTGGCAGGACGGCCAGTGGCAGGACGGGTGGTGGCGGGTGACTCCGAGCCAGGACGCCCCGCGCCAGGGCGGCCGGTGGCCGTCCGCCGCGGGCCGGTCCGGCCGGCACCCGGTGCTGGGCGCGGCCGGGAGCGGGCCCGTCCGGGCTCCGCAGGAGCCGTTCGGGTACGGGTTCCCGGCCCGGTTTGTGTATCGCTGCTTCCGCTCACAACTGCGTCCCCCTTGCCGCTAGGCCCCTCTTGCTCCCAGTCACCCGCGCCCCCAGTCCATGGCTTCTGCTCATGCGGCTCCTGCTCATGCGGCCTCCCTGATCCGCTCGGCCGCCCGCAGCCGGGCTGAGGCGGCACGTGGGTTGCGGGCCACCTCGTCGCCAGACGGCCGCTGGGCGCCCCGAGTGAGCAGCCGGAACCGCGGCCGCCCTGACTCCAAAGGCACCGGCAACCCGGGCGGGGTCGTGTCGGCGGACGCGTTCACCAAGGCGCCCTTGACCGCGCGGTCTTCCAGCGAGTGGTAGGCGAGCACCACGATGCGGCCGCCCACCGCCAGCGCGTCCAGGGCCGCGGGCAGCGCCCGCTTGAGCACGTCCAGCTCGCCGTTGACCTCGATCCGCAGGGCCTGGAAGGTCCGCTTGGCCGGGTTGCCACCGGTCCGCCGGGCAGGCGCGGGAATCGCGTCACGGATGATCTCGGCCAGCCGCGCGGTAGACGTCAGCGGGGCCCTGGACCGCTCCTTGACCACGGCGTCCGCGATCCGCCGGGCGAACCGCTCCTCGCCGTACTCGCGCAGTACCTGTGCGATCCGTTGGGCTGGATAGGTGTTCAGCACATCTGCGGCGGTGAGCGGGTTGTTCTGGTCCATCCGCATATCCAGAGGAGCGTCATAGGAGTACGCGAAACCTCGCCGCGGATCGTCCAGTTGCGGCGAGGACACGCCCAGGTCGAACAGGACGCCCTGGACCCGCTGGTCACCCAGCCCCCCCTGGTCAGCTAGCCCCCCCTGGTCAGCTAGCCCCCCCTGGTCACCCAGCCCCCCCTGGTTCTGGCGGCACAGCAGCGCGGGAATCTCATCATTGCGGCCGTGCACCAGCGTCACCCGTCCCGCATACGGGGCCAGCAAGCTGCGTGACTCCGCGATCGCCTGGGCGTCGGTGTCCACCCCGATCAGCGCGAGTCCCGGATGCGCATCAAGCAGTGCCCGGGCGTGACCGCCGCGGCCCAGCGTCGCGTCCACCAGGATCGCGCCGCTCGGCTCGAGAGCCGGCGCGAACAGGCCGAGGACCTCCTCGACCATGACGGGCAGATGCCCGGCTGCCCCAGTGCCTATCGACCCTGTGCCCATCGCCCCCACTCTCGCCGTAACTCGCCCCGCTCCGGATCGGCGGGCGCTGTGCAGTTGGCCGGCTATCCGCCGGTGGCAGGTCGGCCGGCTATCCGCCGGGCTGTGCAGTTGGCCGGCTATCCGCCGGGCTGTGCAGTTGGCCGGCTATCCGCCGGTGGCATCTCTGCCAGTGCTCGGCCAGGTCCCCATCCGCGCGACGCGCGGGCGGCCCGGAAATCGCCTGGCACCGGGGAAGTGATGCCAGCCGACGTGATCACCCAGGCGCGGGTGGAGACCTCGCCGAGCACTGCGGTGCCGGGTTTCGCCGGCCCCGCTCACAGAACTCCGGGCAGCACCTCCTCAGACGCTGCCGAGAACGCGTCCTCCTGTTGCTCCAGGTAGGACTCCCACGCGGCGGAGTCCCAGATCTCCAGCCGGGTGTTGGCGCCGATCACGGCGCAGTCACGGTGCAGGGCCGCGTAGTCGCGCAGCCCTGGCGGGATGGTGATACGGCCCTGTTTGTCAGGGACCTCGTCGGAGGCGCTGGCGAAGAAGACACGGCTGTAGTCACGCACGTTCTTCGCGGTCACCGGGGCGGTGCGCAGGGCCTCGGTGATCCGGGTGAACTCCGGGATGGGGAAGACATAGAGGCAGCGCTCCTGGCCCTTGGTGATCACCAAGCCTCCCGCGAGTTCCTCACGGTATTTCGCGGGCAGGAACAGCCGGCCCTTCTCGTCGAGACGTGGCGTATGAGTGCCCAGGAACACCGGCGCTCACCTCCACTCCCGCATACACCGTCGCCAGCTGCATGCTCTGCCCCCCACAGCGCACCACTGTACCCCACATTTCCCCACCGTCAACGCTCGGTGAGCCCAGATCCGGCTTTCATGCTTACGAAATGCCAGTTCAGAGCGATGGAGTGAAGTGGGGCGCCTGACCCATGTCGCGGACCCATGCCCCTCCCGGTGCTGAACCGCTGGCCTCTATCGCGCGTAAGCCGTGGCAGGACGTACTGTCGGGAACGGACCATCACACTGGCGGCCGCGCCGCTGCGCGGGCGGCGGCCGCGAATGCGCCAGGGCAACAAGGAGGACAGGTGTCCTTGGACATGGGACCAGGCGCCGAGCGCACGCTCGACGATCTGGTGCAGGTCGGCCACAGCGTCGGCCAGGCCATCGAGTCCGTGATCGAGGGAAAGGCAGATGCCGTCCGGCTGGCCATCACCGTCCTGCTGGCCGAGGGGCACGTGCTGATCGAGGACGTCCCCGGCGTGGGCAAGACCATGCTGGCCAAGGCGCTCGCCCGGTCCACCGACTGCTCGGTCCAGCGCATCCAGTTCACGCCCGACCTGCTGCCGAGCGACATCACCGGGGTCAGCGCCTATCACCAGGAGCGCAGGGACTTCGAGTTCAAGCCCGGGCCGGTATTCGCGAACATCGTGGTCGGCGACGAGATCAACCGGGCGTCGCCGAAGACCCAGTCCGCGCTGCTGGAATGCATGGAGGAGCGGCAGGTGACCGTGGACGGCACCACCTACCCGCTAGAACGGCCGTTCATGGTCATCGCTACCCAGAACCCGGTGGAGATGGAGGGCACCTACCCGCTCCCCGAGGCCCAGCGGGACCGCTTCACAGCGCGTATCTCCATGGGGTACCCCAGCCCCGAGGCGGAACTGGCGATGCTGAACATCCACGGCTCATCGTCGCCGCTTGACACCCTGAAGCCGGTGGCGACCGCCCGGGACGTGCGCGAGCTGATCTCGGCCGTGCGGGGGGTGCACGTCGCGGAAGCCCTGAAGCAGTACGTCATCGCGCTCGTGGGTGCCACCCGGTCGTCGCCGGATCTGCGGCTGGGCGCATCCCCCCGCGCCGCCCTGCATCTGCTGCGGGCCAGCCGGGCGCGCGCCGCGCTGGACGGCCGCGACTTCGTGATTCCCGATGACGTGCAGGCTTTGGCGGGCCCGGTACTGGCGCACCGGCTGCTGCCCACCGCCGAGGCCATGGTCGAGCGGCAGTTTCCCGAGCGGGTGCTGGCCGCGATAGTCGAGCAGGTGCCGCTGCCGCGGCTGCACTGAGCACCACGAGCCACGGCGGCGGGACAGGAGGAACGCCGGAATGCGAGCATTGCTGAGCGGGTTCACGACACGCGGCAAGTCATTCCTCGCGGCCGGGCTCACGGTCGGGGTGATCGGGGCCGGCCTCGGCGAGCGCGCCCTGCTCAGCATCGGCCTAGCCGTTCTCGTCCTGCCCCTGTTCGCCGCGCTGGCCACGGGCCGGGCCCGCTACCGGATCCGCTGCCTGCGCAAGATCATGCCGACGCGCGTGCCCGCCGGGCAGCAGGCCACCGTCTCGCTCCGCCTGGAGAACATTTCCCGGCTGCCGACCGGCCTGCTCCTCGCCGAGGACACCGTTCCCTACCCGCTGGGCACCCGGCCCCGGTTCGTGCTGGAGCGCATCGAGCAGGGCGGTGCCCGCGAAGTTAGCTACCCGATCCAGTCCGGCACCCGCGGCCGCTTCACCATCGGCCCGCTTCGGGTCCGGGTGGCGGACGCGTTCGGCCTGGTCGAACTCGGCCACTCGTTCGCCGAGCACACCGCTCTCGTGGTCACGCCGACCATTACGCCGCTGCCGCGGACGGCCCTGGCTGGAAGCTGGCACGGTGACGGCAGCGGCCGGACCCGCACCGCGGCGACCGCCGGGGAAGACGACGTGGTGCCGCGCGGCTACCGGGACGGCGACGAGCTGCGGAAGGTGCATTGGCGGTCCACCGCCCGGCACGGCGAGCTCATGGTGCGCCGAGAGGAACAGCGCTGGCGCAACCGCGCCGTGCTGCTCCTCGACACGCGGGCCAGCGCACACGCCGGGGCCGGGGCAGGCTCGTCCTTCGAGTTCGCGGTCAGCGCGGTGGCCTCGATAGGGGTGCACCTGGCCGCGACCGGCCTCGACGGCCAGCTGGTCACCGACCGGGGAGCGGCCGGCGCATCCGGCCGGTTCGAGGACGTCCTGCTTGACTCGCTTGCGGTGATCAAGACCTCCCGCGGGACCGAACTCACCCACGGGATAGACAGAATGCATGGCCAGGCAGGCGGGCTGCTCATCGCGGTAGCCGGACGGCTCAGCCCGGCCCAGGCCCGCAAGCTCGCCGCGAGCCGCCGCGACGCGGGTACCGCGATGGCCCTCCTGCTGGCCGTCCCCACCTGGGCGGCCGGCCCGGCCGGGCCGGGGAAGCTGGATGAAGCCGACGGTGCCGCCGCCATCCTGCGGGCGGCTGGCTGGCGGGCGGCCACGGTTAGCGCCGACACCCCGCTCGGCGTGGCCTGGGAACGGCTGCATCACACCGCCGGCCTGCCGGCCAGCGGAGCCACGGGCCGGCTGGCGGCCGGGACGCCGCAATGAGCTACCGGATGACCGTGACCGCGGCCATCGCCACGGCCCTGGCGTCCATCTCGCTGTACTCGCTGGTCTCGGGCGCACTGTGGTTCTGGGCGGGCGCCGGGGCCGCCGCCGTGGTGGGCGCGGTAGGCGCGCTCACCCGGCGGCGCCCGCTGCCTGCCCTGGTCGCCGTCATGGCCTCGCTGGCCGGGCTGCTTGTCTACCTGACCGTAGTGTTCGCGGGCCCCGAGGCGCTGGCCCGGGTCGTGCCGACCGGATCGTCCCTGCACCATCTGTGGTCGCTCGCCAGGCGGGGCTTCGCCGATTCAGCGAGATACACGCCGCCGGCGCCGCCCTGGCCCGGGATCCTGCTGCTGACGGTGGCCGGGATCGGGATCATCGCGGTGGCTGTCGACCTGCTCGCGGTGCGACTGCGCAGGCCAGCGGCAGCCGGATTGCCGTTGCTGGTGCTTTTCTGCGTACCGCTGACCACGAATGGCCAGCGGGGCGCCGTCAGCGCCGCGGCAGTCTTCTGCCTGGGCATGATCGGATACCTCGCCCTGCTCGCCGCGGACGGGCGCGAGCGCCTCCGGGTATGGGGGCGGCTGGTCAGCCTCTGGCCGGACGAGCGGGATGGCACCGCCCTGCGCACCGGCCCGAACACCAGGGAGCTCGCCGCCTCCGGCCGCCGCATCGGGCTCGCCGCGGTGGTGCTAGCCCTTTTCGTCCCGCTGCTGGTGCCGGGACTGCGGGATCACAAGATCGAGCTCGTCGGCGGAGAGGGGACCGGGCTCGGCGGTGGCAGCGGGCCCGCCGTCTCACTGCCTAATCCGCTGGCCCAGATGAGCAGTGATCTGCATCGGAGCACTGCGGCGAATGTCCTGGTGATGCGGACTGCGGCCAGGCAGCCGGAGTATCTCCAGGTCTATGTGCTCGACACGCTCACCACCACCAACTGGACCCTGGCGCCACCGGTGCCCGCCTTGCTGCGCGGCGGACGGCTGCCCGCCCCGCCGGGGATGGGTGCGGGCATGGGGACCACCACCCAGCGGACCAGGATCACCCTGGCCCGCGGCCTGGCGGGCAGTCAGCCGGCCGGGAATTTCCTGCCGCTGCCCTACCCGGCGCACACGGTCAGCGTCCCTGGACTGTGGCTGACGGACAAGCGCACGCTCATGACGTTCTCCCAGAGCACCAGCCTGTCCGGCCTTAGTTATTCGGTGACGAGCAAGGAGCCGGCCCCCACCGCGGACCAACTCCAGCAAGCCCCGGCGCCCCCGGCGGCCATTGCCCGTGACGACATCGCCGTACCCGCGGCCTATTTCCCCCTCCTCACGTTGGCCAGGCAGATTACCCGCGGGCAGACCTCCAGCTACGGCAAGGCCGTCGCGCTGCAGCGCTGGTTCACCACCGGGGGCAGGTTCAGCTACAGCCTGGACGTCGGCCCGCTGAACAGCTCATCCGCCCTGGCCCAGTTCCTGACCATAACCAGGCGCGGCTACTGCCAGCAGTTCGCGTTCGCGATGGCGGCGCTGGCCCGGCTGCTCGGCATCCCGTCCCGGGTGGCCGTCGGCTACACCCCCGGCACATACCTCGGGAACGGCCGCTGGCAAGTCAAGACAACCGACGCCCACGCCTGGCCCGAACTTTACTTCCAGGGCGCCGGCTGGCTGCGCTTCGAGCCAACCCCCGCTGGCTCGGGAGGCCAGGACACGGCGTTCCAGCCGGCGTACACCTATCCGCTCTTGCCGGCCAATTCGGTCTCGCCGACGTCCGGCCCGACATCGGCCGCGGGCCAGCCGAGCTCGCATGCGTCTGCGCCCGGCGGGATACGCGGCGGCAAAATCGAGAACCTGGGCGCTGGATCCGCCCCGGGTGGCAAGCATGGCAGCAGCTCTAACCCAGTCGGCGTGATTGTCGCCGCGGCGCTCGGACTGGCGCTGATCACACCGTGGTCAGCCCGCTCACTCACCCGGCGCCAGCGCTGGCTCGGTGCGGCCGGCGATTCCAGGCAGGCTGACGCGGCCTGGCACGAACTGCTTGACGACCTCGCCGATTACCGGATCGCCAGCCCGGCCAGCGAGTCCCCGCGCGCCCTCGCCGCCCGTGTCAGCGCGACGCTGCGGCTGGCCCCCGCGGAGAGTGAGGCTCTGCTGCGCATTGCCCGCGCTGAAGAACGGGCGCACTACGCCCGGGAACCCGTGGCCTCCGGCACGCTGCGGGCCGATGTCGCTCTGGTGCGGCGGGCGGTTTCGAGGATGTCCAGCCGGCCTGCCCGCTGGCAAGCACGGCTGCTGCCCGCCTCGACCCTCGCCCCCGCGGGCGTAGCTTTGCAGCACGCACTGGACGTGTTCGGCTGGATGGACCGGATGACGGTGCGGCGGCGGCCCTAGCGGTCGCCCTCCTGGCGGCGGCGCCACCGCTCCTCCAGGCGCTCCATGAACTTGGGGCCGGAGGGGCGGGCACTGCGGCTGCGGCGTTCCCGGACCGGGCCGGTCCGGGGGGTCGCCACCCCGGCGATGTGCCGCCAGCTTGTCAGGGCCCACATTGAACATGCCAGCATCACTACAAAGCCGGCCACGCCGATCCAGATGTACTTGGACACCACGCCTGTCATGAGCAGGCCCACGCCAAGCACGAACCCGATCGCGGCCTCAACCACCCGGCGCTTGTAGTGAACACGTGGATCCCGCGCACGCACAGTCTGCGCGAACTTCGGATCCTCGGCATAGAGCGCCCGCTCGATCTGGTCGAGCTGACGCTGCTCGTGCTCAGAGAGCGGCACGGCGCCTCCCAAAAACCTCGCGCGCGGGGACGGGTGCGATGACTTCCATCTCACGGTCCTGGTTCGTTCCCAGAATACGAGTGTGGCCACGCCTGGTGGAAGGGTAGCGGAAAGGTAAAGGGATGCTGGGCCAAAGCAGGAGACCCGGACGCACCCAAGCACCGCCGACGAACCGCAGCCCAAACTCACAGCGTCGCCACCAAACGCTGATTCGAATTAAATCTTTCACGAGTGACTATATCAGGCCGGTGTCCACCGTCCTGCCTCAGGTAGCCGCTCCGCCCCTGACCTCCTCGGCGGCACCGGGCCCTTCTCGCTGTCCCCGAACCAGGGTTGCCGGACGGACCGAATCCGTGCCGAAACGTCCGGCGATGCGGTCCAGGGCTCGTTCGGCGTCACGCCAGCCCGCGCTTTGCTCCCCGAAGGCCAGCTGGGTGGCCGCCCGGGAGGCGGGCACCAGGCCCGTCGCCCGGACCCCCACCAGGCGGAGCCTGGCCCCTGAGTCGAGGCCGGATGCGGTGTAGAGGGCACACGCCGTCGCGTAGATCTTCCGCGCTACGTCGGTCGGCTCGGGCAGGGTGCGAGACCTGGTGATCGTGGTGAAATTGGCCAGCCGCAGCTTCACCACCACCGTCTTGGCCATGGACCCGGCCGAGCGCAGGCTCCGCGCGGTGCGGCCGGACAGCCGGAGCAGCTCGCGGCGGATCAGCTCCGGGTCATCGATGTCACTGGGAAACGTCTCCTCAGCGCCGATGCTCTTCTCCAAGACGCCGCTTACCACCGAGCGCTCATCACGCCCCCAGGCCAGGGCGGCCAGGTGTGAGCCCGCAGCCGTGCCAAGCTCACGCTGGAGCGTGCCCACCGGGATCTGTGCGATGTCGGCCACGGTGCGCAGGCCGAGCCGGGCCAGGATCTGCCCGGTCCGCTCCCCTACACCCCACAGCGCCGCCACGGGCAGCGGGTGGAGGAAATCGAGGACGCCGTCCGCGCGTACCACGAGAAGCCCGTCCGGCTTGCACCGGGCCGACGCGAGCTTGGCGACGAACTTGCAGCTGGCCACGCCGACGGAGCAGCTGATGCCCTGCTGGTTCCGGATGCTGGCCCGGATCAGCTCGGCGATTCTGGCCGGCGGCCCAAGCCGCCGGATGGCACCCGATACGTCGAGGAAAGCCTCGTCGAGGGACAGCGGCTCCACTTCCGGGGTCACCGACCGGAAGACCGCCATGACCTCCCTGGATACCGCCGCGTACACGGCGTGGCGGGGGGCGATGAACACACCCCGCGGGCACAGCCGCCGGGCCCGCGTCACTGGCATCGCCGATCCGACACCGAAGGCCCGTGCCTCGTAAGAGGCTGAGAGCACCACACCGCGGTTCCCTGTGGCCCCCACGATCACCGGCAACCCGGCGAGGTCGGGCCGGTCACGGATCTCAACGCTCGCATAGAAGGCGTCCATGTCAGCGTGCAGGATGTGGCAGCCGGTGTCATCCCTGATGGCCCGGCCCGGCTCATCTCCCGCCCGGCGGCTCCGGTCAGCCCCCGCGGCGCAGCCCGGCACGCGGCCCCCGGTGTGGCTCATCGGTACCCGAGAACATGGAACTGGGTAGCGAGGTCGTGGAACGCAGGATGGGCCGACGCGGCCCGCTCAAGCGCCAGCAGCGCCTCGGCCGCGCCCGGATCCGCGTCCGCGAGCATACCGGGCACGAGATCCGCAAAGACGCGAACTCCATGCGCGGCCCCCGGACGCAAGCCTGCTGCATCGATCAGCCCCACCACCTCGGCGAGGGTGAATCGCCGCGGGCGGCCTGCATGCTGCTCGCTGGCCGCGCCTTCCAGGCCGTCCGGCGGCGCCGCCGCCACGCTCTCGTCCTGTGCGGCCGTCCCGGCGCTGATCCCGGCCAGGAGCCGCCTGGCTTCATCGAACCGGCCGGCCAGCGCACGGTGGACCACGGCCGCCACGGCACTGGCGGCGAGCACGCTTACCGCACCGCCGGGCCGCAGTACGCGGGAGATCGCCGCCATCGCTGCCGCGGGCACATCCACGTACTCAAGGACGCTGTGGCACAGAACCAGGTCGGCGCCCTGCTCACCGATTAGCCCCGGCAGGTCGGTGACATCGCCCTGGATGGCCTGGAGTGGCACCGCTATCTCGGCGGCCCGGCGCTGTGCCGCGGCGAGCGAGTCCGGGCTCGGGTCGACGACGGTTACCGTGTGGCCCAAGCCGGCCAGCGGCACCGCGAAGCCACCGGTGCCGCCCCCGGCGTCGACTATGTCGAGCCGGCCGCGCCCCATCTCGGCCACCAGCCCCGAGATCACCGCCCCCAGCACATCCCGGACCACAGCGGTGCGCGGATCGTCGTCCTTCCACCGCCGGACTGGGCCGGCCTGGACCGGCCGCCCATCCTGGCCGGCCGATGCATCCTGGCCGGCCGATGCATCCTGGCCGGCCGACGCGCCCTGGCCGGCCGACGCGCCCTCGATCGGGCGGCTGAACTGGGCGCCTGGCGCGCCTCTGCCATGACGATCGCCGGCCACGGCCACCTCCTCGTCACGCCCTCTGCTGATCTCAGCGTCTGCTGCTTACGCCCTCTGCTGATCACAGTGTCTGCTGAACACAGTGTCTGCCGCTCACAGTGTCTGCCGCTCGCTAACGTCCGCCGATCACCAGCATCCACCGATCGCGGCCCCGCTGATCACGCCCGCGCAGTCCCAATGTAGTGCCGCCCACGGACAATTCCGGTGACCGGCCGAGGGGCCCGGCCGCTTTGCTACCTGACCGAATCCTTAGGAGATCCTGACAATGGCACGGATATCCGTGCCATTGCCCGCCGCCACTCCGGCACGGCGCTACGCTTTGCCCATGGCCGAGGACCTGGAACTCCCCAGGCCGCTGCGATTGCTTCTCACAGCGGGCTGGAACGTGAGCGAGTCCGTGGGGTTGCCGGTGGCGGCCTATGCGATCGCCGCCTGGCTCGGCGGCCGCAACGCGGGCCTGGTCGCGGGGCTCGTAGCCATCTGGCTGACCGCGGCCATCCGCAAGGTCGTGACCGGGTCGGTGCCCAGCCTGCTGACTATTTCCGCGGTGGTGCTCACGGTTCAGACCGCGGTAGTGCTCGCCACCGGCGAACTCTGGCTCTTCCTGCTGCAGTTCCCGCTGGCCAACTTCTGTATGTGCGTCCTGTTCGCCCGGACAGCGAGCGGCCCGAATCCACTCGTTGCCCGGCTGGCCGCCGAGGTGGTCGCGCTACGGCAGCCGGCCACCCATCACCCGGGCCTGCACCGCTTCTTCCAGGGCGCGACCTGGCTATGGGCGGGAATCTTCCTGCTGCTCACGGCCGGCCTGGCCGTTCTGATGGTGACCGAGCCAACCAAAACGTTCCTGATGCTCTCGACCGCCGCTACGGCCGCGCTCGTCGTCGCCGGGACCGGCGCGTCCACCCTCTGGTTCCTGTCGGTGCTGCGCAGGCTCGGGCTGCGGCTGCGTTTCGCCCCGGCCTGAGGGCGTCACAGTTGCAGGGTCGGCTTGAGATCGAGCAGGCGGGCCAGCAAGCCGTTCACAAATGCCGGGGACGCCTCGGTGGACAGGTCACGGGCCAGCAGCACGGCCTCGCTGATGGCGACCGCATCTGGCACGTCGTCGGCCCAGAGCAGTTCATAGAGTCCGATCCGGAGCAGGTTCCGGTCCACCGCCGGCATCCTTTCCAACGCCCAGCCCTGCGCATACTGGCCCAGTAGCTCGTCGATCCGCTCGCGGTGCGCCTGGACACCGCGGACAAGCTCACGGGCGTACTCAGGGACCGGTGGGCTGGCCTGCTCGGCCCGCTGGTCCAGCATCTCGAGCACGGGCTCATCCCGCACCTCAGCCTCGAACAGGACGTCAAGTGCCCGCTTGCGGGCTTTGCTACGCGCAGGCACGGAGTGAGGTCACGCCCGGCCGAGATAGTCGCCCGTGCGGGTGTCCACCCGGATCTTCTCGCCGGTCGTGATGAACAGCGGGACCTGGATCTGCGCCCCGGTCTCCAGCGTGGCCGGCTTAGTGCCGCCGGTGGACCTGTCGCCCTGCACGCCAGGGTCGGTCTGGCTGACCGTCAACTCCACCGCGGCAGGCAGTTCCACGTACAGCGGGACGCCGTCGTTGAATGCCACCACCGCCGTCTGCTCCTCCAGCAGGTAGTCGGCTGCATCCCCGACGGTTGCCGCCGGAATATGCGGCTGGTCGTAGTCCTCCGTGTCCATGAAGACGAATTCCTCGCCCTCGCGGTACAGGTACTGCATCTCGCGTTTATCAACGCTGGCCACCTCGACCTTCACCCCGGCGTTGAAGGTCCGGTCGACGACCTTCCCCGACATGATGTTCTTCAGCCGGGTGCGCACGAAAGCGCCGCCCTTGCCTGGCTTGACGTGCTGGAAGTCGACGACGTTCCAGAGTTGGCCGTCGATATTCAGCGTCATGCCGTTCTTGAGGTCGTTCGTGGTGGCCACGTCTGTCGTGTCTCCTGCGTGCGGGGGCACCCGTCCCGCGTCACAGGACGAGCAAATCCCGCGTGGTCGTGGTGAGCAGTTCGCGGGGTACCGCCGTCTCGGCGCCGGCGCGCACCACCAGGGTGTCCTCAATCCTGACGCCGCCCACGCCAGGAAGGTAAATCCCTAGCTCGACGGTGATGGGAACTCGGTCCCCGAGTCTACCTGTCTTCCCGTGCCCCATGATCCCGTTGCCATAATCCGATTAACGGTATATACAAGAAGAATGAGTAAGCGTTCATTGCAGGAGCCGACGTTCCTCATCCTTACCGCGCTCGCGGCGGGTGCCCAGCACGGCTACGGGATCATGACTGATGTCGGCCAGATCTCCGATGGCAGGGTGAAGCTGCGTGCTGGCACGCTGTATGCCGCCCTGGACCGGCTCGCCGCCGACCATCTGATCGAAGTGGACCGGGAAGAGATCGTGGACGGCAGGCTGCGACGCTACTACCGGCTCACCCCGCCGGGCGCTCAGCGGCTGGCGGCCGAAGTCGAGCGCCTGCGCGCGCACACCGCGGTCGCGGCCAAGCGACTCGATCTTCTCGACGGCCTGACGTGAGCGGGGCAGGCCGCCTGGAGCACGGCTACCGGCGGCAACTGGCCTTACTATCTCGTTCTCGGCTTCACCGTGCTGCCGTCGATGGTTAATAGTGCTTACGCCAGTGAGTCGGGGTGGTTTGGGCCGCTCCGGATCACGCTGACATTCCTGCCGCTCGCAGTGCTCCTCTTCCTGGCTCTCGCGGCAACGGCCCGCGCCCTGCGGCACATGATCCCGACCGACAGCCAGGGGGCGTAGCCTCCAGAGCTGACTTGTCGGCGGCGGTGGCCCGCTGGGCGACCGCCGCAGCCTGACGGTAGCTGGTGGCACGATCGGGCCATGACAGATACCGGTCTGGCGACCGTGCCAGCCACGGTGATCGCGCAGCGGTGTGCGGCGCAACTGCTGTCCGGTTCCCCGGCCCGGTGCGTCGTCGATGTTGTCGACCGGCTGCTCGCGGTGCAGGGGCAGGATCCGCGGGGAGCCCGGCTGGCCATCCGGGCGAGGACGGCCGGGCTGTTCGCGGCCGACGTCGATATGGCACTCACCGCAGATCGCTCACTTCTTATCACCTGGCTGAACCGCGGCACGCTGCACCTCGTCCGCAGCGCCGACTACTGGTGGCTGCACCGGCTGACCACCCCGCCTCTGCTCTCCGGCAACGCCCGGCGCCTCAGCCAGGAGGGCGTCTCCCCGGACGCCGCGAACCTCGGCGTCCGTGTCATCGAGCGCTCGCTTGCGCAGGAAGGGCCGCTCACCCGGGGACAGCTCCGGGACCGGATCAGCGCGGCCGGCGTGCGCACGGAAGGCCAGGCGTTGGTGCACGTCCTGATGCTCGCCTGCCTACGCGGTATCTGCGTGCGGGGACCCATGATCGGCAGCGAGCACGCGTATGTGCTGGTGCGGGACTGGCTGGGCGCGCCGCCCGGACCGGTGGACCCGGACCGGGCGCTGGCCATGCTGGCCCGCCGCTACCTGGCCGGGCACGGCCCCGCAAGCGACCGTGACCTCGCCAAGTGGGCCGGTCTCCCGCTCCGCGACGCCCGGCGCGGGCTGACCGTGATCGCTTCCGAACTGGGCGCGCGCGATGACGGCCTCGCGGCCCTCGCCGGGCAACCGGATGGCGGCGCCCAGCTCCCGCCCCCGCGGCTGCTTGGCGCCTACGATCCGCTACTCCTGGGCTGGGAATCACGCCAGCCGATCCTGGGCTCGGCGCAACGGATCGTCACCGTGAACGGTCTTTTCCGACCTTTCGCGCTCGTCCGCGGACGTGCCGTCGCCACCTGGGCGATGCCCCGGGGTGAGGTCGACATCTCACCTTTCGGCCAGCTCGCCGGAGCGGACGCGGCGGCCCTGAGCGCCGAGGCGTCCGACGTCAAGCGCTTCCTCCGTGGCCCGGATTCCCCTCCGCATAGCTAGTGCGGTGCACTGTGCTCCGTATGCGCACCCAGTGCACCGCGCCAACGCCCGGTCCCCCGGATCGCGCTGCACAATAATGCTTGCGAACGGATAACCCCTTCCGTATAGTCGGCTACGGATATACGGCTCAGGGGATTCTGAATACTGGAAGCGGGCGGACAGGCGATGGTGGGCAAGCGACGCAGAGTCTCGAACCCGCTGGCGCTCGCCGTCCTGGGGACGCTGCGCCAAGCGCCGATGCATCCCTACGAGATGGCCGCCACCATGCGGTCCCAGGGGAAAGAACACAGCATCAAGCTGAACTACGGCTCCCTCTACACGGTCGTGGATAACCTCGCCAAGCACGGCCTCATCGAGGCGAAGGAGGCTAGCCGGGAGGGCCGGCGGCCCGAACGCACTGTCTACCGGCTCACCGACGCCGGGCAGGCCGAGCTCGAGGACTGGCTGAGCGAACTGCTCGGCACGCCGGTGAAGGAGTACCCGCAGTTCGAGGCGGCGCTGACGCTGATATCAATACTCGGCCCGGACCGGGTGCTCGAACTGCTCCGCGACCGGGTGTCGGCGCTGGAGGAAGCAGTCACCGCAGAGCGGGCCGAACTCGCCTCGATACCGTGGCTGCCGCGGCTGTTCGTGCTCGAGTCCGAGTACGGCCTAGCGATGCGGGAGGCCGAACTGGCCTGGGTCCGCGGCATTGTCGGCGAGCTGGAGGAAGGCTCGTTCCCGCTTAGCACGGAGTGGGCACACTGGCACGAAACCGGTGAGTTTCCCCCGGAACTGGCCGCCATGGCCACCGGTGCGGTCAACGAGGTCATGTCCGGGACGAACGACCCAATCAGCGGCCGGCCGAAGCCAGGACCAGACGAGGAGCCGCTGAACTGACCAAGAACGAGAACCGGCCCCCAGCAAGGTGCGGGAACACCTGACCAGGGGCCGTGATCCTCGAACCGATCCCGCGGGAACGAGATCCGATCGGGTTGTTGCACCTCAAGGATACTCGGTGATCTTCCGGCGGGCCGGTTCACGCGACGGACCCAGCACGGAGGAACACGAATGAGTATCCAGACGCGGGACGCGCCCCTCCTCGAAGCACGCGGCGTCACCGTCCGATTCGGCAAGGTCACCGCCCTCGATAGCCTCGACCTGATCGCCCCGCCAGGGGAGGTGCTGGCCATCCTCGGGCCGAATGGGGCAGGCAAGACCACGTTCGTCCGGACCGTTGCCACCCTGCTGCGGCCGACGAGCGGCGAGCTGCGCGTGCGCGGCAACGACGTCGCGGCCGACCCGGTGAGCGTCCGCCGGGACATCGGGCTGGCCGGCCAGTTCGCCGCGGTCGAGCCCACGATGACCGGGCGCGAGAACCTCGAGATGACGGCCCGGCTGTTCGGGCACGGCCGGACCTCGGCCCGGCGGGCGGCGTCGATCGTGATCGAGCAGCTCAGCCTGGAAGAGGTCGCAGACCGGCGCTGCGGCACCTATTCAGGAGGTCAGCGCCGACGGCTCGATCTGGGGGCCAGCCTGGTCGGGGCGCCCCGGCTGCTGCTGCTCGACGAGCCGACGACGGGCCTGGATCCCAGCGGCCGCCGTGAAGTCTGGGACGCCGTGCGCGCCCTGGCCGACGGCGGCACCGACGTCCTGCTGACCACGCACTACCTCGACGAAGCCGATGAGCTCGCCGACCACGTCGTGATCATCGACCACGGCCGCGCCATCGCAGCCGGCCCGCTCAGCGACATCAAGGCCAGCGTCGGGCGCGACGTCATCGAGGTCGCCGTGACCGATTCGTCCCGGCTCGGCGAGGTCGGCCAGGTCCTGCAATCCGTAACTTCGAACCCGCCCCGGCTTGACCAGGGCAGCCGGCACGCCAGTGCCCCCACCGCGGGCGGGGCGGGCGACCTGGCCACGGTGATCCGCTGCCTTGACGCCGCCGCAGTAGCCGTCGACGAGATCGGCGTGCGCCGGCCGACGCTCGACGAGGTCTTCCTGACCCTCACCGGTGATCACGCCGACACGCCGGTCGCCACCGCCGTCGTCCAGAACGGGAGCGCACGATGACCATGACCACGATGACCATGACGCAGACCATCACCCGCCCGAGCGCACCGCCCGCGGCGACCCGGGCCTCCCTCGAGGTCGCGCGCAGGGCGCTGCGGAAGTACATCCGGACTCCCGGGTTGTGGGCCATGGGCATAGTCCAGTCGGCACTGTTCCTGTTCAGCTTCCGCTACGTGTTCGGCGGCGCCATCCACGCTGGCGCGCTGAACTACGTCAACTACCTCGTGCCGGCCTACGTTGCGACGATCGTCCTGTTCACCGGGGGCGGGATAGCCGTCGCGGTGGCCGAGGACCGGGCCGGGGGCTTCACCGACCGGCTGCTCTCCCTCCCCCTGCCGCGGTACTCAATCGTGCTG